>Ga0179593_1475737_pt1 | contig 12204 bp, 14 predicted proteins | sample CZODoug2_1_08_16_FD_185931 | JGI IMG/M metagenome (GOLD analysis project Ga0179593, IMG submission 185931) | Vadose zone soil fungal communities from Angelo Coast Range Reserve, California, USA - CZODoug2_1_08_16fungal (PacBio error correction) | ecosystem: Environmental > Terrestrial > Soil >... | reverse complement strand
CCTGGAGTTCATTAAGGGATTTCTCTGGGGGCACTCCCATCGCTGATATCTTTATTGTTTTTAGGGTGATCTTTTGGTTTATTGACCTACCATTTTTTCCTCTAGTATTTTTACTGCTGGTACCCAGACTTTTCCCCCCCCCTTTCCTTTTTTTAACGGGCTTTTTTTTGAACCCCCGAGGCCTCCCCCCAGCCTCTTAGGGACCCTTTTCGTTTTTCCCCCTTTTTGGGCCAATTTTCTGGCTTTCTTTAGTTTCCTCCTCCTCCATCGTCGTTCGCCCGACCGTTTTTTTTTTTTCTGGCGGGCGTTTGTTCTGCCTAAAGGCATTGCCTTCCCTGATCCTTTTCCCGGCTGTCTGGCCGGTTGCCCCTGGGCTCCTTGGTTTTTTTTTTTTTTCCACTGGTGAGCGCCTTTCGTGCTCGCCTCCTCCCACCACTCCCTTCCAGGGGGCCGGACGTCCTAATCTATCTTTTGTCCCCACTCTCCCCCTGTCCCCCCCCCCTTTTCCCTCGCCTTGCGTGGCTGCCCCCACCCTCGCTGGGATTCCCATCGTATTCAAGGGTTTTCCTTTTTCCTCCCCCACTTCCCTTTTCTCCGGCGTCGCTGTCGGTCAGGCTGCCTCGAAACGGACAAAGTCCTGGACGGTTTAATGTCCCTTTTTCCCTCCTTTTAGGTCCTCCATGCGGATCAAACCTTTTGAATTCCCCTTTTTTCCCTTCTCTTCCCCCCCCTGAGCGTTTTCCCTCTCTTCGATTTCCGTTGGGTGATTTCGCTACTGGCCCTGATATCCCCTCCGTCCTCTTTCACTCACTGAACCATTTTTGGTTGCGTCACTATCCCTTTCTCTCTTTTTTTTTTTCCCTATCTCAGTTTTGTTTGTGTTCTCTTCCTTTTTATCACGGCTCGTGAGTGCCTTTTGAGGACGGTCGTCTTAGTTTTTATCTCGTCACCCCCGTGTTCCTAGGAGCTGGGTTGACGTCTTTTCGCGAAGTGTCCGTGGTTCTTGTTTTCTTCCCTCCAGGTTCGGAAAAACGGCGTCGCTCCATACCCTTTCCCTTTTTCTTCTTTAGCTGCTTCTGAGCCCGATTGCTTGCCCCGTTTCAGTGTTCCCCTTCCCAGTTTTGCCCAGTATGGGCTCCCGTTTTGCCCTGCGGTTGGCTTGAGTGACGGCACGCGGCTACTTGCACCCCCCTGGTCGCTTTCATAACAGGAGCTCTTCCGCGGCGACTTCGGGCTGGCTGCTTTTACCTTTTTTTTTTTTTTTTTGTTTGCCCCCACCACGAGGGGCCTTCCTTTCCCTCCCCTTGACCCCTGAAGCACCGAAGTTTTGCTCCTTTCTTCTGTCTTTTCCAAGGATCATTTGCCGGCAAGGCTTCCTTCGAGCACCAGCCGTTTTTTTTTTTCCGGATGCCCCCGTGGTTCGCGACCGATGGGTGCTGAGTAGATGACCCGACCCAATGATCTCCCCCTTTGGCCATTTCTTTGAACGCCAATTTTCCGATCGTGCTTCCGACGCTTTTGGAACACCGCCAGTTTCGTGACCCAAGGCTGGTCATTCTTTTTTTTTTCGCCGTCTTGTTTTGTGACCCCCAATGGTGGGCAGAGCAGCCCCGACCTCATAAAGTCCTAGAAGGACGAGATGGTCATATCCCCTTCTTGTTTTTTTACCCTGTCCGGTTACGGCACCTGTCCTCAGACCTCTTTTTCACCGCCCCCCCTCCTTTCCCCCCTACCGGAATTGCCAGTTTTTTGTTGCTCTTGGGTCCCTTTATTTTGATGTCATCCTTTTTCCACGTTTTTTTGCGCTGAGCCTTGTTTCTTCTGTTGCTCGGTTTGTCATCACTTGGAGTTTCCCTTCCTTCCAGATTCTTTGAGGGCCACCTACGGGGTGATACATGAGCTTCTTCCGATTCCGCACTGCCCTCTCTACTTGGCCTTCTGTTCCCGTACGGTTTACGTTTGCGTTTTGAAGGCTTTTTTCTCTTCATGGCTGTTTTGGAGGAAGGGGGCCCCTTGGGTCGGTGCCCCGCCCTTTTTGGTTTGGTCCCCCTGGTCGTGTCTCTGGGATGCCCTTTTTTGCAGCCAACAGTTTAGGCTACATTCTTTGATTTTCCTCTTTTCCTGTGGTGCAACTTCTTCCTGTCAAGTTATCGAAATTTCAATTGGCCCCTTCCGTTTTTTGGAAGTTGTGTTGCTATGTCTGGCACCTTTAACCGTTCCCTTTTTCCCCCACTTTTCCGGTTTTCATTTACGTTCCCTTCCTTGTTACGACATGGCACTCTTGAGATTTTATCCCCCCCCCCGATCCCTACGGTTTCCCTTTTTATACTCCGTTGCTTGCCGCGAGTTCATTGGACTCCCTGGAATAGTCTCGCACACCCACGTTCGGGTTCTTTGGTAATAACACGTTTTTGGTCGCTTTTTTCCCCCTCTTGTGTTATTTTGGCGGGTTGATGTTGGGTGCCATCCCGGACTTGTTTGTTATCTACTTTTGCTGCCCGCCGGACTTTCCACCCGCCGTTCACTGCTGGGTGACACTGTTGTTTTTGATCTTTTTCTCCTTGTTTTTTGAAGGATGGGGAGGGTGGTGGCGTTTCCTCGTGCCCCATTTTTGAATTTTGCATCGCTCGATTCAGCACTCTTTCCGCCTCTTGGGTTATGGTGGACCCCGAGACGGGGGGCGCTGACACGGACCCCCGCGCCCCCCCGTATTAACCCGCCCCCCCCAATACTCTATATTCTGCCCGTCCTTTACCGCTGCATTGAATTTTTATTTGCCATCGGCGGCTTGTTGCAGCTATCTTTTTTTGTCCCCGGTTTTACTGTGTAGCCACATGATCGTGCCTGTTTTCCCTTTGACGTTTTTTTGGTGTCGGCGGAGGTCTGCTGGTGCTACGGGCTGTTGCCCCGACAATGAACAACCGGTTTTTGCCTTTCCCCCTCCCTTCGTAAGGGGGTTCTGTTTGAAGATCCATCGGTACAAGTGTAGAGAATGTGACCCTTAACCTGTTTTAAGCCTTACTCATAGGTCCCCGCCCTTTCCGTTGGTATTTTTTTTTTATTGAATTTTTTCTTACTGTTTAGAACTCCACTTTTACCGGTCTTCGAATTTTTTGCACGTTGGCAGTTCGTTGGGTTATACTTGCGTATGTGGGTGGTCTACCCGGCGGATGTACCTCCCTCGGTTAATCTTGCGATAGAGACCTGCCCTCGCCCTAGAAATCCGGACCTCTGTTAGCACGTCGAGTCTCCTTGTGACATGGGTGTTCCAGACCTGAGACATTCTCGTGCCCTCGGGCTTGTTTGGTTCTTTTATTAGGGCCTCCTTTTCTTGGATTTTTCTTTCCTATACTCCGGTCGCTCACTTCAGACTTTTTGTTCCCCTTGGTGGGCTTTTTCAGCAGCGTCGATTGGGCGAGCTTTTTTCTCATTTTTTTGTCCCGGGCCCATGTTACCAGCATCCCCTTCCCGATCCCCCCCCCGTTTGTGCTATGTTGCTTTTTTTTGCTTTTCTTCTGTCTGTGTTTTTGGACGGACGGTCTAATCAGGAGGCTTTATTCTTTTTTTTCTACCCATTCAACTGCTTTTGACGTTTGGGAGCCAAGGCCGAAGCTCGGATCTCTTTTTCCCCTTCACCTTTCCCTTTTGTTTTTGGTTTTGTCAGAGTCAGACCGCGAGTTCCGGATTTCCCCCTTTTTCCGCAACACGTTTTAGCTAGTTTTACACCGCCCTACCCCTCCTATTACTTGTTTCCCCGTTCGTGTCAGGCCTCATGTTTATTTCAACCCTTCATTGATTTCCACGCATGGGGTGGGGACAAGTTGGGGGCCTGGGTGTGAACTTTCACCCTTGGGGCTATTTCCTTGTTTCAATGTCAGCCAGGCGATGATTGTCTTCGTTTTTGCTTTTCCGCTTCTGTCTCTATTGGGTGTCAAATGGCTGATCCCCTTCAATATCTGTTACATTTTCCCACCCACGCTTTTCCGTTTTGCACTCTTCTACCAAGTCTTTTTTTCGTTATTTTTCCTTTTTTGCTCCTCTCCTTTGTGCACTGAAGTTCTTGGCCCTTTCGTTTCGAAACAGAGGTTCCCGATTTTTTGTTCCCGTCGTTGGGCGCGGCCCCTCTTTTCTCCTGGTCCCCGACGGATTCGGCTTACCATTCCTTAGCCCCCCCCACGGCCGGGGAGGTTTTCCTAACTTCCCCCTTTTCCAAAGAACACCATTGCGTTTCCCCGTCCCCCACTGTCCTTTTTCCCCACGTCCCAGGAAAACTCCATTCCTGTGCCCGTCATGTAATTCCCGCGTCTGATGAAGTTTTTTCTTACCCCCTTTTCTTCCCCCTCTTTTATCCTTCTCGAAACTTTTTCTTGGACCTAGGCGTCGTTTCCCCCCGTTTCTACACGTGCATTCTGGAATTTCACCCGTTAGACCCATTTTCCCCCTTTCTGCGCCCCTCTCCACCTCTCTCATTTCTCCATTCTCAACGCTCCCTCACCCGCGCTGCTCTGGGGGGTCCCCTTTTCCCACCGATTTTTTTCACCCCCTCCCCATAGCTCCCGGTTCTTTATTCACTCCTATTAGGCTTTGCCCGCCGCTTTCCAACGCCGCTCTCAGAGGCCGGCCTAGGACAAATTTCCAACCCCTGGGCACGCGCCTAGCCCCTTTTGTTTTGCCTCTATAGATCTTAGCGTTTTTTTTTAAGATTCGGTTTTCCCCTTCATTCCCGTTTTTCTTCGAGACCCCTCGGGTTGCTTTTCGCCGTGTTTTTATGCTCGGAGATAACCCCTTTTTTCCCCCCTCGTTTACCGACCCCACCACACCCGATGTCAAAGAGTTTTCCAGGTGGACACCCATCCGAACCCGGCCAAGTGACATTTTTCCGTTGGACGTGTTACCTTTTGGGGTGGCTATTCCCCCCCTTGCTTCACCACTTTCCCCCCAGGCGGAGGATGGCCCCCCCCCCAATTCGATCCCTAGATCCCCCCGCTTTTTTTTCCACCTTTCCCCACGGTGCTGGTATCCAACGACCCCTCAGTTTTGTTTGCGATAGGAGATCACCTCCCAAGGCCCCTCGGCCCCCTGTTGCTTTCCCCTGCCGAAGCTCTTTTTGTGACGTTCCCCTTTGTCCGTTGGGGACCTTAATTTCTCCCCTTCGTAGGGTTCACTTTCGTATGGACCTGCCTCCCCAAAAGTGGCAATCCTCGGGGGTTCGTGTCCATTTCCCCGAAAACATTTTTTGCTTCATGGCGTTCCTTGTGACTTTGTCCCAGTGTTTGGCAAAGTTGTTCCGATAAGGTTTTTTTGAACAAATTCGGTCTCATTGGTTTTTTTGCACCCATAGCGTTACCCAACTCGTCTTCTTAGCATCTGAGTTTTGTAGGTGGTCAGGGTCTTTCCTCGATCCCCAGAACGTCTGCGTTGCCCACCTTCCGTGCTTTTTCCACCCTGCTTGCCGAGACTCCCCCCTGGTAGGACGTAAAACGTTTTTTTCCTTTTCCCACAGCGTTGCGTTCCGGGGCAATGCTTTGCCCTACTCGGTCTGCTCCCCTGAAACCCGCTTCCTCCTCCTTATTAGTTGGAATCTGGCCACCTGATTACGCTTCTTTCAATGCTCTTCCCCCTTTTTTTGATTCAGCGGACTTACGGTTCATTGACTGCCCTTGGGTCCCAATTGGTTTTTGCCCCTCCCACCCAAGATAGTTGCCAAACCCCACGTCTCCCCCCCCTTGCCTTTTTAATTCGACGGAGTCTTAGCTGGTTTCTTTATTTTTTTTGTCTCTTTTTGTGTCTTTCACCCCCTCTGGTTTCCCCGCCATAAAACCCTCATGTGACTCGCTCTATTCGCTATCTTCCGATCTGGATGATTGTTGGGATGGTTTTCTCTCTGTGCCCCTACCCCATGGTTCAGCTCCGCTCTTTGCCGTTTCCCCCTCCTTGTAATTTCCAGGCTTCCGTTGCCCCGGCGGCTCGTATGAAGAGATTTCTTTTTTGTTGGGCCCATGGTTTTCCTTTCCTTTTTTTATATTGATGTTTTCCATTTCAACTCCCTCCATTACCACATCCTTCGGCAGCCCGACGTCGCGGTTGTTCGCAGTTAAATTGCCTTTCCCTTTCATGTGCTACATTGTTGGAACCGGGTGTTAAGGACTTGCGCAGGCTCCGGGGTCAACCGGTGATCCCTTCGCTTTTTCTTCGTCGGTCCCCTAGTTTTTCCCCAACGCCTCCCCCTCTGGTTCGGCTCGCCGGCCCGGTCTCTCGTCTGCCCCACTAGGGCTGTTCCAGTCGTATCGCCCCCTGCGTGCTCGTGCACCACCCTCCTCTTTTTTTTTCAGCCAATTCTCTGTTCTCTTGTCCGTGGATCCTTGTTTGGGCCGCGTTATCGCGCTCTACGTTTTTGCGCAGCTTCCCCTAAGAAACGGAGCCTTGTTCCTTTTTTTTTGAGCGACGTCTGCCCTGACAACTTCCCCCTTCGTCTTTTCACACCTCCGCTCCCTTGCGTCCCCTGGCCTCTTTACTCGGATGCTTTCTTTTTTTTTCCCTTCCCCTCCCGAAGGATTTCCTAGTCCGTACGGCTCCTGTCACGTCAACGGCGATTGTTAAGGCTTCTTTTTTCTCTTTTTCCCCGTTGTTGTATTGGTGATTGTGCGATACCATTTCGCACTTCTCTTCTTTTACGTGAATGAGGACGTCGGTCGTACTTCGTTCTCCTTCCGTTTTTACCACAGGAAAGCATCGTCTTAGCTGTTCTGCCTGATCGCAGGACTTTTATGGTCTCAGCCTGGTTCCCCCCTAACGGCGTCGCTTACACCTTTCCAGGTCCTTTTCGTGTGGATTTTTCAGCTCGCGCTGAGCCCAGTTCCTGTCTTTCTACCCTTCGTGAGATTTACCAGTAGAGATTTCTTTTACCCTGGGCGATTTTTTCTTTCTTCTTTTTCTTTCCCCCCCCAAGGTTCGATTTTTCGCGAGATAAGATTTCCTTGGGCCCTTCAGGCCGGATGTTGGTACTTTTCTTGGGAAACGCTGTTCCGCAGCTCCCCCGAACCCCCCGACCCCCCCGAATTTCTCCGGCTTATCCCGCCGTCCCCTTGATCATTGGGAAGGCTTTCTTTATGTCTCCCCCCTACGCGACTTTTTCCGTACCGTTCTGACGATGGCTTATGGCCGACTAGAGGCTTAACTTTTTTTTTTGTCCACCTGGATTCCCCTCCTTTGCCACCAATTTCATCGGTTGTTCGTCCTGCGGTGTTCTTGAACTTCCCCCCCCTGAAGGCTTGTTTCCCAACGTTTGTTTTTCCCCCCCGCAGGGACTACAACAATTTTTTCTTTTCCCCTTGACCCCGAAGAGTCCCGCCACTCCCATATCCGCCCCGTCTCTAGTTTAATGCTGCCAGCGCCCTTCCCTTCTGGGTCTTCCCACCGTTGGACTTCCCCAGGCTCTACATTACCAGTCACCCTGCTTTCTCGGTTTGAATTGCCCTTTTTGTTGAGGCGTGGGGATCTTTTTTCCGCCCCCCCAATTCCATTTTCCACCGGTCGGGAGGCCTGACTTTTCTTTAACCCGTTTTTCGTGCCCTTTTCCCTGACTTCGGGCTGTGCAAGATCCTTTTTTTTAGATTCCTTCGATTCTTCTTGGATGGATTTGGAAGACCCCCCTGCATTGCCCGGCTGGCCCCCGCTTAAGGTCCCCCGGTTAATTGTCGAGATCTCTCTTTTTTTTCAGTGGGGTTCCGGTTCTTGTTTGTGAGATGGCGGTTCTTAACGTCTTCTTTTAGATGACCGTTTAGTTATAGCCGGAATCAACCTTTCCGTCCCCCCCCCCCCTTCCGAGGCGCCTCTTTCTTGGGTGGGACTCTCATGGTGCAAACCATTCTCCCCACTTTCCCGTCTTTCGGAAACCATTTCAACGGAAATGACCTTAGCTCTTGTTTCTGACATTAAGTTTTGTGCGCATGTTTTGTTGCCTGCCATACCACCTCCCTGATTATTGGAGACAAAATTGGATGAGTTGGTATCCCGTAAACCTTTTGCTACCTCCCCCCAAGAGTTAGATTCTTTCCCCCCAAGACGCACTTTCACCTTTTTTCCATCATAGCTGATTTTTTCACCCCCTTTGACCACCTTATTAGTCGCTATTGGTGACCTTTGGGTGGAGTAATGCCCTTTTCTATTCTCCCCCCACGTTCTGTTTCGTTTGGTTCCTCCCCGCTAAGCGTCGCCTTTTGTTTTTATTTCTGCTTACCCTTCGGTTGTGCCCCCAATTTCCTCCTTTCTGCTTTTGTCGTAATCACCCTGTTGGCTTCGCCGGCCTCACGTCACGGCATTTGTTAACGGTGCTTTTTTTTTTACCCTTTGCCGGCGTGTCCTTTCGGGTTTGTGGTGAGTCTCCGGTAATTGCCTGGCCTCTGCGCATATCAGGGCACCTTGGACGGGCCCTTCGTGGGCTTTTCCGAGACATGCCCCCAAGGAGTTTCACCGTTTTCCCAACTCCGGAGTTTTTACCACGTCCCCGTATAATCTGCAAGGAATCGTCCCCTAAGACTTTTGTTGTCTTTATCCTCCTTTCGGGTGTCGTGCGTCCGGGGGCATTGAATCCTTCTTGGACGAATCTATTTAGTTTTTTTGTCTCTGCTGAAATGGGTGGGATTTTGGCGGGGGGCATACCGGGTATTGTTGGGACCCATTCCCCCCCTAGGGATTTCGTTCCCCTTAGTTGGAGCTGCCGTAAAATAGCACCGTATTCTTTTTTTTTCATCCCATTTGACTTTAACTCCTTACCCAAAATTTTGCAAGCCCCTTTTTCTCTTTTTCCTCGGTTTTTGACGTATGGTGTCCTCCTTTTCACCAGTTCGAGTCTAATGCCCTTGGATTAAGGCAGCAATTTTTTTTTGGCACGTTTTTTTGCCGTTCGTGCATGCCCTCGAGTTGGTGATAAGGACGCTCTGATCCACTTTCTTTGTTACGGCTCGAACATTGGCCAGCCCCCCTCCTGGTTTTTTTCACGCTGTTCGGTACCCCCTTTTTGCCAGGAGGTGTCTTACGCTGGGTTGCACGGGCAAAGTATGCCCCTCTTCATTATATTGACGCTCGGGTTCGGTCCGTTGAGGGCCTACCTTCGTGGTTCGGTACTTGGAGCAATGATTTTTTCTGTCCTTTTTTTCGCGCCATTTTCCCAGACAATAGTAATCATGCGTCTTCCCCAAGGCTGTTTCAGCGGTGCTTCAGGTCGGGGATTTTCATCCATTTGCGGCTACCTCAACAGGAACCCGCTTTTCCCCCTCTTCGGGATCCCATTGCGGTTTTGTATTTCCCTCCTATGCTGTTCCTTCACTTTAGTCCGGCTAGTTTAGTCGTGGCACTTTTTTGACGGTCGCAATGCCTGGGATTGCCCTTCTCGATCTTCTTCTTTTTAATTTCCCCCCCTTTCCCCCTGTTTTGTTTTGTTTGGAAACGCCCTTCCGGCTCGGCGAAAGGTTTTCTTTTTTCGAGAAGTTTAGCCCCTTTGCATGTTTTCTTAAAGAGACGATTTTCCCCCCGTGGCAGTCCGCGAGGAAGTCACTGATTTCCATGGACATGATCACGAATCCTGGTCCACGGATAATGGTGTTAGTTTCCCTCTTTTTTCGGTTACGTCACAACTTTTTTCATTTTAAGCTCGTCATTCTTCCCTTGTCCTCTTGTCTCAGGATGCACGATTTTTTCCCGTTCCACAACTGGCGACGTTAAACCAACCTATCTTTGCTAGACAAAACGGATTTTTCTTCGGCCTCCTCCGACCCGCGTTCTTTTGAGTTAATTGCAGCTCCTTTTTTCCCTTTTTGCAGTAGGAATAGTGTGGTTCCCCCTAACCCTCTTTGCCGCTTCCAGGCTTTTTTCCGTTCCGGGGTCTTTCAGTTTGGGTCCCGATGTTTTCGCGGCGCCTTCCCCCTTCAGTGCGTACTCACTTTTGCCCCCACCTGGGGTGTCATTTCAACTCACCCTGTGCCCCCATCCATGGCTGAAACCCGTTCCCTCCTTCGTACCCGTCCAGAAATCCCGAAATTCATGTCGCCCCGAGTCCTTTTCCTTTTTTCGACCGCTCTTTTCGGGTTTAACACCAGGTGCTTTTTTTGTTTTCATTCCCTGTTTATCCTTTGACCCCGATGTGGACAGCTGTCCTCTTCCGTTACCTACGAGGTTGGTCCAACCCCTCTTTGGGCCCACAGGACCCTTTATTGGTTCCCCCCGCCTACCTTTGTTCATCCCCGGTCTGAATGTCCGCACCTCCGATCGAGTTTATCCCCCCTCCCCTCTTTCAATGCCCGATTTTGCGCCGCACGTTGCAAGCCATTCACCGTTAATTCGACGGTTATTTCCCCAGAGTTGGAAGACCGTATTCTCGATCTGGTGAGTTTAAATTTCAGGGCTCGCTGGTCACTCGCGTTTTCTTCGACACGAACCCACTTCTTTTTTGCCTCCGGTTTCTTCGGTCGCTACCAATTACAACTTACGTCTCCACGACAACCCCCCGAGTCCCCTCCCATTGGCCCCACCTTGCTACACTAGCCCCCTTTGAACCACTTCCGGTTCCGAGTGACGCGACTCAAGGTTGCCGTTGGACTCACCGGCCCCACCTTGTGTGCACCACCCTTTTCCTGCGCAGCTTCCCAAACCTGCTGTGTTCTTACAATTTCCCACGGGGGTAGGTTATTTCCCCAGCCCGTTGACGTGTTGGGGCTTAAGGCGCCATTACTCCCTTCCTTCCCCCTGCGCTGACAAATGTTGCGTCCTCCCGAGCTCTCCCTTCCCTTCTTTTTGCTGTGTTATTCAATTATATTTCACGGTTCGGTTGGTTCACCAGGCCGGGGGGGGACCTTTTATTCCGACCAATTTTCCCCCCCCCCAATCTCTTTCCCGTGTTTAATGGTCAGAAAATGAGCATCCCTTGCGTAGCGTCGTTCCTTTCCGTCAGCCAGGGCTTCGGATTCAAGGGTTTGCCCCACCAATTATATTTTCCCCCCTTCCTCGATTTTTTCTCTCCTGATGTTGGGTGGGACCTTTTTGCTTGCTGATCACGAATGTCGCCCCGGAACGTTCCCGCGCCCCCCCCTTCTTCCCCCCCCTCTCCCCTTTCGATCCTGCACACCCCTTCGTGCACCTTTGCCAGTCTCCCTGGGTCCCCCCCAATGGGAGATTGAATTTCATCCTCTCCTTTTCCCTCAGCTCCGTTTTTTCCTTTTTTCAATTCTGCCTCCCCCGCTTAAGACCACACTTTATCTCCCGTGGATACTAGCCTTCCATCAGTAATCCGCAGACACTTTGGCCCTTGTGCTTTTCCTTTTTGCACACCCCTGAGAGGACCCTGCCCACCCGCCCCCCCAGAATGGGCGCCTTGCCCAGCGTTTTTTTCGTTTCCAGAAGACCCCTTGCTTTTTTTTCCGTTTTGCGTCCAAGCTTCCGAAATAATTGTGTAATTTTCTTGTTTTTCCCCTTCCTTAACCCCCCCGCTAGCTGCGATTGTTCTGCTTTCGGGGCTCTCTTTTTTCTCCTTTACACATTCAGTGCTCGTCTTCCTTCTGTTCCCCCAAAGACAGTGTGAGTTTCCGTTTCGCCGGCGTCTGCAATCCACTTTGTCCCTGCGTCCGTCATTGGTGGGGCCCAAGGTCTATCTCTTTTGCTTTCCGTTTTTTTCTTTATCTACGGTTCCCTTCGTCGGCTCCTGGTCCGGCCGTTTTTCGTCTGGGTCGCATGTGCATCCCTTTCCGTCCATGATGCCTTGGAACAGAGTAGCCGTCCGTCCAGGTTTCTTTTTTTTTCCACGCTCGTCCTTCGTTGTTCGTTCTTTCCCCCTAGTACCAAAGAACCTCTGGCCGGTTCGTTGCAATCCTATCTTCCTTTTTAACCTCGTCCCCCTTGTTTGTGCCACCCCCTTCTCGTCCGTCGTGCTCTACCAAAAGTGGGGGTCTGTAGTTCACACCCCTTGTTATTAACGGGACCCTCTTGCCAAATAATTCCGCCTCTCCCTTCTCATCGAGCAACTCTCCCTGTTCTTTTCTCACACCACGCCCACGGCACGTCTCGATGCGACCGGTTTAGTCCTTCTTTCAGATGGCACACTGCCCGTTTTCCGTCTCCCCCAGAAGTTCCCTCCCTGACAGGTTCGTGTGGTTTACAGTCGCGACGGCGAGACTCCTTCTCCCCCTTTTTTGGTGGGCCCGTTTGACCTTT
>Ga0179593_1466995_pt1 | contig 12204 bp, 11 predicted proteins | sample CZODoug2_1_08_16_FD_185931 | JGI IMG/M metagenome (GOLD analysis project Ga0179593, IMG submission 185931) | Vadose zone soil fungal communities from Angelo Coast Range Reserve, California, USA - CZODoug2_1_08_16fungal (PacBio error correction) | ecosystem: Environmental > Terrestrial > Soil >... | reverse complement strand
GTCATCATTGATAGTTTTTCCAGATCCGCCTTACCTTTAACCCTGCCACGCCCTTTTTTTCCCCCACCTTTTTACAACTTTAGGCGGCGAGACGGACGCTTGTCTTATCCCCCAACCATTCCGACATCCCGCTCGTGAGCAGGCCTCTGTCTCCCGGTGGGAGTTAGCCCTGTTTCTGATAAATAGCTGCTGAAGATGCCCACATCCTATCCTTTTTTTTTATCGCATGGCAACTTGACCGTGGCTTTTTTGGAATGAATCGGACTAAATTCTCTCCCTTTTTTTTCTTCCCCCTTTACCCCGTTCCGCACATTCCAATCAGCTGTGACTTATTGGTGTGATGATCTTTCTCTTTTCTCAAAGGCCCCCGCAAGCCTTCAACCACCCCGCATCAAGGGTTTTACCCCCTCCACCAATTCTGAGGACTGAGCAGCGTTAGATCGCTTCCCTTCTAGAATGATTCTCTTTCGGCCCCCCTTTGGCCCAAGAGGCACGAATAGATTATGGCCAAGAATCGACACGCACCTTCCTGACCCTCTACTTTCCAGGAGGACCATGCGGAAGAAGCGATTTTCCTTTTCCCTTTACACCTTCCCAATCTCCTTTTTGGCTAGTTTTTGACCCGGGGCCTTTTTCCACTGGACGCGTGGCCCCCTTACATAAGCCACTCTGTTCCTCTGCGCGCTTCGAATCGACCTTTTTCCTTCACGATCGCGTTCTGTGGTGAGTTTTTTTCTATGGTGATTTCGAGTTGTAGATATGTTCTTAGAACTCTTGAGGCAGGTGTCATACGTTTTCTTCCGTTTCACGCGTCTGGAGGTCGAAGGTAAAACCCCCCAGGTTAAAAAGAAGCCCCCCGAGTTAGTTCCTGGTTTGTTCCAAGACCCCGTAAGACTTTTTGATTGTTCTGCTCGGGTCCGTCCCCCCTCCTTCACCCGTCCCATACTCCGGCCCGGCTTGCTTTTCTCTGTCACTTTACCGTTAGTGATTGAGGGTCGGCACTATCCCTTCTTCAGGTCCAGATCAGCATCTGGTGCCCCCTTTTCGGTCCCGTCGAGACCCAGCGTCCATGGCTTCAAGCGCATTTTCGAGTTTTTTATTCGACCCACATTTTGTGCGGGTTCTAACCGCCAGCGACTAGCCGAGATGCTCCCGCAGTTTTGTTTTTTCGTATCGATATCGCGGGTCGACCCCCCTGGTCGTTCGAAATAATCGCTCATGGGAGCATCGTCCCCTTACAGCGGTATTTCTTTAACAAAGGATACGTGAAGACTGCTTTGGCTAAAAATGTAGGATGGTGCCGATTTTTTGGTATCTTTCCACTGCTGGTTGCAGACGGCCTCCTAATCCCAATGCCCCCCTGCCGTTTAGATGTAATACCGGGGAGTTCCAGCACCCGCTATGGTGCGCCGTGAATTATTGTTTGTTTAACGAGAACCAGAAAAGGCCCAGTCTTCCTGACTCGAATCTCGAACCCCAGCTTTTTACACCGCGTCGGGCCAACCTGTACCTGGCGACCACCAGTTCCCCTTTGGTTCCGCTCCCCCTTTCCCCCCTGCACTCCGAGGAATAGAATTAAGCCACTGCTCGCGACTTTACAAACTGACTACATCAACACTTTCCCCTCCCTTCCCCCCCCCTCCGCGCGCGACTTAGATCCTCTCTGATGATTTCCTCAGAGGTGGGGTTACGAATCCCTTACCCCCCTATTCAGGTCGATATGTCACCAAAAAAAGAGTCCCTCTGAGCCTTCCCGGTTTTTCGGAAAGGCACCTCCTTCACCTCTACTGTGCTAAGGCTGGTCCGAACGGGCTTTAGTATTCGTACCCGCTCTTAGTGTCGGGTTGCCCCGCAAATGGGAAGACCCGACAAAATAGCGTCCTTTCTCTATGTGACGATTGGACCGAAACCATCGCCGGCTGTCTCTCCTTAAAGATCCGTGTGCTGTCGTCCTGAAACCCACATTGTGTGATCTGTTTGTTTCCTCGGAGGACGCCGCGGAAACCCCTTGGAACTTCCCGATGAGTCACCAAAAGTTCACCCGATTTGGGCGGGCTTTTCCTTTAGAACACTGAGATGAAAATTTCTTTGAAGGCAGTAACCAGCTGCCGATGTCCCCCCCCACTTCGATTTCCATGCGCGATATTCTCCTGTCTTCGGTCGCTTCACAATCCATATTGCCCCAGTTTTTGCAGGCCCCCTCCCCTCAAAAACCCGTCAAAGAAATTTTGTTCCCTCTTCCTTTTGGCTCGGTGTCGTCTTCAGCCCAGCGTAGGTCTCTGGTTCGCTCGAAAGAAAAATGTCCCCGGGTTGCAGCTTTTTGCAGTCAAAGCGCCTTTGGCTTGTAGAGCTTTTGACACAACGGCAGGAAATTATTGAGTCTTGGAATTAATCAAGCTCCAGTCACCATGCTGAGGATTTTTTTCCGCTAGGATTCCGACGATGGGCCTGCTGTTATTGATAACTCGTTAGAGACCTCTCGCATGCCCGACACAGTCCGAGACATAGACGTCACGGCTCGGTTTCATGTTGTTTTGCCGCGAACGGGGACCAGAATGGCATATTCCCCGAAGGCGAGTTCCTTGCGGCTGTCCGCGCAAGCCCAAGCCGCTGCGTTCTTCAGCTCCTGATCCGTCCATGTTTTTTCTGCGGCCTCATCTGGGCACTGCATCTTCCCCCCTCCCGCTTTTACGGAGCGTGTGATAGAGCTTTTTTACTTTTATATTATCTGCGATTGCCTGGGCCATTTCCCTCCCGTTTTTGCCTTGATCACGCCATCGGTGCTTTTCATTTTATTTGAAACACCGACAATCATGGCATCTCCCCCTTCCTCTTGCCTGCTTCTTTCCCCGTGCGGGGACTCAGTCCGGCTGGGCCGTCAGATAATTTCTTTTCCCCTAGGCACTATCCCGACGGGTCCCTTAAATTTCAGGCATCCTGGATTTGTTTTTTCGTTATGCCCGTGTAGCTCGATGCATTTCTGATGATTGTCCCTGTTTGCCAATTCCGCGCAAGTGTCGCTTCCAGCCGGTAACTAGGGGTAAAGTCTTCCCCCTTTAATTGTTTGGAACGTCCACCTTGACATTCGACCCGTGGGTTTTTATACCTCTTTTTTGAACGGTACGCCTTTTCCCGTCAGTCCTCAAGGAAAGTTAATCGTAGTAAGCCATCCACCTCATCACTTTTCTCCAAGGAATCTTCGCCTCTTATCTAGAGACCTCTGTTCCTTAACCACTGTCGACTAAGTTTCCCGTAACCTGAAAGGGCATTTGGCGCCTTCAAGGGCTGGTAGGCTGCGAAGTCGAGGATTCCCCAGCCGCCTTCGTTTGCCATGATAGTTCCTTTCCCGATGGGCGCCAATTGTCCTACTCCGATTTGTCCTCCGTACCCCCCTTTCCAAGGTCTACCCTCGCGATGATTGAATCTGGACTTTCGTTACCCTCTCGGTCTTTATCTCTTGCTCGAACCTTTCCCACACCCCTCCTTTCTCACTATTTTTCAGAGAGGGGGAATACGTGCACCAGGTATCGTTGAGTGTCTTCTTTTCCTCGAGAGGGTTGTTAATACACACTTTCCCTCAAGATCGAGAGAGTCCCCCTTTTCCTTCAAGTGTTGCGCGGGGACAGGGCTAGACCTTAGAGTGAGGTATGAATGGCGGAGTGGGACAGCCGCAAACGAGGGCAGAAAATTTTTCCCCCAAAACCCCCTTGCGCAGCACCGCGCATCGGTTTGCGTTTTTTCCTCCCTTTTATAATTTTCTCGAACGAGGCGGGGGGGGGTTCGCCCTCGTTCTGATTTTTTCGTTAGAGTCTCCAGTGGAATACTGGTCCAATTCTTATGGAATGCACGAGTCGTGGGAAGGGACTGTGCCCCCCAGAGCTTCCATATAGATTTAAGAAACATCATTTGGGCGGGCGATCCGATGATGTCGATTTGATGTTTAGATTTATGGGAACAAAACTCACAGGAAGTCCCCAACACTCTGAGGGCGCCATTGAGCAGCCATTGAAGACGAGCGGTGTATGCCCCTGGGGCCTTTACTAAACTCGGCTTTTTTTCCCCCCCCAGCTCCCCCCTCGAGACTCGTTTCGATCGTCTCCCCTGCGCTCACCTGCCGTCCCCTCGTACGTCGGCCTTACGCAGCGCGTTCTTTTAGTCTAAAGCGGGGTTGGTTCCTTTTTGACACACGACGCCGCCGAATTGGTCCTTGGATTCCTTCTCGCACATCTCACTGCAGGTTGTACCCTGGATCCTTAAACACTAGAACTTTAGTACATCCTTGCGATCCGCTCGCCCCAGGTAATCGATGAGACTACCGTAAACGGGCACTGCACCCTCATCAACGGTCCCCACCCCCACAGGTCTTGCGATTTTACCGATGATTGGTCAGAGCCCTGGAGACCTCTCCCTCCGGGCCTAGTGGGCATTTGACAACCCCCCCACATAAAAGTGCGAGAGGAACCATCGCCGTCCTAAGCATCCTGAGGTAGGAGGTTTAAAGATTTGCAGTGGTCATTCTTCCCAGTTGGTCAGAATTGGGCGCTACATCTCCTCCTACTGGCAACGAGTCCCCTTCTGGCCACTCCATCGATTTTAATGCTCTCAATTTCCCTGTTCACAACATGGAGGGACGTATAAAGGTAGACACCCCTTTCGTCTTAGACCAGACCAGAAGGGACATTTTGCTTTACTATGTATAGAACGGAGTGTTTTTTTTCCCAGAAGATTGACGCCAGTCGTAGTAAATCCTGTCTGTATCCCCAGACTTAGTTGTTACTGTGCCGCGGAACCTGTCCCTTCCCGGGAAAACCACGCGGAACTTTTTTTAACTTGTTCCTCCAGTTTCCTCCGAGAGAATATAAGACTCTATTCTAATCGCCGCCTGATTGTTCCGTCGGGACGCTTGACGTACTACGATAACCTTTGCCCCCTCGGACGGGTTTGACATTGACCGGTTTTATTTGTCCTTGCCAATCCCTTTTGCGACCCCATCGCTTCGCGGTCTTCTGACGGGTCTACCCCGTTGACGTTGAAAGCCACTGGTGCCCACATTGCACAGATTGTTCAGACTGATTTCTGTCTCCCCTTCCCTTTTAGGGTGCGTTCCTTTTGCCAAACTAGACCCCCCAGTCTCGCGAGCCCAAGACTGCGGACAGACAAGATATTCAAAAAATTTCCCGTCATCTCCTTCCGCGATACCGACTATGCTTAAAAAGTTGACCCCCTCCTGTTTCCCCATCAAGGTACAGGAGTTGGAATAGTGGCGATCCCCCCCGCCCGAGGCAGGTGGACGGAGTGCAGGGATATCCTGGAGAGGTTCAGAGAAATTGAAGGCCCATCGCAGGACAGTCAAGAAGGCGGGGAGTAAACGTCATTGAAGATGAGAGAATTAGGAAAGTTGCGGTGGAAGGGCAGTAGAAAGCCCTCGAATTGCCAAATAACGTGTTACGTTCAGTCCGGGCCAGATCTTTTCGATGACACACCTAACTGCTCTAAACATTGACTCCCCCGTTTTTCGTTGCGTCAAGGCTTTCCCGTCGCACAGAAGGAGACTCACCCACCCATCCTCATGGCCATATCAGAGCGACGTGGAAGTTCATGTAGAGTTATTTGCAGCCATCTCACGTAGATATGTCTTTTCCTTTTGCTGATGTTAGGTAATACAAGACCCCTTATGGCGGACCAGCTGGTACGAAGGACGTCCCTTTGTTTACGCTTTTAATGAGGATTGTAGGTGCAGAGCGATTCTTTTATATTTAGACATGACAAATCAGAAGTCCCGTATAATTCAAACACGGCCAGAGCTTCGTGAAGTCAAGGGTGCCTTCCTTCAAAACGAACGGAAACAACTTACTCTGAAGGGTGATTTTTCAATCTAGAGCACTGAAGCACCGCTTTTCTTACAAACGAGATGCGTCCTCTCTTCCGCTTGCCCCCCATACCAAAGGGGTTCTTTCTCGGATTTAACAGAAGCCACGACTCATCCTTTCTTGCATACACGGAATAAAGAAAGTTAGGAGCCATGAAGTTTACCGGTGGACTGTTGGTGGCTGTCGGGTTTCAACTGTTGCCGCAGACATAAGCTTGGCTCTTAGTCCCCCCAGCACTCCGAGGAGCCGAGAAGGTGAACGCACGTTTCCTTTTCTTGACTGCATTTCGTGAAATCGTCCCCCCCTTTGCTATCCCCCAACTTTTCGGCACATCCCGGCCCTTCCCCCGCCCAAATCGTGGGGTTGTGAGCTGGGCGCCCTTTGCATCCCTTCCGGCGTCCTCCCGAATTCCCCGATCCCCCGTTTTCTTACCAAAGCCAAAAGTGTAGCGGTTCCATGGTTCGAATCCCGGAGAAGAGATTTTCTGAGAGGACAACCCTTCCCTCCGAGATAATGCTCTCTCTTTGTTTGGGGCGTCCCATTGAAAGATCAATAAATAGCATGGCCCTCCCTCGACGACCAGTACATTTCTGAGGGCCCGGAAATGCGCGAACGGAGCTTTTTGTTTCCTTTCTCGTACAGCTCATGGTTCTCTGTGGTCAATGGACTCTCCTCCCCCTTTTACTTTAGTTTGGCCTGCTTCGGAACGCCCTCTAGTAAGCCCCTTCGACTCTCGCTTGGGGATCAGCGAGATGTTGCTTTTTTGAGGTGCGTTTGAGATTGTTGCTGTAGCGATTTTTCGCCGATCTATTCTCGTTTTTTAGTCCCCTCGGGTAGGGCAGCCCCGTTGTGTTTGCCCTCGACTTGTCCCCCGGGCGTCGCGTCTTACAACCGGTGCCCAAGACGCTTCTTCCAGCCGTGTTTCTTTCTTTTTGAACAGCGACGAACCTGGGGCTTGGTTCTCGCTTACAACAGAATGTCCCCAGGACTGACTTTGCCCCTCCGATCCGCTGCCGTTATATATTTCTTCCCGTTCCTAAGTGTGCAGTCTTTCCGAACGGATCAGGGGCCACCACAGTCGCCCCCACCTCTGACCAGCCCTTGGGATATCGGCAGCTATCCCGGGTTAACGCTTCCATTTTCGTGGCTTTTGGCAAGGATTTGACCTTTTCCTCCACGTCCATGGTGTGTCTGCCCGATCGACGACAGAGCTCTCTCCTGTTTTTATTCCGAGATATATGCCGGTTCGCTAACAACAAGGGCGGTGCGCCCCCGAATGAGCACGGTCTGAGCAAGCGAACCAAAAGGGAGGGAAGAAGGCAATATGTGCAACCCCTTTGACTTCTAAGTTGGAAGACCCCGGGGTACCAATGGAGTGAAGTGTGAGTCCTGAACCCGTATCCGTCTTCTGGTACCTGATAATTGTCTGCCTCCTGAATAACCATCATGGTAGGAATTTTCTGAAGATCCGCCTTTTTCCCTTTCCGCTTTCCGCCCGATCTGGGAGGAATGGTTGTGCAAGGGTCTGGACTTCCACCCTAAACTCCCTTGCTTTTCTTCTCTTACACCTGGCGACCCGGAGTCAGCAGGAATCGCTGTCGGTTTGCTCCCTTCCCCCTTGACCGTCCTCAACGGCAAGCTTGCTCCTGTCTAGAGTTTTCCTTCCTTAACTCCAACAGACCACAGCAGCCCTGCTTACCCCCCCAATCTAATTTGATCCCCCTTTCAAAACTCTCCCCACTCTTCCCTCTACTGGTCCCGGTCTCTCGAGACTGCTAGAATACGCCCGGTACGAGCTGGTCGTTTTTTAAGGCCCAGGCCAACAACGCCTGCCGCGGCTATTTTTCCAATACAGCGCCAGCGTTCTCTTTTTACGTTGAGGGTCATTCCACCAGCTTCTGAAGCCAATGGTTTCCTTCCCCCCACCCCCTGATGGAGTTTTGAGTTTCTGATTCGTAATGGTATCGGGGAGCCAATGCGGATACATCTCGCGCTGACTCCCCGGGATGACTGTGCCGCTCGCTCTAATCCCGATGCGAGGGTTGGAGGCGAAGTCCTACCTAGTCTCCTTTTGATTGAAAAACATTTTTTGTTTGGTTTCTTTAGGCGAGTGTCGCAAAATGATGGCCCCCGTGACCGCGAGAACCCCCCACTGTTTGGTCGATTTGGCATTGGAGGTAGTGAGCTTCCCGCGAACCCCCAAACCGCAAATGGTGGAGCTTGCCCCTCCCTCTTTTGGACTAAGGCAGAGGTTTCCTTTCTTAAACTTTTTCTCGATTCTCCCCCTGAAGGAGATCAGTGATGGGGCTCAGAAATTCATCTTTTCTGAGTTTAACTCCGCAAAGACAGACCAACTTTTTTTTTTTTCTTTTTTTTTCCTAACCCGTTCATCAAAGGCCCTTCTTCGGGTGTTGTTTATTCCTCCCCCCCAAGCTTTAGTTGCGTTATGTCTTCTCAATGACCCCAGTTAAATTTCACAGCTGTACCGGCCTACGGCTATTTCTTCCCAAACTGCATGCCTAGTACTGTTCCTTCCTTTTTTTTTTTGGACTCATTTTACCGCCACGTCCCGGTCTAGTTTGGGCCTCTAGTCGACGATCTGATTATATCTCCTCGGTCGTTAACTCTGCTCCTCAAAAGACTGCATCCATAGACCGCCGCTTCGCGCGTTTTGTTCCAGAGATACGTGCTTGCGGGGCCCTGCATCTTTCAAAACTCCATTTAGCGTTCGGCGGGTGGCTTGCGCGCGTTGGTTGTCTTGCCACTTCTGCTTCGTGATCCCCCGTTTACTCTGTCTGGTTGTCCTTAGGCATGCAATGTTTGGACGCGTAAAATCAAAGATGATAAACTACCGTATGAACAGTCAGATTTGTGTTATTAGATGAGGTGATTTTGTAGATCATTGATTTATGGCCACTGCTGGGATCTCCATTCCGTCTCTTGAAGATATCGTTCTGTTCCCCCCCCGACCAAATTCAGTGCCCTTTTATGAGAGGTTTAAGCGGACCACCTTTCCTACTCTGTGTTCCTTAGGAAGGATGTTGCGTGACTTTTAACTGCATCGCCCTAGACCCCTCTGGGAAACTCGTCGGCACTTTCCCCGGTGGCTTTTTCCGCCTATGGGGTTTTTGCTTAGGTTTCTAGAAAATTGCCTCCGACTTTTCTCTTCGACCCCTGCCGAATGTGCATCCAAACAATTGGCTTTTCCCTGTAGGTCTGACAACACTTTTAGACCGACTCTGATTTCGGTGTCTGAGAAAATAAGGCATTCCCCGAAACATTTTTTTGTTTAAGTGTTTCCGACCAGAACGTCCCCAAATTTGACGCAGTAGTTTTGAAGATTTTCGACGCTGAAAAGGGTGCGTTGCCTTGACGATCGGCAGTCAGACAGTGCGACGGCGTCATGTGCTCAGGTGACTTTTGTTAAAGAAGTCAAGGGAAAACGAGGCAGCCCCAGATGTAGACGACTCTGACTTATTTCTTCTTCAAACGATCGGCGGGGACTAGCCTTTCCTTCGGTCGAGCTACATTGGGATAATCTTGGGCCCTCTTTGTAACCCTCAGCCTTGCGGACCTCCTCCTCTTTGATTTCTTGGATTGTTGACCCCCGTCTGCTTGCCCTACGGTTTTTCGCTCTCTCGCCTCGCAGAGATTTTGTGATAACCGACTAAACCCAAGGTATGAGTACACAACCCACTGAAAGGAAGCCGCCCCCGACGTAAGCTCAACGGGTTTGATTTGCGGGAATGTTGAGATTCTCTTAAAGCAGAACTAGATGGGGTTGGAATCACCATTTAAAAGAGAAGACCCACACACGTTAGAGTCAGGATGCCCAAGAGGGGAGATGCACAGCCCAATTTCTCCAACCTTGCGGGAGAGGGTGGTTCGGTCGCCAATTTCTTTCTGAGAACAGATTGACTCGGTGCACGATTCCGTAGTGCCAACCCCTCTTGCCCCTGGGTCACCCAAACACCTTTCATCACCGCGCCGCCCTCTTTTAGAAGCGTCCATGCTTTTTTCTGGTCCCTTCTATGACGATCTCAAACCCTTCGGTTCTGTCGGGTTATCCAATGCCGGGCTTTCGAAGGGGCCAAAGCCCTTCCACTCGTCATTTCTTCCGGCGCTGCACGATCTTGTTACTGCTTTTTTGTTTAAAGCCTCTACATCGCCTCTCTTTTCCCAGAAGGGTGGGGGTTTTTGGTCCGAGAGATTGCTCCTTGGGTGGGCAACCAAACAATACCACCGTCTAAACCCCGATTGGGGAGAGAGACAAGCATCCTATTTTCGGAGTTTTGAATATTCACCGGAGATTTTAAACCCGAAGCCTCCTCTCAATCGTTCACTTCCGGTAAAGTTGTAAATTGTGAACATGGATTATCCCATAGGCCGCTTTGGGCTGCGCCACGTTTTGGTATTTCGCCGCTTGGTTCCGGGCAGCACCCGTTTCAGATGGCAAGCAGAAGGACCACCACAGAGGAGACTCCCAAAGGGAAGCACTAACCCCAGGCGGGAATGACTTTCGATATTCGGCCCTCCGACATCCCCGTGTGTCGTTACAACCAAGGATAGTGAAACTTACCCAACGTCCAGAAACAGAAGTCTTTATTGAGGCCCCGCCCGTTTGAAGGCCGGCGGTTGGACTGCCTGTGTAGATTGGTAAGAGAGTTTCCAATTAGACTAATTGGTCACCTATACGTGCCCTCCAAACCAATGTTTAACTTCCGGGGCGCAAAGCCGGCTGATACATCGTTTCCTCCCCCTTTGCCCGCCATCCCGTATGCTAAAATAACACGACGACTTCTCCCGCCCCAAATCGCCCTTAGCACCATCACCAGCTCGACCCCACGACACCCCCGTTCCATGAGCACTTACCCGCAATCCCGGATAGGTGGAAAGTTCCAGACCAGTTCGAAAGGCGTTCTAAATCACCGGGGTTAGACCCGAGTTTTTCCCCACGGGGGAACCGTGCAACCACAGCCGGATTCTAAAAAGAAAGTCGGAAAGAAGTCATGTAACTTCTCTTTAGTGACTACCTCTTCGACTGATCTAATCGTTTTTCGCGTGGTGAAGACTATGGCTGGAGTACTACTTTAAATTTTCTTTTCTGAACTAGGGACGTGAACGACTTTTCTTGTATGAAGTCCATCATTTTTCCTCGAAAATGGATCTAAGTCCTAGGCCAGGTTCCAGCCCCTCCTTTTCAAGACTTTTTGCCACTGTTCCGAGGTTGAACAGCGTTTTGTGTCGAAAGGAAAAATAGAGAGTCAACTGAGATACCCCACTTTTAACATAATTTTTCAAAAACTGTCATCTCGACTGAAGCTTTCCAAATCCGATTTGTCCAGCCCTTGACAGGCTGTGGTACACTCGTTCTCTTGGATGAGTCTTGCTGATGACTAGACCCCGGAGTGCTTCCCGACACCTTGTATGTCCCATCTTCCGGATGAACTGAGCAAGTACTTACCCATAAATGGTGGCCTCTTAGGACTTTTTACTTCCTGAGATGATGTTGCAAAATAGTACCCCCGTTATGGACTTCTTTTAAAGTTTTGGGGGTGTCCTAGGGCACCGGCTCGACGAACTTACCATACGTCTATCCCCCCAAGCCCGCCACCGTCCTGGGAGTCAGGTTGACCGATTTCCCATACATGTAACCAAACCTGATGTCCCTCAGACAAAGCCATTTATTGCCCTGGGAATTTAAGATAGAGACATTCTGCTTCTCCAGCGCCTAACGCCCCGATATTTTCTTCTTTTCAAGCTGCTTGTCCTCTCCATCCAAAGTCGTCCTGCACCCAGCCGCTTAACAGGTTTTTCAGGGTTTTAGGCTTTCATTCCTTTTCTTTTGAGAGTAGGAGTTCTCGACCTTGGTGAGATATCAGAGCCTCGTCCTGAATTTTCTTGGAAGAAGAACAACCAAGGTTTGTCTAGACATTTTGCAGTGGTGCTGGGATTTTAATTCACCAGCCTAGCAGTATGTTTGCATGACTGGGCTTGTGTTACTTAGACACTCAGATTACTGTGGCAGGACGAGACGGGCACCACTGTTTTTTTTTTTTTTGGCCAAAGGTTTCGGTTGGAGCCGAAGACGCACCGACGAGAGAGTGGAGGTTCAGTCGACAAACCTAGCCCCGCCACTCATAGGAGTCGACTGGGACGAGGCCCTAGGAGGACCGGGTGTGGCTTTGACGGTGACGCCATTGTCGAGAATGGAGTACGCGTGGGCGACCTAGCTCCATACCTAAGAGACGTTCCGGGGCGAGTGTTAAAGATCTTTCCGTGGGGAGCTGGACAGGGCGGCGTGTCGGGTCCTTCCGCCCAGGTTTCGATGTCC
>Ga0179593_1370903_pt1 | contig 12204 bp, 18 predicted proteins | sample CZODoug2_1_08_16_FD_185931 | JGI IMG/M metagenome (GOLD analysis project Ga0179593, IMG submission 185931) | Vadose zone soil fungal communities from Angelo Coast Range Reserve, California, USA - CZODoug2_1_08_16fungal (PacBio error correction) | ecosystem: Environmental > Terrestrial > Soil >... | reverse complement strand
CTCTTTTTTTCCTCCCCCCCCGCCTGATTGAAGAAATGACACGTTCCCGACGGTACCCTTCCCCCCTTTAGGCGAGTGAAGATAGTTCCCCTTTCCCTTCCCTAGGTCTCCTTCCTCCCAACCCCTTTTTAAAAGGAAACTGGGCCGCGATTATCTGGTATCGGCCAGTCTCTTCCCATCCCTTTCCCTTGTTCGCCGTCCTAACGCTTCCTTCTTTCTTTTTTTGCGGAGAGGACCCATGTTCAGCTTTTTTTATCTCCACCTTAAAAGCGCCGGTCTTTTCCTGCTCTTTTCCTTTCTTTTCTTTTCTTGCCCTCACCCTCTCCAGTGTAGGGAAAACTCGATGTTGCTGGCGATTCAATACCCCTGTCCCCCCTTCCCCCAAGATTCATGTTTTTACTGTTTCTCCTTCCTTTCCTCAGACGACCGTTCTCTCTTCCAAGCTTTTCCCCCCGCACTGGTGATGACCTTTACCCCACTTCTTTTACCTTCCTTTTTTTCCCCCTTGATCATAGGATACGCCCGACATATCAACAGTTCGTTCCCTTTCCTAAGACCCCTTCTCTTCCCTTCTACCGAGGAAGATTTTGGTTCAGGTGTTCCTGGATCTCCACGCTCTTTTTCCCTTTTGGCCAAGCTTGACCCATTTGTGTTTACTTCTTTTAATGTTTCGAAGGCGGACCTGTTTTTTTTTTCAGGACAGGGCCGACTTTTCCTTTTGTCATTTTGATAGGATAGCCCCCTTGTGGTTGTCATAATTTCTTACGATGGGTTACACTTTCATTTCGCAACCCCTATTCTCCCAGCCGGTCTCCTTGTTTTGACCATACGACTCCTAAGTTTTTTCCTCCGGGTAAGGTCCTACAGTCTTTTACTTCTTTTGGAGGCCTTCCCCCATTGCATATCCCTTCCGTGTCCGAGTTTTACCCTTTGCCCTCTCCCTGACCCTCCTATGGGAAATTTCACGCCTACGGTCAGAATATGTGAATTCGATTTCTCAAGCCTTATTCTTCTTTCCATAGCATTTTTGTAACTCTATGCTTTTTTTTAGATCCGCTCGAGTTCACACTTCCTGCCGTCTTCTTTTTACATTCGCTAAATATTGTTTTTTCTGACCTCCTTTTTCTAAGTTGCCTATGTGGTATTTTAGTACCCTCCGTCAATGAGCTCAGCCCTCTCTTCCGTCCCTTATTATGATGTTGTCGATGCCCTTTGCAGCGTGCACCACCCTCCGTGCCCTCCTACTTCCACCCTCCTTGCGCTACAGCAGCATACGCTTCCACTGTCTTTTTTTTCTTCCTCCTTTCCTTCTTCTTTTTGTATAGGTACGTCGTCATAACTTTGACGAGCAACAGCCTCCTTTCCCCCACCCCCTTTTTTCCTAACTTTGGATTCGCGCTTTTTGTTAACTTTCTCCTCTCGAATCTTATGTCTATTCGGAACCCACATTCTTACCCGGTTGATGCCATGGGCTTATTTTTCCTTTTTCCTTCTTTCCTTTTCTTATTTTTTTTGACCGTGATGACGAACATGACAACCGGCCGTCCGCAGTGTTCATGCGCTTCTGAGTTGTACCGCTTTTTGCTACGCTTCACGTATGTCAGCGCTGGTTCATCTTTCTCCTTCTCTACTCATGGATCAACCCCCCTTTCACACTGACCGTTGCGCTTTTTTTCCATTTTCTTCTTTTTTTTTAGTAATAAAGATCCAAGAAACGGGTCTGACTGCTCTAATTTTTCTCTTTTTTTTTTTCCGATGTACATTTACCCCAAGAATGGAACAGACAGATCCGCTTGCATTGTATCTGTTTTCAAAGTTCTGGCTCTAGGATTTTTGTTTTGCTTTAATTTTTTTCTTTTCATTTCCCAAACCCCCCCCCAGTCCCACCTAAGTGACGTCCCCCCCCCCCCCTCCCCCCCCCCCCCCCCCACCCCCCCCCCCCCCCCCCCCCCCCCCCCCCCCCCCTCCCCCCCCCCCCCCCCCCCCCCCCCCCCCCCCTCCCCCCCCCTCCCCCCCCCCCCCCCCCCCCCCCCCCCCCCCCCCCCCCCCCCCCCCCCCCCCCCCCCCCCCCCCCCCCCCCCCCCCCCCCCCCACCCCCCCCCCCCCCCCCCCCCCCCCCACCCCCCCCCCCCTCCCCCCCCCCCCCCCCCCCCCCCCCCCCCGCCCCCCCCCCCCCGAGTGGCGAACGGCAGACGCCAACGCTTTTATTTACTTTTAAGAATTTTTTTTCTTCCATTCCCCCCCTATACTTCTTCAACTTCTTTCTTTCCCTGTCAGGTAAGTTTCACTCTTTACTTCCCTCTTTCTTTTTTCTTTTCTTTGGCCTAGGGACTTTTATTTTGCAAAGAGCCGGCCGGTCTTTCGACCTAGAGACGTCCTTGACTCTCCCCCTCCCATGCTATTATTTTACCTTTTTTTTAGCTCCTCCGGTGATCTTGCGCTGGGGAGATGTTCTTGCAAACTCATTGCTTCCCCCCACAAATTACTATGTCATCGTCAATTGCCGCCGGACCTCCTCCGCCCACTGACTCTTTTATTAGGATCTTTTTTGTTTATTCTCCATTTCCCGCATAGTGAAATTTTCATTGTTATCCTCTTTCCTTCCTTTTTTTTTTTTTGTGAGAATCCTTCGTCCTCTTCCCTGATCCTGAACGAAAGTCCTCTTGCCCCCCTCTGCTGGTTCTGGCCCTTTGTGGCAGCCAGCCCCTTTCGCGACTTTTCTTTTTTTGTTTTTTTTTTTTTTTCGGCCATGGATGGTGACCAACCTTCCCCCTCTTCCTTTCTTTCTCAGGGGTGCGTGATAATGACATGGCTTTTCCCCACCTTTTCTTTCTATTCCGCTTTTTTTTTCTTTCTCCGGACATTTTTTTCTACAATCATTCCTTTCTTCGTTCAAAAATAACACCTCGTTACTCTTCGTAAAATCACCTCCGATTTCCGGGATCTCTCCTTCCTCCTTGTCAGAGAACGCGCACGTCCTTTTGGCAAGGGAGGCGGACTGTTCACCTTTTTCATTTGTATTGACATCAACTTGTTTAATAATGACCTGAAACTTGTCAGCCTCGCTTTCTTTTTTACTTGTCTTCCTTTTCTTTCAGGATGGCGAAGGTAGCCCCAAAATCAATCGTTTTCCACCCTGCTTCGTGATTCAATATCCCCTTGTGGAGACCCTTCCTTGTTTGGCAATGCCATGTCTAGAATCTTTTTCCCCTTGAATAGCCAGATAAAGGGGGGTCGCCTCTCCTTGTTTGTTGAATCGGTCTCCCGAACCTCCCTCTTCAAAAATTTGAGCCTATAGCTAGTGGCAATTTTCGTTCTCATGCCTTCTCGACATTACCTCTTTTCCCATGAGCGGGATCTTAGGCTCGGCCGGTCCTTCTTCTTCATTGTCCGATTCCTGCTTGTTGAAGCCTGAAATACCCCAGATAGCAGGAACAATCCCTTCCTTGTCTTTCAGGTGTCCTTCCCCCGCCCATTTCCTCTCATTGGTCACCACTGCATTTGACCCCCCCCTTTCCCCCCCATGGGATGTTTCTCTACGCCCATACTCCGAGAGCCTTAAGGTAATTCTCTTCTCTTCGCGTTCCACCTTCCCTTCTCCCTGTTTGTCCGCTTCTTTGCCTTTTCCATTTCTCCGACTTTTTTCTTGAGTTTTCCCCTTTTCTCTTTCTCCAGCTCTCCCCCCCCCCCCCCCCCCCTGACAATTCAGTTGTCTCGTCTTTTGTCGCCCTTCGTTAGCGCTTTTTTTCCTGCCGCGCGCCTTTTGTTTCTTCCCCGCCCCGTGAAATGTGGTGATTTCTTTTGATCTCCCTTCCTCCCCATCTGCCTTTCGGCTTTGGACGGGAGGTATCCCCCCCATAGTTCCCCGGGCCCCCATTTTCTTGTATTTTAGGCAACATAGGCAGTTTTGCACAGTTAACACCTGACTCGGCTTTCCTTTTTTTCACTGAGAATCCAGTCAGTATAGTGCCGTATGTTTCGTTCCCATCCCTCTTTTTTGAAACTCACCCTTCCCCTTAACCAAATATTCTTTGTTATCCCGAGGCTCGATTGGCTTTTTATTTTTCCTCTTTTCTTCGATTCTTCGTGCCGCCTGTGGCCCCCTTCCCATGTTTTTTCTATTTTTTATGATGTGAATGCCTTTCCTTTCCCCTCTGCCAGTAAATTCTTCCAACATTCAGTCCCCCCCTTTTTTTTTTCTATGTTAAAGGAGATTGTAAGACGCTGTTGTCCTGCTCCATTGCCTGTCCCCGTTCTGTCCCCCCTTCCCCCCCTTTCCACGAACCTTTCCTCTTGTTCCCCCTTTCCTCCTTTAATTCTTCGCCCGGTAAATGCCCAAAGCACGGCCCTCATGCGAAAAGAATTTCAACCCTTCCGGACCCAGTTGTGATGAACTCTTTGTTCTCAGTGTTGATATCCCTGTCCCCCCCTTTTGCATCTAGAGACAAGGTCTTTAGTCACCTTTCTATCCTCCTTCCCGTCTTTCGCAATTCCATCAACTGTATATATGTCGTCGATCCGTCCACTTTCCCCCCTTGTATGTAGACATTTTACTTCTCACACCCTGTCTAGAAGATATTCCGTTTTGCAATCTTTCTTTCCTTCTTCTGTTATTATGACCTGCGACCATGTAATTAGCCCTGCATATGTTTTTCCTTAATTTTCCTGACCCTTTTGAATCGCCCACAACCCGTTATTCCCCCTCCCCCCTGTTCGTCTGGTTCAGATCTTTTTGCATTCTCCATTTTAAAGGTTTCCTTCCATGATTAATCCGCGCTGATCAGGTATCGTCGATACCTCCCTCCCTTTTCGCATACCACCCCCTCTTCATTGTCCCTCTTCCTTTTTTGCGTTGACGGCTTGACAACATGAATTTTCTTTTCAGTAGTTCAGACCATGATTTTGTGTTGTCACTTTTCCCCCCCCCTTTCCCTTATGTGGATTCAGGTTGGGGCTATTCTCTTGCCTCCGCTGGTTTACGTACCGAAATATTGTCCTTCTTTTCCTTTCGGCTGATTTTGCTGTTTCGGTAGAACGCTCTCTTTCCCCTTCCTTGTTTTTTTGTAATCTTGTCTCCTTTCCGCTCTCCCCTACGACGAACTTCACACACGCTTCCTCCCGGCTAAGTAACCCCCTCTTCGTACGAGACTATATCCCCCCCCACCTTCAATCTGTCCTGAGAAACGGCCACTTCAAAATTGGGCCGAGACTTCATGGTATCGTGTACTATTTTTGTCCCCTCACCTTCACCTTTTGCGGCCGCTTCCACGCCAATCACAGCTTTTCCCCTTTTGTTTTTTTTTCTCTGGACCTTTCTCCTATCGCCACTATCAGCGCCGATATCTTAATATTTCCCGTGTTATTCTACGGTACAATCTCAACTCTTTGTGAACCCGGTTTTTTATCATCTGATTTTCATGGCATACAAGCACCCCCTTTCCGCCTGCTTTCCCTCTCCTTTTTCTCCTCCCTGGTTCTCATTGAATAATCCGAGCGATTCCTTTGGACAGATCTCGCGCCAATCTCCGCAATTTTTATTACTCTTTTCCCAAATGTGAACAGGCCTGGCTTTGCCTTCTCTCTTCTTTTCTTCAACAGTTTCGGTCATTGCTCATACTCCTGCTTTCCCGTCCGCATTGCTCCGCGTTTCCTATTTTTTTGTCTTTTTTTTCAGGGTATGATCACTTCCTCATGACGGTCCATGGTCAGTAGTTCACCTTTTGACAATTCGTTTTTTGCTTGCCTTGTCGGCGTCTCAGGGTTGACTTGCTTTTTTATTTGCCTGATGGCACGCCCTATGTCCTTTTCTTTGTCCTTCTTCCTCATTGTGATTAACAGCTCTTTTGCAATGTCTTCCTGACCCCCTTTCTTCCAGTTTTTACGGTTCTCGCCACCTAGACGACTAAGTTTGGTTGCGGTTTAGTTTCCTGAAGACATTAGTTTTTTTTCCATCGCGGTTTCATTTCCCCTTACCCCTTTCCCCCTCTCGGCCCAGTGGGCCGAATCTCAGCGGAACCTTCTTTTGCGGTCACCTCCTACCTCGCTTACCACCATCATTTCCCCCACCTTTCTGTTTTTGCATCCTATATGACTTTCATCCCCCCCCCCTTTTTCTCCTCTCTTAGTTTGAGAGAGATCACGATTTGTACACGCCAACCTCATTCTGTTCACTTCTCCCTCCTTTTGCCGACCTTCAGTGTTCTTTCCTCTTTGCGCTTCCGATATCCCCCAATCCCTTCCCGAGCTTTGTCCCCTCTCCCCTATTTTATAAAGATGGAAGTCAACACTTCCGGTGCGTGAGCTTTCCCACCCCCCCCCCCCCCCCCCCCCCCTTTTTTTTACTCCTTCCAGACACAGACCAAGAATCGTGACATTTTTTTCCTCCTACTTCCATTGCAGGCTCTCTGAAGTTTTTTGACCTATTTTCCTTTTTTTCTTCTCCTTGTCCGATGAAACCGACGCTTCCCCCCGGTAGTCCGAACTTGCTTGCTCCCCCCCGCGTTTCTTTCCTTTCTTAGGTTTTTGTCGGTCATTTCTTTCCCTGAGTTGCTTGTTGGCATTTTTTTTTGTCACGGGGGCGTTCTCTGTCTTGCCTTTATTTTCTTTCCCTTCCTCAGAAGAACGCCCTGTTCCGCCACTGCCTCTTGTTCTGTACGCACCCCCTTCTCTCGAGATCTACTCCTTTTTCGTGTCACGTCGTTCTCTGACCGCCCCTTTTGGATAAACCCGCTGACCAACTCCTCTCTCCCTTGGAGGCCCAGGCTGGGTTTCTACTTCCTCTCCCGCCGGGGCATGTATGCTTATCCTCCCTTTATGGTATATTCAGTTGTTCTCGCCTCCCCTCTTCTTTGAATGGCCAGCCCCACGAGCCTTTTTCCCCCTTTTTCTATTTTACTCCCATGAGGGCTCGCGAGATTTTCTTTTGAACACTTTTGCCCCCAGTTTTTTCCCCTCCTTACCTGGCCTAAGTGACCCGCAGCGTGTTCTTTCCATGCGGCATCTAGCCCAAAGCTTTGATTTCATATTCCATTTCCGATGACAACAGTTTCTTCTTCTGCGCTCTATTCCATAGGATTTCCCATCCCCTTTCACCTTTGTTTTATTTTAGAGAGTGTCCCGACGTTATTTTTTCCCCTCTCTTGACCTTGATTGGATAGGCCGCGATGCGCCCGTAGGCCACTCCGTTTCCCTTCTCATCATTCACGACACCCGGGCCCCGTCTTTTTACTTTCTGTTCTGCCCAAATCCTGGGAACAACACTTCCTTTTTCCCCGTTAACATGAGAGAGGCTCTCATCATCCCCTAATCTCAAGTCCCCGCTATGCCTTCACCTTTTTGGGTTGAAGAGGATTTCATGTTTTCACATGAAATTCGACCTGTTCTCTCTTCCTCCTTTCGTGGTGGTTTTCGACCCTTTTTTATTTCCCCGATATTCTTCCCCCGAATTTTTTTCCTTCTCGGCTTGTCTCATTACCATCTGCAGTTTTTTATTTTTGCTCCTTTATTATTCCATAAGTGTGTTTTTTCTCCATGTTTTTTCTACTGCGCATCTCCGGTTTTTATTTCTCGATTCTACCGGGGGTTAGTGATAACATGTTTACAGTCCGTACCAGTCATTTTTCGCCGTTGCGTGGTCCCTTTTTTTTTACAAAATTTCACCGTCTCGTTGCCAAAAGACCCCGACCTCTTTTTCCCTTCTTTCCCCTCAAACTGAGTTTATCTCGTTGACATGACCTCACTTTCCGTATACGCGTTTGGCTTTATGCTGACTTTTTCCCTCCCCCTTTTCTTTTTTCTCCCCCCCCGTATTGAAATATCCATCCCCGGCGCACTGCCGAATTTTCAGAAACGCCTCGTTTTAAATTAGGTGACTTCGAGTCTTGAGTTCCTTTTTTCAAACCTCCAGGCGATGCCACGCTTTTGCCTTTCCCTTTCTCCCCTAGGATAGGATATTTGTTGACCATTCTTTTTGCAATTCGATGGACGAGCGTTCGACATCCCTTTTCCCCTTTTTACGGGTTTACCTCATGAACAGTGAGGGCTCGGTGGCTCTTCCTCTCCCCCTTTCTCGATAATAGAGAGATTTCAGCTTGTGATCCTTTTTTTTTCCCTCTGCTTCCTTTAATTTTCCCCTCCCTTTTTCAAATGAGAGATGCACCCTTCAGGCTTCGAGGTCCGGCGGCGTCCTTTACATTGTATGTTGCGATACCCTGAACCAGATCGATTTTCACCCATGATCACTCCTTTTCCTTCTTTGTCCGGTGTTTCCTTTTCCCCTTTCTTTTTTTTCCTTACTTTGATAGACCGCCCGATCCCCAACTAGAACATGGTACCAATTCTGTCTGTTTTTTAGACTGACGACCGTTATTCGAGACTCCCTCCTTCTCTCCTCTCCGACCCCCCAGAAGAGGGTTCGAACAAACTCGGACACTCGGGGGTGCCTCGTCGTTCCCCTTTCATCCCCGACTGTATCCCCCCCCCCTGAGAACTTCCACTCTCTTTCCAGATCACTGGCAATTGATTTTTTTTCTTGTCCGCGCCGGTGGTTCCAGTCTCGCGTCTCTGGTTTCGTGAACTCCTCCTAAATGTGAGAAGACCCCATTCGGTTTCACTTCCCCCTTTATCCTTGACGCCCCCCTTCTATTGTTCGGCGCCGCCTTTTCTTTTCTTCACTATTTCCCTTCCCCTGCCATGTTGTCTGCAACCTCTTGCTGAGACCGTACAAGCAAAGCTGAGTCTTTCCCCTCCTCTCCTTTCCTCCAGAATCAGCTATGTGCGCTTCTCAAATTCGATATCGCTGGCCCAACTTTGAAGACTCCCTTCCCTCTCCACATCTTCTTGCGGGTCTTTTTGGAAGGTTCCTTGCTTGTATTCGCCTTTTCCTAATTCTGATGATTCATGATTGTCATGTCCCTCTTTTTCCCCGACTTTTCCTCCGTCCCTTACCCGTCTGACCCCCCCCTGCTTCCTTCCTGTTCACAGCCGGGCTTTGGTCCTGGGTTGCGTCGAACTTTCCCGTTCTTTTTTCATACCCACCTTCTTTCCGCTTTCCCCCCCTCTTGGCATCCCTGTTCCTCTTTTTCCCAATTCGTGCGTACTTCACTTTCCACTGAAAGAAGCACTGCCTTGCGTCAACTAATCGTAACACCTTTGTTCCCTTGCCCCTTTTTTCTCTTCTTGCGCGCACTCCCCCAGCCCCTATTTAGCCCCCCACGGCGTACGTCGGCAAGGTCGAGCCTAATTCTTTCTGCGATTCCCCCTTGTTTGCCTATCTGTCGGAGAAGAAGAGGGCCGCCCATCACCAAGTTTTTCCTTTTTTTTACTTTTTTTTTTATTACACATTTCTTTCGCTTTTCCCTAATTCTAGGATTCCGGAGCCAATGCGACAGTTTCCTTCGTCCTCCTCGTTATTTTTTTTGTGTTTGGACTATTTGAACACGGCTGCTGCCTTGTTGCAACATCGCGTTGAGTTACATCCCCATTTTTCTTGCGTCTCTCGGCCCGTCCCACCCTGGGCAGAGAGATTACTTTATCGTGCTCTTATTCTCTTTCTCTTCTTCCTAAAATGTGGCCTCCCTTCCCCCCCCCAAGCCCGTCGGCTGGATTTTTTTTCAGTTTCCCAAATGTTTCCAAGGCTTTCCTTTTTCCGCATCCCATTCGTCTTTCCATTTCTTTTCCCTTGCTTCCACTTTTTCGGGTGGATTTTCAGTCTGGTGTTATATTTCTTCCTACGTTGTTTGTATATTCTTCCCTGTCTTTCTTAGAGGTCGGGCGAGTTTTCTGTAAATTTTTATCTTTCTTCCTTCCTAGTTGTTTGTTTTTATTTTTTGGTGTTTTTGATGGAGATCTCGTTCCCCCCGAACACCCTGCTCCCATCCCTCCCCTCCTGCCCTCAGATACCAAGTTTTAACGCTAGCCTCTTGCATAGCACCTGTTTTCCCTCCTATCGCTTCTTCAACTCCTTTCCCAAACTGCATTCCCGCGCTTCATGGTATCGCCGTAGAATATTTTTCCCCTACCCATCACACTGTGGGCCGCCTCCCCGCACTCTCTTTTTTCCCCCCGCTGCTGATGTTTTCGAGCCTTCTTCGACCATACGACTAGCTTCTGTATTCTTCCCTTTTCCCTTTCTTGGATTTTTTTTCTACTTGGTTATACCAGAAGAACGATGTGGTTGAACCCTTTTTTCTAACGACTCTGTTGCTGGCGATTCCTTTTTCCCCCCACCCACGTTTTTCCTCTTATCTCTTCAATCCACTTTCGTCCGGCATATCGCAAGCCCGATCTTTTCTCTTCCCTTCCCTCTCAGCCATTTTTAGACTTTTTTCAACCTGCGACAGGGGCATTTCCTTTTTCACTTTTTGCCCGACGATATTTTTTTCTGTCATTGCGAAGTGACTCCGGCGTTACGGCTCGCCTTGCTACGCCGGTGTCGCGATTTGGTGATTCGTCTTTACACGCAGACGGGTCCATGGTTTTCGTTTCCCCCTGTGGCACTTCCTTTGAGTGCGTCTCCCTGGTGCGCGTCTTTGCCGGACTTGACGTGATTGCGAATGTTTTGGCCCCCCGCTTCTTCCCCCCATTGGTTAAGGGGACCAGCCCCCTTTTTTTAAACGCGCCGCGCGCGACCTTTTGAACTTGTCCCTTTCCCCCCTGTAGTCCAGCTCCTCTTTCTAGAACATTTTGCGGGTGAAGCTTGAAGGCCTTTCCGGCCCTGGCGTCTGCTTTCCCTCCTCTCTCCGAAATTAGTGGAAGCGGTCCCCCGCCAAGCAGCGAGGACCATTCGTTTCCCCTTTTTTTTTTGCCTTTTTGGAAGAATTTTTCCTTTTTTGAAGTACTTTCTATGCCCGCGATCCCCATTTTGAAAAAGGTGGCCCAACCTTATATTTCTCCTCTGAGTTTAAAACGCCCTGTTTTTCTGATTAAACTGTAGTCCTCACCTATTGTTTCTACATGCAGGCGGCGTCACTATTTTTGGTTAGAGTACCTTCCGACATTTTAGTGACTTCCAATTATTCACGTGTTCCGATGGTTCGTCTCCACCGTTCCTTTTTTCGTTCTAGTGCCCCACGTTCCCCGGACGCGACCGCCCTCCCCTCTTCTATTCCAGGCTCTACCCATTTTTTTCTTTTGAGAGTGGGCATTCTCGTGATCGTTTTTTCTCATACCCCCCCCACCCCCCCCCCCCCCCCCCCCACCCCCCCCCCCCCCCTTTTTCTTCACGAGTGAAAAGACGGACTTCGGGTCAGAACTTTGGTTCGACCCTCTTTTCTTTTGTGTGAGTCTCCCTTCCTCATGCTCGAAGATCTGAGCTTGAGCCCCCTTCCCGATGTTGTGGTGCTCTCTTTTTTTCATTTTTCTTTTATATTTTCTTACTGACGACACTGCCATCCGGACCTTGTCTTCTTTTTTCTTTTTTATTCCGATTGTTCTTCTCCCCTCCTTTAATTCATCCGTTCGCTACGCCTACGCCGTCCGCCTCTGGGCCTCTTTTTTTTTCTTTTTCTCACCTCCAGAGTCCGCCTGGACCATCTTCTTCCAATGGGGCGACCTCTGGGCTCCGATCCGTGTCCCCACCCCCCCATCCCCCTTTTCTCTTTCCCTCCCCCTTTCATTATTGATATTCCGTGTTGCCCTTTCCTTTCTCCAGAATTTTCCAGCCAAGAGCAGACCTGCCCGGGGGCCGCCCCCCCCCCCCCCCTTTCTCTTCCCAGCGTGGATCGCGGTTTATTTTTTTGCGGCCCAGCCGGCCGCTAAGGACAAGGGTCCCCCCCCTTTTTTTCCTTCCTTTGAGACCAAATGCGGTAGCCAGGTTTCGAGAATGTCCCGACCGTGCGCCACCGACCAGTACGATTCTCCGGAAGGCGTATTTCTTTCTTTCCCCTGAGATAACATGTAACCCCTTGTGTGGGGAGGGCGATTTCGAATTGCTCCTTCCCCTTCTTTTTTTCCTTGCGGGTACTTTTTGAAAATGCGAGACTCCCTGCCAAATACCGACGTCCTTGTTCCAAGCCATGTCTTCTTCCCCTGAAACCCTCTACCTCCTCTTCCTTCGATGAGATATTTGGATGCTTTTCCTTTGCTGGCGAAACACACCATTTCCTGCGGTTCCCTCGCAGCCCCTCCCAGACAGAAGATCCTGTCCCACCGGACTCCACTTTTAGAGGTTGAAAGAGATAGTTCCGCATCTCAATTCGACCTTTG
>Ga0179593_1325944_pt1 | contig 12204 bp, 13 predicted proteins | sample CZODoug2_1_08_16_FD_185931 | JGI IMG/M metagenome (GOLD analysis project Ga0179593, IMG submission 185931) | Vadose zone soil fungal communities from Angelo Coast Range Reserve, California, USA - CZODoug2_1_08_16fungal (PacBio error correction) | ecosystem: Environmental > Terrestrial > Soil >... | reverse complement strand
ATAATATGTCCGGACCCTGTCTAATTCCTGCCGTTGTTCCAATAGAGCCGACCCCATGTTCGTCTTTCCTCTTCCGCTCTTTTCCCTATGATTAGAACAAGTACCCTCCCCAATGTTGTTGAGGACTTGCATAGCTTTTCGCCTGTTAACTGCACTGTCTTTTTCTGGAGCCGCCAGGAAAAAAAAAGCACCCTTATTTTTTGTTTGGAAACTTGTTTCTCCTACTGGTTTCTTTTTAGTCTGAATTGTTTCCTCTTTGCTTTTTCCCCCCAGCGTCTCGTCTTCGCAATTGACGGGCCCCCCGGCAGAGGATTCGTTCGGGCTTGGCGTGTCAGGTTTCCTCCTTGGTCCATCGCTTATTTCCCCTCTTGCTGGTCAAACCCTGGTTCTGTATCGCCTGCTGGGTGTTGGTAATTCAACGAAGCCTTGGTTTTATTTGATTTCCTGTTCCCGAGGTTTCCTCCATAATGATTCTGCTCATTGTCGCTTGGGAAGATCCCTTCTATTAGCATGATGCGTCTTTTTCTTTTTTTTTTTTTGTTTTTTTTTTTTTTTTTACGCAGGAATTCGAAACAGCGCCCGGGTCAGCATTCACTCCATCCTTGTCACACATTGATCAAGCCGCTTCCGTTGCCGTTACTCGCTTCGTCCCCTTATGTCAGGAGTATCACCCCCCCTCTCTCCGCTTCGATTTTTGGCATTTTCCCGCATGCTGGCCGATGCCCCTTTACACCTAGCGACGAGCCCCCGCCATTGCGTCCTCTCGCTGTCATTGAATCAGTCCCCCCTTTTCCTGGTTGGAATCCTTTCATAGGAAAGGTTCATTTCCACCCCTCAGAGGATTTTCCCGCTCGATAGTGTGTTTTTTTGCGGTTACGCCACTCGCCACAAACCATTTTTTGGAGAGAAGTTCGTTCCAGGGTCCTTTTCCGTGACATTATTGCTTCCCCATCCTTGCCCCCCTTTTTCTTTCCGCATTGGTTTCCGCATTGCGCGGTTGGACCCCCTACTTTTTTTATCAGCACCTTCCCGACTTTGCCGGCCAGCACCCAGCCGCTGTTTTTTATTCCGCTTTAAATCTGGACCGTCCTGGTAGTCCAGATTGTCGCTTTTAACAGTCGAACCTGTTCCTTTCCAACGGTCCAATTACGGAAAAAGTGGACTTCGCCCTTCTCAGACTTGGTGGCTTCCCCGTTTCTCAAGTTTGAGTATTTTTTTGCCTATCCGGGTTCGCCTCCGGTATCCCGGATCCCGCTTTCCTCTCACCACGACCCGTTCCCAGTTTTTTCCCGCCGATTTCTCCTTTTCTCCAGACCACCCTCCTCCAAAAGCCCCAATCAACCCCAAGCCAGTTCCCCCCCCTTGATGGTGCTTTTTCCTCCTTGGACATGACTTGGTTAGGGAACAGCATTTTAACGACAGTTGCCTTTCCTTGGGGCAGCTGTTGTCTAAGCAGATTTGCTCCCAAGTTTTCCTCCTTTCCCCTGATTATTTCTGCGATGAGCCGTGTTCCCCCTTCTTTTTTTACGAGTTGACGCAGTCTTTCCCTTAGCACTCCCAGTCTTTTCGTTTCCCCTTCCTTTTACTGTGAAAATCTTTGCACAGAAACCCCCCTCTTTATCGAGGCCTGAAACCGTCGTGGCCACGATTATCAGCACGTTGCGCCGTGCTTCCCCTTTTCGACTCCTTTTCGATTCCTGCCCTCAACGGCCCGGGTATTTCTCTTTTTAAAGAAAATTGTTCAGTTTGTGGTTATTGACCGCTTGGTTGCTTCTCCCACTCGCTGTGTTATTAGTTCTGAGGAGCTGAGGTTTTCTAGCGTTAGCTCCTTTCGCGGGTCGGCTGGATACATTTTCTACCTGGAGGGTCTGGTTTGCGGTGTGATTCCATATATACTAGCGTTTTCCTTTCCCCCCCTCCCCCCTAATGGCTTTCGTCCAGTCCTTTTCTCGAACCCCATCCTGGGTTAGGATAGCAACACCACCATGTCGCCATTCCAGGTTCTGAAAACCCTTTTTTCTTGTTAATCGACATAAGACGTGATCGGCCGCTAGTATCCTTTCTTCGGGACTGACTTGGGTCTTTTTTACGGCTCCGAATTGCTTCGTCTTTCTCCTTTTTTTTCTCTCCCACAGCCCCTTTTCTTTCGCGTTATGTTGACTAAACAGTCATGCCCCATAGAAAAAACTTCACGCTTTGACTTAGCCCGCTGAAGAACCCCCTCGTGCTTTCACCTTTAAGTAGACTGTCCTTTTTCACTGTGGGATAAATTCCAGCCCGCCCTTCAAACCTCCCCCCCGCGGGTGGAGTTCTGCCCTCTGTATCGGACATACCCCCCCTCACCTCGAAAAAACAACCCAAGTTTTTTTGCCAGTTCAACTGGGTCCTTTTCGTCCAACTCATCCCGCACTCCACCAGCGGCCGGGCCCACGTCCAGTAAGCCAGATTTCACCAAAACACGCAGCCCTACTGGGGGCGGCCGTGCACCCAGTCCCCCACCGCTCCGAGCATTGTCCTGCCCCCGCTTTCGCCAGCACCACCCCGTGCTCGTCCGATGTGGAGACGGGGGATCCCCCCAAGACTTTGGCAAAAGGTAGATTTTTGTCCACAGGCTTTAAGCTGAATGTTCAGTGACTATGAAGCGAGCGATGACCGGGTGACACTATTCCCCCCAATGTAACCCTTTTTACACACCCGACCCTCCCAAACTATCTCCCCCCTTCCCCTCGGAAAAATTCTTTCCCCAACCTACATCCAAGAGAAAGTCTGGAACCACACCGCGCGCTGGTTGATCTTTTTCATCCTGCCGGTTTTTCTTCTTTGAGATATCCCCATTTTTCTGAGAGGTTTTGTCTTCTCTTTGCTCTTGTTATGGATGGTTGACCGAAGGTTTCATAGGGAATGATTAGGTTTGGGGGCTTGTCTTTTTGGGTCCAGTTACATTTGACTGGGTTTATGAGAGAATATGCGCGCGGCAACTTAAGATGGCCAGCTGTTTTTGATTTTTTGGGACTGGGGACACATTTTGGTTTAAACGGGTATGCCACCTATTCCCTGATCCACGATTTCTGGTTTCCTTCTGTCCCTGTTTCTTACCGGCGAGGATTGGGAGGGTAAAGGTTTTCACGGACCCGCCCCACCCCCTGGCAGGGTTTTTTTTTTTTTTTGCCGGCGTGGAGGCCGATTTTTTCTTTTTCCCTACGGGGACTTTTTTGTTTTTTTTTCTTTCTCTGGCGAATTCCCCTTGACCCTTTTACTTTTGTTTTTTTTAGTTTTTTTTTGAGAGTCGAGGAAGGACCGGTCTTTCGCAGGCTGCCCCCCTTCGTTTGTGTGGTTTGCCTGCGGCTGGAATTTGCTCCCCTTTGATAGGTCTACATTAACTCCGGGTTTGTCCGCCACCCTCATTTGAATTCTTTTCTTCAGAGGCTTCTAGTAATGAGTTTTGCTTTTTGGTTAGTTTTGTTCCTGATGGGATCTCCTCTTGCCATAAGGCTCTGTTGTGTTCTACGCTCCGTGTCTGAGAGACTTTCGAAGTCCCGTGTTAGCACTGTTCGACTTCAGGCCCTTCCTCCTGACTCGCTTCGGCCGGATACCGTTTTAGTGCGCTACACCTTTTCCCATTTTTCTCTGTAGGTGTTCCTCTTTTTGTTTCCCCTAAGACCCTGCTAGGGTATCTCGGTCCGTGTTCCCTACCCACTAGGGAGAAACACGCTAGTATATGACAATCAAACCAGAACAGGCACCCTGTATCCCCTATCGAATGACTCTTCGAGACTCCGAGCTTAGCGCGACGCGGAGGCCGCACGTCCTCCTTGTCCGCTTCGCTCTCTTTTTGACCACATAATAACCTTTTGTTGTGGAATCTCCGAGCCTCTGTCAAGAACCACCGACCCACAACTTCTTTTCTCTTGATGAGACCTTTTTCTGCGCTCCATGGAACGTCTTGCTCGCTGAAGGAGGAGCATTTTTTCAACGTTTATATCCTTTTTTTTTCCCACTACCGTTTCACTCCCCTTCGAGTGGCTTGGTTCGGTTCCTGATTCCCCAGGGACCCTTACTTTTTTTCGACTTGTCTTTCAGCCGTCACAATGACTGCGTCACTCCGTGCGGTCCCCCAGGATCCACAGATGTTTCCAATGGCCGGCTGCAATCGCATTTCTAGCGCAACCCCCTGCGGAGGAAAGGACCATGCAATCGGCTGTCTCCGAGCCCTCCACCTTTTGGCACCTTTTCAACTGTCTTCGTCATCTATTTCCCCAAAGTCATGCACTACCTCCCCCAAGGAGTCGGCTCATGCACATCCAAATTGTAACTCTTTTTTTTTTTCTTGCGGGTTTTTCGTTGTCAGTGTTTTTGTCGCCGCGCATCGGTAGGAGCGGTCAAACTCCCCTTTTTTTTGTAAGGATCCGTCGTGGGATGATACCTGGAGCGACACTAAATCCACCTGTCGCCAGCCGGGCCACCCCCGGATGAGGTCCTTGGATGAAAGTTTCATTTTCTTGGAAGTTTGTTCCCCCCCCCAAACGTCGACGTTCAGCTCGTGGATTTCAGCCCTACCGTTACTCTTTTTTCCCCTCGTGATCGAAATAAAAGGCATTTTTGCCGTCACACGCTGCAATGTGACCTTTAAGGACTCCTTCGGGTCAGCTCGACGCGCACACCCGACCCAACCGGACACTCCAGTTGTTTTTTTGACAGCCGAAGATTCATGGAGCTCCCCTTGAACGTCCGTCCCCCCTTGACCTGTTTGCTTGCCCCCCTTTTCTTACCGTGCACACATTCACCACGAGCTTCGCGGGAAAACTTTACTTCCGGCGCGGTTTCCGTGTTTTGCTGGGCGGAACCCCCCTCGCACAGGTGTCAGTCGTCACGGACCAGCGTGTTCCCTTTTTCCTTTGACCCTTTCATTGACCTTCCTCTCCGTTGTAGTGGCATTAAATTTCCTCTTCGGTGGTTTCATTCCACCCCTTTGACGATTTGCGGAGTTTCTTTTTTTTCGTCATTTCGACGAGGAGTAAGTCCCCCTCCTCCCCTGCGGATTGTCCCCCCTTTTGTGTTGACAGTTTGATGGTGAATTTTCTTTCCCTGTTTTTTTTTTATTCTTTCGCAATACGACCTCCCCCTATGCGAAGAGCCTTTTTTTTCCCAAGCGTCTGTCTTTCCGCAGTCATCAGTATTTGTAGGTCCCCCTCTTTGGGTCCCCTACCTGACCAATAAACTTTTTTTCTTTGGGCGAACCCTTTCCAGACACCGCGGACTTCAGGTCTGGTTCTCTTCCACTCGCTTGCCACTATACCTACCAATGTAAGACAGCACTACTTAATCTTTTTTGGTCCTGCAATTTTTCCCGATTCCTGGCGCATTTTTTTCCTTGCCCCATCACGAGGTTACCCCGTTGAAAGACCCCCCCTTCTCTCCCCACGGTTTGACCCAAGAATCAGTTTTCGTTTTCAGGCGATATCTTCAATCCTATTTCCGGTTTTTTTTTCGCCCGTGCCTTCAATCCCTTTTGAAAACCCGTGTCTCGAATGATTTCTGGACCTCTTTTCCCCGCGTGACACGACGAAATGCAGCGGTCTTGATGTTGGCCCACACGGACAAAATCCCTGTTAGACTGTTCCACTTCTCTCAGATCTATCGGGTCTTCACTCCTCCGTTTTTTTTTTTTCGAGCTATCCTTCTTCATAGCCTGGAAGTCTCCGGATTTTAGTGTTCCAATCGGATCCGCCCAGCGCCTTCGCTGTGAATACTTCAGCGATTGGACCCCCCCCAGTTTGATTCCCCTCCATCTTCTATGCAAGGTTGTTTAGACGGAAGGGAGTTGCAAGGCCAGCTCTTCGCGGAACTGCAAAATGCGGTTTTGGCTTTTTAGCGCATTTTCCCCACGCCACTCTTTCTTGCTGCGTGGCCCCGGGGTATGTCCGTGTTTTCTTTTCTTAACGTGGTAACTGTTCTTTGGCAGCTTGGCGACCCCAGGAAAATCGCTTTTAAGGTTATTCCGAGTGAGCCCGTGCTTTTTTCAGGTCTGAGATAATTTTCCGCGTTGGCCACCTGAGGGCACACGGTTTTACTTCCTGACCTGCCTTGTTTTATGTCAAATTTTTCCATCTACCCCAACAGAACTGACACTTGTCTGCGCTGAGGGGCCCCGAGGGTAGATGTTTGTGTCAAGACGTCCGGATTGCCTTAGAAATAGATCGTCCTCCTTCCTGCTGTTCCTTTCTTGCCTGACTTCAAATCGACCACCGAGCCACTTTCCCGCATTCCCTCAGGCCTCCACCCCATGATCAAAGGTACCTCGCCTCCCCTCCGCGTCCGGACCATTCTGTTCCGAGAGTAACCCTCCCCTCTCATTTCGCGTACTGCGAAGATGGAATGATTCCCGCCTGCTGGCCGATTTTCCTTCTCACTAGCTGCAGTGCACGCATTAGCGTCCTCCGTATTCGTTGATTTCAGTCCCCTTCTGTGTTGGCCTAATGTTCCTTAGCCCGAACGGTGCCGCAAACCCGTCTTGTTTTTGTCCGCGCCTGTCTTTTGTGTGATGTGGCTCTTTCCACAAGTGCACACACAGGGTCACACGGTTATTCTTAGTCTACTTCTTTTCCCAGTTTCCTCTAAGTGTCCCTTTCTTCCCAGTTTCTTGCCCCGTGTAGTTTCCTTGGTCTTTTGCCTCCTCGCCTATCCCTAATGACTGTAATGCCCTCCCCCCCAACTTTCCCCCAGGTGCCGTCCAGCACCCTGCGTTTTTTATGTCGACACTAGCCCCCCCCCGTCTGGCGGTAGGTCTGAAATCCTACTCTCTCCTTCGACCTGGTCTGCCCCAACCGGCCCCATAAAGGAACGTGTTGGAATGAGCCTTCCCCATCATCCCGTGGTGGCGCCCAGTTTTTCATGCGTATTTTTTGCCTACTGTCTCTCCTTTCTCATGCTCCCGCCTGCTTTCCTTACCCCCTCCCTTTCATTTTAAAGCAGTATTGACTTTTCTCTGCCGACGCCTTTTTGACAACCCAGTCCCACTACACCACCCACAAGAAGCTCCACTTTTGGATGTCCTTCCCTTGGATTTCTTCATTTCCTTTCTTTCCCCTCTCTACGAACCTACGTTGTGCATCCTTGGGAGTGCTGGGAGAGGTTTTCTTCTTTCATTGCAGTTCCATTTTCCCTCTCTATCTTCATGCTGAGCCGTTCCCCTTCCATCTGTGGCGGATTTCTCACCCCTGCGTTGAAAGAATATTAATGAAGGATTCAATCCCCTCTCGCCACCAGTCGTTCTTTTTTTTCCAGTGCCCCTCCACCCCCCCTCTTCTGGCGAACCTTCGTGGAATTCTTCAGTAACTTTTGCATTCTCCATGAAGTTCCGAGAGGCCGACTTTTGCTTTTCCGCTCCGGAGTTGAAAGTGTTTGTCTCGATTAAGTCTCAACCTCCCCCATTGTCATTGTTGTTCTTTACAGCTCTCTTTTAGATTTAAACTCCTCTCTGGCTGAGTCTTCGATGAGGTCATCCCTAAGCTTGTCCTCTTCTTTCGTCGCGGCTATGATCGCGGGTGGTTCATTGTCCTGCTGCTCTGTTGTCTGGTTTCGTTCCCTTTCTTCCCCTAGATACTGAGCGTGTTCCCCTTTTTTTTGACCCCCTCCCCCCCTAATGGGTTCTTCCCCCCCAGTCCTTATCCCCGCTTTTTGTAGGATTAGTACCAACACCTTTCGCATCCTCCAGGAACATTTATTTTTCCTTTTCCTGAACGTTTTGATTTGATCGAGTCCGTCCTTCTTTCTGAATGGTGATGCCTTCCCCCGATTTCTTACTCGCTCGTCCTCGCTCGCTTTTCCATCCCCTGCCTCATTGCCGAGCTTCTTCCTCTCACTCCGACATTTCAGGAACTGCACGCTCTTCTTTCCCGTCCTCCCTCTTGACTGACCAATATTCCCCCCCCACTATTGTGTTTTTACCTATTTGAAGTAGCCTTGTACCGTTTTTCCCTTCGGATACACTTCACCTTCGAAGGACCCTCACCCCTAACAACCACTAATTTTTGTCAGGTTGGACTATCCCTTTCGACTCTCCCCCAAGTTGATTCACCCCCCCAACACCCCCGGCCCCCTTTCAATGGGTAAGGGTGAAGCCCCTGAGATCCCACTCCAGCAGTGAAAAGCCACGTAGTTGTGACTGGAAAGACAAATTATCGGTCACTAATTGCCGGCCAACAAAAACCGTGCGAACATTAATTTTTGTCTCCGTCCCCGTTCCATTACCCACCAGTCCTCGACTTTTTTCTCCCCCTCATTTGACCATCAACCACAATCTTTGCCAGTGCCCTTGTGTCCCGGAGACCCTTTTAACCAATAAGAATGGTCAACATTCTCTTTTTGGAAACAGCTGTCCGATTGAATGTTTCACCGGGATTTATATTCTGAAATTTGAATATCTCCTAGTCACCCCTTCTGTTCCAAACACGTTCCCCTACCCCCCCAACCTTCCCTTATCCTTTTTAATGTGACAATGATTCCACACCATATAAAACATTTTTTTTCAAAGAGACCTCACCACCCCTGCGTGAATGGGGTTTCCATTATCTATGTTCTCCATACGTTTGTTTTTTGAGTACTGGGAGATCCCCAGGAGTGCGGGTTTTTTTGGATTCTCTTGCATGGCCTTTTTTACGAAGGTTCTTTTTTTTTCCCATTTTTTCTTTTTTGGCGGTGTTTCGGTTTTTTTTTTTGGACAGTTTTGCCTGGGGAATTTTTTACCCTTTCCCCTTTTTTCCCCTCTCTATGCGCGCCTGCACCCATTTTTCCTTTTTTGACAGAAAAAAGAGACTGGTCCCTTCCTGGTGAAACCGGTCCCACACTCGTGCCATGAGTTTCTCTTGTGGTGTCTGCCTGATGTTTTCGGCAGGCCGAGGATTTTTCTTTGGTACACGTTGGCCTTTCACAATGGAACTCCTCCCCCTTTTCCGGGTCTTCCGTTGGGGTTTGTGCCGGCGTTGGAGGACTTTTCTTCCTTTCGTTTGCACTTCCCCCGATGGTGGGAACTGGATTGAGATTGGCGTCAAACTTCCCCCCCCATTTTAATTGGGACCTTTTTTTTTTTGCTCGGGTGTTGGACGAGTCTCGGATTGATTCGACAGGCCATTCCCCCTTCGTTTTTTTCTTCTTTTCCCTGAGTGCGGTACATCCCCTCCTTTTTTTCCTTTACTAGTTCTACTTCAAATCTTTCGCACGATTTTCCTTCTGTTCTTCATCGGCTTATCAGACTCGCGTTTCGTGGTTGGCATGTGGTTCAGGCATTTTATCTTTCATCAGCTCGTCTAATGCTTTTCTTTACCCCAGTTTTTTTTTTTGGCGAGACGGCGATGCCCCCCCGTCCTAGCCACTTTTCTTCCCCCATTACTGCCTTTAATTCTTCCATCGCGTTTTCTCTTTCCTTTCTTATGCAGTATTAACAAGATCCATTTCGGATTATGTCTGACCTTGTTGATTCCCCCTCCGGATAGGGTTCTATTTGCCCCCCCCCCCCGTAGGGGAGTGTCCATTCCACCCCCCCTGTATAGTCTTACTGGACCATCCACCCCCAGCTACAGGACCTCCATGTAGCAGCATTCCGAATCCTCCTCCTGAACCTCTTCTCAGTCGCACCCCCCCTTTGGCCCCGACTCGCCTTTTCCCGTTTTTTGGGAACATAAATTATTCGATTTTTCCTTTCCGCAGGCTGCACGAACCTTTACCCCCTTTTTGATTTCGATCTTGAGAAACTCCTTCTCTCTCTCAGTCCCTTTCCTGTTTCTATCTTCAGTCTCTCCCAGCGCAAGCGTTTCTTTCATAATTTGTTTTCATCACTCAACGGTTCCCCCCAAGCTGCGGGGGGTGTCCGCGTTCCCTCCTGTTCATTCCGACTGGTTTTCTCTTTTGATGGACCGCACGCCTTTTTCCAATTCGTGCGGCCCCCACTATCACCCGATTCTTGCATTTCCATCGCAGAGCCACGACGGGAGGAGGACCCCTTGTAAAGCCTTTGATGACGAAACCCCCCTCCTCCCTTCCAAAGTGACTGTCGTTCTACTCCTCTTTTCCTCAAAGTCATGAATACACTTCCCAGTTCGCTGAGCCATGTTTTTGCCCCCCCCCTCCCCCCACTTTTTTAAATTCTTTTTTTTTGCCCTTTTGGGTTTTTTTCGTGTTTTTTTTTCCCCGGTGCGAAGTTCGGTTTGGGAAACCTCACGGTCGTTTTTTTCCTGGCTTCCCCAGTCTTTTCCCCAGTGATACGGTGATCCCTTCCCGTTTCTTTCTTAACCAATCGCAACCTTTCTCCCGATTTTTCGCCACCAGGAAGGTCCTTGCTTTTTTTTTAACGTCCTTCTTTTCCCTTTGGTTTTTGCAAATACCCTGTGACGTAGAGATAATTTATTCCGCCTCCTCCCAAACCCAAAAGGGCCTAGTGATCGACATAAACCTCCTCTCTTTTATGGACTTCCCCGTTCCTGCCATTTCTTGGTAGTATCAGCCCATTTTCTTAGACCCCTCCGGCACAGCGCAACCCGCACCCCACGGTCACATCAAATGGGTCCGGGCTTTTCCCCGCCAGAATTTCCCCCTGAGATTCATCGGTCCTTATCTCCTTTCCTGTTTGCTGTGAAGTGTTTCCCACTTTCCATCACCCTGATTTGCGCGGAAACCCGCCATGGTCCTTCGGGATTCCGGGCTTTACTTCTAGGGGTGGCCCCCAGTTTCCCCTGTTTAGAAACTTCCCTCAACTTTTTTCTAATGGCTTTCCTTTAACTTTTGGCTTCTCTTTTAGAAGTCAGTCCTAGGCCCTTTCCTTTCATTATTTCCACCTCTCCTCCCCCCCCCTGGCTTTCTTGTTTAGTCCTGACCCTCAGTTCAACGACTCTTTTGAAATTAAGGCCATACATCGGCTGTGCGTGACCTTGTTTCACAAAGTTTCTTTCTTCCTTTCACCCTGTTTTTGTTTTTTTTCTTGTTTTTCCTCCTCCTGCGCTTTCCGACTTCGTAGATCCTTAAGGCTCTTTTTCTTTCAAGCTTTTTAATCAGTATTTGAGTAACATCGTTCCCCTTCCCCCACTTGCCCCCCCTTTTTTGGAGTCGACCTTTACCTCCCCATCCCCTTTTCAGTCTTAGGTACAGTGGTGTGCCCTCATTGGCATCTTTCGCTGGAAAATCTCGACCGATGACAAGCAACTCTCTTCTTTCCTTGCGGCTTTAATGTCGATTTCCTTGTTCTTTCCCCTGCTTTTCAGCCTCGTTCCCCTTCATCCTCCAGAACACGTCTATACACCTTTTCCCCACAGACCGTTTCGTTTTCGCTATTCCTTCCCTTCCCAATCCGCATTTCAGTTCCTGCGACGAAGTGCTCATACATTCCGTATAACCCCCCCCCTTTCTCGTACACCGCCTACTAGGGTCCCCCCTCCCCGCTCCCGTTTTAAGACGACACTTGGAGTTTAGGATGATTGTGAACCCCGGCCCCTCCGGATTTTCTCATTCTATTATCTTTTCTCCTTACTCAGCCTCCTTTGTTGTTTCTCTCTATTCTTTCCTCGACCGGACCTTTTCTCCTTCTTTTCCCTGTTCCCAAATCGTATTCGCACGCTTTTGTCTTGACTCGTCAACTGATTGGAAGATTCTCGACCGGTCTTTTTCTCCCTGTTGTTGATCCCCTGAACTCATTGAAGAGTTCTTCTCCCCGGTCATCCCCTCCGTTACTTGAGGAGATAGTCTTCAAACCGTTTTTTTTTGTTGTCCCCTTTGTATATGTTGATTCGTGTAACCGAGTGCTTTTTTCCCCTGAGTCGTCCCCTTCCCCTCCCTAAATCGTCCAACTTCCGGGGCAATGGCCTCGATCTCGTAGTGCTGGGAGTTGAAGGCGGAGAAGTTTCCAGCTGTCTTGGCAAATGAGGGGCACCCAACCCCTTTCCTTCTCATGACTGTTTTTTGCTGGACTTTCCTCCCCCCACCTCCTTTCCCACTCTCTTCTAGCTGTTTGCCCACGGGTTTCCTCCATCTGCCTACACCTTTCCCCTCTCCGTCTTTCCTCGACCATCTACTATTTCGCCCTGGTCGGTTAGTTTTTCTTTTTCCACCGAACAGCGTTTTGACCCCATGTGAAAGAAGAAAGAAACCTCGTGGTTCCCCCATACTTTTGATTCCCCCCCGCAGCCGTGGGGCGTTTGCTGGTGGAGGGGTCCTCCG
>Ga0179593_1308361_pt1 | contig 12204 bp, 18 predicted proteins | sample CZODoug2_1_08_16_FD_185931 | JGI IMG/M metagenome (GOLD analysis project Ga0179593, IMG submission 185931) | Vadose zone soil fungal communities from Angelo Coast Range Reserve, California, USA - CZODoug2_1_08_16fungal (PacBio error correction) | ecosystem: Environmental > Terrestrial > Soil >... | reverse complement strand
CCCACTGTGCCCACTTTTTTTTATCAAATGTTAAAACCTGTTTGCCCCCTTGCGCCCCTCCATTCCGGACTTTGAAATTTCATTTCCCCTTTCTTAACTGCCAAAAATCGCCCCGCCTTTGCCATTTCTTTTTACCCCCCCTCCCCTGTTTCCAGCCTTTCTTCCCTTTTTTCGGCGTTTTTTTTCCCAGGCTTTTGACTAAGTGACCCCCCCCCCCCTGACCGAAGATTCTTTTGTTCCAGCTCGCTGCGGGTCGCCCCTCTCTTCCTGTGGAATATATGCGCGGCGTGATCTTGATTTCGTTTTGGTAAGCCCCCCCCGATTTCTGAGATTCAGATGATTTAAGTTTTTCTGCCATTGTAGTTCCTTTTTGGCTTCTTGTTTTTTTTTCAGCGCCTGAAAAGGAAACCACTTGTGGATGGTTAATGACCCTAGTCATTTTACTTTCCCCCCCCCTTTTTCCTGTCCGGACCCGCCAGTCGGACTTGCTTTTTTCTTTCCCCCCTTATTGTCCTTGTTCCTTCTTTTCAAGCCAGAGTGACCAGGGTTTTGGTACTCGTTTTGATTACACTCTATTTTTGTGGCTCTTTTTGCTTTTCCTGCATGTTTTCCTGGAGTGGAGTTATTTTTGTGTTCCACGGGCCTTGTTACCTTTCCATCCCGTTTCTGACGCAATAAATTTTTTTTTTTCCGGTCCCCTTAGTTGACCATTTTGATGACCTCGGTTGTCCTGGTTTTGCCCAACTCTGATTTTTTATTGTGTAGCCCAGCGGGAACCTCCCCAGAATCGTTTGATTTTTCTCGCGGCGCCCCTTTTCCCATCTTCTTTACATGCTGTAATGATGCATGCTAAATGAGTGACCCGTTCCCTTTTCATGCTTGGCCCCCCCCCCTCTTGTTTCCCCCCTTTCAATTTCACAACAATATTCTGTTTTTTTTTTCCCATCCTTTATGACTGCGTCGAGGTAATTTCTGTTTTTATGTGGTGTCGTTTCCTACGGGAAATCCCAAACCCTGGACCTTTTTCCAACCCCCACTTTTCCTTTCCCCTGTCTGTTTCAGGGTCTTTTTTAGAATTTAGCCCGGTAAGAGACATGATTTCTTCGCTATTGATTCTTTTTTCTTTCGAACTACCTTCCTGCGGGTCTCCCGTTACGGGCTTACTGTGCAAGAAAGAGCACAGTAGAGAACCGGCTTTTTTTGACTCTCTTCGCGCTTTTTCATAATCCCACCCCCCCCTCCTGATTCCTTCAGATTATCAATTTTCCTCCCCCTTTTTGACCAACATAACCCTATGGGACAGAACAGTTGTCTCCCTTACCGATCCTTTGTTTTTAGTTCCACAATATTTCTCCTCAAGTTTCTCCCCACCCTTTCCCCCCCCCTCCCCTATTGAGTATCACTCTCGTCTCTTAATCAAGATCCATTTTCCTTCCCCTATCGCGCTTCTACGCCCTTTTCTCCTTCTTCCGGCCCTAACAAGCCCCTTTTTTCCATTCCCCCAACCCACTCCCTGCCCCTTTTGAAAATTGATCGAAGGACCTGAAGCTTCTCCCTTCCCGCTCTTTCGTCCACCCCAACCCCCTTCCAACTACCCTCCCCTCCAGAACCCTGGGCCATCCCGTTTTTTCCCTCTCTCCCCACTTTTTCTTTACGTAAAAACAAACCAGCACACAAAAGAGATTATGGAGGTTTCTCCCCCATTTTTGGACAGAAGACCTTTGATTTTTTGAACACTCCGGTCAAAACGGGACGTATTTGCGAACCCCCTTTTAGTGTCTTTTGCCATTCTTTCTCCGCTTTTTGCGTATACCCTCTCCCTGGATTTTGCCTTTTTCTATCTGCCCGCATGATTTCCCCCTGAATCGTCCGAATCCCCCGTTTGACGTCCTTCTCCTCACCCCTTGCACAGACCCTCGTCCCCCAAACACCTTGGTGTTTCGTAGTCGAGCCTGATTCTTTTCTTTCCCTTTTCCCCTTCTTCTGTTTTAAATAGTAAGGCCGTTCGCACTTCCCCAAGCACGGCTTTTTTCCTCTTAATGGCCACGGTCCCCTCAAATCTTGCCTACCCCCCTGCCCCACCAATTGTATGATACCGAAACCCCCCCCCCCCATGTATCTACCCCCCCCCTTTTCTTGCTGATTCTGGTTTCCTCCCTGTGGACTTTTCGTTTTTTCGCTCTTTTCCGGTCCGCCTTGGGAATTTGCTTTTTGTTTTAACTGCACCATGTCAACTTCCCCTCCACCTTTCGGTCGTGTCCAGGGTTCTCGGCCCTTTCCCGGGTTTTTTTTCCTGTCGCTCCTCCTGGATCCCGCGGTTCCCTCTTGCGTATGGCTCCTGACGCGACTTGGGGCCCGTTTTTTTTTTTTACTTATCACGGAGGAACGTTTTTTTTTTTCCGCTTCCCCCCCCTTTTCCCAAGGTCACCGTGTTTGTTTGAGCTTTTGATCAAAAGGGAGCAATAACAACTTCAAAGGGAATCCTTTTGGTTTCGCCGGTCCCCCTATTTTTGGCGCTATAGGGACTTTCTACGTAGTCTAAGGCGGACACGTGGAAGAACGACGGGAATTTTTTCCTTGGATCAAACGTTTTTCTGCCCTTATCGATGTCGAAACCTTTTTCCCCCCCCATCTCTTCCTCCACGGGGAGTTCTTTTTTCCCCCCCTTATGGAATTAGTGAGAGATAGAAAGCTCGTCTCCTTCCATCTCTCCTTTTCCCCTCCCTTTTTTCTTTTTTGTGTTTTCTCTCTTTATTGCCCTGCTAGACGTTCCCTACATATTGATCTATGTGTAGTGGATTTGATTGGATGGAAGAGCCCGTTGCTTATTCTCTTTTTTTTCCCGTTCCCACTATGATGGTTCTTTTTTTGTTCCTTTTATACAATTTTCGCGTCACGGGTACTTATAGGAATCCCCCTCGGTACGATATAGGAGTAGAGGGTGTTAAACCCTTTCCTTTCCCCCCCACATCCTTTTTTCTTTTTAGTCGGGGCAACCCTTCCTTCACCCCCATTGGGTTTTTTTTTTTTTTTTTTCTTTTCCCCTTTCTTCCTTCTCCCACCCCCTTTCATCTGAAGATCTCACCCAAAGTGACAAAGTGGAGGACAATCCCAACCCTCCTTCTTCAGCTTTTTCCCTGATTTCTTCTTTTTCCCCACAAACCTCTTCGGACTTTCCATGTTTCACCCTTGCGAGGTGACAGTGTTGAAGTGGTTAAAAGGACTTCACCCCTGGGCTCCCTCCCCTTTTTTTTTTCTCCTCGTTTTTACCCCTTGATGCCCGGCTTCCCCCGCCAGTAAAGTTGTAGGGATTGCCTCTTTTGGGTTGGAACCTAATGTGGTTCTTTGTAGTCATAGTCGGTTTAATCGAGGAAGTTAATGAGTTGAACTTATTCTTAACCTTGCGGACTTTTTTTTTTTTTTTACCACGCGGATGTTTCCCCCCCCCTTTCCCCTCCTTTCTGGAAGAAGACGAGTTGAGGAGTGGGCCCGTTTTCCCCTTTTTTTTTTTCTTAAAGAACTTAACCCCCGCACCCCCCCCCCCCCCCCCCCCCCCCCCCCCCAAACAACACCAAAACAAAACAAAAAAACCCCCCCCCCACCCCTTCTCGATGACGATGTGTTCCCCTGACCCGAGTAGAGGGACCCGCATGCGAGGCCGCGGCAGCCCAGGATCCTTACTCTTTCCGCCAATTGCCTGTTTTGCCCCCAATTCAACATGTACCCCCTCCGGCCCTCCTTGTTTATTTTTCACAAAGGGAATGAACTCCCCATGGTTGACAGCCTTGGTTCGGTCGCGTGGTTTTTTTCGGGTGGGTGCGGGGAGGGGCGGTGTCCTTTCCCTTTTACTGATCTGTGAGGTTGTCAAGGGGATTTTGGGGGGGGTGCCGGGTGAGGTAGGGAGTCTTTGTTTTTTTACTGAGGGCGGCCCGGGCTCGGTCGTTTCCCTTCTGGACCTTTCAGTTGCCGGGGCTTGGTGTTTCGGCAGTCCCCCTCGGGCTTGTTTTTTTTTCTTTTATGAGGGAGGAATGTTGCTTTGACTGCGGGAGGTTTATTGCTTCCCGTCATTGGTATTGAGTGTTGAGACGGGTTAAGAAAGAGGTTTAGTGGTTCCCGTTCCGTCTTCCTTCTTTTTTACGCCCGCCTGTCTGCTCCTGTTGAGATGTTTGGTGTGTTGTTTCCCCCCCCTCCCTCCCCCGTCCCCCCCCCCCTTTAATATGGCTTGTCGAAGGGCGGGAGGGAAGAGTCCTTGTTTGCTTTTTCTCTCCCTCTAAGTTGCGCACTTAGGGGATTTTTTACCCTTCACTACCTTTTTCTTGTTTCCCTCAGTCCTGGTGCACCTGCAGGGTATCAAGGAGCGTTTTTTTTTTCAAATCTTTAACTCGGTTTTTTTCGTGACAGTATTTTTCCTGGTACAGCCCCGTTGACTTTCTTATCTTGCATTTTTTGTCTTGCAACTATGACACTGAACCATGACATAGTTTAATTTCGCCTTCCCTTTCCTACTTAATAGCTGTTTTTTTCCCGTTTTCCCCCATCTTTTTTTTCCACCCCTGGCTGACCACTTTTTGGAAGAGGGTATTTACAGAACGGCGTACCGGCTAAGGGACCTTCCCTTTTTTCCCCTTTTTTCTTACCGCTTCACCTCATACCTCATGTCCCATGCAGTTTCCTTTGCTTTGGACGACCCCAATTTGGGTTCGCTCAGCGGTGCAATCTTTAACGAAACCCGGGCACCTCTTGCCCCCCTCCCCTTTCTTTTCCCTTTCCAATGTTGCCCGTCACAGACCGAACCATCGAGCCTCGTCCCTTTGGCCACTCTGCATCAGCTTACCAAATAAACCCGTTGCCCTAACCTTTCTTTTTTTCACTTTCCCCCCCTCCTTGGGCCAAACCCAACTTACTTTTTTTCTGGCTTTTGCCTTCCCTTTTCCACCTGAGGGTTTGTGTGCCCACATTCATTTCCCTTGCGGTCGTGATGACACCCCCCTGCCCCTCTCTCCCCTGCCCCCAAAACCATACTGGACAGTTCCTGAAGCATCTATTAACCTTCTTTTCCCGACCTCTGTGGCTTTTTCACTGAAACAAACTCTTGAAGAATGATTAAGAGTTACCATGTACCCCGTTATGTTTTATCATCGTTAAACCCTTCGGAGTAGCCCTTTGGAATGTGAAATGTTCCATCCCTTTTTAACTTCTTGATGAGGTTTTTTTTTCCATTCCTCCCTGTATTCTTCTGTTCCCCTGTTCTGAGACCTTTTTTTTCCCCACCCCAGTTCCCATTTGATAAATCTTTTGAATCCTCCTTTGGGTGTGTTTGTATTCTCTACCAATGCTTTTGATGGCCAAATGTTGGTTCCCCCACACAGGCCTTTCAGAACATTTTACGTACTTTTTTTCCCCCCAATTGGCCCCCCCCCTACGCCCCCCCCCCCCCTGCTCCCCCCTCCCCTTCCAGGGATGTCACACACCTCCATTGACCACAATGATCTTGTAATGTTTGACTTTTCCCCCCTTTTTTAGATAACCACCCTGAGTCTTTTTTCTTTCCCCCCCTCCCCTAATTGCTGCCCAGGACGTGATAGTGACCAGATGCCCGGGAGCGAACCTCTTTTTTCTTTTACGCCTGATGCTCTTTCCCTTAGCCTTGATTCCTTTTTTCTTTTCTATTCTCAATTCTGTGTCGGGGTTCAGAGACCCCCGCCCCCCCCTTTGAAAGTTTCTTTTTCTGGTCCCCCCTCTTCAGCGCATGTGAACATTTTTACAAGCCCCGGCCCCCAGCCAGGTTTTTGGTTGTTGGCCCGCCCGTCTTTTCCCTTGGTTGACGATTCCGAACTTTCCTTGAAAAAGTGGTTGTGTTTTGGTTCTTTTCATCGCTGTTCAAAGCTTTTACATGGATCTCTCTCTTCCTGATTTGTTTTGCCCCTGTGCTTTGTCCACCAATTGGGAGTCCATTTTTAAAGTTTTGCTTTTTTAGGCTTCGTTGACGGCAGGTTTGGCGTTTGACAGCCTCCCCCTTTCCCTGTTTTTCCGTGCCAGAAAGCGGCAACCCTTTTTTGGAAGACATTGTTTTTTTTTTTTTTCTGGTCTTGAAGCCTCCAGGGTCAGGAGGTTTCCGTCTGTAACGCAGTCTTGACGGTTGCCCCCCCCCCAAAAGTTTCCATTCCCTTTTTTCCCGTTTTTCCACCACAACCCCCCTATGAGTAACAGAATTGCTTCTTGACCGGTCCCCCCATTTTTCTTCGGCTGTTTCCCATGTTTCCGGGGGCTTCACCCGCCCTTTTGCATCGAAAACTGCCCAAGAAAACCATCGATTCCCCCGTGTAAGTTCCCCCCTTTCTCCTCCCCCCCCCTTCTCTCAATGGGCGCTAGGTCGCTCTTCTCGAAACCTGAAGGTGCCGTTCTTTCTGTCCAAGTAACTTTTCTCCATCTTTTTTCTTATCCAACCCTGAATGACTCCCCTTTTTAGACCATACCCTTTCCTATTCTTTCCTCTTTTTCTCAAATCCCGGGATATTAAAAGGGCCACCAAACCCCCGTTTGGGAAAGATCACTCCCCCCCCGAATACGATGTTCTTCACCCCTATTTCCATACCAAATGGCAACCAAAATTGCGTAAACCCCTCTGTTTCAAACTCTCCCCCCCCTGGTCCTTTCTCCTTCCCTCCTTTTTTTGCCCCGCTATTCCTTCTCTCCGACCATTCCTTTCCCCAAGCTTTAATTAAGACCCACACTCTTCCTTTCCCCTTTCCCCCCTTTGGGACGACCGTTGACTTCTCCTCCGCCACTCCTCCACCCGCTCCCCCGCCACGTCCCACTGCCAGCCCTAAATCCCATTTAGTCTGCTACCCAAAAAGACCCCCCCCTTCCCTTGACCACCAAACCCAGCCGCTTTTTTCTGTTCTTCCCTTTTGACTTTACTTGTAACTGAACGGCTTCCTGCTGTGCCCTTCGTTGACAGGGAGTTTTGCTCTTTCCCTGACCGTTATCTGTTCCTTCTTATCTTCTTCCGACGTTTTCCTCGGTTTAATTAGAGTGTTTCAGATGTCCCCGACCCTTCCCGGTCTCGCCGGCCCAATTTTTGACGGGTACCTTATTCACCGGTGAACCCCTCCCCCCCCTCCCAGCAAACACTTTGGATTAGTTCGCTCGATCTTCTCCGGTGGGTTTCCTTTCAGCCTTTTCAGTATTCAACTACGTTCTCAGCCTCCATATTTCCCTGTGACCCCCGTCCGCATGGCCCCCCTATATTTTTCCCCCCTTTCCCCTACCCCAGTATTCTTTCTGGCCTCAGCCCTCCCCACCCCCCCCCCCCCTATGCATCCCAAATTGTAGGAGCGTGTCGTCTTTGGCCATCACTGTTTTTGTTTGTCGAGGGATCTCAAGTTTAGAGGACTTCTTTTTCATGTGGCCTTGGCCAAAACCCAACAATTGTACCCCAGTTCAGCGTCCCCCGTCGTGAGGCGGCAACGCGTGTACTTTATTTCACTGCACGGTTTGTGTCCCCTTCGCTGGTCCAATCATTTTGCAAACGCAATTAGATGACCCACTTTTTTGAGTCCTCAGTGGGGTGCTTTGAGATATCATTCCTTTAGACGGGACTACCCTGTTGTCCCCCCAACGGCGTCATTTTTGAGGAGGCTTGCTCCACACTGAAGTCCCTTCCAATACCCAGGATGTTTGGTGGGGGGAAGGCCCGGATTTGGAGCTCAGCCGGAGGAGTTTTTTTTTTGCTATGCCGGAACCTTTCCGCCCTTTTTCTTCCACTTTGTCGGGGGCCCGACCACGTGGCTTTTAGTCGTGCAGCCATGTCGCAACCAACGTTTCCGCCCACCGGGAGACCCCAGCCCCCTCCTTCCCGTCTTTGACATCTGGAGCTCGAAGTGATGATTTCATGGGTGCTGATTTTTTACCCCTCAAACATATTTCCTCCCTTTTTCATTTTTTGTGTTAGACAGGAGCTTTAGAGCTATTATGATCAAGAGCTCTATGTGCAAACGTTCATTTTTTTGCCGAGCTCCCGTTGTTCTCCGTAAATGAGATGTTTTTTTCGACCCTCTTTTTTTTTGCGCCGAGGTTTCGTTTCCAATGACCTTCGTTTCACTTTTCGTTCTAGGAGCGGGGAACGCTCACGGAATACCTTCCTTCTTTTTCCTTTCCCCTCCTTCCCACCAACTTTTTTATTTTTTTTCTGTTAGGTAAGCTACTAACTTGTCCATTTTTTTTTTTCCCCCCCTGTTGAATCAAAAGTCTCCGTTGACCATGGGCTTTCCATTCGGATCCCCCTTTGTCTCCTCATACTCCCTATCGACGGTTTTATCTTTTCCTTTCGCGTGATCCAAGTATCTGGTTAATCCCCTTGGTTCCTGTGCCCGCTTGACATTGGACGTGTGGGGAAGGGTTCCCCCGTCTCCCCCCTTCCCCCCTCATTTCGAACTGGATATCTGCTCCCCTTATTGCTTTTACACAACGTCCATTTTTTTTTCTGATTTCATAGTCTTGTTTGCTCGGGAATTCATACCCCTGTGTGGTAGGTTTCGTTTCTTCCATTCGGTGCCATGTAGATTTTTTTTAAATGGCTACGAGATCAGTGGGGGCTTGCCGGGGCCCCCACCTGGCGTTGATAACTTACCCATCTCGGGCGTTTGCCGTCCCCTTCCTCCCCTTTTCGCACGTGCGTTTCCCATTTTTGTTGATGAATCCAAAGTACCGTCCCCGTGTCCGGTCTTTTGATCCTTTGGAATTCTCTGGAGGGACCGATTCTTGGAGGTTCTAAAAGAGCGGTGGGTCCCCTGCCTGGCCAACAGTGTCACTCAGGTACCCGTCTGGCACCTCACTAGTTTTCCCTACATTTCTGTCCCCCCACCCCCCCCCACCCCCCACCCCCCCCTTGATCCCCCCCCCCCCCCCCAACCACTCACACCCCCACACCCACCCCACCACCACCAATGACAACCCCACACCCCCCCCACCGTGCGCGATACCCACCACCACCCCCCCCCCCCCCCCCCCCCCCCCCCACTACTGTCCCCTCGGTTTTCTTTTTTGGTTGTGTGAATACCTGTTGGTCTTCCTTTTCTGTTGGGCCCTTTGGCTTTTTTTTTTTTTTGGAGTATTTTTGTTGTGGAAGGAGGTTAGGCGGAGCGTTCCACTTTTTTTCTTCTACGTCGTTTTCTTACGTGTTTGGCCCCCTGGAATGGACTTTAGGCCTTTTTTGGGCTTTGAGTTCTGATCGGGACCCCCCCCTAGAGGTTCCCCGGAGGGGTCATGAGTTGGATTGACGATTCTGTGATGAGGGGTTTTGACTTTTGCCAATTTCACAGCGGGTAGTGGTGGGTGTTATGGTCATAGTGTACCTCCCGCGTCTTATATCGTGGATTATTCTCCCTTGTCAGGGTTGTGACCTGTAGTTGGTTGCGATCTGCCCCCCCCCCTTTAATGCTCGTCCTTAGACGAGGGTATCCTCCCATTTTCTGAGTCACCAAAGGCGTTTTGAAGCGGTAGACCGCCTGGGGCCGATTTGGGGCTCCCTTTTTTTCCCGGTCTTTTTTTTTTTCCCTCGTACTTTTCTCTCTCTCCAAAAAATGGAGGACATGGGGCGCTGGAGACCATTTTGACTCCAGTGGACTAGATTTTTTTTCGTCATTTTGTATTTTTGCCCAACTTTTTTCTTCGCCTGACCCCGGCTGCCCGACTACTCGAAGGAACTGTCCCCTTTAATTCCCACCTATTGTTGTTTACTATTTTTTTGTTCCCAAAACGCTTTTCATGGACACTTTGCCTCATGTATACTGACTGTTACCCCCTGTCGGGACCCCAGTTTTTTCCTTTTGCGCCCCATTCCCAACACGGTTTCTGTTTTTCAGGCTTCTGCGCCACATCCATTTTCCTTCTTCCATTTTCCGGCACCTCCGTACCTCCCCCTTGCACCTTGGTTGATTTTTCCCTTTTTGCCCCTTAACTGAATCTATCCCTGAAACTGATACATTGTGACCTTTTCACCCCATAGCTTTTACCAAAACGGTTTTCCCCCCAAAGTCCCGCACCAAAATTTCTTCAACTCCCCAATAAGCTGCCTCCCAACCTGATTCTTTTTTTTCCATTTGACCTTAAATTTTTTTTGTTTTGCAAGTGTTTGCGTTCTTTCAGGACCCTCCCCCCCCCCTTTGGTTCCTTTTCCCCCCGTCACTCACGAGCTTTGTGCTTCCTGCATTTCCAGGCGTGATTTTTTTTCAGTTTCCCAGCTAGCGGGCGTCACGTCAACCTTTCTTGGGATCGCTTTTTCGATAATACTTTTCAGATCACATCTTTTTTTCGTTGCTTCCTCCCCTCGTTCCTGACCCTTATCTTCCCGATCCTTTTCCTGCTCGCTTTTTTTAACCGTGAGGCAGTTTTGGCCCCGTGTGCAGGGGCTGTTCCATCCAGTTGCAGTTTTTTTCTCCTTTGTGTTTTCGGTTTTTTTTAGCTCAATTCCTTCTTTTCAGAAGGTTCTTGGCGCCTGTTTTTCCAAACCGTTTCCGTTTTTCCCCCCCCCCCTTTTGCCCCATTTTACTCTCTTTTCTTCTCCCTCCGTTGTTGCGTTTTTGTTCTTCGTCTCAAATCCACTTTTGTGTACAATGTTTTGTCCCCACCCCAGGTGAGCTTTTTTTGCGTCTTCCCTTTACTTGCTCCGGGCCAGTTTTTTTTGCACCCTGTTCCCCCCCCCTTTCATTAACAAGGGACATGTCCGCTTTCCCCCCGCCTTTTGATTTCTCATGTGACGTCCCCCCCTACCACCTCTTTCCCCCCCGAGTGAAGTGCTTCCCTTCGAATATTTGATATCCCCTATGCGCTCCGATAACGCGTCAGTCCTCCGCGTTTTTGACGCTTCGGGCGATTCCTCCGTGATTGTATCATGTTTTTGTGCTGTTTTTTTTTCCCCCTCCTGGTCCCTTTTCCCCCAAGACATGTTTTTTTTTCCCGTTGCTCTCATTCCCCCCTCCCCCCTGAAAAATTGGTAACAACCAGCGTTTTCATGTGTAGTTGGCGGCACTTATTTTGCTTTTAAGGTATTTTAGCCAGGCTTGTACAAAAACGTGTTGTTGGGCGCCTTCTTATCGCGTACGGTTTTGAACCTTCCCCCATGTCACTTTAGGACCAGGCCCATCTGAGGCTTGGAGAATTTTGTGAACTGATTGTTACACCTTTTTTTTTGCCTTGTGCACTTACGGCCCCCTGGTTTTTTTTCCCCCTGATTTTTTGGACTGGGATGAAAAGCCCGATTTTTCGAAACTTTTCACGATGTTATGGACATCACTATCTTTTTTGAACCTTAGCAACTGCCCCCCCCCGGCAGTGATGGGAACAAACCACAGCGTTTTTGCACTGACCGTGGTCATTTTTATCATGTAGTTTGCCCCACTAGCCCAAAGGTCCACCATTTGCGTACCAGCCCGAGTGAACCCTTTTTGTGGGAACGTTTGACTAATGCTGATAAACCGGGTCCCAGTTCATGAGGTGTGGACACCCCCCACCCCCCCCCTTTCTGAAGCACAGTACATACGATCACCGTGTCCCCCCACCCCCCCTGCTTATACTTAGTCCCCATGCTTTTTTTGACTTAACTCCTTCAATCGGTTTTGGTTTCTGGTTGTGCCCTCCCCCCACCACCCCCCCCTCCCCCCCCTTTCTGCACACGCAACCCACCCCTTTTCTTTTCTCTTTTCGTTGTTTCGTCACACAGTGACTTTCTCCGCCTCACCCCATGTACCCCATTTCCCCCCCTATGATCTCAGTTTCCCCCCCTCACCCCAACCAATCAAACCCACCCTTGCCCGTGAAGAGTCTAAGTCGTTATTTTTCCCCGTGCCCCCCCACCAGTCTACAGGACGTTGCCCATCAGGGAAAAATCATCCCACCCCACTCCCCCCCCCCTCCACCCCCCCCCCCCTCCCCCGACGTTTTTTGAAATAACTTACGCTCGTGGACTCTTGTTGCCCAGCCCCCCTCCACGCGGAAACCCCCACCACTTGCCACTTTTTCCTGCACCCCCCCACCCCTCCCGGGAAGACTCAACGCAGTAACCCCACTGTTTCTCGAGTGGGGTTCCGTAACACATCTTCCTCCCAGCTCCCACCACATAGTCCAAACACCCATACCTTTCTGGCTCCCCCCCCTTTACACCCCCCTCTCCCCGCCCAATCCAAACTCCTTCCCCGTTCCAGT
>Ga0179593_1506345_pt1 | contig 12206 bp, 13 predicted proteins | sample CZODoug2_1_08_16_FD_185931 | JGI IMG/M metagenome (GOLD analysis project Ga0179593, IMG submission 185931) | Vadose zone soil fungal communities from Angelo Coast Range Reserve, California, USA - CZODoug2_1_08_16fungal (PacBio error correction) | ecosystem: Environmental > Terrestrial > Soil >... | reverse complement strand
TCTGCCACTTTTCCCTACCGTTCCTTTGTTACCCCCCATTAGCGTAAAATCAACTGATCTGTTTTACCGATACCTGTACGAGACCCTTTCTTGCTCTTTTCTTCCTGCCCCCTGTCTTGATTATTACACCCGCCGATCACTCGGGACAAACACAGAGTGGCTTTTGAGCATCTTTCTCCTTTCCCCCCTGCATCCTCTCGTTTTCAGTTGCCAGATTGAGCCTCACCCCATGCACTTTTACGGTGCCGCACTTCTATTTTTTCTTCCTTCAATTCTCGCTTTTTCCCCCAATGTACCCCCCCCGGTTCTTTATAACTTCTTCCTCGTTTGCGTCGTTTTGCATTCTCCTAGTCCAGGCTGGCTTTATTTTCAACCTCCTCATCTATCCCATTTCTGTTCTTTTTTCCTTCGTAGACCGAGAGACTGATGGATCGACCCCGCAGTACCCCCTGGTTTTCGTTGTGTGTTCGTTACTTCGACAACCCGCACCTCATTTCCACTTCCACTTGCCCAGATCAGTTTTCCTTTCGGATCTTGTCCTAACTTCTTTTCCGCGGAAGTTCTTTCCAGTTTCAACCTTTTACTCCAACTTTGCCCTTCCCCATATTTCTTCTTTTTTAGTTCCCACGATCCCCTTTATCTCCTGACCTCTCCCTTTTCGTACCCAAGCATTTGCCCCCCTTATTACAGCCGACATTGAACTAATCATCGACTTTTGTCCATTGTTACAAGCCACCAGTCACCCCTCCTTTTCGCTTCCCATCCTCTCAACTCCCCTTTCACCCCCTCCCAACATCTCTCTCATTATCATGATGCGAGCCCATGCACGACGGCCACCAACGTCAAGTTTTTGTTTTTCCTTCTGGTGGTTTACGAAGGGGATGCCCTGTTCCCGCGGTACCACCCCCCCCCGGTTTTCTGTACGTTCCTTTTCTGCAATTTTTTCCGCAGATTCTGCCCTCCTTAACGGACACCATTTTTCCGACCCACGGAGTTTGCTCCCACTCTCCATCCGACGGAGGTTCTTCCCCCCTGCTTCCGTTTTTTTTTTACTGTCACCTGTGTTCCAGAATCCGCATTTTCATGACCCTTGTGAAGCTCAGATCATTGCCTTCTCTTTCCTTCCACTTTTCTGTAGTCCTCCCCCCTCCCGTGGACCGTCCACGTTCTTCTCAACCACTGTCTATTGGTGCACCCCGTCTTCACTTTACAACTTTTGTTTCCTCTTTCCCACCCGACTTCTTTCCCTTGCATATTTCATCCCAGTTGCGGACATTTTCCCTTCTTCCAGTTCTTCTCAAGGGGTTTTTCTCCCGGATCCCCTCTACGTGTTCTGTCTCATCTCCCAACCTCTGCGAACTGGAAACGAGTCCAACGTGGTCCGCCTTGGTTTTTCCCTGTCTCCTTGCCTGAGTAGTCGTGGATGTTTTTCAATCCGGTTCTTGCCTCGCCGTTTGTTTGTTAACATGCTTTACCCTCTTTTGGTATTTTTCTTCCCGCTATTGCCATATGTTTCCCCCCCGGGTGAGTCCATCTCAAAAAGGTCGCATCAGCGTCTTTATGGCCTCTTTCTCCTGTGTATCAATGTCTTTCTGCAGTGTCCCTTCAGGTCTCGCAGTAGAGAGTGTCACCATCCCCTCCCCCTATAGGGATTGGTCCTTGTTTTTATTCACGTGTCTTATTCCCATAGTTTTTTGAATCTTCCGCAACCCCCCCCTTTCTCATTTCCACGCCCCTTACTGTCCAAACTTTTTTTTTCCGGCTGTTTGATCCATTGCCCCCGATCCTGCTTCTAGGCCCTCTCCCTTCTTTTTCGTGGTTTTTTTTTTAGACTACCGACGACAATCTGTTGTTTTAGATCTTTGGATTTTAAAGCTTTCTTTCCCCACTCGAGTCTTTCGTTTCCGGGGAGGGAGTCCCTCAACTTTCGTTTTCGTTGGTGCTTTTGTTGCCGATGATGTTTCTCTCTTTTCGTGTGAAACGCCCATGTTGGGGTTCTTTCGGGTTCCCTTTTTTGGTTGCTTTGTAAATGTTTTTTTCCTACTCTTGGGTTTTATTTCGGATTTATTAAGTTCGGTTGTTCTCTTTTTTCCTTCTTGGTAAATCTTTGTTCGAAAGTTTGTCTTCAATTTTTGGAAAGTCCGGGTATTGAACATCCTTCGCCAGCCGTACTGTCTCCCTCCCAATCCTGTTGGCAACGTTTAAGTTGACGCTTCTTTCTCCTCAACCCCGCTTTCCCCTCTTCCTAGGTATCTTGGTAAGTCCGATTTCGTAGCTGCTCTCCTTGTTCCCTTCCGACTTCGGCATACGGTGGCATTTCTCTTTTGTCTCTTCCACCAATCTTCTGATTTTATACACTTCGCTCCACCGTGAATGCCACGCTGGAAATTAACCCCTCCTCGGTGCCATCTGTCTTACTTTCCGCCGCGGTTTTTCCCTGGCGCTCCCACCCCCCTTCTCCTTTTCTGACGACGTGTAAGTTGATGGGGGGTTTTTTTTTTTGGGCTTTGGGTTTTTTGTTTTTTTTTGGTTGGGTTGTTCTCCCCTTCCTTGCCACCCCCCTTATTCCTAGATTTTTTCAGGTTTGATCTCTTTCCCGTTGTTTCTGATCGGCTGTAATTTCCCAAGTTCCTTTTTCCACCTGTCACGCGTTTTCGGTCTGTTCTTTCCGCGGAGTTATTGGGTGTTGTTTTCCGCCCCCCCCCTGGCCTTGCGTGACAACCATTGGCATTTGACCTCGATCTCCCCTTCACTCTAACTTCAGTAAGAGCGGCCCCATTTCTCCATTTGTTTTTTTTCTCTCGTTGCTGTTCTTCTTTGGGGACTATCTCCTCCCCCTAGTTCCCTGCCCCCAACACTAGGCTAGGTGCACCCCCTTTTCCCTTTCCCCCCCCGGATTAGAGACAATTTGGCGTTCCCTGCCTTTCCCCCTCCATATCCTATTTTGTTCTGTCCTCGAGCGTGTGTTCTTCCCACTTCCCCCCTTTGCATTTCGCCTGCACTTACTTTCGTTTTTGTGCAGTCTTTTAGTGCCTTTCTCTGAGAGTACGTTTTGCAGATCGATCTTCGCACCTCCTTCCCTTTTGTCAGATGCTTTCCTTCTGCGTCTCCCCTTCAACCCCTCAATTCTCTATTCCTTTGCAGGCCATAGGGAACTTATTTCTTCGTTTATGCAGCCGAGGGAGCTTACCGCCCCTCCTTTCAATCCCATGAGATCAACGCCGTTATTTTTGTGCTTGCACAAAGACCCCGTCGCCGACACGATTGTCCTGCTTATTTTTTCTTCATTTTAATTTTTTCCTTTGACAGTTTCTTTTTTTCCTTTTCTTGTATGCCTATGTTCTTGCTTCCCGCCGTTAGAATTCTTTCCTTAGATGCGTACTCCCTGCTCATATGAAATCCTCCCCCCATTGTCCGTTCTCTCTTTTTTGTCCGGAGCCTTGGTAGATTAACGATGGTGGTGCCCCCTTCCATGTTTTCTCCTCCTGGCACCTTTGGGTCTTCCCCTTACCTCTGCGTAATAAGTCTTTTCTTACCTGTGACGGACAATTTCCGTTCTTGACTTTTTTTCCCTCCCTTTTCAAATTCACACACTTTTTCTTTTTCTCAGGGCAACCTTTCCTCTATTTTCTCATTCTATTTAACCAAACTTCCAGTGATGCACGTTTTTTTCAGTCTGACCGTGTCCCCCCTAACCTTCAACTTGATTGCGGTTTCTGGGTTTTTTGCCTTGTTTTGCACTGCGCGCCTTTTGAAACTCGAAGCCCTGGTGGACCTCTTTTCCACGAACTTTTCCCTTTTTCAATTCACCGCGCTCCATGTGTGCTCGCGTGTACATGCGCATCCTCTCTATGCAGATTTTTGTGCGTTTTCACCCCCCCTGCCACATTCAACCCTTTTATCAGCGTTTTTCTCCTTTGCTGTCTCCCTCTTCCGTTACAACTTCTCCCTTCGGTGTCGCTTAGCGTGATTCAACGTTCCCCTAAGCTTGTTTTACTGAAACGTTGTCCACAGATCAGTGCGGCGCTTGGTTCCTCGTTTTAATTTCCCTTTTGTTGTCCCTCGTGCGCTGATTCCGGACACTTTCCCCCTCTCTTTCCCCCCCCCCCAAATCCACTTGTCGACCCCCAATTATCGACCCTTCTCCTAGTTTAACCCGAACCATTGCGGAAATCATCCCCCAACCCCATTTGACACCCAACCTCCCTCGACCAGATTGAACATTCCTAACCCCTCTCTCCACACACAACCCTAGATTCGTCCGCCGTGCACATTTCCCCCCGCCCCCCCGAACCCCCGCACATTTCGTCCGGTTCACAACCCGAATCCACACCGTCTCCCAACAAACCTCTATGAAGGCTCATTGCCCAAAGGCCACAACACGGCCACCCCACCCGTACACTTTGTTGCTTCCAATTTTTTCTCCCGTCTCCCTGGATCTTTTTCCCTTGTAGTCAGACGCCACATTTTTTTTTTTCTCATAGTGCATTTCTTTTGTTTCAAATTACCCGTTTTTACCATCCTACCGTGAGTTTTGCTCCACTTCCTAGGTCTTTTTTAACTCTTCATCACCCCTCCGGATTTTGCCCCCTTCCTGAAGAGACGGTTAATCCAACTTTTCCTCCCATACCTCCGGCGAAACCTCTTTGTTCACAGCGGCTCTTTCTCTCGGTGCTCTTCCTTGTGGCACGATCCCCGCTTTGCTTCTTCATCCTTGAAATACCACTCCCGGATTATTGTAAACCGAGTGTCCCTCTTATTAGCTGACGTTTTACCCGGCACCAGCCTCGCCCGCCAGCCCACGTTCCCCCGCCATCCTGCTCCTTCCCTGTGTGAAGCCCCCTGTTGACAGGGTTCCGTTTTTTTCCCCTTCTGCAGCATGTTTTTAGCGATATCTTTTGTTTAATCTCTGGTGTTTTTCTCTCTATTCTTTCAACCCTTTTTTCTTTCCAATTGACCCTACCGTCACCTGGATCCAACCCATGGCCTGCCGTGGACTCTTTCGGCGCTTTGTGTTTTTGTGTCTCTATCCCCCGTGCGCGGCTCTGATTTCAAATGCGGGTAACCCCCGGTTTTAATCTTTTCATTTTACCCCTCTTCCTCCTTCCCCCCCCGGTTGATCTTGTCCTTTTTTAATCGACACCGGTCGCGATCTATTTTCTTGAATTGCTTCTCCCGTCTCCTCATTTCTCTCCGGCCCAGTGTACGTAACCTTTCTTTCTACCTGCGCGATTTTCACCGCACCCTCTTTCGGGGGATGGTTGGGAGTCCACGGTGTTTCTTCTGGACCCACTCTGTTCCTGTTTGGGTTGATTAAAATGTCGAACCCGGTTACACGTGTGCGTTCGTGCCCTATTGCACTTATCGTGGCCCGGGTCAAGTGCTTGCCCTCGTCTCCGAACCCGCCATGACGCCCTGATTTCTCCAAGTGTGGCTGATTTCTTGTTACCTTGGCAAATGACGCCAATAGTTTTTATAATTATTTCTATCCCTTTTTCGTTTTTGTATCTCTGCGGTGGTTTATAGTCGGGTTCATAATTACATTTTGGTTAGGGGCTGTATTTTTCGAATCTCCTCTTCGTCTCGTCGCGGCTTTGTGTTTTGTGTGGTGCTGTGTGGTTGAAAATTTTTTATATATGTGGGTGGGTTGTACCCGTTTTCTTGTTCTCGCTTTTTTCGAAATTTATGGGTTGATGATGTTTTGGGGTATACATGTGGGTGTTCTAAATCAATGGTTTTTGCTGATTTTCCTTCATTCGACTTTCGTATCGGTGACTTCCTGTCCGATGAAAGCTGTTCCCCCTTTGGTTCCAGAACCGTTGTGTTTTCACATTTTTTTTCCTTTTCGAGGATTTTCAGAACTTGCTCGCCTGCATGTCCTGCCCCACTCGCATCGGTCTTTGCAACTTTCTTTTACTTGGTTGGGTTATTCCGTAAGAATCCTCTTCCCCCGTCGACACGCGGAATACTGCGTTGTAAGGTGTGAACGTCCATCGCGTAGCCGTATTACTTTTTTCACGCGGCTCCAGTTTTTTGATTTTTAGTCGGATGGTTGTGGCTACATTCTGCTCACCGCGACTCACTCGTTGAAGGGAACACCGTTCCGGACCGGGTCGTAACACGTGTTGTCAGGTGTTTTTCTTTTTCCTTTCCCCTTCCCCCAGTTTCCTAGTCATTTATCTGCTCGTTCCCTTTCTTTTTTTTCAGTCCTGCATCCAACGGCAGGATGTCAGGTTTTCCAAGGTCTCTAATTTTCTTACTCTTTTTTCTTCTCTTCTTTTCTGCATTCCCCCCCCCTTGCCTTCTGGGGTAGGACCACGATGTCAGTCCAGTGCTTCCCTCTTCTTTTACTTTGGGTGTCACGTATTCCGTCACCCCGGTGCAGTGCGGGACAAACAATTGGGCTCTTGCACGTATCGATGTTACTCTCCCATTAAAGCAACGCGTGAGATCTTCAAATTTTTTCTTCTACCATTTGCCTGCTAGATTCTTCGGCGATTTTTTCTTCTTCCGGCGTTGCATAACTCATCCCTAGGCTCTGAGTTAACTAAAGATCCCTTACGGTACCCGTCCCCTGCTTCTTAACACCCCAATTCCCTGGACCCTTCCTTTCTAATGTGGCGTCGAGTTTGCACATTCCCTGTCTCATCCCTTGCTTAATCTCATTCTATTTCCTCTCGGGTTTGCCCTTTTCCCCCCTCGGTTCGTCAGCTGGTAAGTATAGTCTCCCGATTGAGTGCACCATTTCCTCTCCTGACGTACGTGGTTTACTCCCTCTCATTCATTCATACCGTTTTTTTTTTTATATCTGTCCCCCCCTCTGCCCCTTTCCGTTTCCCCATTTTTCAACCTCCCTACTCCTGGCTGACTTGACTATATTACGTTGACTCGAGTCCTGCGCTTTCCTCGTCCCCATGGATTCCCTTCCATACTTTCTGACTTTGCCCCCGTTTCCCCGCTTCCCGATCCTGATGTTCCTTTCCTTTTCCTCCTTCCACGTTTGTACTTAGTGCCCCGTCGGTAGGTTTCGCAGTGATGCCTATTTGCTATTCCCCCCCTGTTTCAGCGCTCGTTCTTTTTTAACCTTTTCAGTTACAAATTTAACGCTGCCCATTTCCGCTCTTCTCTCGTTTTGTCCTTTTCTTGATCTTACGCGCGGTCGTTCGCCCCGCCTTTTTTCCGCATGCCCTTTTTCCCCCCCCACCCGCCCCGCTGGCTCACCTGGACGGACCCTTGTGATTTTTGCCTCATATCCTTTCAATTTTTTTTTCCCTTCCCACCGTTGATCATTATATCGGTCCGAAGGTACTAGTTCATCGACTCGCTGCCTCCCCACCCTGTCCATACTTCCGAGTTGGCAGGACGATTTGAAAACGACACATCTGCGCCTCTTCTTCTTCTTGTGGTGGACTTCTTCCCGTCGCCTTGTTAAATTTTATAAGACTGTGACCGGTCGTTCACTCCTATAGTTGTGCTGCTTTCGCGGTGTTCTTGACAGTTTTTCTAATGTAGCCAGCCAGATTTCCTTTTTGAGATTACCATAGCAACCCTCTCCCCCTGTTATTCCGTGTCTCGTCCATCTTTCACGGGCGAATCTGGACTTTCAACCATTTCGCCCGTATTTCCGGTGTTCGGATGCTTTTCGCAATAGAACCCAGAAAGCTAGTCACCTTTAAAACGTTCCTTTCATTCGATTGGCGGTTTCGTGTGCTTGCAGTTTCTGAATCTGGACATTCCCACCGTCCTTCTTTCCTCGAACCAAATTCCTCCCCCTTTCGTCAACGCGGTAGTCGACCCGAACATTTCGGAAGAGCTGCCTCCACCCCCAATCCCTCCACCACCTGAACCCCCTCAACCCCCCCCATTTTCCGAGTAGCCCAACCAAAATTTCGAATGTCAGTCTGCGAATCCTCATTTAGACCTTCAACCCGATCCTCCCCCCTTCCCGGCAACTGCACATCTCCCCCCGCATGTAAACCAAATATCTACCACCCATTGTACTCCCCCTTATCCATGTGACGGCCACAAACCCCCCTTTCATACCCCCGTCCCAAGGGCGTCTTTCCAATTCTTTGGTTCCGCGTTGATTTGTTCAATTGACCATCACCCCCTCTGGGTGTCCCAACCCCCCGGTGTTGTATCCCTTTGTTGTTGGAAACGACACCCGGGGCCCACGGTTTTCCTCACATTCCCTTCCCCTTTCTGTTGACCTCCACTGGCATGTACAACACAACATCCAGGAGTGGTTTCTTGATTAGCCGGGCTTCTTGATTCTACGTCCACTGAGATTTTACAGAATCCATTTCGCTCGGCGCATCTCCTTTTCCAATCCTTGTACGGCGATCTAGCGGTGGTCGATCCCGCCGTGTCCCTCCCCCCTGTTTCTCTTTTTAAAATACCCCTATGACTCCTTTGTACCCGCCTTGAAATTACAACGGCTGCGTGCCCTTGCCCTTCTCCCCCAAACGGCATCTGGCAGTCTCAGTTGGAATGGACCCAAGCCAGGGCGACACGTTCCATTCCCCTTCTCGCAATTGTTAGGCCTTCCTTCGCCTCTCCGGTGTTGTTTTTCTTCTCGACCTCTACCCTGAGGCGACTTGGAAGATTGACCACTGTCGAACTGTTTTTTCCCCCAGTGGACTGTCTTTTCCTGCGTAGGTTGTGTTTTGATCGTTGCTGACTCCCCTCTTTGAATTCTTCAACTGCTCCCCCCGACGGTCTTCAGATTTTGTATTTCCTTTTCTTAAGCAACTTTTTATTTCTCTTTGCTTGCCATGTCCTTCGCTCGATAGCCGTAGGTATTAAATTTTGCTTCCCTTGATTCATCCTTATTGTAGCGTGTGTCTCCCCTTGTCCCCTTTCCCGCGCTATGGCACCTTATCGTTTCCCTTCTTTCTTGGAAATGGAGTACCATGTTCTTCTCTAAGTCCTTTTTTCGCCCCCCCTTTAAGTTCCCAAAACTTGGCACTGCTCAACCTTGTTTGTCAACTTTTTTGGGTTCCCTTTCCCCCCACGATCCGTCTGGTGGGTTTGTGGGACCCCCGTGGCTTTCATCCGACGGAGCAATGTCAGCCCCACATTGTATTTGTGCCTTTTTCCTTAGCTTGGTCCTTCAGTCTTGCATCTTTCACTTTTTATTTGAAGGTTCGGGTTGTCTCTTTTCGGGTTTTTCGTCGGGATTCTACTCGGGTTTTTTCTTGGGAATGATGTTCGGTATTGGTCTAGAGGCCCCCCCATTCGAAATTGTGTCTCTGAGATCTTTCTTTGTTGGTAGGGGTGGGTTGGGTGTTCGAAATTTCGGGGAGGTTGTTTGGATTTTGGGTTGCTTTTTTAACATGTTCTGATTTTATGTTCTGTTTCTGTTCCTCTTCCCCTGACTATTGTTTTTTCGAACTATTTGTTTCTACCTTGTGTTGGAATCTGTGTCCCAGTCAGATCTAACTTCCTCCTCTCCTCCTTCGTTCCCACTACCTATCCAAGTTCATTTATCTTGACCGCTTTTTCCGCTTTTCTGGTTTTTTTTTCTCCAGTAACGCCCCAGCCTAGAGAACCCCGAGGCCTCCTGAGACTTGGAACGTAAAGTTCGTATGACTGAAGCGCAGTCTCTCCCTGCCTCCGTTGTTTTTTTTGTATTGGTAACCCAAAAATCGCTGTCTGTCTCCTTCTGTCTCTTCGGTCGTCCGCACGGTTCCCTTAACTTTCTGTAAGTTCCCTTGTCACCGGGTTAGTTTTTTTCCCCAAATGCTTTCCCCCGTTACTTTTCCCACCCCCCCGCGTTTACTTGATAAAATTTTCTGAGTTGTCTTCTTGGCCAACCTTTTCAGGTTCAGGGTTGTCATTCACTAAGGTGTAGTCTTCGTCCCTGATTTTTTTCCTGAAATGGGTGTAATTTCCCCCCAATGTTCCGTTTTATTCCCCACTTCCTGTCGTTCTGTCTTTCACAAGTGATCTTCGTTACGCCCCCCGTTCGTTCTGTCACCCCTTGTTTTCTGCACTACCTCGATGCATCCCCTCCCGGTGCTCCGTGACCGTTCGTCGAAGCGCTTGTCCACACTTTGGTGTTTTTTCCTTTGTATTGCTCTCATTTTCTCTATCTAAGCCCGGTTTGTCGTTTCCTCCTACCATAGGATACTGTTGAACCCGCCCCGTCCGTCCTCTTTTCAGTTTCTCCCTTCCCCTTCCCTTGTCAATGTTGGATTCGCACGGTCCAATGAATCGATATACGGCTATCCTCTCTTCCCGTAGGGTATTTTTTCAGTCACTCGGGCGTCTCTGACGTCTGTTCCGCGGGTCTTGCCCTTATCTAGCATTTTTTTTGTAATGCCTTCGAGTCTCCCGATCTCCCCCCTCCCGTGATTCTTGCTTGGGATGATATTGGGTCTTACCCGGTCTACTCCTTTCCCCTTCTAATTGTCACCGCTCTGACCTTACTTCTTGTGTCCGCTGCCGTTGCTAGTGTTTTAATGCTCCCCCTTTTTCGATTCACACACCTTGAGATATCATGCGTATATCATTCCCTTGGCAGAATGGGTAGCCGTTTTTGGTCGGTCCTTTACTTTTTTATCTTCGTCAATTTGTATAGGGACTGTTGGTTCTCTGTTTTTCAGTATTCTATGGTTGCTGTTTTGCCTTTTCCAGTTCCTCTTCCCTCCCCCTCGCCGTACGAACATGAGAACACCAAATTTTACCCGTGCCCAACTTGCCCGCTCTTTTCCATGTGCCGTTTCTTGTTACATCTCTTTCCTAGCCACATGGTTGTCCCGAAATTTCCCGTGGGTGCGTTCCAACTTTCCCTCCTTCCCTTCCCCTGCTTTTTCCTCTTGGACTTGACACTCGTGACGGTGCCTCCCGCCTAACTTTTCTGTTACCCTTTTCCCGCCACATAGGTTTAACCCCATTACGCCTTTTCTCTTGGGACCCCCACCTTCCTCTTCTTCCGGTTTTTTAAGAAGGAGCTCCCCCCAGACATCAACGTCTTCCTCTCCCGGCGGAATTTTTTTGGGTTCTGATTCGGACAAACTCGCCGACCTTTTTTTAGGTCCCCACTCTCACGAACCCCCCCCTTTTTCCCTGAGCTTACTTCGATCTTTCCAGCGTTTCGCGTTTTTGGACTTCCTCCTGCCTCAGCCACTTGCCTTCCTTTGTGCCTATTCCCCATCGCACAGCCCCCAAACCCCCTGTCTGTGTTTTTGATTTCGCAGTCTGATCTCTGATCCCCCATTATCGTCCGATAGCACATCTCGATCAGTCACCTCCCTCTTTATTACCGGCTTGTCGCCTTCTCTTTTTCGTTCCCTCGGGCACCTTGTTGAAGCAGCGTCCCCCGGAAACGTGCCCTCTCCGTGCGTTTTTCGGATCGTCTTGACTCACGGTGCCTTAGAGCTTAGTAGCGGAACCTTTTCCACCAGTACTCTTTTAATCCGCCCCCCCCTTTCGCCCCCTTTGAACCCCTTCTCACGGGAAGTCACCGCCCTCAACAAACTTTCGAATTACTTTCCTGCCCGTGCCTATTCTACCCCCAAACATTCCCTGAACCCCCCCCGCCACCTGATTCCACACTCTCAAACCCCAATCCTTTTCCTATCGATTTTTGATTTCGACCCCCCTACCCCCTCCCGACCAGGTTAAATCAGAACGATCCGTAACCCTTTCCCGTCACTTCCCAAGCCAAATCTTCCCTCCAAAACACGCTTTGAAGACTCATTTATCTCCCATTACCAAGCCACCCCACGTGGGGGACACTACTCACAATTTTTTTTCCCCCCGGGGCCCAGCAGGGTCGTGTCAATTCTTCAGCAACAACTTTAAAAAACACGGGTTGGTCCGTTCCAGTGGGGTTCACCTCCACTTTTCCACGGGTCCCTCCCTAACCGACATCTGTCAAGCCACGTCTGGGTCCACACCTCCCTGGAGGTTCCTTTCTCGCCGGTCGAGTTCTTCCAATGCGCAGTCCCCCTCCTCCTTTCCGACTCCGGGCCAGATCAGTTCCATTTCCCCCGTGACTTCGTATTCTCTCTTTGGCCGATCTCAGCGGACCGGTTTCTCTTTTCCTTCGGGAAATGATGATCGGACCTTTTACCCGTTGAACGATGCGCTTCAGGGCGAGGTTTTCAAAACACAGAAACCGCGCCCTCGGTTCTTTTTGCGTTCATGGTTGACCCTCCTGTGCCCTTGTCCCCATCGTTTCCAGTTCGCTTTTTTTGCCC
>Ga0179593_1481894_pt1 | contig 12206 bp, 13 predicted proteins | sample CZODoug2_1_08_16_FD_185931 | JGI IMG/M metagenome (GOLD analysis project Ga0179593, IMG submission 185931) | Vadose zone soil fungal communities from Angelo Coast Range Reserve, California, USA - CZODoug2_1_08_16fungal (PacBio error correction) | ecosystem: Environmental > Terrestrial > Soil >... | reverse complement strand
ACCCTCTTCGTGATCGAGGGATTTTGTTTGCTGCCCCCCCTCCCTAATGTTTCTCGGTAGGCAAGAAGCTTTTCCAAGAGGCTTCCGCTTTACAGATTCACGCCGGCTTCTTTCTCCTACCCCAGAGATCTTAGTCTGTCCCTTGTCCTTCTTCCTCAGCATTCAGAGAGACTCCCAGATGGCCTCTTTTTTCGTCGTCAATTCGCCGATATCTTTCACTGACTGAGATCCTTTTTTTCTCCCCTATTTTAGTTATCCTAAACGACGTCTGCTGATCTCTCTCGGACCCTTCTCCCGATTCATAACAGGTTTCCCTCTCCCGCTCCCTTCTTCCCTTCGCTTGTCGATTTTTCTATCACCTACCGAGCAGAGGTCAGGTATCTCTTCCTTTGTGATTCGTGGAGTAGACGCAGACGTCTTCGCTTTTCTCTTCCCAAAAGAGATGACATCAGGCGTCCCTGCTATTCCACGAAGAAGAATCTTTGAGGTTGTGTGGTTTGGTTTGATACGGCCGCTTTCTAGGTCACTCCATCTTAGCCCGCTCGTTACTTTTCTCTAGTTCTATACATGACGATAGATAGTATCTCTCTTCAGGCATACACGGTGAATGAGCTTTAGCCACATAACCTACTGTAGAAGGGATGGAAGTAGGGGTAAGCTTGTTGGGACAGGTACAACCAAACAAAGTACAAACAAAACCATCCCATCTTCCCCACCCCCCCCCCCCCCACCCCCCCACACCCCATATGTAATAGACATTATTCAGGCATTGCTTGGCACGAATTCAGCCGTCCCATACCACTTCTTCTCCCTTTTCTCCCCCTCTTGAAGAGGTTGCTCTATGACATGGATTTCGGTCTTTTTTATCATCATTTCATTCAACCGCTCTCTTCGATACAGATGAGGGATAGTCAGTTCCCCTTCTCTTCTCTAATGTAGTTTTTCCTGTGCAGCTGCCGTTTCCTTCTTAAACCCCCCCCCCCCCCCCTTGTGTCCTCTTCTTACCTTTGGATACAAGCCCCCTCCTTGACCACCCCTTAAGATCTTTTTTTTCAACAACAACACGTACTTTCCGTCTTCCCTGGTCTCATGGCACCCTTTTCCCTTCCCGGACCTGAAAAGGCGCGTCTCCTTTTGACTTCCCTCTTCAAAGACTTGTAACCTTTTCGGTGCGGCTGCCAGAGGGGAACCTCTTCTTTCCCCCCACCAAACCTGCTGTCCCCATTGAATGAAATCGACCGAGGTCCCTCTGGCTTTAAATAAGTACTTTTTTCCTGATCGACGTTCATGCCCGACACTCATTTGTCCGCTCTCCTTTGCTATACAGTCGTACTTCCCTGCTCAAAGCTACTGGACCAGATTTCCTTCCTTTTCGACACCCCCTATGTCAGCGATCAAGGGCCTCTTAGTTAGCGATGGGACTCCGAAGACACATTATTCAATCTAGATTGTTCTTGACTTCTCCTTCTATCTTGGTTTCTCACCCCTCTTTTCCAAAGCGAGCATTCCTGAAGCGCATTTATTTTAGGAGCTGTTCCGCGCGCTAGTGCCCTGTAGATTCGCTTCACGGTTTAATAATCAAGCGTTTTTGTCGCTCCGTCACGAAGCCTTTTGCAGACCCATGCGAGCCCCCCTTAGTTGACTTCGACATGGTGGTTCTTGCTCAATTGTACCCGCTTTTTTCTGGACGAAAATGTCGGCTTCTTCCCCCTCGCTCTCCTCGTTTATTTCCCAATCCAAGTTCGTGGTTTCTACCACAAACTTCCCCCTTTTTTGCTTTTAGCGATTTTTTCTATAGCCTTTTTTTCTGCACAGTCTCCGAGTTACTACCGTGAGAACTCGACTCCTCTTCCTTTTCTTTCTTCCCACCTCCGACCCTCCCCCCCCTTCGTAGCGTATCCTTTTGCATTCTAGCTGTGTAGCAATCCCGCTTAGTCAACTTCTCTCAATCGCTCTCTTTCTTTTTTTTCCCTTATTATCTATGGGCCCCTTTCCCAAAACTGATATTGGTCCTCTTTTCCCATCTCCCGTCTCCCCCTAACAATGGACCTGTTTCTCTCCCACGCAAACTCACCTCGCGGATCGCGGTCTCGGTCATTTTGCTGCCTCTTTTTTCATAGGAAAAGCTAAGCTGCTTTTCCCTGCGAAGTCCCGTGACTTGCAGGATCCTTCCGCGCTGTCCTTTCTTTCCGTACGGGCACCCTGTACCAGGTCTTTTTTCTTGCTTTTTTCCTGTGGAAAGCCCGAAGAGCCCAGACAAGATATTTTTAACTCCCCCCCTTCTCCAAGATTCGATAAAGTCTCTTAACCTCGACGATCTCGAGGTCTATGAGGTGAAACGGTCGTCTTGCCCGTTGTTTCCTACCCTCTCGTTCCCATCACCCTTTTTCTTCTTGGCCTCACCGTGTTCCCCTGGATCATACCCCCGTTTTGCCTCCGCAACTTCTCTCTTTATTATGTCGATCCTCCTTTGTGACTCGGAGCTGCCCCCCTCTTTCATAGAGGATGACCAGATTCACTATCCATCTCCTGATCCCCCCATCCTCTCTTTCCTCTAAACTCTCTTAGATTTGTACGAGCTGTGTCCGTCTATAACATTCACGTCATTGCCCTAGGGCCCTAAATTTGCCCATCCTTCTCAGTTCTACGGCACCTCTCTCCTCTCAGAGTGGGGTAGCCGACTCTACCCCCCCCTCTCGAATTTTTCACCCCACGGACCCCTCCCCCCCCTCACAAACACCCCCCCCCCCCCAACCAAGCCCCCACACACATCACTTTTTACCCCTTCCAAAAAACCACACCACGGTGTTCTCCTTCCCTCTGTTCTCCTCCCAGTCAGAGTGTTCACCCCTCTTCCCAGGGACAACACTTTTCGTGCCCCTTTCTGCCATTTTCCTTGATTTGGAGTTATTGGTCCCTATCTTTCTTTCTTAAGGTATCGCTCTTTCTTTTCTCTCTCCAGTAGGAGTCATCTTTAAAAATTAGTCTGACGATCTGCCACGCCGCCCCTAACCCTGTCTCCTTCTCTGAATGAGGTTGCCCCCCATTACACACCCCACCAGAAGAGAGCTAGAAGTTTCTCGCTACTCTCAGACTGACGCCCATTCAATTTTCTCCTCCATCCGTGTTTCGAGATAGATTCCCTGATGATGTGTGCTCTTTTTCGCTCCTCTGAGCTACACAAGTCGGAGCGAGAGTATGTTTAGTTCAGACTCCTCAGGCTTCGACATGTACTGTCCGGAGTTCCGAGGCATCTACATAAGTTTTTGATCTCCGACGATTCCTTTTTTTGTAGCAGTCCCGAAAAGAAGTCTTTATCAGGCCCCATCTTCTTTCTTAGGGCACCCCCCCTGTCCCCCTTCCCCTAGAAACTGTTCCTTTTCTACTATGTGGAAAGGCCGAGATTCCTTTTTGGATGACCCCCGGTTTTCTCTTTCCCCTCGGAGTCTCCCCAAATGTCCCTTTTTCCCTCTTCCTTAGAGAAAAAAATAGAAGATTTCTCTTTCTTGACAAAAAAGTGACCTTTCCCCCCCCCTTTTATAGATTGTTTGGCCCTCGACCAGTTACTTCTTCCCCTCTATCGCGACGCTAGGTTTATTTTTCCGGACCCCACTTCGTTTTCTAGTAGGATTTCAGTGACTTTCCTCCCCTCTATTATACGCTGGATTCACTTCGTACACGTACTTTCTCTTACTAAATCCCTATTTTTACATAGTCGCATGGACTTTCGGCCCCCTTTCTGTCTAGGCCCGTTGGAACACCCTTTTTCCTAAGACTCCTGACTTTCCTTCCCTCTTGAACCGAAGCAGGTCCCCTTTCGTAAGGGGAAACCTGACCAGCCCTCTTTCCGCTCGCTACCGCGGGCTAAGACCACTCTTTTTTCTCTCTTGCCCGTCTTTCTTTACAAATGATCTTTTTTTTTTTGCAATGTAGGTAGCTGTCACATTCCCGTCCGACTCCACTTTGACCTGGTCCCACTTTTCCTGTACTTGTTAAACCATCCCTCCTCTTCTTTTATACGGACTTTCCGCACTGCCTTGAAGTTAGAAGGAATCGCGGCCGTCCCATGGACGGAGGATATTGCGCCCCCTTCCTGTCGTACAGCGTCCGCGAGTTTTTTTCCCTTGGTCATCCGACACAAGCCTTCTTTGGCTAGCAGGCTTTACTCTGTGCGTCCCAACTCACTATCTTTGGTGTTGAGGTCCAATTCCCCCTTCATAACGCAGTTTCCCTCCTTCCTAATTGCTCAGTGTGCGAACCCGGGGCCATCGATGCATCGTCCCCCCCTCTTATCTTAGCTCCTTCGTTGTTTTTCCCTCTCACCTTGGCAAAATCCCTTCCATCTCGTCGAAGATGAACGTCTCCGTTTCCCTTTGGCTCGATCTCTTTATCTTCACCACCAGGTATCTTTTTTTTCTCTTTTTTTTTTTCCCTAAATGGGCGGGTCCAGATCGTTTCATATCCTTCCGTGTTCTCTCCTTCCTTAAATAACGATCCTTCCCCTGGCGGTCACTAAACACAGTCCCTTTGTGTTCTAGAAGTTCGCCCCTTTTCCCAGCTAAGAGAAGACCTTCTTCGGAGCCCCCCTTTCCCTCTCTCGATCTTGAAGCTGGATCCCCTCCCACTTTGTTCTCCTCTTCTTCTCGCCGCGCTCGATGCTATCCTTCTCGCGCGCAGATTGTTTTTGCTAGAGAACACTACACCAGCTCGAGCCCCCCCCGGCGTCTTTTCCCCCGTCTCTATTTTTTCTATTCTCCTCTCGCATTGATGATTCCTTGGTTGTCAGAAAGAATTGACTCCGTTCTTCTCCCTGGTTTTTTCTCTTTCTCCAGGAGCTTATCTTTTTTTCTCATAGTGATCCACTTCCCTTTTTTCCGGGTCATCACCCCTTCTGAGTCCAGGAGGATCACCTTCGTAGAATTGATATTTGATCAAGGAACGGGTTTTCAGGCCGGTTTTCCCCCCTTCTTTCTTTTTTCAATAAGAAGTTCTGAAGCACCCTCCCCCTAGGACTATTTGAAGCCTTTTGGTATCCTCAGCATCCCCCGATACCCTTTCTTTTCCTTCTTTTTCTTTCTGAAGGTGTGGAACAGTAGCAATTCCTCATTTCCTTCCCCTGGACCGGTTAGATGAAGGATGTCCCTTTTTTTCCTTTCTCATTTCTATGGGACCTACCGCGTCTTTTTCTGTTCTTCAACCTGTCTCCCTCTTTCCCTAGAGCTAAATAAAGCTATTTTCTTCATATGTTAGTCTAGGTCCCTCATTCTCTGGCTAGCCTATTTTTCCGGGCCTTTCATCGTGATCAAACCAAATTGACCCCCTTTTTTTTTCCCTGCTGGTCAATCCTCAGTCGATTTATTTTATTCTGGAATTGAGGGTTGTGTATCTTTTTTCGTCGACCTTTCGCTGACTTCTTGCCTCCTGTTTTCGATAGATGACTTTTTTTTCCCCTCGCGTCAATTCCCTTTCGAAGTGGTCCCCCTTTCGTTGGATGGGCAAAACGCTTTATTCAGTCCTTGACCGAGTAGGATTTTGCTCGTTCAATAGTTTAGTACGCTCTTTCTTTAGAACCTCTAACGACCCTTTTCCGATCTCCAGTTCGCTTCCTTGCAAGAGACCGAGGAAGCTCTTCCCAGGGATCCCAGTCCGGTATGTCTCTTTTTAAGCGTCGCTTCTTAGTCTCTTTAGTAAATGATGAAGGATTTCCTTTCTCTATAATTCCGACTATATGACCTCACTATACCTTACCCTCTCACCTGCATCTTTTCGGGTCTTCAGTCTTTTACTCCTCTTTCTTTCTACCAGTCATCTAGGAGGCAATCCTATCGAGGTAGATGAAATTTTCCCCCTATAGGCATTTCACCTTGTACCCTTCTCTTTATATCAGTCCTACTTCTCTGAGGCTTTCAGGACCTTTCTTAGAGACAGCTCCGCCTTCCCCCTTTTTACTTTCATCTGAATCTCCAGAGGCCCATCTTTTGTCCGAGGCAATTCCCTCCTTTTCCTCTGAATGATGAGGATCTTCAGGTCAGTTTTTTGAGTCTCGGACTTTTCCTTCTCTAGAGAAGGTTCTCTCTTTCTGCATCTGCGATATATATCATCCTTTCTGCCATTTCGGGAGCTGCCGAAGACCTTCTCGAGCTTTCACGTACACCCGCCCTTATAAACGACATCCCTCTCCCTCATTCTCTTCTCCCTTAATAAGTTTTGGTTTGTTAGTAGTGTCCCCCCTCTCTCTTGATGCCTTTTCTCTATTCGTTTGGGTTCTTTCCTCTCCTTCCTTCAGAGGTCTGTCAAGCATTTAGCCCTCGGGCTCTTACTTTTCTCTCGCCGGCTGAGCGCGATGCAGTCCCCTTTTTCTTTTTTCTTCCCCCCTCTTTCTTATCAACTTTCCCTGACTTGACCCTCCTGCACCTTATGAAGAGAATGCTCCCTCCATTTCTACCCTCGGGCTGACCCGAACGCCATTCTTTTTGATCGCTATTCCCTCTTTTTCCGGACTTTCTCTACTCGTTTTTTCCCTTCCGCGGGGAAGTTCACCTCTCTTCTGTCTCCTGAATCTTCCCTTCTGGAACACGGCTGAGAATCCCCTTTTTGCTTGAAAGGCGATCGGGCTCGCTCTCGCTTTCTCTTTGTCGTGAGAAAACCCTTTGAACCTTGGATTTTTTCATTGTGCTTTCTTTTCTTTCCGGTCATTCGCTTTCGTGTTCTTCCTATAAACCAAAAAGAACTCCTCAGGTCGAACCAATCCGCTTCTGACCACATCTGGTCTTTTATCCTTTCCCACGCTGTAAGTTCTTCCTGGCCTCAGCATCCTCTCCCCTCTTAGGTAGAGATTTAACCCATTTACTCCCCTCTCTCTCTTTCCTTACAGGAATAGGTTAAGCCTTTCCCCGTCTTTTCTCCCATACTCTTAGTACGGGAAGACTTCTACTCTCATTCTTACCTTCTCACTAAACAATCCTTCGGAAGCAGCCCTTCAATTCGTCCGTTCTCTCAACCGATCAAAGCACTTCCCTCTTCCCTCGGGCTCTATTACCTGGATCCTTTCTATAAGGTTTTGCTCCCCTCCTAATCAACTAAAGAGACGCTTCATTCTACCCGCTTCGGATTCCTCTCTTTCCTAACCTCTATCGAATTTTTCTTCTCGTTGCCCATCTGACTTCCCTTCTTGAGTAGACCGACTTCTACTTCTTTTCCCTTCTTCAACACACAACTTGAAGATCTTTCTCGTAACAGGATCCCCTTTCCTTTTTCCCCATCTTCCGGCTACTGGAAAAAAAAATTTCCCTTCCCCGTTTGCCCCGGAGAGTTTCTCCCTTTCTTAATTCTGATCTATCTTGCCCATATTCTAATAGTGCCTCCCTCCGTGATGGAGACTCTCTCGGTTCTCAAAAGATGGACTTGGTTCCACCCAATTCAGACTGGGCAGGCCTCGCCTTTTTTCCTCGCGCGTCCATCCTCCTTTCTCCTTATAGCATTGTGATGCACTCAATTCTTTCCAAGCTGTTTTTCTTTTTTTCCTAAATGAGATACCTCAGATCGCTCTCCCTTATCAGATAGGAATTTGTTCCCCCCCCCCTCTTCCCGAATGATCAAATTCACGCCTCCCTCTCTCGCTTTCTCAGTCTGGACTACGTTTAACTTCGGCTTCCTCCTCTGTGGTCTTCTTGTTTGTCTTCACTCTCGCTCTTACAAAACGAGAGCTCTAATAAGCTTCCTGGGTAGATTGGTTCGAGAGCATTTCGTCAGATCCTCGGGCGGAAACTTTCCTCCATTACTTTTTTATGTTTAAGCTAACTTTCCCCTCCTTTTGGTCGCCTACTGCCGAGCTTTTTCCCTCCGACCTTGGTGTTTGGCCGAGCCTTCCTCCTTCCCCTTTCCTTCCCCCAGAAGATTTTCCCTCGGATGTACCCCCTAAACAGGTTCTCCATTTCTCACCAATACGGGGGTGCTTTGACTCTTTATGATTCTCTTCCAGGAGTCCCACCCCCCCCTCTAGTAATAGCTCACCTCCTTCTATTTTGGCCTGGGTGTTCGGTTCCCCGTAAACTATCTACCTACCGTAGACTTCTGTGCTTTTCGACTATGCTCCTCTATTCCTTGTCATTTCAAACTGCTCCCTTTGCGTCCCTTCTGCCGCGCTTGTTTTCCTTTTTCACACACCTTCTATTCTTTTCTCAAATCTGTTCCAGAGATGCTCGAAATCCTTTTCTTTGTCCTTCGGCCCACTTCCCCCTCACATCTTTGGGGCAGTTGGGATCCCTCCTAGACTTCTATTCCCCTGGCGATTCAGAGAAGTACCCTGCGTCTTTCCGTCCGCGTACTTAGATTTTTTTAACTGACCGGTCACTTCTCCCCCTTGAGCTCCTTCTTTCGGTTGGTACAGTCTCCCCCTCTTCCCACAAAAGAATAAGATAATGTCACGACTCCCCCTTTCTCCCCGGAGCATTCAAATCTGTCTTTTCCCCTCTCCTCTTTCTTTTGCGGTTTACTTCCCCCTCCTTCTTCCCGTGTATCACTATGAGGTCCTATCCGTCTTCTCTCGTATCTTCCTCTCTTTTTAACCCATGGATCTCCTCTTACATCCTTTTTCCTCTTTCCCGAGCGATGAATATGCTGCTGTTTCAGCTTTTCCCTTCCTTTTTCCTCGGTCTCTCATGCTATTTATCTGATGCTTCCTCTCCCTATGAAAGAGCTACCCTCCTTTTTTCCGTCCACCTCTATTCTCCTTCCAAGAGATCCGCTCTCTCCCAAGTCCAATATTCATCTTCTATTTCCCATCCACGGAGGATTCTCCTTTTTCATTGTTCGGGCAACGCTCACACTCAGATCTCCTCGCTCTAATAGAGATCCGGTTTTTTAACAGGTGTGTCTTCAGTCCCCGTTCTCTCAACCCGCGGGGTCCTCAAACCCCCTCGCAGCCCAAGCTGGGCACCCTCACTTTCTTCCGTCTACTTGATGGACTGGTTGATGGTCCCAGTCATCGATGGCTTTAGCTCCCTTCTTTTACCCGGTCGTACAGAGTCTCTCGTTTGCCGCCAGTATGGAGCTTCGTAAGCGAATTACCTGTCCGTCTAAGGAATGCCGCTTGTCCGAAGACTCCCTATTCCCCTACGTGTTCTCGATCTTCTTTCCTTCTTCTAAAACTCATAACTGCCCTCCCTCCTTCCTAATACCTTTCCGTTTTCTTTCTATCGATTAATTTGTAGATGTTGCCCTAGTCGAGTTCCTCGCGCGAACAACGTTCGGTGTATCCTCCTCTTCTGTATGTAGTTCCCTCCTTCCTTTTATGCCGACCTTCCTCTTGCCGATTGAAGAGAATACTCCTATCTACCGCGTCTCTCTTGGCCTCGACCCTCCCACTGCCAGTCTCGCTAAGATATTATGTTCGGGTCCAATCACCCAGTAAAGCCGATACCTTTTAAGAATTTGAAGACCACTCTTTTTTTGAAGGATTTACTCCCTTATCCACCCGAGTCCCCTTGTGATCTCACTTCCCGGAGTCGAACACAGTTACTCCTCCCTCGTCTTCATCTTGATCCTCGAACAAATCAGATCCCATTTCGTGTCCCCCCTTGGACTTAGCCCTTCACTCCTCGATCAATGGTCTTGCACTGACATCTTCATATGTCTCTCTCCTGCTGGAGGTCTGTCCCTAATAGCTCGTGGATTTTCAACGTTCTGTTACCACTCTCTGGCTTCTTTGTATCCTGGGAATCCCATCGTTCCTTCCTCCTGCCTGCGTCATATCTGAAAGTCATAGCTTACATCCTCTCTTCTTCATCCTCCTCTTCTGGCAACCTTATGGTCTAGGCTTTGGAACCCTCTTCGTAAGTCTCCGCCCTCTCCTGCCTCATCTTTTACACGGGACCCGTTTCCTTCCCATAAACTTTACACCTAATCTCTTCTCTTCGATTGCATCCCGAACCACAGTTATCGTCCTAGTGCTCTGATTCTTAACCCTCCCCTCCTGTTGTGAATAGTATTCTCTTCCCCTCCACTATCTCTAAATTGAACTTGTGAAAAGGTGAAACTTGCTTTCTACACCCGCTGCGACGCGGGACTCGCCCTCCCTCAATGAGACGTAGCATTCCCCTTTTACTTGTAATGGACTCTCTTCATGGCCTCCAAAATGACTTCCCAGCCGCCCCTCATCCGATCGGTTAGGTTTGTCCTCTCCTCCCCTACACGCCCGTCCTTCTCTCTTGCGAAGATTAATGACCCGCGTCCTCCCACTCTCGCCGGTTTTTAGCCCATTTTCTCTCTTTAAAAGCAGGCCTATCCTGAGTAGAGTTCTCTTCCGGCCCGGTGAATAGATTGCTTGCAGCCTGGAAACTAAGGCTGACCGTCTTTTCCGTTCGTTGTTCCTCTTGTTTGACCTGGGAACCTCCAAAAAGGAGATTATTTAGAGTCTCCTTCCTTAGCCTGCTCCTTTGAAGTCCGATTCCTATCGTACTCTCCCACCCCGGTCGTCAGCATCTCCAAGACACCTCTCTTCAGCTTTTAGATCGTCGTTCTTGTACTTCTCGCATGTCGTCCATCCGCTCTCTGCCTTCTGCGATCCCAACATGTCGCCCTCCGGGGTATCTGAGAAGGTCTCCTCCTCTACCCGCGTCGGACATGGCGCCTTCTCCTAAATTCTGTGGATTTCCAATTTCTCTCTTCTTGCTGATGGCTCTACCATCGCCCTCCCTTCCTAGCGCGAGTCGACTGAGCCCTTGTTGTCTCTCTTGATTTCTATCTCCCCCCCCCTCCAGCTTATACGTCATACTGCTTCTCCCCCTTTCCGTCCGTGCCCAGCCCGACGCATTCTTCCCTTTTTTTAGACCCTCTTTGGTCCCCTAATTGACTCTCGTTCGTTCGCGGTCGTTTCGCGTCCCTGATGCGCTCTAGCCGAGTGATCCCTTTTTTTTCGGGCATACCCATTAGCTCCGCTGCCCCTTTGATTTCGAGCCTTCTGTCTTCTTTCTGTTATTTTGAACCCCCTTTCTGTTTTTTATCTTAGTTTGTGTGTTGTATGCCTTGAGTCTAAGTGTCTCTCCGGCTCTATCAAGGCTCGAAGAAAATCTAAAAGAAAGATAAATTTATTGATTTTCCAGACTTCTCCTCTATGCAGAAACATAGACTCCTCTCGGGGAGGCAGGGGAATAATGGGTCCTTTTCTTCAGGAGTCCGGAAATGGTCTTCGTGTCACTTTTCTCGGAGAGCTTCCCTTTGGTCTTCAATTTTCTGAATGAGGGAGTCTCTTGATAGTAAACACCTCTATCTTGCCGCGAATTCGACATCGCGTTATCTTAGGATACTCCTAACTAATCTTCTAGAACCTCTTTTTTTCGTATTTCGATGCACCACCTTACTCTACCCCTTCTCCCTACTTTCTTTCCCTCACTGAGAATATTTATGTGTCTTCTTTACCGTTTCGTTCTCTGTTGGCGTTCTTCCAGATGGTGCCTGAAGACCGTTCCTCCCTATTGCCCTTCGATTCTCTTCCCAGACAGCCCCCTTCGACCTTCCGGTGATGTGGATGTTCCCCTTCTCCCCGTGCCAGCTGGCCTTTCATGCGCTCTCTGCCTACTTCGGATCGTCTGGAGTAGACTCATCGCTAACCCTTCTCTCGTTCGCAGTGTGTTGATTGCCCTCTGCCGAGGCCCGAGCGTTACCTTCCCCGGCTTTCTGACGTTCTCCTCTCTCGGGATAAAAAAAAAACGCGTTTTCCTCGATGTCCTTCCCTTTTTGGATTACACTACTCATTTAAAGTAATAGCGACCTCAGCACCTCCTCTTACAGGGCCACTTCGACGTCCTTTCAACGGATCTGCGAAAAGACTCTCCATCCCCCCCTTCGAGACGGCTCCTACCTTCGGTAGGAAGGTCAGTGTTCCAGATAGATCTCTTCCTCTTTGGATTGATTCCTTGTCCACTCCTTCCTTCCTATTAGAGCCGAACTGTTTACACCTCTATTCTCTGTGAGGATCCCGCTTACTTCTCCTTTTGACAGCTTGATCCAGCGGTTTCCGCCGCTCCTGTCATCTCCTCTCCCTCCTTGGACGTTTGAGACGAATCCTCCCCCCTTTGTTCTAGAATAGCTGCTCGAGGCTGACTCCTCGAAGTTTAGCCTTTGAGGATTCTCGGCTTCGCCCCTTCCTTCGGTCCCATTCGAGTGGGCATAAGACCCCTCTTCTATCCCTCCTTTCGAGTAGATAG
>Ga0179593_1472621_pt1 | contig 12206 bp, 10 predicted proteins | sample CZODoug2_1_08_16_FD_185931 | JGI IMG/M metagenome (GOLD analysis project Ga0179593, IMG submission 185931) | Vadose zone soil fungal communities from Angelo Coast Range Reserve, California, USA - CZODoug2_1_08_16fungal (PacBio error correction) | ecosystem: Environmental > Terrestrial > Soil >... | reverse complement strand
GGACCTCGAACTGGAGTCCTCTTGTTAACTCTGAAACACTTTTCGACATTCCCTGCTCGCGCCGGTTTCTGACCCACCGCGGTGCACACCTCCCTTTGTCCTCAGGTATTAGTCGTCCCCCAGTCCATTCTTCCTTCCACGGAACCGTCTCGCCAGCTCCCCCCGTATGTCCTTCGATCATCCGAAGAACCTGGTTTTACTTAAGGAAGGTAGTCTTCGGTCATCGATCCCCCCCTCCGGTCCAACTTTACACGTGCATCGCCGGTCTTTCCATGGGCTGTCAAAGTATCCCCCCCCTTTTCATTACGTATTTTTGGAACCCCGACCTTCTAAGCCGATGGCCTCCACCCTTACCTTCTCTCCAGCAAATGGACGGGGCTTCCTTTCCGTCGCCGGAAGTGTCCCCGTGATCAGGCCGTAATTGTTCCTCGGGCGACGGTCACCGTACGGAAAGTCCTCTTTTACTTTTCCCCCAGCATCTACGACGTTGCTTCGTTCTGGGCCCCGTTCCCTTTCTGAACCGTTTCCCCCCATAGACAACCCTCAGACCCTTTTTTGTGGACCCGGTGCTCCTGATCCGGCCTGCGCTCGACCGTTTCTGATGCCCACAGGCCTCTTTTCGACCCATTGTTGCTTTTTGCGTTCTCCCTCTGAGTTGAACTTTTCCGAAGCTGCATTTACTGGCTACTGCCTCCCCCCAACTTACAAGTTAGAAACAGACGGGCGTTGAATTGCTCCTATTTTTCGCCGGCGATCCCCCCTCTGACAGATCGGAATCGCCCGTCGCTGCTTTTTGATGCCCTACCCCCCCCCCCGCTGCCGAGACCTTTCTTCGAAGGTGTTCCCTTCTGTGACCAGGGATTGTCCGAAGCTCCTTTCCCCTCTCAGCGTTACCGGGCTAGGCGTGAGATAGCCTAAATCTTTCTTCCCTTTCCTGCGTGATTCCTTTCCCCCTCCTTACTTCTTAGAGCGGGCAGTAGTGTTCCCAGCTGGTGGTTGCTCGCTCCGAGGTCCCTGCGTGCGATGTCCGCCGGCCGCCTGGGATCTTTCCTTCCCCGCCCCCCTCCAGAGCGAAGACTGCCATTGACCCCGCACCGAGCGGCGGAGCTTTCCTAGACGACAGACTGGCTATGCACCTTTCCGACTTCCCCCCCCCCTGTGCGGATAGGATTTGTTGATTCCCCTTTTGAATTTTTTGGGGTGAAGGCTTTAAGCTGGCTCCCGTGTAACAGGACGCGAGGTCCTTCTTTTCCCCGAACGTTCTCTTCTGGGACGCACGCGCCCCCCCTCTCAGATCCACGTCTCTCGCACGACGAGAGCCCTGACTTTTTTAGTGCGCTTAGTCCCGTTTCTCTTTTTGCCTTGAGGCCCCCTGGTCGCCTGCCCCGTTTCATGCTTTTAACCTTTTCCTGTCACCTGCTTCGCCCCAAAAGGCGCGTTCTACGGTTTCTTCCCCCCCGTAACCCCCCCCCGGTCCTCAAGGAGCCGCTATTGCTAGAGATACGTAGCTCCTTCTCGGCTTTTTAAAGACAGAAACGCCCTCCCTCTCGAGGAGAGTTCTCCCCCACAAGTACGTGCGCCGTTGATGGGTCTTTTCCGCGGTGGAGCTTTTTAAAGATTCCCACCACGTTTACCCAGAGTGTTCGCACTCGGCCCGTCCTCCTAAGATAGCTTCTCCTCACGACCCCAGAGATCGGAAGTTGCACGGAACGCCCCCCTCTCGTGACCTTTGAACGAGACAGACCACCCGATCTCCTTCCCCCTTCTCAGCCTCCCTCTGCGTCATGCTCTTTCGCTGCTCAGTCCACCTAACACCCCCCCGGCGTACTTTTTACGATACGATCCTGCGCACGGACTTCCGTTTTTACCTCAGTTCCCTTCTCGAACTCGCGGTTCCTCTCTTCCCCAATCGGCCGTGACGCCGGACGAAGGACACTGATTCCTCGGATCGGCCCCCCCCCTCGCACGATCACGATTCGATACCATAATTGCTCAGCATGCACCCAGTGGAGCATGGTCTCCCCCCCCCTACCTAGGCTTCAAGTTTGTCCCCCCCAGCGACGTCTCCCCCCAAGAGTCGCAGCTGCGGTCGTATTAGCGGGGCCTCGATCTTGCAACCGGCAGTAGAGTCTGAGCCCCCTCCTTCCGTTGATAGTTTTCCTTCTTTATGACCTACCTTGACTCTGAACCGTGCTCAATCTCACTCGGGATTTCCCCTTCCCTTGGTGTAAGAGGCCCCTTTTAGGGTCAGCAAGGGGAGCCTCCTTTTCGTGCAATCTCGTCCCCCGACGCCCTTAAAAATTCCTTCCGTCCGTCAACCTTCAAGTCCCCCCCCTCCTGAGAATTCCTTTTCTCCTCTCAGTGTGGATCGAGGATCCTTCTAGATGTCCTTCCAGGTGTCGGCCTCCCTTCCCCTGACTTTGGTCTTGGTCACTCGTCGTTTTTCCTTCTTTTTTCCTGCTCGGAGTCTTTCTCCCTGCCGGTCCTTTTTGATATTTTGAAGACCACGTGGTAGTGGCCAGTAACCGAATGTCCTTTTTTATGAGCTTTGTTCGTGAACGTACCCTTCTTCCTTGCGTCCCTACCAAAGGACGACTGTTTTTTTTTTCCCTTTCCCCCTGTGTTTTTTTTTTCGCGATCGGGCAGACCGAGCAGCTCAGCTTCTGGAGCGAATCCTTGGTAAATAGCGCTCCCCCCTCCCTTCCCCCGTTGTCCCCCCTTCCTCCCGAGTTTATGGGGTTGGGTGTGGAGACATGCTCGTTCCCCGGTGGCCCCGCATGCAATGCAGAGGAGTTTCTCGACAGGTGACATCTTTTGATCTTTGATCAGTTCCTCTTTTTTGTCGGTATTGCTGGAGCGCCGCGCTTCCCCTGTTCCAGAGTTCGATCCGGTAGTTGGCGTCCCCCCTTTAGAAGTGCAGACCTTCTTCTTGTGCTCAGGCTGTTTGGGTTTCGCGAGAAATCGTGGGTCCTTCGGTTTCTGGCTTCCTCTCTTATAGAGTCGTTTTTCCAGTTCTGTTTCACGGTGCTGGGGATGACTGTTCTTGCAGGCCCGGTTTTCTCTATGGGGGAGTCCCTACTTCCTCTCCGTCTTCCCTCCCTCTCCCTAAATCCCTGTTGCCGGGCGGCTCAGCCCCACGCGGAAAAAGGGACCCACTGCCTCTTTCGCGCGGTCCAACGGTAGCCGGCTACGGTCCGACCCCCTCGACCCCCATCAAGTCGCTCGCCGTTCTTTAATTGCGGGCATATTCCGTTGGTGGTTGTCGTTTCCCTCCCACTTACTTACCTGAGTTTTTTCATCAATCTCTTGAGACCCTGACCCTTTTAAGGCACGACTTCAGTACTTTAACGCCTCTGGCGTCCGGGTTGACCCTAAGCGGCAATACTTCTTTGCTACGCCTTCTCTCTCTCCTTTTTTGTCCCAGCGTATTACATAACTCCTTCTATTCGCTTCTTTGGCGCGCATAGCTTTCATCGGGCATTTTTTTGAGATTTCGCTAGAATTACCCCTCCCTGAGTTTCCCCCCACAGTTGACTTCCCCCCTCCCCCCTGAGCCAGCCCCACGCCGTCAGAGCGGACCGTTCGGCTTGTAGTCTTAGTTGTTGAAGATCCGCTCCGCTCGTCGTGTCTGAATCCTTTCTGAGTGGGTTCCTGGCATGTCGATCCGACGTCCTTTTTTTTAAGTTTCGAAAATTCTACCCATAGAGTGCAAGCTCCCCCCCCCCCCCCAGAGTTATCTCCGCTATCCTCGCGCTCTAGTTTTGCAGCCTCATCCTCATGCACCTGTTCGTTCGGACTCTAGGGCCTCCCTCCCCTTCTCCGCTTCCCTTCGTTCTCAGTCGGTCTTCCTCCTTTGGGCAGCAGACCTTCCGCCTTCGTCTCCATCACGTTGGTCCCGAATGAACACAGTGTCCTCCCTTCCCTCAGTACGTCCGCCTTTTTCCTTCTTCTTCCCCCTTTACCTCTTGCTTGTCCGAGCAAAGTGTGCGACCCCTCAGTACTGTTTTTTTTCCACAGAACCGCTTCGTCCGTGATTCCCTCACTCTCCGAGGCCAACAACACAACATCCTCCAGTCGACTCTTCTCTGGACCGAACCTTTTTCCCCTTCTGAGAAAGGTCGGTCTCCTTTGCTGGGGTCTTCCTATTGAACCCAACTTTCTGCTGAGCGATGTTAAGAGCTGTTAAAAGCTGAACTCGTGCCCCCCCCCAGTCAAAGCTCTTTCCTTCCCCTCGATTCTGTCTCCGCCCCCCGCCGCGCCGGCCGTCCGTGCCTTCCAGAGGAACCCGGTTTCCCTTTTTCGGAAGAAATTTAGACTTCCTTCCCTTTCTTTACCCTCCTTTTTTCCGCGAGGAGTCATTTTTGCCCGGCGGACCGTTTACTCTGCATCCCTTTAATACAGGCGGTCAGCGTCAGATCCGGAGTCCCTTTCTCCGAACAATTTCCGCGAGGCCGCGGCGTTGGGACTCGCTCCGTTCCCGATGACGATCTCTGACTTCCTTCCCCTTTTCTTTCTGTAGTGCGCTCCTTCTTCCCTTTCTCTGTTTTTTCGTGATGAGACCCCTTTTCCCTGCGGCGAGGATAAGTCTGGCGAGCCCCTCTGTTTCCGCGAACTGCATTTTTTTCTGTCCGATTCAGCCGCTGTTGTCTTCCTTCGCGAGCCGTCGCACTTTTTTTTGTACCCCTTTTTTTCTCTCCGTACCGAATTCTCTCCCTTATTGTTGACCTCGTTTCCTCCTACCTTTGTTTGCCTAGCTGCCTAACCTTCTGCGTCCTTCTCTCGTTTAAGCGCTCCCCCGTTGGCTCCCCCAACGCCGGCATACTTCGATTCTCTAGAATGGTCTACCCCCGCGCTGCCCCACCTCCTTTGAGCAGAAGTTTTATTCCTTTGTCTCCTAAACATTCTTAAGCCAGAGCCTGGGGGTAAAAGGTCCTCCTCCCCCAAGACGCCGTCCCTTCACGCTACGACGCCGGTTCTTTTCCGGCCGAGACTTTTTTTTTCGCCTTTGGTCCCTCGAACAAACTCGGCCTCGCTTCCCGAGGGCCACCTGGGAGGCCCACCTATCATCGTACCTTGGTTATTTCCCGTCCAGAGATAAGCCTGATGCTCCTCCTTTCACGGACATCCCCTCCTAGCTTTCCTTTTCCGAGCTGTCCCTCTACAGGACCGTAGGAAACTTTGGGATCGGGCTCTCCTCCGACACGTCTTCACGTTCTCTTTCTTCTCACAGTTTCAATCACGGAACTTGAGCTGTGAGTTTTATCTTCTGTAAAAGATGGCCATAGCACTCACTAATACGGCCTTTCGACCAGTATCTTACTCCAGGAATGCGATCTCAACAATTTCTCGATAGTAACAGTCCTGTTTTTTTTTTTCCCGGACTCGCTTACCGGGGTGTTCTCCGTAAGGCCTTTCGTTGACCCCCCCCCAATAACTGCTTTGACCCCCCGCGGTGCTGGAACCTTTCCCTCCTCCCAGATCCGCCCCTTCATCGCACCTACGTCTTGGCGGTCTTTATCCTCTATGAACAGAACGTGCTCTTCTCTCCCCCCCGGTTATTTGCACGGCGCGTTTCTTCCGCTATATCCCTCGGTCTCCTCTCTTTCTTTTCGCTCCGATCCGGACCCTTCTTCCACGGTTTCCTCGGTGCTGTTTTTTGACCGGAGCTCTGGTAACCCGTTTCTGGTTTCAGAACGTAGGGTGGTGATCCCCTCGATACTCATTGAGTTTTTCACCAGTCGTCCCCTGCCTTTGGAATGATTCGGCCTAGCCCCAGGCCCCCGGCCCCCCCCCCCCGACAATAGAATCTGACCGCCGACGAATCTCGTCGGTATGACACGCATAACAACACGATGCACCCCTGGCTCTCGTACTTTCTTGATATAGGGGTCGTTCCTCCCCCCTTACGGGTGGGAGTTTTTGAGTTTTTTCTTTTTTTCTCATCCCTCGTCTTGCCCTCACCCCCCCCAAGTTCACGCCGACTTCTTTTTTGGAAGGGACCGCTCCCCAACCGGGGAATCTACCAGCTGATGACGAGCGACTCCTTCGTTTCTTTTCAAACCCGGTCCCCTCTCGCCGGTTCGCATGTTTACTTCAGGCGAACTGGTGGGGACCCCGGTCTCTCATTTTCTAGCCTGTGTCCCCTTCGCGTTCTGATTTGCCACTTACAACTTGCGTCCTTCCCGCGACTTTTCAGAGATCTTCAGAGCACGGTAGGCTGGGTGATCTTATTGTTCACTTTTCCCGTAACGGGGACCTCAGAAGTCTTTTTTTTCCGATCGAGGACCTCGGGTGAGTGCTGCTATGGCCCCCCTTTTCCCGATGTGTGAGCCGCCCCAGCCCTGTGTCCCCCTTTTCCGCGGGAGTACTCCTCCCTTTCTCGCGGCTCCCGACGAGTCTTATCCCGGGCCTTCCCCTACAAGGTGCCCTCTGACGTTTTTCAACGCTGAAGCCCACTACCTCTCCCATCCTCTTGGCCCAAGAGACACCCTCTCCTTTTCCTGTCGATGGGCAAACCTCCCCCCCATTTTTGCCCCGCCTCCTTAGCGGACTGCCACGTTTTTTACGCCAACGACCACGACCTTTTTACTTGCGGACGTCTTTTTGTCCTCTTGGTGAACGGAGGCCGTTGCTCCCTGACGTCACCCTCCCATAAGAGGATGGCCGGCCATCCCCCCGCCACGAGTTCCCCTTTCCCCATCCTGTCCAGTGAATTACGTACTCCTTAACGATTTTCTACACCTACCTCCCCCCTTTTCCTTGTGGGACCCCTCCTTACCGGACATCGTACCCACAAGGAGCCCGCGAAATTTCTTGGATACTTGTCATGATCATCTCGCAGAGCACCAGGTTTTAGAGATAGCAGAATTTGTAGGCTCCGTCCTCCCTCCTCTTTTCTCCCTTGGACCCCCGCATCATCCCTCACGACATTTCGTTTTCCTCCAGCTTTCTTCCCCCCGCGCCCTACATTCCTTACGCAATGGGAGTTCCCCGCTGCAAGACCTTTAGCCCGACGCGGCCTCCAAAATTCCGGACGGTAACATAGGCATTCCACCCCTTCCTTCTCCTTATTCATTCGTTGGTTGTTGAGATCCCTTTTGGTGTAGTTCCTCAGGTGGACGGACCGTCCTTTTTTTCCACTTTTCGTGTAAGTCGGTGACGCTCTTCCACCCTGTCGAGGATGCTTTTCTTTTTTGACGCGCGGTTCTACCCAGCCGTGCAGTTTTCCCCGAACTGCGTAGAATGATCTTTAGGGGGTTAAGCTTCTTTCTTTTAAGGTCGATAACTTCCGCTCTCCCACCTTTTCGCGGTTTCTAGCCGCTCCCTCCGGTTAGCGCTCTCGCCCGATCACGCGTTCATTTTTCTCTCTCATTTTTTCATAAGCGCTCTCCGGTGCCCCCCCCCGTGAGGGTGTAGATACATTCTTTTCGGTTTCCTGTGGAACTTCTTCTTCTGACTTTTTGTGCTCGCATACGTTCATTAGCCTTGTTTTTCCGGCCTTTTTCTCTGGTAGGGATTTTTAGTCTTCTCACTACCGCCCCGTTCCGAAGGATGAGTTTCCCTTTGACAAGAGTTCTACTGGAGGTAGTGTTTCGTCCCAAAAACTTTTTGTCCGGCCCTTCAGGTCGACAGGTATTCTTTTTGGTTTTTGGTTCTGACGACAAAGAGCGGTAGATGATTTTTTCTCTCTTCCGAGCGGCTCTGTCAGCGTAAGGTGCAGGGATTCTCGGTCCCTTTTCTTGGACGCCGGCCCCCATCTCCTTTTTTTTCGGCGAACCTATAGCGACGTCTGCCCCCTCCCTCCCCGGCTACTCACCACTTACGGGTTCGGGTCTCTTCCGCGCAACAGCGGGAACGACCTCTGAACGCCTTTTTTGGCGGCGTCCCTTTTCTTTTCTTCTTTCCTAGTCTTACCTCCTTCCCCCCTTCCGCCCGAAGTCCTCTCTGCCTTTCAGAGGCGGACGACGTTTTGTTTTTTTCCTTTTTTTTAACGAGAACGTTTTCCTTTTTCCTCTTCTTCCCGAGACCGCCAACCGACCGCATGGAAGGACAAGAGGCGAACTTCCTCAGCACTCCCCTTTTCGCCTTTTAAGCAAGGAAACGCCCGTCTCGTAATTGAAGCGCCCTTGTAGTTCATTTAGGTTCTCTTGTATTAACGCCGAAGTGAATCGACGGGGAATTGTTCAGGAGGGACCAGACGCAGGGCCCTGAGCCTTAGCAGACCGTTCCTTTAGCCGCCGCCGCCTTCCAACACAGTTTGGACAATTGAAGTCCAGCAGCCCCGAGCCTCCCAAAGACGTCTTGGGGAATGTGACTTTAGGTATCTTAGTGTGTGGCATGCCCTGACATCCCCGAGCGGTAGGTATCTTATGACTGGCGGGAATTCCGCGGTGGAGTAAGTGCCCCCCTGGCGGCATTACGTGATGAAAAGGTCCCGGCAGGGAGCCACCCCCACAGGAGCCAAGATAGGAGGCCAACCCACCCCCGACGTTTATCTCCCTGCCCGCCTTTCCCCTAGACCTTATAGGAAGCCCCTCAGCCGCATAAAACAGTGGACTCTATTCCCCCCTCCGGCTCCCCTTCATCTGCGGCCGCAGCATCTGACCCCTCAGGGCATTGGCGATTTTTTGGAGGGACTGAGACGTTTGGTCAAGGCAGTTGCCTGAACGGCCGACGTCCCCCCGCTAGATCGTTATTTCGGCTCGCTTTTGATTTCCTCAAGCTTCCCCGTTGCAAAGCAGTCCCTTGGCCTGTTCCACCTACTCCCCATCTCGGGTGATCCCTATCCGACGAGGCACCAAAATTCCCTCGGCCTTTTGACGCTGGCTTTCGTTTTCTGAGTCTCAGGTTGAGTGTTTCGATTGAGCAACACGTTGGTGCGGGCTCGTTTTTCCAAGACAGCCGAATAGTGGGGCCCCGCCCCCAAAGATGAGGTCACGTCGGCAGAGGATTGTCGACGAACCTCCAGAAATCCCGTCATGGCGTTCGTCTAAGGAACCCAGATGCCAGTGACTGGTCAGGCGCGCAGGTGGTTGTGGGGCCCAGTCCGGACCTCTCAATGTTTCCGCTTTTCCTTGAACTGCGGCCCGCTGATTCGCCTTTTTTCCCTCGACCCCTTCGTACGCTTGATAAGAGCCGCCAAATTTTGCCGTCGCCGTTCGGCGAGGGCTTTTCCGCCCTGTTCCGGCAGACTTCTTCCTCCCCCCCCGGGGACCCCCTACCCGTTGTGGCTTGTAGTGCTACTTTCCTGTTCTGCGGTGTCGCTGGGCGGCCTAGGAAAATTTCGGAAGAGGAAGGACGGGACTGAGCTGTCATTCGGCGACGAGCAGACCGGACAAATTTTAGAGACTGCGGCGACCCACCCCCCCTGGGTTCCTCTTACCTATCTTCGTTCTGAGGGTAGAGATCCAGGTAGCCTTAATGTAGGAGGCGTGAAGCTCCACACCCCCCATCTTGGTTAGCGTAACTCTTAAGATCAGATTGCCTTTCTCTCGGGGGAAGAGACCGTTGTTTTGGTGTTTCTTTTAGGTACCCGACACGAGCTGAGTCTCTTCGGGAATGGCGAACACCCTGTTCCCCAGGCACTTTTCGACCTTCTCACAGGTGTCTCTTAGTCAAAATCGCCGAGTGAACAACCCCCTTAAGCTCTTGCCCCGAAGGTTTCGTCTCTTCCCCCATAGCGAGTAATCGTCACCGCCCAGGTTTCGCTCATCCCCTTGCCACAGCATGATTTCGTACGCCCTCCTCAAAGGTTCCTTTCATTTGCAAGTGGCGGTCAGCGTCCCCGGCAGAGAAACGCCGCCCCTCGACTTTCTTGGAAGTGCAATGGTGTGCCTAACTGGACCCGTTTGCCCTCTTTGCCCGCGAACCGCACCCCGCGCATCATGCCCCCCCTATGGCTTTGTTTGACCCAGAACGAAACATGGCGGCTATCTGTCCTTTCAGGACTCCGGTCTCACTCCGGGTCTGCGGCCAGAGGTTCAGGCCCTCCTTAAGGCCCTTTCTGTGTAATTCTCCCCGTCTCTAAGTCCTGGCCCGGTCCAGCTTTCTTTTGCCTGTTTTTCGATTATGCCGCGAGGAGCACTCCGCAACCTTGTGTGCAGACCCCTTTTGACCCCGCTCACTCCTCTTCGCCCCCCACACTTCCCGAGTGTTTGCGAATCGTCCCCCCTTCGTGTTTGGAGAGGCCGCGAGGCGGAGAGCCCTCCCAGAGTTCTTGTGGGAGTTACGCCCAGCTCCGTTCGAAAAGACTGGTGCGAGATTTCGTTTCCAGATGACTACGAAAACGATCGGCCTCCGGGGTCCGGCTTCATTGTTTGACGTCTATCAAAAGACTTCTCGTCCCCCTCCTGGTCATTAACAGGCTTAGGTAAGTGGGGCTACCTGACTCTTTCCGTCGCCTGCCCACGTTTCCCTTTGCCCCCCCATCCTTTTTTTTAATCTCAACCTTTCTTTTGTGATGCCCCTACGAGGTGTTGAGAGACCCAGGGAGCGTTGCAGGAGGGACGGGAGACTCGTTTCTGCCGTGGGGCCATACACACCTTAGATGGGTTCTACATCTGCCCCGATCGGCTTTCCCTGAGAATTCAATTCTACGTAGTATTTTCCCTATCATACCGGCAAAAAGTCCACCCGCTACCAGCCACAGAGTAGAAGTTTGAAGCCAAGAACAGCCCAAGTTTTTTTCGGCGGTAGTGAGAGGACACCACCCCATTAAAGAACCGACGAGCTGCACCAAGACTAGTCGTCCCCCTTTTTTTGAAAGGTTTGTCGAGGATGAGGGGCGCCCTTACCAAAGGGTTTTTTTTGTCAAGATTCGGGTAGTGCATTTCAGGATGCTCGAGGCGTTTTTCCAGGGAAAGGAGGCGGGTATTATGCCCAGGCCCTCCCTCCCCCTGCGTTGGACCCCTCCCGGGTGATTGCCAACGGCCTGCGCTTTACTGATTTGTTTCGACGTTTAGCATATCCTTGTTTTCGTCCATGGCTGCAGGAGGGACCCCGGAGCCGTTTTTTTGCGGCGCTTGTTGTTTTTGATGTCCTTTTTGAACGTCGACAAGATTTAGGTGTTTATCACTGACGCTTGAAAAAAGCGAGGAGGGAAGTTAGGACTGTCCACCCCCCGGTTAGGCCATCTCAAGGAAATTGGAATCCGACCTTTCGGATCTTAGAAGTGGCGTCTCTTTTTTTTCCCCTTGGAGGTAATAACAGTAGCCCTGACCGGCTAAGCCCCTCAGCAATGGAGTGGACTTTTTGACTTTCAGAGTTTTTCTTAGATTTACACTACCTCCCAAACAGTTTCTCTTCTCAGACATTACTGCCAGCCCGTACGGTTGGATCCTGTGACTTTTTTTTTCCCCTCCATTTTTGACAGGTAGCGTCCCCTTCCCCCCACGGTATATAGAACCCCTGCATGCACCTTGCTTTCCCCCCCAGTACCTACCCGATTCATAATATTCTACAAAGCATCCAAAGACCCGATGAACGATTTGCTATAGACAAACGCCCCCAACAGCATCCCCTTATTTAGAGGATAGGCTGCCACTGTAATTCCCACTCACTCTTACCGCTCCGATCGGTTAAGTAAGCTTCTTTCTTTTTCGTCCTAGGTTGAATTGAATCCCTCCCCTACCCAATGAGCCTTTTCAGCCCCCAAAAATCGACACGAGCCCAGAAGCCCTATAAACATAATGGCATGCCCCCCTGACCCTGAAAAATGAACGCAGGGCTCCCTAACCCCTTAGTATTGTGGACAACGTCAGTCTTCCCTTTTTTTATGTACCCAAGGAGCGCACGCTGAGATAGCGGCCTAGTCCTCACGAGCACGACGATACTTGCGCGGTCCCATCCCCCACCGGCCGTGTTGCAGCAGAGGAGGACGGTGAAGCGTGGGGACGAACCCGCGACACCGCATCCAGAAGTCCCGGCTCCGACTTATGCCCCCAGTCGACGACCAAGTTTACGCATTCGGAGGCGGAAACCCGAGTTTGGGTAGTCGATCTTCAAGAGACAGAAGTTTCGTTCGCTCCTCGCCTTTGCCCGTTTCAATCGGTCCCCCTTCTCCGGAACAACTTCCCCCCAATTCGTTTCCGTCCCCACGTTTTTTGACCACCGTAGAACTTGCTTTCTTTCCCTGCCGCCTCCCTTTTTTGCGGCGGACTCAGAGATCTCTCCCTTGAGACTTCAGGTGCGTGTTATTAAGCAAGGGG
>Ga0179593_1466205_pt1 | contig 12206 bp, 14 predicted proteins | sample CZODoug2_1_08_16_FD_185931 | JGI IMG/M metagenome (GOLD analysis project Ga0179593, IMG submission 185931) | Vadose zone soil fungal communities from Angelo Coast Range Reserve, California, USA - CZODoug2_1_08_16fungal (PacBio error correction) | ecosystem: Environmental > Terrestrial > Soil >... | reverse complement strand
TATTCCATTAGCTATCCCTACCTTCGTGGCCCCCCACCTCTTTCAGGTTTTTCCGTGTTTCACCCGCCGATTATTTAGGGGGTCTCCGTGTAAATTTTCGTAGCGGCAATATCAGCTTCCACACCCGCGCTGCTATCCCTTCAGTCCTTGCCGTTCTCGAGGAGACATCGAGATGTCAGTTATGGTGCGTATTCTTAAATGACCCATTACCACTCAGGCGTTTCTTTGACCTCTTTCTTCCCGAGTTTCCCCCGCCCCTTCCGAGCACTTTCTTCCATCTTCCAGTTATAGGAGTTCCCCTTCGTTGTGTCCCCTTCTTTTTTTCTTCCCTACGCCACCTATACCTAATAAGCTCAATCGCGTTCACCTTTTCACCCATCGCGTTTTTTTTAATATTTTTTCGGCCCTGTGTGTAGCTATACTCTCCGTTCTATTATTAGGCCCTTCTGCTTCCCCCCCTAAATTAGAGCACTCCGCCCCTGGCTCTTCTGTCTTTCTCCCCTCCCATTCTACCGATACTTCCCTCCTCGACGTCCGTCCCCCTCTGACCCCACTCCTTGTTCCTCTCCCTCCCCAAGTTGCCGATTCCTTCCCGGATGTTTTTTTTCGTAGATGGATATCTATACGCGTTCGTTTTTTACTAGATCAATGTCCCGACCCCCCCTTGTCGCGCAACAATCCGTTTCCGCCTCCCTTCCTTGCCCCTCTTTTCCCTCACACCGCTATACTACCTATTCTCCTGCCGACAACTCTCCTCCTCCCCGTACCGCCGCACGGTTCGGCAGTCTTGCCTTTCTCCAATGGGCCGTTTTTCTCATTTCAGTCTCAGTTTCCTTCGCACTTTCTAACTCTCCCCCCCTCTCTTGGTCTCACCCCCCATTAACCCCCCTGTTTTGACTCCTGGGCCCTCTCTAGTTTTTCCACCGTCTGGTCCTTCCAAACCCCATTTTTTGTCCCTGCTTCATGTCCCCTTTCCGCCCCAACACATCCCCTTCCCCCCCGGGTATTTTTTGTCTGTTCCACGCCTCCCAAATTCATGCCCGCGTTTCTTATACACTCGTTGCCCCTCCCCTCAGTTGATCTTTCAAGTGCTTACCCTGTTATTTCCCCTCCCCTGCCCCCCTCTAGACTTCCTCTCGTTGGTTCGGTTTTTGACAATTTTGCCCCAAGTCTATCTCCATTCCAGTGCCAACATGCTGTCTGCAATCGCCCAATCGTCCCCCTTCATCTCGACCCCTGACTTGGCCTTCATCCCCCCCCTTTTTCGGCACCAACTTTACTCTTCACCATAGTGCCCTTTGGGCCTTGCCTTGGAACGGTGACAATATACTCCCCTTTCGCCCGAACTTCCCCAAAGTTGGGTCATACCCTGCATTTCTCTGAAGGAGCCGGTTTCATCTGACTTCTGAATGTAGTGTCCCTTTTTTCTTCCCTGTCGTCTTCCCCCCTTTCTGGCCCCAATTGTTGTCCTCCTTCCTCTTACAACATTGGGTGTGTCTTCAGTTTTTAGTTCTCCCCCCCCCTTCCCTATACAGCAGTAGTCTCATCACCACTGGCGTCTTCCTCTCTCCCGCTTCTTGTTTTCCCATCTCTTTTTACCATTCTCCCCCCCTTTTTATCAGTGAACTCTGACACAATCCCCGAGGGAGAAAAGATAGAATTTCCTCCCCCTTCTTCCACTGACTTCCTTTTCCCACCTAGCACCCTCATTACTTCTTGTGGGTACTTCCCCACCCCTCTTTTCTCTACCAGACCTTCTTTCCTCTGTGCCCTCCCCTTTTTTTCGCCTTCCCCAGGATCTCCCTGGCCCTCCTTCTTACAAGTGCCCCTTTTGGATCAATCTTCTATATCATCTTTTTTTGCCCTATTTTCCCTCTGACGACCCCCCCCCCTCACATTGTATACATACCGTCCCTGCTGGCTTGTGACGCCACTCCTGGCCTTCGCCGGTCACGCCCCGTTTACCCCCGATCAACTCCCTTCCTGGTACACATCCCTGCCTTACCTTCTTTCGCTTTAATGTTTCAGTCCTCCCGGGGTTCCTCCTTGGAGCTGCATTCTTTGTACCATCCCAGCCCTATCATTACGACTAGAGAATCTCGATTATCTTTTGAACACCCTTTTATTTAGTTGATTTTTCTGAAGTTTTTTCTCCACCGCATGAGTACCCTCGTCGACCTTTACATCGTATTCCCATCTAGGCCCGGGTGACACTTCCCTGCACCCCACCGCCACTTACCTTTCTGTATGTGTGTTGAGGAGATGATCATTTGCCCTGGACGGTACCACCCCATGTTGAAAGTTTCCTCATTTATGTGTAATGCCCACCTGTCCCGTCTCGACTCTCCGTCGAGTTCCTGGCGTGTTTTTTTTCCCGACATTCCTGGTCTTCTGCTTCTCTTCGCAATTCTTTTCCACCCCCCCCCCTGTCAGTACACGGTTTAGTGACTTCGGTTGCGTCTTCTTTTCCTTTTTTTCTGTCAACGCTTCCTGCCCTTTTACCGGACTTACTGTTCATACCTGAGTTGAGGTTGTGTCCCCAGACCTTCCCAGCGCGTCTTCCTTTCTCGTTTATGCTCCCTCATACTCAGATGATTTTTTCCTGTCCAGGTTTCACTATAAGTTTTTGATGTCCCTTTTTCCGAAGACATTCCTTTCTCGTTATTCCTACTGCCCGCGCAGCCTGCGAACACTACTTCCCTCTTCAGGCGTTGTTTTCCTGCTTGTGCTTCCTTTCCGACCCTTTCTTTAGCTTCTCCTCCTCCCCGCGCATCTCCTCTTTCTGTGCTTGGTCCGTGGGGCCTCTAGACTTCGAGGCTTCCGTGTTTTTTCCGCACTCATGTTTTCTCCCGCTGTAACATGGCTTGTTTTTCTGTTGGTACTTCGGTTTTTTTGCTTCGAATTGAGTCTTCTTCTTTTCTATAGAATTTTGTCATTTTTTTCGACCGTTCTTTGAGTATATCACCCCTCCCCCTGATAAACCTTTTCTTGCGCTGTCCGTCTAATGGATCGTACTTCCATCGTTCTCCTTCCAACTTCCCCCATATCTTTTCCTTCTCCCTTTTTGTTTTTTTTTATTCTCTATTTCCCTCCATAAACGATGCCGGTCTTTCTCTTCCCTTCCTACTTTCCGCTCGACCCTCTCGTATAGTCAGATCGAATTTCGGTTATTTATAACAATGCGAGTCCATCTGTCCCATGTTATTTGTCTTCTTCTCTCCTCCCATATTAAATCGCCAGTGTCCCCCCCCTCTCCTCTTCCCCCTGAAGCAGCCCTTTATTCCTTGGTTACTAAACACCTCCTCTTCCCCCCTCCCATTTTTTCTCCACCATGTACCTCCTCCTGACCTTCGAGGAGGTCTATTTTGCGTAGTACGGTTCTGTTGCTCTTCTTCTTCCGGTCTAATCCAATACCCCCTCTTTTTTATATGATTCTTGTCCCTTCTGTAAAACTTTTCCCTCCCTCCTTCTAGCTATTTCCCCCCCTCCCTTTTGACCCTTTGAATGTCCTCATCATCTAGGGTCAAAATTCCGTTCCGAGAATTTTCAGGCTACTCCCTGGCCTTTTCATCCCTTTATGTCCACTCTGCTTATTCCCTTTCTCATGAAATACCCCCTTCCTTCCGTTTTGATTCAGACTCTTTTCCTCCCTTTCCTGTAACCTCTCCCCCTGCTTTTTTTTTAGAGGAAAAATGAACTCTCCAGGTGGAAGCTTTCGGCCGTTTGTTCTCTGGGTTCGCCCTTGACATCACCTTTCTTCCTGGCTCCTTCCCTATGTTCATTCCCCCTCCCCCACATCCCCCTATCTTCCAGTTCCGTCCGGTGTACGATTAGTTGTTCCCCCTTTTACTGTCCTTGTTCCAATGACATCCTTCCCCATTGTTAGTTTGTCGTGTGATCCCCCCTTCCGATTTCTCTCTCTCCTATTTGTTTTCCCCCGTCTTCCTTATCGATCTTTTCGATTTCTTCACGGCGTTCCATCTATAAGCCCCATCATTCTTTGCCCCCTTGCTTAGAGATTCTCTCCGCCCAACAGACCTGCCTTTTACTTCTTGAGCTTCTTTCTTCCCCAATTTCAGCATTTTTCATTTGATGTTCCGTTTCCCGTCACTGCTAGACTTTTTTTTTTCCCCGCGTGTACTGATTTTTCTTCTCTTTTAGACCCCTAGTTTTCCTTCTCCTTTCGGCCGAGATCTATACCCCTGAATTCCTTTGGTCCCAGATCCTTCTTTTTCGGTGACCCCTTCTGACATCCCCCCCCCCCCTCTATTCCGTGGTTCCGGTTCCCAGGAACACGTTCCCGGGTTCAAATCATTTCATGTTCCTCGGTTACTTCCTCTGTTCGTGCCCGCGGCCCCCCGCACAGTCTACCTTTTTTTCCTTTTCTGACATATTTTCCCATTCCTTCTCTCAAGGTCGTTTTCTTTTCTTCTTTGTTTCCTCCGTTTTGGGGCACATCGTCCCCCCCGCCCACCCCTCCCTTGGGTCTCTCTTTTTCGAAGTTTTTCAGCGGTGTGATACTTGCTCTTCCGTCCATTTCATCCCTCCCCTTCCCTTTCCTTGGACCGACCATTTCCTCCCCTTCCTTCCCATGTCCCCCCTTTTTTTGTTCCTTTGTCCCTAATTCATTGCTCTTTGATCCCTTTACGGTTGCAGCCCCGTTCTTTTTGCACCTTCTTTCCGGGTTTGTTCGCCGGGCAAGTAGCCGCGTGACCTTTTCTTTCTCTTTCCATATGGTGACTTCTTCTCTTTTCATTGCATTTTTTGGCTCCCTTCCCTTGACTGGCCGATCTTATGGGACCCCTTCTTTTCGAAACCCTCCCTTTTGCGGAGTAAGATTCTTCTTAGGCATGGAGATCCCCTCTCGCCTGGGCGTATCTCTTTCCATTCCCGCGTCCCCTTTTTTTTCCACTTTTTCTCTGTCTGGCGTCCGTTAAATTGAGTATTGGTATCAGGTGCTCAGCAAATCTCTCTGATTTTTTTTTACTTCTTGCCCCTGCGCCGCCCCTTCACTCCTTTTTTCTTTCTAGCGTTACGCTTTTGTTCTTTTTTTTCTTTTCACCCCCTCTTTCTTGTTTGACCCTCATAATTCCTCTTGGTTCGATACCCCTCCCCCTCGTCCCTCTCCACGTTGCTGTGGCCATACATTGCTTTCTACCCGGCCCCTTTTCTTTCTTTTCTTCGATATTTTTTCTATTGTCCTTGTTCTCCTGCGTCTACCGGTTTTTTCTTTTATAAGGATATAACGTCCCCTTTCCTCGACGGGATTTTTTTTTCTGTCCCCCTTTTTGCGTGCCCTTACTCTATTCGCCGCCTTTCTTCCTATCTCCCCCCTGCCTTCACTACCCCCTCTTCTGCGTGCTCTTTCCTTGTCTTGCCTCTCTTCCGGGTTGCACTCCCTCGCCGGCCGGACGTGTGCAGACATCTCGTCCCGTCTTGCTTTACTGCATCCGCTCCTCGAGATTGTGGTGTCCTTCTTCCCCGGTCCCCCGCCTTTCCTGCCGTATTTCCGCCGCGTCCCCCTTATTACTTCATCCTCAAAAATTTTTTTTTTTTGTCCCCCCGCGATTTTGGTTCCATCTATTCCGCTTCTGCTTCTCTTCTATGCTCGCGCCCTTTTCCCTCCCGAAAATCTCACGGGTCAGACGTTCTGATTGTTGCACTTGAAAGACATTGCTAGTCGCTTTCTCTTGACCTTTCCAGCCAAGCCCGCGGAGGTCGCCTCTGCCTACCGAAGGTTTTCTTAAATTTACTGCTCCACCCTGCCCCATTCTGGTCCTCCTATGTTTCGCCTTCTCTACCCTGCCCCCGGTCGGCCGGGCACCCGCCGAGCAGGTGTGGCTTTTTCCTTGGGCTTTCGCCCCCCTTTTTTACCCGGACGGCCGCAATTTGTATGCCATCCACCGGACGCGAGTTTCCCTAGGAGAGTCATTATTCTTCATCATTTCGTTTCCTCCTAAGTTACGGGTGGGTTTATCTTCGTCCATTTCATGCTAATCTATCGTGTTTCCTTTCCGGGATTGTCTCTTGCCGTCCCTCCTACTTGACACTTTTAGCCTCGTTTCGGCCGCCTGGGTCACTGGTTCTGTCCACTATCAGATCCTCGTTTGTGTATCCGACTTTGCTTCTGGATGGTTTTGTTTGTCACAGCACACCGCATCATTCTGATCACTTATGCGCGGTCTGGCCGCTGCCGGTATCGTCAGTCGCGTCCCACCTGTGGGTAGTGAGTTCCTTTCGACCTCTTTTTGCTTTTGGTCCATCGCCAGTCGCCTCGCACGTGCATTTTCATTGTGTTTGCTATTCTCATGTCTATACCTTTCGGCTTTGTCTGTTTTTTTCCCTACGCCTACTATCCCGCACTTCGATTTCCCCCGGCATTTTCCATCGGGGATCATCTTGATTTTTATCCCTTTGTGGGCGATATTTGCACGTGGTGTCAGCTTCGCGCTCGCCCGGCTTCCTTTTTTTTCCGCGATCAGATATTCCCTTGCTCGACCAGATTTCCCTCCAGGATCCCCGTCCGTGGCCGCCGTCCTTTTTCCTGCGGCGCGACAACGCGTTGACCGTCCTCACGCACGTTCTTTTTTCTATCGCCGCCCTCTCTAGTCCTTTAGGAGCTTTTGGATATATCTTTCTTTTTCGAATCCTTTCGTAAAGGGACCTTCCTTTATTGCGCCGACTTGACCCCAGTTCTAGCTCGCTGCCAGAATTAACCGTTTACCTATCCCAACACGCCTGAGCTTATAACACGGTATCCGATACCCCTCACCTTTTTTTTCCCCCGCGTACGCCTGTGCGGGACTGAGGTTTGCGGCATATTCCACATTTTGCCTTAACGCGTCCGCGGGGGAAGTGTATTTGTTATCGACAAAAACCCCCAGTTCTCTTTGTTCGAACCGATGTTTTGTGTGAGTGTTTGGAACTCTCTCTCTTCAAAGCCCGTTGCCTATTAAACACCCCGTTGCGCCGACCATGCACATCCCGCGCAAAAGCGCCCCCGCGGCTTATTTATCGCTCTAATGTATGGTGCCCAATTTCCTGTTTGTTCTTTGTTCTTTGCGTCTACACTTTTTAGTTCAGCTAACTTTATAGGGCGCGGATGCCAAGCTGTTATATACCGTCGCAGAGCATATTCCGCGTCGCCCATTTCCCCCCGTCCCCCCTCTGTTGTATCGAGCAATCTTGCACCATTTACCGATCGACCTATTGAGGTTCCTGGCCCCCATGCCTGGCCGTCCGCCCCACATCCGGACAGTCGACGGTTACGTCCCATCGTTCCAGGAACAGCGACCGAACTCTTTTGGGATGCTCGCACCCGTCACGTCGCCCCTGGGCAACGTCCTTCCCCAATGGTACGGTACGAACTCTCCTGGCTAATGCTCCCCTTCGGATTTTTTTTGCGCCTTCTTCCCGGTTCACACAGCTGTCCCACCCCCCCTTAGGGTGAAGATTAGCCCCTTGCCCGGCCCGTGGACTTGTTTCCGTTTTTTGTTCCAACGTATCCGGACGACCCCGCCTTTGACCACTTTGTTTTCGGCGACTGTGTTTTCGACCCGAGTCCCATTTTTTCTTCACTGCGCACCCCCTGTTTCGAATCTTTAGTGCGTACACAACCGAAAAAGAGTTTCGGATGAGCACCCCTCTACGCGCTTTTGCGCCGCGGGTCTGGCACACTCGAGCAACCCCTTGCGACGTGAGTGGGGGGCCTTTCTCGACCTCGTTGTGTTAACAGACGCGCCTAGGTCACTTTTTCGCGTTTTTGTAGTTTTGAAAAGGTTTTTTCCGCGGCGGTTTTGTCTCCACATTTTGAGTGGCTCCCCGCCTTTTGTGAAGGAAGGACACTTTTCCAGCGCACCCCCAACCCGCCCCCGCACCTAGTTAAACCACCGGGTTGCGAGCTGCCCCGTGCTTAGTTTCGAATTCACTTTTTTCACACGTGTATAGCGCCGGAAGCGTGTGTTGTGCGCATGCGAAGACTCCCTAAGGGTTTTCGAACCCTTTCACGTGTTACCTGGAGTTATGGTAAGCAAGTCACGTTACGGAATCAGAGATCTGTACGCCTGCAGCGCCCCTCTGGAACAACCCTAAGACCTGAGTTTGGCTCGTGTGCCCACCGCCGCCCGACCTTGTCACTTGACTACACCCACCGACCTTTTTTTTTTACCTCCCAGTCTGCCACGCCTTTTTTGTTGTTGTTCTTTGGGCCCTTGTGTATTGATGGGCCGTCGTGAACATCCCCGGGGGTGTCTCCGTGACGTCCATTCATCGTCCTGCTTAAGATGAAAGACAGACTTCGTCATGACGCTCCCTCTTTACTGCGCTTGTCTCGGTTCGCGACCCCTCCGTGCGTCAGGAGGGAGGTTCGACGTCGCGGCTACTCCCCATGTTTTAGACGGTGGCGGTGTCTTGGGCATTTTTCACCACGAGACATAACGCCGAGATGGCGACCGCTGTAACCGCAGAGGCTCGTTCGGTTAGATGTGCCTGCCCTTATAGACGTTGGACTTGTAGCTGCGTGTTGGGGACGTCGCACCGGGGTCACCTCACTTTTTTTCCGGTCTTGACGCCGTTCCCTTAGTCCTTGGTTTTTGTATGGTCGGCGAGCGTATTGCACCGCGACGTCATGGCAGACGAAGGTGAGACCTGTGCTGTTGCGTGAGCTTCAGACTCTTCCGCGATCTCCTTATTCTGCCACACGCCTGACGACGGCGGGTGACGAGTGTTTTACGATTTGGGGCCGCGAGGTGTTATTACTGCGGACCGGGCGTTATTTTGGGTGCTTGGTCTTCGTGTTACGGCGACGGAGTGAGCGGAGGATAGTCAGCCGTCGGGCAGGTTTTTTTTACATGTTTGTGTTTTTGTACACGTCACCGTTTTATCGTTTCGCACCGTGGCGCGCAGAGACGGCAATGAGCCTCGTTTCAGTGCCCTGTTCATGTCCTGACAATCTCTCTATTTCCTTGTTCTTTGTGAGACCCGCCTCGAGTCACAGAACTTGATTGGCGTCTGTAGTTTTGTGCATGTCGCCGTCTCCGCGCGCCCGCACGGGTCGAGATGCTTTGTATATATCAAAGCGCCATCCGGCGCCCACTGTTTTTTTCCTACATTTATCCGAAAGCTCCAACTGCTAGCCGAGACCCCTGACGAGCGGTTGACAACACTCTTTGCGTGTGAACTTTGTCGTCGATCTGCCAGAATAGCCGCTGGCTTCCCTTTTCTTCGATGTAGGTAGTCTGGAAGAGAGGTCCGTCCCTTTTCACTACCTCCCCCACCCTAAGTGAAGCGATCCTCTCTCTTTTGCACCACGTCGCCTGAACCGCAGTCTTATGGAGATTTCAAGCCCCTTCGCGTTACTCCTCCCTGCGACCCCCGAATCGTGTAATGGGACATTCGTCCTTTCTTTATTTCAGCCAGCAGTTGACCGCATGGTCATACGCAGATCTTCCTACCGGTTAGTGTGAGGTGTTCTGCTACAATTCCCCCCCATACCCTTCCTCTTGCTTTTTTTTATGAAAGACGCTCGCACCTCATCCGCTCCATGATTCGTTTTCTCGTTCCCCCTGACCTCGTGCTTCCCCCGGACCCCCTATAGTTTTCGACCGTCGCCTTGCTTATTGGACGGATCACGGACGCCGCGGCCATCCGAAGAGTCAACTGCTGGCGCCGCCCCCCCACATCGAGAACCTCCTGGTCCCCATTTCCTGAATCTTTTTTCCACCCTTCGTTTTAGCTGTTGGTTCTTTCCCCATGCCATAGACGTCACACATTTCTAGATGTTGTTTTCGATGCGAGAACTTCCCTTTCCCTAGTCCCAGAAGAGGTTCCTTTTCGTTACGCCCTTTATTGATGATTGAGTGTATGGCCTTGTTCAATTCCGTTAAAAGTCGCTCCCCCTTTTTTTTTTCATTACGCACCCGAAGAAGCCCTTCCTTCCCCCCCATATGAGTTGATCTTTCCTGGCGTATCAACGCTTAAAGTTCCCCGACTGATGCGCCCTTTTCTAGACTGATTTATGTTTGTTCCTGGTGAGGAGATTACGTATGATCAATGCTGGCACATGAATGTTACTTTATCCCCCTTTCCTCTTTTAGAACCCTCAATGTATTAATCCGTCCCGTAAGAATCCTTTTTTTCACGCCGAACAGACTCGAAGCCTTTCTTCCCCAGTCGATATTTTCTCAGCAAGATCGGTTCCTTCCACCCCCCATTCACAGGACTGGGGTGCCCCTCTTAGTTGCTCATGACTTTCGTTGCTCAAACCTAGAGTGCCGTACGTCTGATTCATGTGCTCCCTCCCTACTATTGTCGTGTTCGATTTTCTACTTTTCTACATACGAGGTTCGAGTTGTATCCCTCATCTTCCCCCTTTGACTGATGTGTCTATTCGAGCACCCTTAATTTTTTTAAGAGTCTTCCTTCCTATTCCCTTTAATGATATTTTTGGCCTTCTCAAGATCAAAACCTCCGCATTTTTTTTTTTCGTGAGAGCATTCTGTTCAACCCTTACTCCCCACTTCCCACCCCAACTGCTCCCGCCCGATTTGTCTCCCCCTTTTTCCTTCTTCCCTACATTTTTGTTTCCTGGGTGTACATGGACCATATTCTTCACCTACTTCCCCTTCCTCCCGTTCATCATTTCTCTCCTGGTCTCACCATTTTCTTCCTTTCGTGGCCCTACCTTTGGTGTGTCCACGTTCTGTCTCCCCTTTCCTATCTCACTTCCATTTTTAGTTTCATACTACCGTCTCTTCCCTTTCACTTCCCCGAAGGCGTGGCCCTTTCTTCTTGTTCCAGTGTCATCAGTGGCGTCTTCGTCCCCCTTCTGAGTAAAGCATTTGCGCTTTGCTTCTATTTTGTGTCCGGCGGCCTCCCTGGCTTTCTCTTATTTCTGTTACTAGTCCTGTACTTTCTCTAACCCACCCTCCGAGTCCGTTCTTTTGCTTTGCCATGGGTTTACCTCCTCCCGGCTTTGACTGAAGTTTTTATAACTGTCCCTGACCGTATCCTCTATTTAGTCCTGAACGCCTTCTTTTTTTATCCATTGTTTTGTACCCCTTCCCCCCCCCCCATCCTACTCCTGAAAATTTCGGTCCGAACTCTCATAGTAGTCAACCTCACAGTCTTCCTTTTTTTCCTGCTTTCCCACTCCCCCCTGGTTCGTCCTTTGACTGAGACGCAACCTTATTTTATATGTTCGCCGCTTCAATTAGTCTAAGCCCTTCGATCATGTTCTGTCCTTTTCAACCCCACCGGTGGAGTGGGTTTTTGTCACCAGAGTGATATCTGTGCACCACGGTGATAGAACCTGGCCCCACAACACGAGGAACGTTTCGATGCAAGATTCCTTCACCCCCTTTTTTGCTACCCAGCCAAATTCCTGCTGCTTTTCAGTTGTTTCTTTACCCGCTCCAGTTACCCCGTTGAGGGCTCTTTATTTCTGATTCTCACTTTCGACCCTTTTTTCATGCCGTCTTGTTTAGTAAGGTACCCGGTACCCCCCAGTTCGACGTCCGGGATTGTCGCGTTCACCGTGGTCGCCTTCCTGATTGCTCCTTACGCCGCCGCTATTTAGCATCTCCCACTTGAATGAACTTCACCAACTCGGGCGGACCAGGTCTGCTGTATCGCGTGCCGCGTGTGATGGCGCTTCCAGGCTTGATAAGGATGGTCAATCTATCCATGGCCCGACTTCTCAGGCGAGGTTCCCTGACGCCCCGACGGCGAGCGAGAAAGTCGCATGCTCGTCTTGACGACTCACGGTAAGACCGGCGATCTTTTCGATTAGCACGGCTCTTTTAAATTTATACGCCGCACCGCACTCTCCACAACAAATTCTTTGTGGGACAACAACCACGATTAATTTGCCCATCCCCCATCGCCTGAGGCGTTATATATATTAGGGAATACCCGAAACCGACCATTTTCCGCGGGACACTTGACGATGGCCTGCATTAGCCAAGTGCGCACCTGAGATTGGCTCTTTTCAGCCCCGCCGAGATACACACTACTCGGCGGGTCGCCACCCTTTTAGACCCCGAACCGCACGTTTAGGGACTGGAATTCGCCATGCCCGAGGCCCTTCTCCTCTTATGTTTCGAGAAGTCCTCGAACGAGCCTGCAACGGAACGGGCCTTTTTTCTTCCCGAGCAGAGCTTAGTGGACGGCGTTCTCTTTTCCCTCGGACCAGTGAAACTTTGCTAGAC
>Ga0179593_1693520_pt1 | contig 12207 bp, 13 predicted proteins | sample CZODoug2_1_08_16_FD_185931 | JGI IMG/M metagenome (GOLD analysis project Ga0179593, IMG submission 185931) | Vadose zone soil fungal communities from Angelo Coast Range Reserve, California, USA - CZODoug2_1_08_16fungal (PacBio error correction) | ecosystem: Environmental > Terrestrial > Soil >... | reverse complement strand
TTTTCCTCTAAGAGGAGAATCTCCCTTTTTTTTTTCAATCAGGTCCCTTCCCTCATTGGGCCAGGGCAGACGCTTCCCTCTCTGGGATAAATGTAAGGGTCTTTTTCCTGTCCTATAATAAGCAAGGAACGCCTCTTTCTTTTTCACCTTTTTTCTTTTCTCTCTCATATGAAACCAACCTTCACCTTCTTCTTCCTGTTGGACCATTTCTCCCTGATAATTCCCCTCGTTCCCCATTATGCTCCCCACAAATAATAGGGGTTTTTCATACCCCCCCCCCATAAATCAGGTTTTCTCTCTATGCACAAACTCCGTCTTCCTTTTCTGAGCAACCGCTTTTCCTCTACTTCGTGCTGAGAATGTGTACCTCTCAATGGGCGCAAAACACCTTCTCTTTTCAGGTTGGGTGTCATAGTCCTTCCCCCTCGCGCCCCTCTTTTTTCTTTCTGATGATCGCGACCGTCGCTCCCTTTCCCTCTTTTCTCCCCGGAAAAAAAGGAGAAATTAGTAGGACCCCTTTCTCTTTTTTTCATGCTTGATCCCCGAACGCAGAGATGAAAGAAAGGACCGTAGCCGATTGACTCTCACCTCTCTTACGCCAATCCTTTCCCCCGGGAAAATGCCTGACGGAATCGACTTTTCCCCCCTTCACAGTGAAGCCATACCCCTCTCTTTTCGAGCCTACACCCCTCTTATCCGAATCGTCCCCCCATAGGAGTGCAACCGCCCCCTCGCAAGGAAGGATCTCTCTTTCGCCCCCCCCCTAAATCTTAATTTTTTCCGCCCTGTAGGCACGGGCCATGCTTCCCCTCGCTTGGTGACGAACGCCTTCCCCCCCTATTACAATTTAGAGCCGTTCTCTCTAATCCTTGGTAAGAGTTTCTTCCCCTTCCAGTGGAAAGAGATAGTTTGAACCTCTTCTTCCGCTCAGGTCCCCGTCCCTTTCTTCCATTTCATTCTTCCCCTCTGCACGCCTTCTCGCCGCCGTTTCTCCCTTTCCTGAGTGGCTGCATGCGCTTTTTTCTGACTCATGCAGCACGACACGGGGCCTAGTTCTCCCCCCCCCCTGATTTCACGAGCGCGAAAGGTTTTTCTCTCGATCCAGAGCGCCCCCTTTTTTCTCGGTGGAAGAAAGGAACTCTTTTTCTCCGACCCATGTAGTTTGCCGGAGAAGAACGTGAGTTAAAGAAAAAATTAAGGTACACTCCTTTTCTTCTTTTACAGGACCCCCTCATCTCAATAAAGAAGCCGGATGAAGGCGAACGATCCCTTTCCGAGGTATAAGACACCAGCCTCCTTTCCTTTTTTTTTTCGCAAATAAGATAAGGAGAGTCCGCCTTCTCTCCGTTTTTTTTCCAAATGGTCTCCACCGTGTAGATGTCCTTCTTACTCGTTTTTTTTTTCTCCCGAAGAAAGTAGAGAGAATCCTCTTTCTTTCTTTCGAGGAAATAATACCCGCTTTCTTTCTTTATCCTTTTCCCTATGCTCCTTTCCCCCTCACTGGCTGGACAGTTGCTAAAACCCCCTTCTTTTTCTCTTCTTTCGAATAGATAGAATGCCTTCCTTCCTCGGAGGGACTTTTACAAGATTTTACCAGTGGAATAAAAGCACTCGATCTGCTTTTTTGTTCCTCCTTCTTTCCCCCCCAAGCTGCTGAGTTTGAATCCCTCTTCGCCGTGTTAGAGGAACTGCTGCCTCTTTCTCCCCTCTTTAGCCCTGTGAGATATCGACTGCATTTCTCCTGTATGCGCTTTGCTGGCGCGATGTAAACACCCGTGGGTCTGCATTTTTTTCCCCCTACCAGACAGGAGGTCCAAACCAAGGATTTTTTTTTTTTCTCCCGAAGTTGCCGGAGAATGAGGGCCTCTTTTTTGCGCAAATTCGAAGGGCTTCCTCTTTCCCTTTCTGGACGGATCCCTTTCCGCGGACAAATTGCGGCATTTTTTTTATCGGAGGATTGAGCACTTTCGTAGATTTTTTTTTTCGTGTTTTTCTACCCGAAATGACAGACCGGATCGTGCCCTTTCCTCTCCCCTCTGAAATGAGAGAAGCCCTCTCCCCTTCCTTTCTGATCTTGCCCCTCTCAGTTCCTTCTTATTTGGACTTTTTCCTTTTCGCTTCCAGGTCAGAGTAAGAAAGCTTCCCCCCCAAAAAATAAAGAGTGGTTATGGTGATTTCTCTTTTTTTTCCCCCCTTTCGGTGTTTTTGCTCTTTTTGGGGGTGCGTATATTCCCTTTCGCTCGAGGACTTATTTGAGTAGGATTGGAGAATGTGCCTTTCCCCTCTTCCCTAATAAACCCCCATTATTGTTAGAGTCAAGCACAGTGCTTCACTTGATTTAGGTGTTACCCTCTCCATGTAAGGTTAAAAGGCATAGGCTCTTTTTCCCTTTACTTCCTCGAGGAGGGTAGAGGTGATTTTTTCCTCTTCCCTTTGGTGGGAGAAATAAGACATGCGTTAGAGAAGATAGAACGCTTTTCCCCCTCTTCCCCTGAACTCCCACCATCATCTATTTGAGAGGTTAAAAAGAGATTGCCTTCTTTTCTGTGATTAAGAGAATACAATTTCCCCCCTCCTAGAAGGGAAGTTAGCCTCCCCTTTGCCCTCTTTTTAGCCTTTCTTCTTCATGTCAAAGAGACAGAAGAACGTCCTTCTCGGTGAAGTTTCTTCTTTCCTTTATGATGTAAAGAAGAAGACGATTAGAAATCTTTCTTATTTCAGTTTTTCTTTTTTATTAATTGAAAAGGGACGTCTCCCGCAAAAAGAGTTGGAGAGTACTTTCTTTCGCGAGGTGGCCGGTTCCTTCTTTTCCCTCATCGGATCACGATTTTTGCCTATTATCTTCGGGAAGTCACGCGAGTGGATTTACCTTCTTTGTTGTTGTTGAGTGGATCTTTCTTCCTTTATATGCAACAGAAATAGCCACCATTCTTTTCCCCCCCTTTGAGCGACCGTTTTCCTTTGACCGAGCGACGGGAAGGCAGATTTCGACTTTCTTTTTTTTTTTTTTCCCCCCAGCGAAAGGGGCAGGAGATCACCCCCCCAAATTCGCACTGAGAGGCGGAGAGCGATCTTGCCCCCTTTTTTCCTGTACCAGCTCCGCCGTTTCCTCTTCTTCGGGGCGTTGGAATGGGACGCCCTTGCACGTTCTTTTTCTCCCCCCAAATCCGCGATTTTTGTCCAGCGAACGGCCTGGGCTCACCTTTCTGCGTGGTCCCCCCCCACGGCACCGCAACACTTTTTTTTACCCGCAGCAACTCGATGATGGTTAGGTTTTTTTTGTGCCAATCTGAGGGAGATCGTTTTTGCCCACACACAAATGCAGGATTTGTCACGTTCCCCCCTCTTCAGGAAGAAGATGCCTCCTTTCTCGGAAAAATAGGAATGGCCTCTTCCACCTTTTCCCCAGTAACCCCCCCACCTATTTCTTCTTCCCTTAAGAAGGCATGACCGACCCTTTCAGGGGAAACCCTTTTCCTCCCCCTTCACCACACCTCCCCCCCCTCTCACATACGAATCCCGAAAGTCTTTCCTTTTTCTTCCCTCTACGCCACACACAAAACTCTCTAAGAACGTAAGGCTTCCCGCCCTTTTCTTACCCCCATAACCCTCTGGAGGTTTTTTAGCTGCCTCTCCTCTTCCTTGCAAGGAACGATCACGTGTAGCCCTTCCCCGCTTGAAGACGGGTGGTCTGACCTTTCCCTCGCCCTCTTTTTAAACTTCGCTTCCCCCCTCCTGAATCGTAGAATTCATCGAGCGGGCCTGCCTCCTCTCCCCCCAAAAAGACGGCAACCTTCCTCTGACCATCAGGCGGCCTGTTTCGTTTACCCCCCCCCTAAGATAACCTTTTTCCCAGAGGGAGAACTCCCCTCCTATTCCCTCATTTCCCTTTTTAGAAGATAATGTTCAACTCCTCCTTTTTTTTTTCCCAGCCGTTAGATTTTTCTCCCAGACTAATTATAAGGTGGCACTTCTTCCTCCCAACTCCGGTTTTGCCTCCTTCGGTCGGGTAAGCAGCAACGGCAGCCCCCACCTTCTTTTTTTCTTTCTTTTTTTTACATAGGAAACAGCACAGCCAGCTTCTCCCCCCCCCATGAGATCGATATAGAAAAAGGGCTCACTTTTTTTCTTTCTCCTTCGGCGACTCTACGATGGTACTTCAAAAGGCAGCGAGAGTTGGGTCTCCCTCCCCAGTTTCTAGTAAATGATCACCTCCCCTTTCCCTTCCAATCTGTTGAATGGAACGAAGTCCCTCTTGTCCTTTTCACTTCTTTTTTTTCTCCCCACTGGAAAGACAGGTGCTGGAGCACGTCCTCCTCCTTTCTTCCCCTCCTTTTCGGGGAAGTAATGGTCGCGTCCTCTCTCTCGTAGATCTAGTCTTCTTTCTTCTTTCAGGCTGAACTCCCCTCTCCCTGTCTGATAGAAATTCTGGAACCTACCCATCTTTTCCCTCTTTCGCGACGAGCAGTATCTGAGGTCTTCCTCTAGATGATTGGTGAGGACCCTTCCCCTTTCTCAGCCTTACGGCGAGAGGGCGATTTTTTTTTTCTTAAGGAACTCGGCCCCTCTTCTTTTTCGTGGAACTGAATCCTTTTTTTCTCCCCCTCGGCACCTACCTTCTCCTCGTAAGACAACCAACGGCCGCGAGTTTCTCTCCAGATCAGAAAGTTCCTTTTTTTCCTATGAGAGAAAAGACCTGTTTTTTTTTGCCTCTTCGGATTTTTCCCCCTAACGGTAAGTGTAGTGATGCATTCTTCCTCCTTGCTATGAAGGCGCATGCGAGCCAATTTTTTTTTTTCCTTCCTTTAAGGCGTTCCCCTTACTGCTTAAGGTTTGCGATTCTTCTTTGTCCTGAGCGGATAAAGGCGAGTTGGTGTTACTCTCGAAGTTGTAGACGCGACGTTCCTTTCTTTTCCTGGTGATTTCTGTCTTCTTTCCCAGCTTATCTGAAAATAACTGATGGCCAGTGCCTACCTTATCTTCTCTCCTTTCGGTGAGTGATCTATTGATTAGGACATTCTGCTTTCTTCCATCATGCATGATGACGATCTTTGTTTATTTCTTTTCCTTCTCTTTTGGGAGTGATGATGTAGGATTTTCCTGTTTTTCTTCCCCCCCCCCCCTCTCCTTGTGCTGGTAAGATTAGTAAGGCATGTGTCACCCTTTTCTTTGGAGAGCACAGAGGCGACCTCTTTTTTGGCTCCCTATATCCTTGGTTCCTTGTCCGCCGCGGCAAAGAGCTGGGTCTACCTTTTTCTTTTTCCCTTTTTCTTTTTACTGATCGCGGTTCCCTTTCTTTTTCTTTCGGAAAGAAGTAGGGCAGATTCCCCCTCCCTGAACTCATCGTCCCCTCTTTTACTTGTGAGAAAATTGAGGATACCTCATTCTCTCCCTCGTGGGACTAATCTGTGACTCAAATCCTCTCTCCTTGAGGTGGGAAATCTCCCCTCCTTGTCTCCTCCCCCCCACCTCCTCGGAGTTTTTCAGCCCTTCCCTCTTCCCCGCACTTGTGAATGAGAATTTTTTTCTTTTTACGCAACTTTTCCGCGTCTTTTTCCCCTGAAATTCCGTCCCTCCCCCCGTACTTATATGACCTAATCGTGCAGAGTTGTAGGCGTTCTTGCAGATGACTCTCCTTCGGAGACAAGGACAACAGGTAGACCCTTCCCCCTTCTTTTCCCTGTACCCTCTCCCTCCCCCCTAACTGCAGCGCCTTCCTCCTCCCTCTCGTCGCCGCTGCCCCTTGCGGCGAAAACCCTTTCCTTTCCCTTTCCCCCTTGCCCTCCTCTTCTAGTCACCGGATCGTTCATCAATTTCCAGCTCTTTTCCCCCCTCCCAAAACGAGAGCAGCAACGCACTCTTCTCCTCTCTTCAATAGTAGAATCCCTCTTGAACTTTTGCGAGGACTTCTCCTCCGCGAGAAGACAAGATCAGCAGCTTTCATGCTGTCCGCTCTTTTCCTTTTTTTTTTCCTTTTTGCCCTATCAGGATGGTGACGACTCCTCCCCTCTTCCAGATTAGAGAAGCTACAGGTGACGGTCCCTCCCCTCGTCGGAGGGAGTTTCCCTTTTCGTGTGAACACCAAAATCCTCCTTCCCCTCTCCCAGGAGTCGAAAGGATCGCCATTTTCTGAAAGAATTATAGACAGACGGTTCCTTTTACTTCTTTCTGCTGCCGCCGGCTACTCTGCTAGGAGCGGAGACGTATTTCTTTTCTTGAGAAGGGAGTTTCCTCTTCCTCCCAATGACAGGAAAGAGATCTTTTCCCCGGACCTCCCTCGAGATGCGCAATAGGGGGCACGTGTGTTTCCCCCTTAAAGAGAAGCTGACTTTTCCCCTGAAGAGGATCAATCTTCTGCTCCCCCCTCTCTTTTGCGGAGTCCCTCCCCCCTTCATTTCACGAAATGCCGATCCATTTCCCTTTCCGCATAAAGACTCGCCTCTCTTTCCCTCGAAAGAATAGGTGACCTTCCTTTCCCCTCTTTTTTGCCTTCCTTGACCTTCTCGTCGAAGAACGTTGGCAGAAACTCCCTTTTCTCTCCTTTCCGATCACGTGCCGATGGTCTGTCTCTTTTTCTTACCCAGCAAGTAAAGAAGCAAGTATTCTTGCAGTTTTTTTAACCCCCCGTCCGTAAACAGCGCTCTCTTCGGTCGCTTTTTCTGGGCAAGCGTCCCCCTTTTTCCCGTGGCGCAAAACCCCGGCCCCTTCCGACTTCCTTTTTTACCGTAGACGAAATTTCCTGCGTCCCCCCCCCCGATTGGAAAGTGGCATAAAGCCAGCGATCTTCTCTTTCCCGAAATATAGGTAAAAAACCCCCTTTTTTTTCCTCCGGTCTCCCGGTCGCGGAACTGATTGCCGCTTTTTCCCCTCTTGAGAAATTTGCAGTTATCGATATTCTTCGCTGCTTTGATGGGCGAAGATGTTCACACCCTCTTCCTTCCCCTTTTTTCTTGCTTGCTCTTGCCCGGTACCGCACCGTCAGGTAAAAAAAATGATTTGAGCAGGTCGTTTTCTCTTCTCTTCTTCCCTTGTGAACAGTCTCCATTTGAGGAGATTTTAGACTTTCCCTTTCTCTGAGTGACCTGTCTGCTCTTTCACAGGAAGATGAGAAAGGATCTCGCTCTCCCCCCCTTCGTAAAGATGGTAAGAGTGATCGTTTTCTGCAAAGTGGAAGACGATGGTCCCCTCTCTCCTATGGTGATCCTCCATAAGAGCAGGAGAGGCATCCCTTTCCCTCTTCTCCTCGAAAGGAGCGATGTCTCTCCTCCTCCCCTCCCATATGGAGAGGTAAGGACCACCCCTCTTTTTCCCCCCCTTCCGGACAAGGGATCGTGAAGGCCAGGTCAGCTCCTCCCCAAAAAAAATAAGATGGTTTTTTCCTCCGATATAGGGTAAGGTCCCCCTGCTTCGGGGGGGGTGGCCCTCTCGTGGTCCATCGGAAAGGAAAGGAAACTCTTCTCCTTACTACTGTTCTCTTTCCGGGTTGCCGTTCACTTTTTTTTCCTGCCAAAATTAGGTTCGCGTCTTCCCCTCTCTTCGTGGCTTTGTGGCGTTGTGTGGCTTCCCTTTTCTTTCAAAGGAATAGGACTCGTTCCAGAGAGTAACATTTCCTTTTTTTTTGTTCGTGTTTCTTTTGTGATGAAAACGTCCCATCCTTTTCTTTGTAGACATCCTTTTCCGATAGAAAGCAGATGGTCACTTTCCTCCCCCTCCTCTTTCGACGTTCCCCCTCCTTCCTGTCGCAGTTGAGGTGCCGGTTTACTTCTCCTTTTCTTCCGCAAGAGGACGAGCTTCCTTGTTAAGGAAGCGGCTTTTTTTCAGTTTTGCAGACCCCCCTCCCCCGCAGACCGTAACCGGCGCGTTTTTGTTAGATTTGCGGCCCTCTTTGCCGCTACCGAGATAAGGGCGTTCTTTTTTCTCTCCTCTTGCATGCGCCCCTCACTTCACCCAGATGGAGGTCAGTCTCACCATCTTTTCTTTTCGTAGTGACGAGACGTTGACGCCTCTTTCCCCCTTTCAGATCGCAGAAATCGTCGTCGTTTTTGGATCTTCTTCTGGCAGATCAGCCGAGTGGAGTTCAGGTTGATTCTCTCTTTTTTTTTTTGAGAGAGATCAACCTTCCCTTCTCGCCATCGCCACCCGTCCCCCCATTTTTTCGGCTGCTCCTTCCTACATCGCGGAAGGAAGGCAGCTTGCTCCTGTACCTCCCTCTTTTCCCTTCCTCTTCCCGGGGAGGAGATCCCCCCCCTTCCTCTCCCTGATCGGCGGAGAGGCGCGGCGGGACCTTCCCTCCCCCCCCCCCCTTCCCGGCAAATCGACTGGCGTAACCTTCCCCCTCTTTCCTTTTTTGCTTGACCTGAGGACGACTTTTTTTTTCTTAGATGGCAATACGCTCCGTTTCCCCCCCGTGAGGTCCTTCTGACACTTGATTCTTTTATAACCGGCACCGAAACGGCGCTTTTTCTCTTCCCTTTCTTTTGGCAGTTACCCCCCTTTTGGTTTCCCATATAGGGCGATCGGCGCTCCCCTTTTTTTTTCTTTGGCGACAACATCGGCTTTTTTTTTCCCCTTCCTGGACGGAAAGATGGAAGCGGGCACCTTTCTTCTTCTTTTCGGCCATACCCTCCCCACCACGAAACACCCCCCTCTTCCCCTCTGATATCGTGACGGATTTTCAAAATGAATGTTTTGTCTTGCGGTGAACTGCCCCCCCCCAAATTCTCCAAGCCGTCCCCCCCCCTTCTAAAGGAGAAGATTTTTTTCTTCCTTTGACCACCCCCCTTTCCCCCCCAAAGCCGCCGGCCCTTCCTTCTTTTTCTTCTATAGCGCTGGACAAAACAACCCCCCTTTTTTTTTTCGAGGAGAGGGTTTCCTTTTCTCCCGCTTTTTCCCTTTTCCCAGCCGCATGCCGACGTCTCCTCTCTAAAGAATGGATTAGTAAGCCTGGCGGGCCTCCTAGGGCAGCGTCGCTTCATCGGAGCGGTCCCCTTTTCTTCGCACCACTGCCCCGGACAACACCCTCACGAAGCTGACAATCGGTCTCAGCAGGGAGATCACGTTTTTTCCCTCCTTTTCCCGAGCTTTCTCGTAAGGTTCCCTCGCAGCGTCGTCTCCCGTCGCGTGGCGCAGATAGCCGCGGCGATTTGGCAAACTTAGGGGCTCGACCCGCTCGCCGATCTTTCCCCTTTTTTCGAATCCTCCCTTCCTCCCCCACCCGGTCAGGACGGACGCTATGTTGAGCTGGTGTTCCCCTTTCCTCCAAGAGCATAAGGCGGCTCACAGGCAACATTTTCCTTTCCTCCAGATGGAAACCAAGGACGGCAGGCTTCCCCTCTTCTTTTCTTCCCCAAAGGAGTCATTTTTGGTGACCCCCTTTTCCTTCTAACCGACAAAGATGGAAGTCCCTTCCCACCAATAGGTTGCCTGTCTTTCTTTCTGTCCCCCCCCCTCTGAGGTGTCTCCTTTTCTCCGACACCGTGAGGGGTTTGCGAAAACTGTCCCTTTTTTTTCTTCCCCCGAAGAGGACGGAGATACAGCCCCCTTTTTTTTTCAGTAATGTGAAGACGTCCTCTCTTTTCCTCCTTGCCCTCTAGACGGATCTCCCTTTCTTGTCAAGTCCTGAAAGGGACTGTCTCCCTCTCCTTCCTACGGTATAGAAATTCTGAGAATACCTCCCCCTCCTTTCTCTGGAGGAAGAGAAGTAATATGACCTTTCTTCTCCCCCCAAAACCATCGGCATCTCAGGATGATGGTGAGGGATCCCCCCTGCAAAAGATGCGTGCTTTCTTCCTCTTTCCTCAAGCTTTTTGGCCTTTTGGGCCCTTTCTTCCGAAATCTCTTTCTCGAGCAGGGTCGTGTTTTATCGCAGCACAGAGTATCGGCACCTACCCCCCACCTTTTTCTCTGCAACTCGTCCCCTCTTTCTCTTCAGCAAGGCTGCTTTCTTCTTTTTTTCTTCTGGAACCACTGTAGCGAAGAGTTCCTTCTCTGCGTGGAAACGCCCTTCTCTCTCTTCCCCCGCATTTTCTCCTTCTCTGCCCGGAGCATGCGAGCCACTCGTCTCTTTCCCCGTCAACGCGGTCTCCGCGACGGCATTCCTTGCTGAATCCTGGGTCTTCTCCCGTATCCGGCGCGTTTGTTTTTTTTCTCTCAGTGCCAGTCCGCGCCTTTTTTTCTTCCCCCGGATTAGATGACCGTAACCTTTCTTCTTATTCTTTATTTCCCCTTTCGTTCAACCAGACTGAATTCTGCACCTTTTCCTTCCCTTACGAAGGAAGATGCTGATTTTTCTTTTTCCTAATGGAGATGAACAACTTTTTTCTGCCTCCCGACTATATGGGTGTCTGAGGATTGCGTTGTGCTCGCTGTTTGCTTTTTCTTTTTCCCTTTGATGACGACAGGTGATAGTCAGCTTTTTCCTCTGCCGCCGGTTGTTTTCCCTCTTTCTCCTCTCCTTTTCTTTAAGCTTGCTTTTTTTCTTGTATCCAATCAGAACTTGCTCGCAATTTTGGTTGCCCTTTTCTTTTTTTTTTACCTGTTACGCGGTCGCAGCCTTTCTGCTGTGACCTTTTCTTTCCGAAAGAAAAGCAGAAAGGCGCTTCTTTGCAGCCCCCTCTGACTTCGGACTCTTGTCACCAAAATGAAACAGAATCGCCATTTCCTTTTTTCTCCCTTCCCCCTCCTTCAAATGAGAGAAGAAACATATTAGAGGGGATACTCTTGTTCTCCCCCCCTCTCCCCCCACTGCAAGGAGGTTTTTCCCCTCTAAGTTGTGTTGTTGAGATTCCCCCCTCATCCTCCCAGATTTTTACCGCCTTCTATGCATGTGGAATTCGGTCTAATCACTTTCCCCCCCTCCCCCTTGAGATGATGTTTAAGGGTGGCTTTCATCGGATAGCACGTATCACCCCCTTCTTCCCCCTCTTTCGGGTTCTTGTGCGTGATGATCGCTACCTTCTCCCTTCGGAGACCAGGAACAGGTTTCCCCTTATGACACTGGCAAAATGACGTCTCCTTCTCCCCTCAGTCCCTAGACATTCAACATCTCTTCGCCTGCATGAGAGACCCTCCTCTTCCTCTTTTCCCAGAAATCCGGAGGTGACCATTTTTTCCCTTTTTTTCCCCTCTCACCGGATAGGTAATTCACACTCTTTCCCACCTTCTTTTCTAGTCACTCCTTCTTTACCCCCCAGATAGATAAATCGTCGGCGCAGAAGGATGTCAACCTCCCCCCTTTCTTAAGGCCGGAAGGAAGAGAGCCTCTCATCTTCCCTTCTGTAGGCCCGTTCATCATTCTTTCATATTAAGGTGAGTGACGACGCCCTTCTCTTTCCCCCCCCCCTCCTTAAAGCTTACGAGCCGTCCCCCTCTTTCCGGGTAAGAGTTCTCCGTTTGGACTTTTTCTTTCCCCCAAACGCGACGGGATTTCTTCTCTTAGAAAGGATCGCACCTCCCCCGCCCTTCCCTTGACTTTCCTTTTTGAAGTCGCTGCCTCTTTTTTTCTTCCCCCTCCGCAGCATAGTTTTTTTTTCTGACGTATGAAGCAAGAAACGTTTCTTCCCTCCTCCTTTTTTTCGACCCTTCATTAAAGCCGCGACCTGTTCCCTCTTTTTCCTCCAAGAGAGCAAGCAGTCCCTTCCTTTTTCTTTTCGGAGGGAAGTGGGTTCTTTTCTGTATTTGGTGCCGAGGAAGTTTTCTCCCGAACGCACATTCAGGTCTTTAGAGTAATGTGACGACCCCCTGAACGCTATACTCTCCCTCGACGGCCGACTTCTGCTCTTCTCTTCCCCCTCATCGGTGAAGAACTTCCCCCCCAGCAGAGAGAGAAGATGGTTTGGTCGTCCTTCAGTTCCTCGAACCGCAACTTTTCTTTTTCCAGGAAAGTCAGTATCCCCTTCTCTTTTCCCTCCGTAAAGGTAAGGCTGACCTCTCCCCCCTTTCGAGAGAATAAGGAAGCGCTCTGACCCCCCCTTCCTTTCCCCCGAAGCTCGCTTCGCGATCTTTTTCCCTCTCCAAGAAATGGAGGTACAGGTGCGCACCTTTTCTGGAGAGTAGCATAGATAGACGTCTCTTCCTTTTTTCCATTCCCACTATTTGGAAAGTGGCATACCAAGCCCTCCTCTTTTGTGAGACAGTACTCTAACCCCACAGATGTGAAAAGTCCCTCCTTCCTACGTTCCCCTTCCCTCTTCCGATGACGGCCGTGGT
>Ga0179593_1472753_pt1 | contig 12207 bp, 12 predicted proteins | sample CZODoug2_1_08_16_FD_185931 | JGI IMG/M metagenome (GOLD analysis project Ga0179593, IMG submission 185931) | Vadose zone soil fungal communities from Angelo Coast Range Reserve, California, USA - CZODoug2_1_08_16fungal (PacBio error correction) | ecosystem: Environmental > Terrestrial > Soil >... | reverse complement strand
GCGCAACCCTCCTCATCCGGTGAGATCAGCGTCCCACGTTTGACCTTTCCTCCCCTCTTTCCCGTAATAGAACTCGAAATCTGCTAAATCTGAACCGCATTCGCCGACCTTGCCCCTTTCCTGGTACACCCATCTGTGGTGTGGCGTCGAGAAGGAATAGTGCCTTGCGGCACCCCCCTTTCCCTCCCCCTTTCGTATTGAAAGATTCCCCTTCGTTGTCAGAGCGGAACTCAGCGTTCTTGCCCTTGTCCGCTGCTTCCAACCCGGAATCCACCCGGCGAACCACGATCATCCCCCCCTTGGAAGTTTTTTAATAAAAAATAAAGAAATTCTCTGTAACCTTTATGAAAGCTTCTTTTCGCACTGGCAGAGCATCCCTCTCTTGGAGTAGAGGACTTTTCTATGATGTTTTGTTTCTTGCGCCCTCATTTTTGGAGGACTTCGTCTCCCCTCTGGGCCGATGGAATTGTTGGAGCCTCCCTATAACTTCGGACATCTTTTCCTTCACCTCGCGTTATGATTTCCACGCGTTCCCCCCCGAGCTGTAAAGCTCTTTTTCCATTCTCCGCGCGGTCTACCACCACTCTTCTGCTTTTGAAAGCATATGTCAGTCCATCCCACTTAGCGTGCGGCTTCTTTCGAATGCTCGATAGAAGGCGTCCTGTTCTTTTAGAAACCCCGTGTCCCCCTTCCTCCCGAAATCCAGCAAGAGATTGTAAAAACATCCTCGCGAACCCGCTACGCAATAAGGCAGATCATCTTCTTTTTTACTCAATCCTCTTGGGGCCTCGGTGATCTAAATTTCATCACTCGATAAGAGGCGGGCCAGTACTCCTCTTCTGCTGCAGGACCCGAAGACGCCACGTTTCCTGTGGAATAAGTTTAAATGGTCTCGTCCTCTGATAAACCCGAACATTCTCATCCGGTGGCTGGTTTCTTTCTTCCTCCTCGCTTCGGTTCGCGCGATGGCCCTTCGTGTCATTCCCCTGTTGCTTTCTGGAGTTGCCGGGATTTGTTTTATCCTTCCCCCCCCCCCTGGTAGTGACGAGACAGCTCCCTACACATTACGCCATGCCAATGTAGGGTGTTTTCGGTTACTTGCGTGGTTTCTCGGAAACGCGCCTAAAAAATCCGCGCCCCTGAAGACCTTTTCAGCCTTGCCCTTCATGGGCTCCCCCTCCGAACTCCCCGCCTTCTACGGCTTCCCTTTTCATCGGCATGCCTCTAAGGATTATTTTTGCAAAGAGTTTCCCTTCCGGTCCGGTTCGCCGGGATCCTTCCCCTCGAAAAGTCTCTCTTTCCGAGCTTGCGCGAGGGCTCAATCCCCTCCTTTTGCAAGTCTCGGTGGATTGGAAAAGTTGCGACCTTTTCTCTCCTTCCCCCGTCGAGAAAGAACTCATTTGTTCGGATTTACCTGGTCAACAACTGCTTGCTCGCCCGCAGACTTTCCATTTGCTGGCAGAAGATGCCGCAACAGGACGTCCCTTCTTATTCTCTGTACCCAATATTCCTAGATGTTGACAACACCCCCTCGGTGATTTAGAAGGCCATGATTTGCGCAGCTGGGGTTATTCCCCCCCCTCCCTTGAATGTTATGCCCCAGAGACGTTCCCCTTTCACGTCAAACACCTTAATTTCCGCCAATTGGCATCCATTTTTGCAAATGGACCCTTGCCCCTTCTGGACGAGATAGTCTTACTAGTTCAAAAGTTGTCGACCGGGTACCACCCATGGCACCCTGTTTGCGCCCCCCAATAAAGCCCTGCTTGATTAGACTTTCTTTCATTTTTACCCCTTCCGTTTTTTTTTGTTCTCTAGATGATTCTCTAAATCCGTGGGTTGAAGGCTATTCCCCATGTGACGTGCCGATTCTAGACCTTTTTCCGGGTACCTTTTCCTGCGTGCCCAACCGAATGGAAGTGCCCTTTCAAAATGGATTGGACCTCATGTTCTTCCGAGTTTGTAATTGGTTGACCGACATGAAGACTGAAGTTTTACTCTGATGTTGACAGATCCTTCAACACTTTAGTAAGACATTCCATCCCCTTCGTATCACCTGGTGAAGTTGACAGCTCTTGCAAGTTGTCCCTCTGCGTGAATCGTTCTCTATTTATTGAAAATCTTAAGGGCCGTCTGAGGGCGTTACTTCTTTCGTCTAGAAAACAGGCGTCGCCACGGTATACAGAAGTTCTTTTGTCTATTTTACCCACAATCCGTCCCCCCCGTTTTCACATGAGGCGTGGATTTTCCCTCCCAGTTCTTCTTCCCAGTATAATGAGCTGATATCGCGGACTTTTTTCTGAAGAGGAGATTCTTGCCTTACCCTTTAAATTTTAGGCAGGGCCCGTTCCTCTCCATTCTCCCTTTCCATTTAATCTTGTGTCGTCTGATCCCATGTTCCCCGTAGTTTTCTCTCCGTGACCTCTTCTCGCTTTGAGAACCACTCCCGTACAAAAACGCCCTTCCTTTTTTTGCCCGCTTTGTAATGAGACCGGTTTTTTCTCCATTTGTCGGTTTTTTATTCGCACCGCCCCCGTTCCTCTCCCAGCCCAGATCAGTCCCCCGCGCCATCTTACACAGCAGTAGCCCCAGAGGTGAAAATAATTGCTGCCCGGCCAGTTCTGACCTCAGCACCTCAGAGCTCTTCACTCCCTCCACCTGAGTTTGTTATTATTTTCCGCTAAATTTTCGGACCGCTGACTGACTTGGCCGTTCTCTGGGTCCGGATGGCAGCATGCTCGTTTTTGGCGGATATGCTTTTTTTTTTTTTCGAAAATAATAAGAGATCATTCCGATTCCTCTTCTATATTTACTGTATTCGAGCTGGCTCGGTGCTGGAGAAGTTTGTTCTTCGGCTCGGTTTTTCCCCTCTCCGGGCTGCTGATTGACGGTTTTATAAACCCCCCACTCCTTTCATAGAGTCCCATCTGTGACTCCCGCTATCAGTTTCCTGCAATACTCCAAGATTGAGTTCGAGCCTCCTCGCTTTATTGTTTCTGTCGCAAGAGACTGCTTGCACTTTTTCAACTTGAGCAGCGTGGTTTTCGTTGAACTCGACGAAGGTACGTCGGTCTTTGCCGCTCGGATTCAGTGCTCTCTACATGGTGATTCCCAGCCCGGCCTCCCTTCTTACCCATCTCTTTTTCCAGCCTCCCAACCCCCACGACAGAACGACCAGCTCAGAGTGCCCGCTCTCTTGCACTTTCCGAGCGCGGATGCTCTTCCCCCGTTCACCCTCGGTTAACTCAGTTACCCTGTTCGAGAATGGTCTTTCTTTGTAGGGTGTGCCTCTGTGGGCGCCGTTTGGCCTTCTTCATTTAAGGCCCCTCCACTTGGCTCCCCATCGCGAAGAGGAAAACAGAACACCCCTCCTAAAGGTGAGTCCGAGCTGGATCTGGCCCCTTTAGTCGCTCCCGGTCCAAATATTCCTTACGCAGCTGGTTGGACAGGCTGGGTCTTTTCTTCGCTTTTTGTCACGATCCGGTCTCCCTTTTCTCCTGGTTGTTGGGGCGGAGAAGGAGGCGCCGGTTGCTCCTTCTTTGGGCTATCCCCGATGATTGTGCCAAGCTGGAAAAGCCCATGGATTTCTTCTTCTTTTCTTCCTCCTCTTTGTTTTTTGTTAGTCTGCTGGCTCTTACAGCTGCGCAAAAGCCTTTCCTCCTTTTGAGGCCTAGTCCCCTGACCTCTTTCGCCTGACTTCCTACCGCTATAGAAAGATAAACTCCGGTTCAAAATGATCAAGTCCTTCCCCAATTGAACATTTGTCCACCCTCTGGTTCGGCAGTCTAGTTGCCCGGTTAAGCACCTCCGTTTCCTTCCGGCTCGGCCATAAATTGCCACAGATGCCCACTTTTGCGGGGTGGAGTTTTCTCCTTTTCGAGCTTACCCCCGTTCGGACTTGCGCTGCTTCAGTTTTCCCAGTCACACGCTCCACTTGCTTTCCAACCCCGGCAGCGGACTCATCAACCTACAGCCATGCTCAACCGCGTTACATTTTCTTTTCCAGTCCCGATCCCCCTGCGCGAATCCTCTCTTTTTGCCCGCAGACCGCGCTATGATTTGTTCGTCCTTTCATCCCCATTTTTTTCGATTATTTTCCGACGGCCGCTGTCATCCTTAGCTCAACGCGGCCCTCATGGCTTTCCCCGATTCTCTTTCCACGGGACCCCCGTTTTGCTTCGATGCTGTCCTAGGTTTCTCTAGAGGTCGCACCCCCCTCGGCGCGTTTCTAACATCTTGTCCAAAGTCCTGCCGCCACCCCCTTATGGAGTTGCTTCCCTGTGCTTCCCCCTTTCTCTTTCTTCATGCGAAGCGGTGGTTTCCACCTTTTTCGGACCTTCTCCGCGCCGCGCTTGCCCCCCCGGATTGCGCTGCATCTACCCGATCCTCTAGAAAAGGCAGCATTTTCCCTCACAGCAGGGTCCTCCTCCTTCGTTTTTTCCTAGTTCTTTTTACGCCCATTATCAGCTCCAACCCTCCCTCTCTTCGCTCTTCTTCCAAGAAAATGCCGCGGCATTTTTCTGTTGAACCGCCGGACCGTATTTAATGGCGTTGAAAGGTTCGGCTCCCTGTTGAATGGGAAGTCTACTCCCCCCCAAAGCGACAACCGCAGGACCCATCTGTCTTTCTTTCCGATCGCTTCGGTGCTCGGTTTTCCTCAGGCCAATTTTGTCATGTGCGCCCGCTGATCTTTTGGGGGATTGCCGGTGGGCTTTCAGGCCGTTACCTCCCTTTTTTTCTTTCCTAAGGAGCCTTCCCCATAGAACTGCGGCGGTGTTCCTTGCGGTTTCGGAACCTCGACATCCGCGCAATCTGCAAAGACTTCCTATGGACCGCAGGTGCCTCACAGCCTTAACCTATCTGATTACGGCACCCGGCGTATGGTTTGGGCATCTCGCACGTCATCTGGTCCCCTTGCCAAGCTGTAAGACGGTTTCCTCTTCCCCTGGCTTTTCGCCGCATTCCTCCGCTGGCTTCTTCCATCCCTCGCCGAGGCTGTAAAATGACCCTCTGCCCAACTTCTCTTGCTTGACTCTACAAGCCAGCCTTCCTCTTCCGCGTTTTCTTTAAGTGGGACGTCGATCCCCGCATCTTTTCACACGCCGGTCTCGCTCCTTCAGACAGTGACGAACGAGGAATGCGGTAATCGTCCTTTTCCCCATCCCTCGTTCCCCACGTCACAAGCCTTCGACGGCATATGGTCTCAGAATGGTAGGTAACCCTTTTTTCTTTTTGGTCCGGACAGCGCGTTCTTTCAGACCCCACTCTGCCCGCCACCGATCCATACCATTTAATGGACCAGGATGGTTTTCCTTGGCGTTGTTCCCCTGTAAACCGTTTTCGCGGTGAGGAAATAAATGGTTACTTCCATCCGAAGGCGAGAGGGAATTATCCCTATAATCCTCCCCTCCCTTTGTGTTCTTTCGAAGTGCCCTTCCTACTCCCTCATTGGTTTTGATGGCGTCCCCATTTCGGCCCTCATACCTTTTTCCAAGGTTCACCGTGAGAGAGCTTGCAACCGCCGGCAGGGGCAATTTTTTCAGAACTGGATGCCCTTTTGCGGCGGTAACGACCGAACATGGCCTAGTTGACTATTCGCTTTTTTTTTCCGATAGGAAACAGTCGGCCCTCATTATCACCTCTTGGCAGTGAAAGCGATTTCTTGCCACATCTCCCCCGCCCGTTTCTCTCTTTTCATTACCCTCTTGGCGATGCCCGGCTTGTTCCCCCCCGGATGTCGATCCACTTCCCCCGGCGGTCGATGGTATCGAAGGCGGGTCTATCCACAATCACTGCCCTTCGTTTGAGGCGTGGTATATGTTAATTCTCCGGCGTCCTGCTCGACAGCAGCGATCCTGCGCTTCCGAGGGAGACGCCTTGGCGATGACCAGTTCCCCCATCTCCGGCATCTGGCCGTTGCCGCCCATTGCCGCTTTCAGGACGTAATCCAGATTGAGTGTCTTCTTTGTTCTTCAATCTTAGTTCTGTGCAGATACGTCGCTTGATTTTTTAGTCCTGTTAAGCGACCAACCGTAGTACGCGTCCCCCCCCAGTCATGGTCTGATTTTTTTTTCCCCTCGCGCCCAGTCCTCCTGAGGTTTATCCGCATCCCACTCACCCTATTCAGCCCACCGTTGCGCCACGTCCAGTCCTGAGTCCATCGAGAACCGCATCTTCGGCACGCCAGCCACTGGCCGCGGTGAGTTCCGGTCACAATGCGTAGCCAATGTTGAACGAGAGAAACAGTTCTCCTGTTTTTTTCATTTATGGTCCCTCGCTCCCCAATGCCGCGGATTTTGTAACGCGCGCTATGTGTGGAGAAGCGCATCATCCGCGTCTTTTCCCTCTGGTTATGTCCTACATCTTCCTATCGGTCGGACGGGTGAGCTCTTCTGCTCTGGTTACTTTAGCGGTTGGGCTTTCCCGAGGCCACCGACAACGGTGGGGCCTCCCCCAACTTCGGCTTCTATTTCCTCCAGGCAAAATGCCTCGCCACGCCGAGTGTGCCCTAATGACTTCACCCTCTATCAACGATGCGTTTTGTTCTCCCGGTCAGGTCCTCTGTTCCTGCTGGCCTGGGTTAAGCCTTTGAACTCGACTCCTCTGTAAGCCGATGCTGGAAATCTTTAATGGATTCAGGGCCCTCTCATTTCTCTGCCTGCTGTCCCCCCGCACTACGTACAGCGTCACAACAAAACGCGTTCCCTTGCAGGCAAGAAATCCCTCAAAGTCTGTCGATCTTCAGGGCAAACCCCCGCCCTTCTGCTTCCTCTCCATGGCTCCTTTCGGGGCAACATCGACTTAGTGAGCATGGTTTTTTCTGGATGATCCGATGACTTGGGGTTGTTTCTCCCTTTTTGTGCTTTATTTCCTCGAGCAATTTTGGCTCGTTCTGCTGACCCGCTGAAACTTTAAGATTTTTCAATTTTTGCCGAGCTCTTTCCCAACGATAAAAGTTCCCCTTTCCCTCCAGAGGGTGGACAAGGCTGGGTCCCATGTTTCCCGATAAGGTTTTTTTCCCCTCCCTTCTTTACTTTATCTGATTGTTAGTGCAGGCGGCGGTCGTTGGGTTTTTTGTGCTAGCCCGCAACCGATTTATTTTGTGAAATTTTTTTCACCTGCTCCATCTTTTTACCCTCTCCCCGTTTTGTTGTTGCTCTTCCTTGCGCTGGCGCTTTTCCTTGCTGACAATTTGGTGGTTTGAAACAGACGATTTTCCCTGACCTAGAAGCCTTCCCGCCCTTCCTCAGACATTCATCCAAACCACCGGACGATGAAGTACGACTCCTCGTCCCGACTGTCCCCCCTCTGACTTCGCTACTGTTGCCGGTGGCTCCACTCGTGGACCTCGTTTCTCCCCTTGCCCCTATGACAAAAGGGCCGTTTTTGTTCAGAGTTGTCGAGAGGCATCCAGCGTTGCTTTCCCCTTCCTCGCAGTTTTTAATAAACCCCTGCACCCGAGACCCTTAACACAATGGATACACATCCATCAGATAGAAACCCCTTTTATGTTGACGCGTACGCGCCATGGCCTCTCCGGTAAGGACCGAAGATCCGCTCCCCGATCTTGTCGTCTTTTCGCCGCATTTTTCGGGACACACCCCCCCCCCCCCCCCCACCCCCCCCCCCCCCCCCCCCCAACACACACCACCCGTGAAGGTGGCGATGGCATCTCCCAGGTAGGGGCCTCGTTCATCAGCTTAAAATCCCTTTTCTTAAGAGCGTGAGTTCCGGAGAAAGATCGGCTGACTCTAATGGAATTCGTCTCTTCGAACACCACCTCGATCCTAGTGATAGACCCTTTTATTTGATCCCATGCCCCCACCTGATATAGCAGGGTTGCCGCTGCTAGATAGCGGATCTTGTTCTTAACAATAGTTCGGCTCTCTGAGACTGATTGTAACACCCCGAGCGCGCTGATACCCCTTCCTCTCCTACTAGATCCCCCAGTTGGAAAGCCTCCACGAGTGGAATAGTTGGATTATGCGCCCCTCCATCAACGATAGCAGGCGGGCCAGCACACTACCAGTCGGACCGCCGCCGTCCGTGCCCTTCCACTCTTATTCCATGGGCTGCGACCACCGAACTCCTTCCAGCCTTTGTGCTGTTTGATCCGTTTGTGATGAGGGTTACCTTCAAGGGTTGCGGCCCCCTTCTCTATCTTTCAGGGTTTTTTTGAATCGCCCCCGTGGCCCTAAGCTCTACAACGCCTGCCGCATACGGCGGTTTTTTCTACATTTGATGTTCTCCTGACGCGACGAAATCAGCGAATGAAACACCTTCCTCTTGCCTTTTAACGCCGTTCCTATCTGCCGTCTCCATGGTTTGGCTTCTTCCCCTTCCCATATGTGCTTGTGCAAATTGGTCAGGTAATCGACGGATGAGGTCACGGGCTCGCTCCCCTTTATAGCTTCTTTCCGCCCTGAGGTGGACCAATCGTTTCACCTCTCGGTTTAATCGAAAAAGTCCTCCCCGAGCCCCCTGCGAATTGGCAGATAGAATCCTTTTTTTTTCCCCCCCCCGGCATCTCCCGCAATTTTAAGCAGACTAACGACGGTGCCTTTCTTCCCCGACCAAATATCCTCGCTCCCTCACCCAAGCAGGTCCCTCGACTATTGTAGCTCAGTTGTCCCTCGTCAAACTTCTCATCGCATTTGCCCGGAAATTCTGTAATTACAAATAATCAGACCTACAGAGGGACTCCGCTGTTTGAAAAGGGACACTGGCTTGAGTGGGCAGCCCTCTAGGACGAAGAGGTCCCCCCACGGGTTGATCCCCTGACTGTGTTTGAAAGACACGTAAGATGTCGAGATCATATCTTCAACCCTTTTTCTTTATAGATTTTCTCCAGTTCCTGGCGCGTCACCAGTTCTTGGCCTGTCTACCCGGGTCCCCCGCCCTTTGTCCTCTTTCAGACAGAGATTCACCTTTCTGGACGTGATGTTGAACCCCATGCACTTGGCGGTCGAGTATGTCTTGACGCTGTTCCCTCGGCCTAAGTTTAAGAGGCGATGTTTTAGCCCTGACGCATCCATCAGACGTCCCGGATCCACCTGCTGACGTTGCACCGCTGATGGGAGATGGTCTCCCCTCTGACTCTGCAGGCCTCTTCTTAATGCCATCGCTCTTTGACGGTCGTTGACCTTGTCGATTCGTCCATCGCGCGTCTCGGTTAAAGGCGAGATTTCGTCCCCCCCATCCGAGACGTCATCGGGTCGTGAGTTAAATTCCCTAGGCGTCTTTCCGTCCCGCTTCTCTCAATCGAATCCGGCGAGATCTAGGAACCTGCCTGCGCCCGGATTTTCCTTGTTTGCCAAACTGACGAATTGAAGTCATCTCTGGTTTTTTTTGCTGATCACATGGCCATCTTCTTTTCTTGCCAGAAATCACCCACCCCTATGTGCTGCTTCTGTCAGACGCCCGCTCCCCAGTACGGCGTCCACACAACCCCCCTCATCTTCGCGTCAGTCCTTGGCTCTGTAGAGAAGCATCCGTCCGATTCCGCCCGTGAACCGATCACCCTTCCCCCACTAGCATAATATTTCATTAGGCCGACAGTCATTTGCTCCCTTTTTCCGCTGGTTGAGGCCATCGCCAGAATCTGGGTCCCGACCCTACCCTGCCTTCCCCTTTCTTCTTGGATTTCTAAGGAGCCCCCCCATGGAAAAGGTTCCGACTTTTCTTTTTTCTCGGGTCGAGGGCTCCCCTGCCATCTCAGCCTTGCGGCCATTATTTCTGCGCTTAGCCTTCTTTGCTCATTCCATCCACATCTTGAGTCGGTTGCCGAGGAATATTGTATTCTGATTTCTTCGGTCCTCTCTTGGTGTCACGCGGTTTTCTGGTCTTTCTGACTCAACTGCGGGGTCACCCACCTTGCCGATCTGCATCTGCCCCACAGTCAGCCGTACACTATCCTGAAGTCTTGCTATCTTAGAGCAGCTCTTCGTGTGTGGCCCCTCTTTTCGGTCATGAGGTCTTTTTTAGGCGTGTTTCAGCGTGGCCCTTTTTCTTCCGTCAGATGACCTCAATTTCTTCTTCAGGCGCCTCTTTTTTTTCGTTTTACTCGATTAGCTCCCCCCCCCAAACCTTACTTTTCTGCAGAACCCAGTCCCCTCTCCTGCCTTCAGTTCGGGATTCGCTTTTTTGGCTTATGCGAGCCAGGGCTCGGACCAGGGAAAATCATATGTTTTTTTAGATCGGATTTGCTTTCTTCCCGCTCCGCTTGCTGTTGATGAGCGTTCGAGAGTTTGAGCCGCATCTGAACGCGCAAGGGGCTAGTCTCTCGTCCAAGTGATGTCCCCCCTTTTTTTACCCACGACTTGAAGCGTTTAAGGCAGCGCTCCTCCCCCCTCTGGTGACAGCCCTTCTTCACTCTTCCCCGAGATTTTTACCGATGGGGTCCTGTTCGGCGTCCTTTTTTTGCATTAATAGCGTTTTTTCTTCCTTTCTTCCGCTTATGTGCGGCTTTTTCCTTTCGTTTTGCAGTCGTTGATCCTTGTTGTGTTTCGAGGCCAAAGAGATTTTTCTTTTTGCGCCTTTTGAAGCGCTCTCCTATCCCTTCTCCCTTTTTTTAGAGACTTCGTGGCGCTTTGACCGCCACAGTCCCTATTTTTTTTTCCCCCAACGTTGTGCCTTCGCCTTTCCTTCTCGCACTCTCTATTCGGGTAAACCCTTCTCTCTTTGAAGGCGAATCATCACCGACCCTTCCCCCCCCTTGTTTAGATAGTGTGACGTCTCCCCTCCTTTACTCTACTAGGCTCTACTTTTCCCCCGTTTCGGGGTGTGAGTTTCAGGTGTCGCAGGAAACTCCACTTTCTGGCTTCATGATCCCCCTTCCAAGCACACCTCGCGCAATACCCTCTTTGGCAGCGTCATCCACCAGTGCTGACCTCTTCCCTTTTTCTCTTTTTTCTTCTCCTCAGCGCCCCCTTTCCTTTTTTTTTCCGGCACGATATCGCGCGCTCTCTTTTCTATTGAGCCGAAGTTTTTTTTTTTCGCTGACATTCGAGCTCCTTGCCTACCAGTTCGTGCCTTGAAATCCGAAGAGGCCCTTTTTTTCCTCTTTTGTCCTTTTCTTTCCCAACGGACCGTCGACCGCGGCCCCTCGGTCGCACCCCTCGTCGCCTTAAAGCCTTCTTGTCAAAGTCCTGCCACACCTTAGTCGTTCCCTTGACTGTGCCGAGCTCGATCTCAGCGACCTTTGCGTCCCACTGTCGCGCGAACCATCACGCAGTTCTTGTCACCCCAATAGTCTTTCACTTCTACAGAAATGAGACCCAGCCAGTTCAGCCAGCAGCGGGAATCCTTCTTCTTTCTCCTTTTCCCTGAGCCTCCCAGCCCTCTCTCCGCTTTGGGCCTTTAATGCGCGGCCTACTGGCGGACCGCCTTTCAATTTCCGTAGAAATTTGCCGCAGTTTCAGGGTATGCTCCCCAGCCCGAACAGCATTTTTCGAGTTCCCTTCCTGCTTCGTGTCCCTGATTGGCTCAGGCCTTTTCCGGCCAAACTGGGATTGTGCTGGGACTTTTGTCGTTGCGGAATAGGCCTCACTGTGCGTGCGGTTGAATCTCCCTTAACGTGCGTCCCTTTACTGTGTTTCTTTTCTTGAGTTGGTCGTCCCTTCGACTAATTTCCGAACCATTGACAAAGCCTTACTTTTTGCAGAAATCCCCTCGCAAGCAGAACCTTCTCCCGGCTTGCAAGGACATATGGCTTTCAAAAGATTTCTTCATGCCCTGCCCTTTTTTTCTTGCCGCGTTCACTATGTCTCTTTATGATCGCGCCCTCTTTTGTCCTCCAGTACCCGAGGCCCAACATATTTCTTGACCTCGACCAACGTCCCTCGATACCGCGCTCTCTCCATTGGGCTCCGTTCACATCTGGCACAACTGGCTCACGGACCCGTTTCTTTTCATTTCCCAGATGACACCTACCCCTCGTCCTTTATCGTCTTCAGATGACCCCCCCCCCCCTATACACTGCTGTCCCACTCAAATCTTTTTGCGGCCAGTATGGCTTTGCATGGTGGTCTCTCTTTCATTATCCCTCCCGGCGCCTCGCCAGTTCCCCTTAATGCCCCATACTCGATGACAATCGTGCCCCCTGGTTTAACAATGTCCCTTCGGTGCTCCCGCCCTTTGTTACATGTTCCCCCCTTGTAAGTATAGCAAACGACATTTTTTCGCCATTACGAACTGCGGGATGGAGAG
>Ga0179593_1449561_pt1 | contig 12207 bp, 15 predicted proteins | sample CZODoug2_1_08_16_FD_185931 | JGI IMG/M metagenome (GOLD analysis project Ga0179593, IMG submission 185931) | Vadose zone soil fungal communities from Angelo Coast Range Reserve, California, USA - CZODoug2_1_08_16fungal (PacBio error correction) | ecosystem: Environmental > Terrestrial > Soil >... | reverse complement strand
CTAGATCACTCCCGAATCCGTACAAGTACTGGACCATGTCTTTCCCTCCTCAGGGCCCCGCCTCTGAGATCTCTATCCAGAACTCCTTTAATTTCTTCTCCCGCTCCGTTCGGGCCTCCGACCACTGACGTTTCATTTTTTCCCCCTCCCCCTTTTTCCTCGTAACTTGATTCATTTCGTCGCCGTCTGCTTTCATCGGCTTTTTTCCATCCGATGTCTTTCCACGTGTGGGTCGATGTGAAAATGTTGGCACGCCCCATGATATTTCTAGTTTCTCCCAGATCCCCCCTTCTTTTGGCGTGCCCATCGGCGGTCCGCCTTCCTCCTCTACCGGACCTTTTTGCCGTTCAATTGCTTTGGATGATGTTTAACGGCGGCTCGCTGGTTGGCCCCCGGAGCACGGGAGAGGTTGTTCTCGTTTCCCTTTTCTTCCTTCGGCAGTACAAATGGATTCCCCTCCGCTGCTTTCGAGTTTGGCTGGTTGCCTCCCGGGCGCACCACAGGAAAGTATTGCCCAATACCTTCCCCCCCAAACTGCTGGAGAGCTACCCCATTCCCATTTTTTTTGGATCATCGGAAAGGGGCACCCCCTTTAATTGACAGCCGCTTTTGTCATGGATGTCTGTCTGTCTTCCAACCCCCCCCCACCTTTTTCCACTGAGGCATCTCCCCCTTCTGGCACCATCCTGTTCATCTGACGGCCATGCACCTTGTCTGATGAGCTCCGGCTTTACGATGGTTGCTGGCCCTTCACGCCTTAAAGTCGTTTCACCCAAGGGACCCGCTTTTTTTTTTTTGAATTTTGAAACCGTTTCAGGACTTCTATGTCGTTTCCCGCAAGTAAATTTTATTGCCGACCTTCGTCCCATGTAGGAGTGGACCGTACAATTTCCCCCCCTTTTGGGTCTGCCCCTTTCTCTCAGATCCGTTGGCCCCCCCTTCTTTTTGATTGTTTGAAAACGCTAGAAGGCGGACTTTGTGTTGGAGTTTTTCTTTTGGCTGCTAATGAGGCGAGCTCACCAATCGTCCCAGCGTCTTCTTTCCTCCGATCCTGGTTCCCGGTTTTTCCTAGTTGCTGATTTTCGCCCCCAACTTCCAACCCTGGTGGGGTTGCCTGCCCCTCGTTTTTTTCCCGTTTGTGGATGCTCTGTTTTCCTGACCAGAGGCAACGATTGGCTCATTTTCCTTTGTTTCGTTCTCGTCCCAGCCGTAGTGACCTACGTGCTCCCCTGCCATCACGTGTGGGTTTTGACGATCATCGGCAATTTTTTTTTTTGGCAACTTCATCCATTGCTTTTTTCCCTATGGATTTGGAGATCCCCCGGGCAACTCATTGTCCTGTGTCCCCCTTTTCCTTAATCTTCTGATGCCCCCGGCCTCAACACGACTTTCACGCTTTACAGATCTCTTTGTCCTTGTGGCGCGTTAAACGCCATGGTGGGCTTCTTCCCTGTCCGCGCGATCTTCGGACCCTCCCCTTCTTCGCAGAATTTCACCGCAGATCGGACATGGTCAGTCTGTGCTTTTGGTAAATGTTTTAAAAGTTAAGGATCATTGTAGGCGTCTTTTTTTCTGGGATTGGCCTTCGGCTTTCCTTTTCCCTGGTGCATTTTTTGAGAATTTGGTCCGAGAGGCGCCCGACCCATCTGGGGTCCTAGGCGGTCGCGGGAGCATTCTATTTTCCCCAGAATCCTTTTTTTCACTGGCTACTCCATCGCCCCTTCCCTTCTGTGACCCCAAGATGTGTTTTTCAGCGGATGGTATCAGTTTGCCTTTCTTCATCTCTTGTTTGTGAGAGTTTTGTCGGCAGTAGATAGCCAGCACGGAGAATTCTCTTGGGGTCTTTCACCGGCGCGTGTTTCCCTTCCCTTCGGTCGATCGCATTCAGCGTTTCTTCATTTCTCTTTGCCAGGTCTTTTACCTGACTGTCCCCCCCCTTCCTTTTAGCCCTGGGGCAGCGGCGGCTGGCAAGCGGTACCCCGCCGCTTTCTTCTTGCTTACAGTAAAGTCCGCAACCCCTCCCTCTCTGAAAATTCTTCCTTCCTGAACCGATATTCTCTGATGTCCCACCTTCTTATCTTTGTAGGCAGTGAGTTTCGCTTCTTGCGCTTGCGCCTCCTCCCCCCGCCAGTTTTTTTAACGCGGAAGCGGCCCTGCGCTAAATCTTCCTCCCTTTTCCTTAGCGTGTTGCGCAAACCTTGCACTTCCTTTCAGCCATCTGGTTTTGATTATTTGAACTTTACCCCCTCCTTGAGGAGCCTGAGCACTTTTGTGGGATTTTGGTGCTCACAACACTCAATTTGCCGATGGGGTCGCGCCCACACTTCTTTTTCCATTGAGTGAGACCGACACTTAGGATCCCCCCCACCGGTTAGTTCTGCGCCCCCCCCCGAAATAGACCTTCCACCGCGTGGATCTTTACGTTTTCCCCCCGTCACCCCAACTCGCACCGTGCCCCCCCTTGAAGCCAGTTTTGGCTTGTTCCGCAGCCCCTCGGCCCTGTGTCCCTTCCCCCATCCGCTGTCCGCCCGCGCTTTCTTTCTTTTTTCGGGCTTTCATGAGATTCAAGTCTTCCCCCCCTTCCAGCAGTAATCTTTGCGTCCCAAAACCAGGTCCTTCTGGATCCAGAATGTATTCTTACCTGGGCCCCCCCCTCCGAATCCTTTCTCCATCCGGCCGTCTTCCGTGTCCTACGGTTCGGACCATACATAGCGCGTATCAGCTTTTTTTCCTCTCCCACAAATTGCTTCTTTTTGTTGGCAAGCTCCGTTCGTGCGGAAATCAGGTCCCCCCCCTGTCCCCTCCCCCTTCCTGCGCTTTTTTCTTTCCTTCTTGAGAATTCTTTTACCTTAGCTTCTACTTGCTTCCAACAGCCCGACTGATGGGTTTTTTGGGATAGCTGTAAAGCTCCCCCCCCCCACTCTTTTCAAAAAACTTGGCTTGTGTTCCATCTCCTCGCGGGCTCCTCCCCCCAATTGGTCCCTGGTTTTCCTTTCCATCCATCGAGGTGGTTTGCTCGTCATGTTGCCTTCGCACGGCCGTTTTGGAAACTCATCTAAGGGGATCAGTCGGTCCCTTCAGGATTTTACCTACTTTTTTCCAAATCCAGTCCGCTGACCTTTCCATCCACGCCTGATGAAAATGCCTTCTCTTTTTCCCCCAACGCAATCCCCCCCTACATCCATTCCCCCCCCGGTTTCGGCCGCTTGCAAGCAAAAACAACTTTTCCTGTTTATCTTTTTCTCCCTTCTCCCCCTTCTCACATCACCGGCTCATCTTCCCTTCCCTGAGTTTTTTGGATATTTCCTTTCCCTCGGTTTACTTCGCGTGCCAACAACAATGCCTCGCCTTGAGCGCCGTCAGTGGACCGTGCTCTCGGCTGGATGCCTTTTCCCCTGAGCGGCGTTTAACTTGTACCCTTTCATCTTCGTTCGTCGGATGCCTCCCCTCTCCTGTCTCCCCAGGATGGTAGGCGTTCTTCGTGACATTTTCTTCTCTTTCCTCTCTTGGGAGATCATTAATTTCCCTCTTTCACTCCCCTAAACAAGTAAGGAAACTCCCTGTCACTTCTCCCTTCCCTCCTGGAAAGACTTATTCTCTGCTTGGCCTCATTAGAATTTTATGCCCTCTCAATTCTCGCTCACCCATTTCCACCTTTCCACTTCCTTTCCTTTTGTAAGAACAGGAACCCAGATTTTTCCCCTCCGATCTTCGGGGCCCCGTGAGTGAATTTTTTCGCGGTCCAGTCCTTCTTTCTACAATTCGCCTGTGCCGACTTACTTCCCCTTCGCAGCCAGATCTCCCCTACCTTTTTTTGAAGTGCCAGGAGGCGGCGCTCTCCCCACTAAGAAGCTCCTTCATATTTTTGCTTTTTTTCAGTTCTGTAGATTTCACTGCGAGATGATGTTGGCCAGAATGGCCTGAGGGCCTTCCGTCTGGCTTTTTTCTTTTTTTATTTCTAGTTTCCCCTTGAAACCTGCCTTCAGCATACAGCGCTATCCTGGCCCGTTTTTTGGAAAAGCGTTCGCCATTTTGACCAAAAAGGCTTTTACTCCCCTATTTTTAGGCCCATCCCCCCATTTTTTACCCTTGGATTGGGTCCTCCTGATTGAAGAGAAGAGGGGCTTTTTCCCCCCCTCCACCTTTTTATTGACCCAGCTTTTGGCCTTGTTCTTTCACGTCGACGTCTTGATGTGGGCTCACCCCAGAACTTTACACTCTCCCGTTCCACGGCACTCGCACGGCGGCGCCCTCTTTATGTCATTGATGGCTCCTGCTTACCTGTTCGGTTCCAAGCCAAACTCAAAGCGCTGGTTTGTCCCCAAAATTCCCTTTCCTATTGTTTCCGGGCGTGCCTCCCCACTCCCAAACGCGGGATTCTTTTTCTCAAAGTTATGTTTGCGCCCCCTAACACCGAACATGTCTCCATGCTTTCCCCATGGAGGTGGGATATCTTCGCGGCGTTTTGGATTGGATGTAGGCCGGCTTTTCCTCTTCCAGTCCACTCCAAATAAGCCCCGCCCTCCTTCGGGAACCTCCGCCGTGATCACTTTCCCGGTGTCTTGCTGCTGAAACCCAATTGCTGTGGGCTTTCCTTTTTTTTGTGCGTGGCGATTTGGTGGATTCCCTTCAATTTTTAAAAATCTGTGTGGTTTCTGGTACGCTTTGCTTCTGTGGATGTCCCTTGCCGCACCCGTAGTGGACTGGAGTCCTCCTTTTCCGTACCTGGCGATGGACGACAGTATCCGGAATTCTTTTTCTTGTGGGCCCTCAATTCCTGTGATCGTGATTTGGCACCGCTGGCCTTTCTGGCACTATGTCTAAAGGTCTCCCCACTCCCTTTCCTTTTCTTTCTCGTTGCCGGTCCCGCGCTCTCTTCCACTCAGTCTTCCTCCCGACGTTTCTTTGCTCGATCTTTGATCAATTCACGCCTTTTTTCTGTCTGGCTGGTCTCTCTTTATTCCTCTTGTTGGTTGGTTCAAATGTTCACGTCCGGATATTCCATTTCCTCTTGGCGGATTTCTTTTTTTCCAGATGGGTGATATGTGATGTAAGTTTTGTGTAGACTTCCTCAGTCCTCTCTTTTTTTTTCCTCTCCCCTCTTTGCCAGAAGGAGTTCCGCATTTCCAGCGCCTCCCCTTTCCCCCATATTTCTTTCCCTGATTCCTTCGCTTCTTTCTTTTTTCTGACGGAAGGTTCCCCGAGCTCCCCCAAGAAGTTTTCCCTTCCCCCTCCTTCTGGATATTATTATTTCATTCTTTTCTCCTTCTCGTTTGTTAGCTCATTGCTTCCCTTTTGCAGGCCTCGCGCATGATTTTGTTTTATGGTCCCCCTTCTTTCACGTCTCACGGTGCGATAGCCCCTACGCAGGTTCCCTTCTTCGTGAGGAGTTTTAAGTGTCGAAAGCCCCAGATTTCCCTGATGATTAGCTTGGAGCGGTGTCCGCTGACCCAACGTCAGCCTCCTCCTTCTTTCCCAGTAGGAAATTAATTCTCCCCCTTTTTTTCTCCCTTCCCCTTTTTTGACATGACAACACCGCCCTGGCTCCTTCGCCAGAGCGGGTGTTTTCCCCGAAAGTGTATTCGTATTTATCGCCTTCCGTTTCCGCCACCCTCTTCCTCTCGGTCTAAAGAAAAGGTTTTTTCCCTGCCTCCGAGCTTCCCCCCTCCGAGAACTTCCTTTCTTTTGCAAGCCGGGTTTGAACGTAGTGCTTCGGCCATTGACCCCAGCGATTTTTTTTCGCTCCCGCCCTTCCCTCTTTTAGCACTGAAGATGATGAATTTTCCCACCTTGACCCCCCGCTTTTTAGATGATGTTTCCCAGTTCCCCCTTTTCTTTTTGAAAACTTGAAGTTCACCCTTCTTTCATGGTCCTCCGCCACGCTCGCGTCCACCGGAACTCCCCCCCCTCTTTTTGCTTGGTCCCGTAGCACCAACCCCGCACCCCGTCGTCCCCCCCACCACAGCCAGGTTTTGGTTTCTTCTCTTCCTTCAGGTTTCCATTTTTTATCCTTTTTTCCCCTCCCTCGTGGTTTTTTTGGGTTCGTCCTTCGAGCCTACTCGCTGCGACCTGGTGCCGCCATAAGCTATCCCCGTAGCGCGTCTTTCAGAACATCATGGTTTTGGGTACTTTTCGCAACGCTACTTCCCCCTTTCTCCCCGGTCTTGCCGAGACGTCACCTTGTTTTTTGGTTTTTTTTTTTTTAGTGTTTTTGGTTTGGCTTGCGGCACGGGTATCTCCGTCTCGCGGTTTCAGTTACAGTTGCCGTTTTTGTTTCCCGAGAACGTTTTCACGTGCCCCGGAAGCCATTCTCCTTCCCTTAAAGAAGTTTTTTTTTGAAGTTTGTTCTTGTCTGAATTGACTTGAGATTGCTCTGTTTCTTCCACGTCCCGATCTTGTGGTTCGACAACAGCGTCGGCTTCACTGTTTTTCCCCCTTGTGGCCAGCCTGGACCTAGGCGCTTTCCTGGCCTCTTTCCCCCCCCCACATGGTCACTTTGGACTTGTGCTTTCTTTTCTCGTTTCTCTCCTATTTGTTTTCGCTGCCCCTCCGGTGTAAAAAATGCAGTTTTTCTTGTTTTTTGCAAGGCATTTTATGCCAGGGTCCCCTCCCTCCCTCCAGTTTTCATCAGAGAATGCACCTTCATTTTCAAACAGTAGCACTTTTCATGACCTCCGCACTTCATCTCCCCCCTTCCCCAATTTTTTCCCTCTAGTCCTTGGGCCCCCCTCCAAAACCCAGAAGTGTTTGCCTCGTGACCGTTATCTCTTCCCCTTCCAGGATCATCCTCCCCCATATCAACTTTATGGGGCAGCATTTGTATAATGCGGCCGGCCTTAGAAATCTCATTTGGAATACCCCCTGTTAGCTCTCCTTTTCCCCTTCGATCCAATGGAGGGATTTGAGTCTGCGGATCGAAGCGATCGGCGTAAAAGTGATGTTCAATATCTTCGTCCTTGCTTTCTTTTAGTGCTTTAGACCTTTTCTTTCCCCCCTTCCGTGTTCGGTGTGTCGGGTCGTTCCATGATCTCTCTTCTTTCCGTTTTTTGAGAGATTGAATTATACTTACCCGCCCCCACTTCCTTTTTTCAATTCTGTTCCAAGGGCAAGCCAGCTTAAGACTACTTTCATCTTCCTTGACAGTCCATTTTTCATTTTACTTTGACCCTCCGAGATTGATTTCCTTCTGCATATTTGTCCCCCCTTCTTCATATTGGGTCTCTTACTAGTCGGAAGCCGACTCACGTTCTGCTTCTTCAGATGCGCCCCTCCCCTTGGTTTACCTCTTTGTAGTTGCCTGACTTATCTCAGCCCCCAGCCCTTCTTGTTCGTCAGCGGAGGAGATTTAAGACCGATTCTTACGGACTATTTTTCCTCGGATGAAGTGGGTATTTACGGCTCTCTCTTTTCCCCACCGGTTTTCCCATTTGAATAGAGTGTCGTGTCTATTCGTTTCGGCGGGACCTGGCACCCATCTTCATCGAAGCCAGTTTTTTTTCGTTTCTGGCCCCGCCTCCCCTTTTTTTAGGACCCCCCCTCGCCTACGAGACCGGCCCCCCCCCCCTTCTGGATGCCATTCCCCCAATGGTGGTTTTCGCTGGCCGAAAAGTGGGATGGGCCCCCCCTTTCCAAGTTTTTCTCCCTCTTTGTCGGGGACCCCCCCATCCCCTTTCGTTCTGTTTGCAGAGGATCTTCAAGGGCCCCGAAGTTCTGCCCTCCCCCTTCCTCCGAACGACACGGACGAGTTCCCTTCTTGCAGATGAACGTTGCCCAACACCCCCGGCAGCGTGGTTTAAATGAACTCCTTTCTTCTAGTCGATTTCCCCTCCCTTATCCTTCCTGTTGAAGATATTCTCGTGGCGCCCCTTCCGCGAACATGATGCAGTCTCTCCCCTTTCCCTTCCGATTTTTCCGATCCAGGTCGACTTTTTCTACGGTTTCATGCCCGGCTCTCTCCCCCCCCCCCATTTCCCTTAGGCGAGACCTTTTCGGCCCTTTCCCCGCTTGTGTTTGGCGTAAGCAAAAAGTCCCCCCCCACACCTTTTTTTTTTTTTCCTTTGTTGGTCAGATATATTCTTCTTTGTCACGTGAACACAGCTACTGTTTCGATCTGCGGTGCGCGATTTTTTGCGGCCTGCGACCAGTAGTTTCCTCCTCTTCCGGGCGACCTTTGGTAGTTTGGGCGTTTCCTCCCCCTGAAGTCCAATTTTTTTGTCACGGTGTCACCTGCCAGCCTTTTTGATCATGAAGGGGTTCGCGCGGTCACCTCGCTTGGCAAGCAGGCCAGTCTTTTGCCGTTTTCCCCTTTGTTTCGTCAACCCCCTCCTTTCCGTAGCTTGGACTATTTTGCGATCGTGGTTTTCCCCCCTTTTCTGGAGTAGGATTGTTTGTTTCCTTCCCCCCACTCCCGACAAGAAGCTCCTCACAGGTGTCCTCCTCTTTCCTTCCGGTTTTTTTCGGTTTTTTTTCCCCCCCCCAGCCTGGTCCCTCTTGCTTGCGGCGTTTTTTGTGCCCTTCACTGGGATGGCCGGTTTTCTTTGCCTTTCCCCTTTGTCCCAGCCGCTCTGTTCCCCTCCGCATGGTGGCAGACGCGGTCGTGCGCCGCCTGGTCCCCTTTGTGGGCACCTGCTTAAGGCGCTATCTGGGAGACGGCCTGTGCCACTCTTGACTAACACCCAAGTCGGTGGCTCATTTTCAGGTTTTTTCCGCCTTCTGAACAATCTCCTTGTTTCCCCCCCCCATTTCTCGTTGTTTTTTTTTCTGGCCGGCAGGCTGCTGCTTCTCCTCCCCCTGTTGGGGTTAGGGTACACCGTTTTGTCACCTGCTTCTCCCCTTTCCATTTCCCCCCGCGTTCCCGGACCTATATTCGGTTCGCGGCCTTCCCCTTCCCTCTCTCCCCGGCATATTTTTCTGAATTTCAGCGCGCGGTGGCCGTGTACACCCACCCTCCTCATTTCTTTTTCGGCAGTCCAAGCCGGAAACTGGATTCACTTCCTTTTTGACATGTCCCCCCCCCAACAGTCCCCCCCGGGCCCGCGTCCTTTTTCCATTTCCCCCTCTGCTGAAGCTCATTGACTTTTTTTCTCCCCCGTCCTTTGGCGTTAGTCCTCCACCGTAGGCGTGGGCGCGGTCGACGCCCGCAGGGCGTTTCTTCCTCCCTAAGAGAATATCCTTCCCCGTGCGTGTTGCCGCCCCTTTGAAATTAAGCAGCAGCTTTTGCCGTTTCCCCCTTTTTGCCTTTTTCTTGTTCTTTTCCCTCTCTCAAAAGTCCTCCTGCCCCCCCTAAGATTCTCGTCCACAACCCTGGATTAGGAAAAGGTCAAAAGTCTTCTCCCACACGGCGCCGCCAGGAGAGTCCCCCCTCTTTCCTTCCCCTAGCCCAACCTCAGGGGAATTTACCAGTCCCATACCTTCCGTGACCCCAGGCTCCTTCTTTTGATGCCCTTCTTTTCAGCGCCTCTCCTGAGTGCAAGACGAGATGAGGAATGTTGTTTTTTCTCTTTCCGTATTTCCTTAATTCTCCCCCCTTTCAGCCATCTCCTTTGTTTAATCCATGACTGACCCTCGCTTATGCCCCTGCTTTAGGCGCAGCTGGGTTTGCCACGCTTGCCATCTTTTGCACTTCCCCCTGCCGAGACGTTTTCCTGGTTTCCCTTTCCCCTTCGGAATTCGACCCCAGTGAGTTCCCCTCCATCACCACCGTCCGGTTTGGCCTCCCCTTCAGAGTGAAACGTAAATTCCCCCTCCTTTTCTGTCGCCTTTTCTGTCCGTGTTCGGGCCTTCTTCCTTTCTTTTTGCACCTTTTCTACCAAACCCCTCCCCCGTCCCCCCCTTTTCTGGTTGTTCATACGCCGCACATGCGTCGCTTTGTGTTGGTGTGCCCAGAATGGAAACGTTGTGCCATCGTTCCCAGCCCCAACACATTGGTCCTGGGTTATTTCTTCAGAGTTTTTTCCGGTCTTTTCGGTTTTTCTTTGTCGTCGGTCGGTGCGAAAATCCACGCTGCAGCTTTCCATTGGGGGGGGTGTTTTGCACAGGTGTCCGCTCCCTCCCTTCGCATCACCCTAGCAACTCTTCCCCCTTCTACGTTCCCCCACCGCCCTTCCTCCCGTTCGTTCCCCTCCCTCTCCCTGCAACTTTTATTTTCGGAGTTTTCCTTCCGGCCGCTGGGCACGAACACAGAGTTGTTCCTTTTTTACGAAACTTTATACACTGACCTATTTTCACGCACTCTGACGCGTGGCGAATCTGTGGACTCTTGCTTGAGGACCACATGTTTTAGCTCGCCAGGGTCGTCCACCTCTTGCACCCCCCCCCCCATTTGCCGAGCTAGGTATCGAAGAAATTGAGTCTTCTGTAAAATTCTCCCTTTCTTCCTTTTTCTGATTAAAGATTTTGAGTTTTGCAGGATCCCCCTCCCTGTAGGTTGCTCGAGTTTCTGGATGATTCTCTCTCCTTTTTCTTCCCCCTCATTTGTTTTCCTCGAACCATTTCTCCCCTCAGTATTCACGTATGGAAAATGTTCCCGTGTCCCGACCTTTTACAGACTGATTACCTGTTTGACATGCCCCTTTCCATCTTTTCCCCCCCCCCAATTCTTCCTCCCTCCCCCCGATTGCGACCTTTAGACGCCACCCCCTTTCGTCTTTTTCCTGTTGCACGACCGGCGAGCACTTGTTATTCCTCTCTCCCCACGGAATTTAAGAGATTATATTCCATACGATTCTGGATCCTTTTATTGGGTCTGACCTTTCGTTTTTTCTTCTAAGTTTTCTTTAGCACATGATTCCCCGGCTTTTTTCGCCCTTGCTCAGACACTCCGACGCCGGAAGATTTGTCCCCGGGATGATTTTTTATTGCTGCGGATGCTGGTGGCCCCCTTCTTCTCGCTTGTTTTCATAGTCTTTTTTCTGATTAGGATTTCTAGTCGGGACACGTCAACACTTAGCTCTCTTTTTCTGGGGAAGGGCCCTTGTCCCGGCGGTCCCGGAAAACGGCGCCTAAGTCCCCTTCCCCCCCCCCCATGCTTCTTCCCCCTACACCCTGACCCCCCCCTTTTTTTTGAGATTGCCGATGGCGGGCGCGGTCCCTGGGCACCCCATCCTTCTTTGAATCAGAGAGAGGCGTTCCCCCCTTTCAACACCACAAGACAGTTTAGGTTTTCCCCCTCCCCTCTCCTTTAAATTCTTTTTCATACTTCTCTTCCCGGACCAAGAACCACGGTCGCGCAGGCGTGACGATTCCCTCTTGACTTCACTGTTTTATTGCCCCCCCCCCCCCCCCCAACTCCTCTCTGTTGTGAACTTTAAACCTTCCTCTCCCGGCTTCTGTTTTTATACCCCCTCTTAAGTTACGCCGAGGCGCTCCACCTTATATTCGCCCTTACCTTTCCCCGACCCAGTAGACCTTTGGGATATTTCCTGGCTTGGCAAAGATCGCAGTGAGTGGTTTCTTTTTCTTTTCTTAGGTGGTTGGGATGGCTTAGAGCCTACCCAACTTTCCAGCGCGCGGGCCCTTTCCTTACCTGTGAGTATGATTCCTTCCAGCCAAAAGTCCCAACCTTCTGTGGCTGAATGGTTTCCCTTTTGAGCTTTGGTTTACTTTGATGGAACCCAGTTCCCCCCGATTGTGTTCGACCGTTTCTCCGTTAGAGCCGCGCAGCAGGAAGGCTTCGGTCCTCCTCCTGGGCCTTCCATCTGGGGCTTGGAGCCAGAATACCCAGGCCCAATCAATCTGAATTTTTTTCTTTTGACTGGTGCTTATCGAAGTTTGCCGCCCGCTGGGCGCGCGCCAGCTTCTTCATCCTGACCCTATTGGTCAACACGCACTGGCCTGGCCTTTACGCGGCCGGTTCCCCCCACTTCGCTTTGTTTTCCCCCCTCCCTGGCTAGTTTTTTTTTTCCGCCGCCTGGTCATTTCCCCCGGGACCCTAACTACAGGATCAAGACGCTACGTGTCGAAGTCCTGTACAGGCGCTGTTCTCTGTTTGGATGTCATGGAAAAGGATTTTTCTTCCTTCCGGGCTTTTTTTGGCGGCATTAATGGGACTTTGCAGGCGCCTTTTTTGACCGAAAGAGTTTCTATTGACCCTTCCCCTCAGACTGCTTGGACGCGGATTTTCTGGTTCTCCCGCCCTTCTCGACAAATTTCGGGATGGCGATAGCACCTTGGAGATGCCTGTGACACACGCTACTCATCCCCCTGTGG
>Ga0179593_1402791_pt1 | contig 12207 bp, 15 predicted proteins | sample CZODoug2_1_08_16_FD_185931 | JGI IMG/M metagenome (GOLD analysis project Ga0179593, IMG submission 185931) | Vadose zone soil fungal communities from Angelo Coast Range Reserve, California, USA - CZODoug2_1_08_16fungal (PacBio error correction) | ecosystem: Environmental > Terrestrial > Soil >... | reverse complement strand
GAAGAAAAACTGTTTGAGAGAGTGCGGGGCAGTTGCTAGTTGATAGTTTACTAGTTGCCGCGGACAGAGCGGCCAAACAAGACAGACTCCCCACTAACCAAACGCTAACCACGGACCGCTAATAACAACTAAAACTAACAAACTAACACGCTAACTAGAACTAGCAACTGAAAACTAGCAAGAACCATGTCCCACACAAAACCCTCTCCCAACAAACAAGGCACTCGCGAGTGTCGGGGGCAAGTATGTCCCCGGAGTCTATAGGCGGCGCTCGACGAGTTCGAGTGGAGACACGCGAATGAAGAGCGATGCGGAGTTCCGGCGCGAGTCGAGGACGTGTGACCACTTCGTCGGCGGCGACGCCCGTGAACGAGGCGAAACGGTTCGCGGAGCTGGCGGCGGATTCAGCGCTCTTCCTCAAGCGCGAAGACTAACCACACGGCGCGCACAAGATCAACAATGCCCTCGGCCAGGCCCTGATCGCGAAAAAGCATGGGCAAGCGGGCATCATCAGCCGAGGACCGCGCGGGAAAACATGGCGTGGACCACGGCGATGCTGCGCGCTGCTGGTATTCGACTGAGTAGTCTACATGGGCGAGTCGCTGGCGCCGCGGGAGTCTCCCACACCGTCTTCCCGCATGCATGCTGGGTGCGGGGGGGGGGGATCGGCCGGTGTCGAGCGGCAGCCGGACGCTCAAGGGATGCAATCAACGAAGCCATCCCGCGCGGGGTGCCAATTCCGCACCACGCACTACATCCTAGGCTCGGTCTCGGGACAGCACCCGTATCCGATGGTGGTCCGTGACTTTCAATCCGTCCATCGGGCGCGAGGCTGCTCGCGGCCAGTGCAGAAGCGGCTCAAGCGGATGACCGATGTGGCCGTGGCTGCGTAGGTGGTGGCTCGAAGCACTCGGTTCTCTCTTAAGCCAGCTGAAGCACAGCGGAATTCGCCTCGTCGGAGTGGAGGCTGGCGGACGCGGAACGGAATCGAGTAACATGCCGCGCGTTTTTCGGCGGGCGATCGGCGGTGATGCACCGGCACGCTCTCGATGATTCTGCCAGGATGAGTTGGGCAGATCGCGGAGACGCATTTCGATCTCGGCCGGCCTCGAATAACCGTCGATAGGGCGCGGCATGCCTACATGCAGTGGCATCGGACGCGCGAGTACCACGACTGCAGCGAAGGATGGCGCTGGAGGCTTTCACAAGCTGAGCGGGGAGACCGAGGGCATCATTCCGGCGCTCCGAATAGGGCCCACGCCCTCGGCTGGATCTACGCCCTGGCGCGAGAACATCGCGCGCGAAGCGATCGTCGTCGTGAACCTGAGGGGTGGCGATAAGGATGTGCCCCAGATCATGAGCAGGAACGGCCCAACGCGTGAACAGGGGTCAAACGTCTGTTCGTCACTCGCTCGCGACGGCCGCACATGGACTGATCGCGTACATCACCTGCGCGACCCCGACCGGAGACGACGTTGGATCATCGAGGCGCTGGGTCGGAGGGTGCGACGCAATCGAGTCGGCGTTCCGCCCCCCACCCCCCTTCTACGATACGATTGCGACGCCGGGTCATTCAGGCGCCGCGCAACGGCACTGGCGCAGAGACGCCGGACCGCGGACGTCTTCGTCCATGCCGGGCGGGAGGGACGGAGCACGATTCGCTCATCGCCGTTCTCGTACATCAAACGCCATGCGTCATGGCGCGGAGCGCTTCGCGCCCGGACGCAGCAGGCGCGGCATAGACTCCTTTTGGGTGCTGCTACGATCTGCCGCCGGAAGCGGCCCAGGAGATCAAGGCGGCGGCGAAGTCTCACGCCTTTTGGGTGGTCTTCTGCTCGCGCCAACCTCGAGCGACCGCGGACGCGACGATCGGGGACCGTGCCAGCGACGACTTCATTATACGTCTCACACCATGGGCGTCACCGGGAGCGCGCAGCGAGCTCGATCCAAGCACTGCTCGCGCGTCTCGACGAAGGCGTTCGCGCCCTCGTTCACCAGCCCGCTGGCAGTCGGCTTCGGGCACTCGAAGCACGAGCAAGATCGGCGTTGAGGGATCGTGCGAGGCGATCGTTGTCGGCGCGCCATCGTCCGCGCCCATCTGCAGACGTGATGCGACGGCGCGCCGGAGAGGGCCGCGGGGCGGTGGGCGGGGGGATTTGCGGCCTTCCATGGGCCTACGCTGGTACTGACAAGATCGAGAGTACGATTAGACTCACGCTCACATGAAACGCACCGCGCCTCGGCAGCTCGTATTACTACTGTTTAAACTACGAGACGGGGCGTAATCTCAACTGCGCCGCCCGAAGGAGGGGGCGCTTCAATCCGAACGACCATCAAAAACCCCTTACGACGGCGGGAAGGGGGTTTTTTGTTTATGAACGGACGGAAGCCGAGGCGAGATCAGGAGGCCTTGCGCGATGCCATCGACCGCGTCGATGAGGTCCAAATTACACGTTGGGGTAAATTCAAAGCACGCCCTCGTGCGATTGGCACAATCTCTCGAAACGTAAGGGTGTTATCATGACTGGAAAAGAAGGAGATGCGTGGCGACTTCTTAAACGTTGGAATCGGTAAGTGTGTAACGGATCTGTCGACGTGAAGAAAGACCTCCGGTAACCGGCGTCTCTCTGCCTCGGAAAGGAGAGCAGGGAAGAAGCACTACGGACAGTCGGTGATCGAGTTTTCGACAAGGGCACCATGCGATAGGTTGTGGACACGCGATCGTGCGCGTGCTGTATGGGCGGGACCCCTGCATTTCAGCGTACTCCCTACACGAGAACTTATTGACTTTCAAAACCCTTGGCGTATCGTTCGCGTATTTGAAGTATGAGCTAACTCCCAACGGGCCCCTGCGACTAGCCGCAACCGCCAGTTAGCCTTTCATAAACGTGGACATTGCTATGCTCTTCCTTAATGACCAATTGAATGATTGGATCGCCCGATTGTTTGACGACCCTGGACGACGCCGCTTAATACTTGAAAAGATAGATTAAGTCGCAGACACAGATAGAGGTGCGGCCTCATTGAGGTGTGTGCAGAGCGGCAAATGGCGTGAACTCGCAACTGCCGGCGGTGGATCGATACCCATGAAGGGTCGCGGCGTAGTTCGGCCGCCGAAGCGCGCGTTATTGCCATTGCCAAAACAATGGCCGAAAGGAAAGTTCCATGACGAGTTCAGAAAAAGAGTCCAGGGGCGGTTCGGCGAACCCTTCCCTCCGTAGACCGATGACATGCCTTAGGGAGAGTTGGTCACAACAAGCTGTCCCGGCGATTGCGCGCCGGGTGGCGGTGATTGATAGGACGGCCCTTGTTGCGGTCCCGCAGGTTCTGTGCAAGGCGAACTTGGGTAACCAAAGCCCTATATGCGAACGCTGTGTACCTCCCGGCTAGCGGAGCTATCGGCGGTAAGGCTAGGTTGTGGGTGGAATCGGTGGCTGTGCTAATAGCAGCGCTTGGGAGGTATACGATACAGTCACCAACATATGGACGAGCATGGAGTCCGTACTGAGCCTAAACATGCGGTGGGCCGGGTCATTGATGGGAAGCTTTACGTTTTTTTTTTTTTTTTGTGGGGGGGTGGATCACCAGCGGTTGTTCTGACCGGGCAACGCCCAGTTTGTACGTATACGACCCGGGGACGGACATGTGGAAGCAATGTCAGATTGCAGACAACGCGCGCAATCTTGGTTGTGGCGGTCACTGGGGGTAAGCTCTCGCCCTGGGAGGACAAAACGTGTGGCGGCCACTAAGCGTGTTTGAGAATGATGATACCGTCGCAGATTTTGGATCACCAAAGCGATCGTTCCCCAACGGGCTAGCCCAACCATGTGTTGGGGTCATTGACGGCAGGCTGTAGTTGCGGGGGGCTTGAGGTATGCTGTACTCCTTAGAGACGTGAAGGACATATGACCCGGCAACCAGACGCCTGGACGAGCAGGTTCTTTACCGTCAGGTCGCACCAGGCGGAGGGTGGGGTGAGCCCCGGCATACTTTATGTCGCAGGAGGGATAGAACCGGCTGATAACACCGATGTACATGTTCGCTTACGACCGGCTATGATCAAGGGACGACGAAGGAACCCATGTCAATCGCCCGCGGTGGGCATATGTGCAACCATCAACGGCCAACTCTACGTTGTTGGAGGAAGTGGCGCAGGCTTGTGTGGTTTCAGTCCTGTCCTCGTTAGAGGTCACACTCCGCCCACGCTACTCAACCGCCAGGCCCGCCCAATGAACAAGGATCAATGTAAGAAAGGCGGCTGGCGTAATTCAATACGCCGACGTCACTCAAGAATCAGGGAGATTTGAATTCAGTCGTCAACACCGGGCACTTAGCTGGGGTATTCCCACAAGCCAACTTGCGTGAATCTCCAAGACTTCGATTAATCGAGGGTCGGAGATCAGAAGATCTCTTTCACTTCACGCGCACAACCAGCAACGATACGGGCCACTGTTGCCGAGGATCTCTTTGACTTGAATGCTCTGATAAGAAGTCAGCCGCCCCTCGTATTCCGCGGCCACAAAACACAGGACCAGCCCGCCATGGCGACGAGCAGCGTCGGCAACCTGCGCAACTCCCTCAAGATTCACAGACCTCGGCTCACCATTAGGTTCGTATGGCCATTCGCTGCTGCATAGAATTCCGAGGTCCCCGTTCGAATAGTGGGAGTTGCCCACGGGCGTCGCGCCAAACGCGGGCAGTTGCCACGCCAGAATCACGAACAGAAATTTCGGCCGAGCGAGCACCGTCGCTGCGCAACTAAACCTATGACCGAGTCAAAGAGGGCCAGTGGAATCAGATGAAGAGGGCTTTGCGGAACCGCGGACTCGCCAACGAGACGGCACCCACGATGACCAGCGGTGATAAACCGAGCGCGATACAAGCAAACTCAAAGTGGACAGCTGCGCCAGATCCATCCTCAGCGGCGCCATCAATCAACAGAAGACCCGTCGACGAAGGACCCGTCGCCGCGCTGGGCATTCAAGAAAAGCACGTAATTCGTTCGCCTATGCGCAAAGCAACCGCGGGCAACGCCGGTAGAATGAAGCAGTTGTTTTGATCAGTAAAAGGAACAGAAAACACCGGGACTGCGATCCAGAAGAAGGTAAACCTCGGCAGGCGATCGAGCGGCGTCCTCCTCGCCAATGCCATCGACGCGAACAAAAAACACCGCTCCGAGGAAATATTGTCCAGGGAACCGCCAAAGCGACGAGCACACGGGATAAAAATGAACGGCGCGGATGGTGAGAATGTTCGTGACGAATGCGCGAAGTGATGTGAATAATAAATTGATCGACCCAAATTCCACGAGTCGGAGAGGCATCGGCCCAAACACACGCGGCTCTGCGATCGCGAGCGGCAGGCCAGAACAGACGATTCAAAAATCTGCCATCTGCCATATCGCGCCTCATCAGGTAATGAAGAACAGGGAAACGAAAGGAATAACAATCCAATCAGTCCTTGGCGAGAGAGAAAGCGATGAACTAAGTAGAACCGACCAGCAGGCAAGTCGCAGCTTGGAATTCGACTGGGGCCCTCTATCGATTTGAGATGATCGATTTGGGCCTGGCTGCAACGGTGAACAGTTGACGAAGCAAGCGAGGGCGCGCGAAAAGTCATCGGCCTTTCTCTTATCGCCAAGGGGACTGATTTGGATTGTTATTCCGTTCGGTGTCTGTCTTCTATTACATGATGCGGCGCGAATGGCCAGTGGAAGATTTTTGAAAGTATGTTATGGGGACTGCCTGCTCGCGATCCAGTAGCGCCCGGGTGGTTTGGGCAGATGCTTCTCGCGACATGGTTGGAAGTGGGTCGATCAATATTATTTCAGCATCACTTCGCGGATTCGCAAAGAACAAGTATCACCATCCCGCGCCGTCTATTTATCCTGTGGGGCTCGTCGCTTGCGGTCCCTGGACAAATTTCTCGGCAGCGGGGTTTTTTGTTTGCTTCGCGTCGATGGCATTGCGAGGAGGCAGACGCCGCTCGATCGCATGCGAGTCGTTGACCTTTTCTGGATCGCAGTCCGGTGTTTTCTTTCCTTTTGGAATCAAAACTAACCTGCTTTACATTTACCGGCGTTGCCCGCGGTTTGCTTTGCCATAGGCGAACGAATAAGTGCATTCTGATGCCCAGCGCGGCGACGTGGTCCTTCGTCCTGAGGGTCTTCTGTTGATTGATTGGCGGCGCTGGCGGATGGTATCTGGCGCAGCGGTCCACTTTGATTTTGCTTGTATCGCGCTCGGTTTATCACGCTGGTCATCGTGGGTGCCGTCTGTTGGCGTTCCGCGGTACGCAAAGCCCTCTTCATCCTGATTCCATGGCACTTCTGTTGACGTCGCGCCAGAGTTAAGTGGCGCAGCGCCGGTGCTGCTCGGCCTGAATCTGTCGTGATGTGGATGGCTGGGGCAATGCCCGCGGTTATGGCGCGAAGCCAGTGGTGCAATCCCACACGATTTTTTTTTCGAACGGACGCGGAATTCTATGCAGCGGATTCGAATGCATACGAAACCTAATGGTGAGCCGGTGAAGCTGGGGGGGGAGTTGGCAGGTTGCCGGACGTTGCTCGTCGCCATGGCGGTTCTGCCGGCGTGTTTGTGCCGACGGAATACGAGGGGGGGCTGAACGTCTTATCAGAGCATTCAAGCAGAGACCATCGGCAAACAGGTGGCCGCGTTATCGTTGCTGGTTTGTGCGCGTGAAGTGAAAGGGATTCTTCGTGGCGAATCTCCAGGAACCCTCGATTAATCGAAAGTTTGGAGATCACAAGCACGGTGGGATTGTGGAATACCCCAGCTAAGTGCCGGGGTGTGACGAACTGCATGCAATTCTCCCTGATTCTGGAAGGTACGCGGCGATGAATGTCCGCCAGCCGCCGTTCTACATGATCCTTGTTCATTGGCGGGCATGGTGGCGTTGGAGTAGGCGTGGGCGGAAGTGTAGACCTCTAACGAGGGAAAAGGGACTCAACCCGCCGCCGCACTCCTCCAACACGTCGAGTTGCCGTGATGGTTGCAGCAGCAGCCCACCGGCAGGGCAGATGGCATGGGCCTTCGTCGTCCAGAGTCAGAAGCCGGATCGTAAGGAAACAATGACGTGTTACAGCCGGTTCTCTCCCCTCCTGCGCAGAAGTATGCCGGTGATACCACACCCGCGAATGGTTGCGACCTCCCTGACGGTTAATAGAAGCCTTGCTCGTCCAGGGTTCCGTTGCACGGGTCATATGTCCGGCCGTCGTAAGGAGGTTGAACAAGCAGACCTCAAGCCCCACGGCAACATACAAGCTGCAGTCAATGGACCCCCAAAGACAGGGTGGTATCCGTTGGGGAACGAACTTTGGGGCATCAAAAATCGGGCGACGGGAATCATCCATCTAAAACACGCTTAGTGGGCCGCCACCCGTTTTGTACCTCCCAGGGCGTAGAGCTTACCCCCGTTACCGCCACACCCAGATTGCGCGCGTGTCGGCTAGCTGACTTGGGTCCACATGTCGTCCCGGGTCGTATAGTAAAACTGGCGGTTGGCCCGAGTAGAACAACCGCTGGTAGATCAACCCACACGTTAAAAGCTCCCATCAATGAACCCCTGCGCCCCCGGCATGTTTCGGCTCAGGTAGCGAAGCCACTTCGTTCCATATGTTGGGATGACTGGACGTAGACCTCCAGCGCTGCATTAGCACAGCCCGAGTAACCCACCCACACATAAAGCTTATCGCAGATAGCTCCGAGCTGCCGGGAGGTACACAGCATTCGGAATAGAGGCTTTGGTTACCCAAGTGTCGCTGGCCAAAGACCTGCGGACGCAAACAAGGGACGTCCAACATCATGCCACCGCCACCCGGCGCCAATCGCCGGGAGCAGCTTGTTGGGGACACAACTTCCTACGCTGGCAGCGTTTATACGGAGGGAAGGGTTTCGCGAACCGCCCTGGAACTACTTTTCATGATTACTTCGTCATGGAAACTTTCCTTTCGGCCCTTTTGGGGCAATGGCAGCAGATAACGCCGCGTCGGAGGCGAACCGAAAGAGCCGCCCGGACTCATGGGGATCGATTTCGACGCTCGTTTTGCAGTTTGCGAGTTCACCATTTGCCGCCTCACACCACTCAATGAGGCCGCACCTCGATCTGTGGCTGCGACGTAAATCTAATCTTTCAAGGATGAGGTTTCGTCAGGTCGTCAAAACAATAGGGAGATACAAATCATTCAATGGTCATTTAAGGAAGAGCAGAGCAATTGGCACGTTATGAAAGGGTAACTGGGCGGAGTATGCGGCGGAGTCGCAGGTGCCCGTGGGAGTTAGCTGATCTTCAAATACGGGCGAACGATACGCCAAGGTTTTTGAAAGTCAAACTTTCGTGTAGGAGACGCTTGAAATGACAGGGGTGTCCGCCCATAATCACGCGCACGATGCGCTGCCACAACCTATAGCAGGGCCCCTTGTCGAAAAACTCGATCACGGACGGTCGTAGGCTTCTTCCTGCTTCTCCCGTTGCCGAGGGGCAGAGAGGACGCGGTTACGGGAGGTCTTCTTCACGTAGACAGATCCGTTGACACACTTACAGAGTTTCCAACGTGGAAGGTCGCCCACCGAACTCTTAGTTTCCAGTAGGCAGTAACACCCTTAGTTTTCGGAGGAGTGTGCCAAGTCGAAGAGGGCGTTGCTTGATATTTACCCAACGAGTAAAATCTTGACTCATCGACGCGGTCGAGGCATCGCGCAGCCTCCTGTCTCGCTCGGGCTTCCGTCGTTCATACAAACAAACCCTTCCGCCGGCGGGAAGGGGTTTTGATGGTCGGTCGGATTGAAGCGCCCCCTCCTGTTCGGCGGGGCCGCGCAGTTGAGTATTACGCCCCGTCTCGTAAGTTAAACCAGTAGTAATAGAGCTTGCCGAAGGCGGGTGCGGGTGTTTCAGGTGAGAGTGGCGGCTAAGCGACGCGAGGGGGCGGATCTTGTCAAAAAGGACCAAGCGGAGGCCTCAGGAAGGCCGCAAAATCCCCCCGCACAAACGCCGCGGCCCGCTCCGGCGCGCCCGTCGCATCACCGTCTGCAATGGCGCGGAGATGGCGCTGCCGAAAACGATCGCCTCGCAAACATCCCTCAACCGCCAGGATAGTGCTCGGTGCTTCGAGATTGCCGACGAAGCCGACTGCCAGCGGCTGTGAACGCGGGCGCGAACCTCGCGAGACGCGCGAAAGCAGTGGCTGGATCGAGATCGCTGCGCGGGCGGTGACTCCCATGGTGGAGAAGTTAGTAGATGAAGTCGTCGCTGGCACGGTCGATCGTCGCGATCCGCCGGTCGCCGAGGTTGTGGAGCGAGCGGAGCAGGAAGACACCCCACCAAGGCCGTGAGACTTCGCCGCGCCTGATCTCCTGGGCGTTCGGCGGCAGATCGGTAAGCAGCAGCGAGTCGATGCCGGCCGCGCTGCGTACGCGGCGAAGCGCGCCGCGCCAGACGCACCTGGCGGGGTGAGGTACGAAGAACGCGATGAGAGGCCTCGTGCCCAGTTCCCTCACGCCAGGGCGATTGGCGAAGACGTCCGAGGTCGTCGTCTTCTGCGCAGTGACGTTGCGCGGCGTGAAGACCGGGCCGTCGGCAATCGGGATCGGAGACACGGAACGCCGAGCTCGATGGCGTCGGCACCCGCCGCTCCAGCGCCTCGAGATCGACGTACGTCTCCCGGTTCGGGGTCGCGCAGGTGATGTACGGATCAGATGTGCGGCCGAGTCGCGAGCGAGGTGACTGAACAAAGTTGGACGGTTAGGTGGATTTCCATGATCATGATCCTGTGGTAATCCTATCGCACGCCCGTCAGGTTCACGCGCGATTGCTTCGCGCGAGATGTCTCGAGGCCAGGCGTAGGAGCCACGCCGCGGGACGGGCGCCGGATTCGAGCGCCGGATGATGCCTCGTCTCGCTCATGATTGGGTGAAAGACTCAGCGCCAGCGGTAGCTGCAGTGTGTACTCGACGCGTCCGATGCCCTGCAGGTAGGCATGTCCGGCCCGATCGCACGGGTAGCGAGGCCCGGCGAGATCGAATGCGTTCGCGATTGAGAACTCTCCATGCAGATCATCGAGCGCGTGCCGTTGCAGCACCGCCAGAGCGACACCGCCGGAACGGAAAAACGCGCGGCATGGTTACCGAGTCCGCTTCCGCGTCCGCCAGCCTCACGCCGACGAGGCGAATTCGCTGTGCTTCAGATGCGTAGAAGCGACCGATTGCATTCGAGCCACCACCGACGCAGGCCACGGCAACACCGAGGGCCAGCGCTTGGAGCCGGACTTCTGCAACTGCCGAGCGCCTCGCGCCCGATCAGACGGATTGAAGTCAACGGACCACATCGGATTGACGGGTCGGTGTTCCGAGGACCGAGCCGTACGGATGTAGGGCGTGGGTTGCGGAATTGGTCACCCAGTGCGGATTGGATCGTTTGATGGCTCCTTGAGCGTCCGGTCTGTCCGCTCGGCAACGGCACGACCTTCCGCACCCAGCAGTTGCAAATGCGGAGGACGTTGAGCTCCTGGAGCGCCATGTCGACTTCGACCCATGTAGCGGACCAGTAGCGACCGAGCAGCGCGCAGGCAGTCGCCGTGGCCAAGCCATGTTGTCCCCGGCCGGTCTCGGCGATGCTGCGACGCTTGCCATGAGTTTTCAGCGATCAGGGCCTACCTGCCGCGGGCATTGTGATCTTGTGCGCGCCCGTGGGTTCAGGTCTCGCGCTGAGGAAAGAGCCCTGAATCCGCCGACACAGCTCCGCGAACCGTTTCGCCTCGGTCACGGGCGTCGGCCGGCCGACGACGTTGGTCAGCACGCCTCGAGCTCGCGACGGAACTCCGCATCGCGCTTCAGTCGTTGTACGCCGACTGAACTCGTCGAGCGCCGCCATGAGAGTCTCCGGGCATACTTGCCCCGAACTCGCCGACGTAGCCTTGTTTGTTGGGGAGAGTTTGTGTGACGGGACGGTTAGTTGCTAGTTTCTAGTGCTAGTTGCTAGTTAGTTGTTAGTGTAGTTGTAGTGTGGTTTAGCGGTCAGGGTTAGCGGTGGGTGTGGAGCTGCGTTGGTTGGCCGCTCGTGTCGCTGGCAACTCGTAAGTAAACTGACTAGCCAACTAGCAACTGCCCCGCACTCTCTAAAGCGAGACTAGAGATTTCATCTCTCTCCTTTTACACCCACACGTGTGCGGGACTCGCCTCATTTACAGTCACGGAGAGATGCGAAATGGTTGAGAGAGTGCGGGGCAGTTGTAGTTAGCTAACTAGTTGCAGCGACACGAGCGGCCAACCAGCTGACCGACACTCCACTCACCACGACACGCAACCACTGACCGCTAAACTAACAACAACAAATAAAAATAACAACTAACTAGCCCAAATAGCACCTAGAAAACTACAACCGAACCTGTCCCAACAAACCTCTCACCAAAAAACAAGGCTACTTCCGGCGAGTTCGGGGGCAAGTATGTCCCGGAGACTCTCATGGCGGCGCTCGACGAGTTCGAGTCGGCGTACAAGCGATGAAGCGCGATGCGGAGTTCCGGCGCGAGCTCGAGGACGTGCTGACAACTTCGTCGGCCGGCGACCCCGTGACGAGGCGAAAACGGCGCGGGATGTTGCGGCCGGATTCAGGCTCTTCCTCAAAGCGCGAAGCCTGAAACCACACGGGAGCGCACAAGATCAACAATGCCCTCGGCCAGGCCCTGATCGCGAACGCATGGGCAAGCGGCGATCATAGCCGAGACCGGCGCGGGACAACATGGCGTGGCAACGGCGATGCCTGAGCGAGTGCTCGGTCTCGACTGCGCGTCTACATGGGCGAAGTCGACATGGCGCGCAGGCAGCTCAAAGTCTCCGGCATGCAAACTGCTGGGTGCGGAGGGCGTGCCGGTGTCGAGCGGGCAGCGGACGCTCAAGGATGCCATTCAACGAAGCCATCCGCGCACTGGGTGACAATGTCCGCCCCAAGCAATACATCATCGGCTCGGTCCGGACAGAACCCGTATCGATGGTGGTCCGGGACTTTCAAGACGTCATCGGGCGCGAGGCGATCGGGCAGTTGCAAAGCGGCTCAGCGGCGGAGCCGATGTGGCCGGGCCTGAGTCGGTGGTGGCTGAATGCCATCGTCTCTTCTACGCATGCTGAAGCACAGAGGATTCGCTCGTCGGCGTGGAGGCTGGCGGACGCGGAAGCGGACCGCGTAACCTGCCGC
>Ga0179593_1359221_pt1 | contig 12207 bp, 11 predicted proteins | sample CZODoug2_1_08_16_FD_185931 | JGI IMG/M metagenome (GOLD analysis project Ga0179593, IMG submission 185931) | Vadose zone soil fungal communities from Angelo Coast Range Reserve, California, USA - CZODoug2_1_08_16fungal (PacBio error correction) | ecosystem: Environmental > Terrestrial > Soil >... | reverse complement strand
ACATTGTGTCGCGTGAGTCATTACCTTTTGCCTGAACCTGTCATTACGCTTCCAGTCGTTTCGTTAAGGCGTTTGAGAGGTGAAGGTCTCGATGTCTTTTCGTCGCTCCACTTTTATCCTTCCTTCCGCCCTCTAAGCGTCTCAATCCCTTTTTCCAATTTATGTACCCCCGCCTACCCCAATTCGGGACGATAGACCAGCGTTTTTCCATCTTTTCCCCTCACGGGTACCGTTTTCTTATCCTCTTCCATCAGACTCCCTTGGATTTTTTTTTGGAGAAGACGAGCGTAGGCAGTTTTTTTTCTTTTTTAGTCTAACTCCTGCTCCTTCCCCCCCCCTCTGTGAAAAGTAGTTTACTTTTCACCAAGAGTTCCCGACGTCGGCCAGAGAAAACGTTGCGTCCTAGCCTTTTCGGCGCCCTTCCCCACTCACATTTCGTCTCTCCAGACGAAAACCGTTTGAGCGACCTATCCTTCATCCAAAATCATCGTTGTTACGAATTGGTGGGTACTTTTTTTCGTTATGACGAGCATGACTAAGTTTTGGAGCCCCCACACATTAAGTGCAGGGGGTCCCGGGGTCGCCCTCTCTTCCTCATCTAATGCCCCCCCAGTGAAACTGAAAGAAGTCACCCTCGGGCTCGGTCACCCCCCTGTTTCCTCCTTTACGGCCTTCCCCTCAGTCTCTTCCACTCGAGAGAGACGCTTCTACTTGGAGAGTTGAGCGCAAAGTCTCAACCTGTCTCTTCTACGGACAAGGCCTCTTCGGCCATGACATGGCCGGCAGCACGGTGTAATCGACCCCCCCAGTATAGGAGGGATTTGCCCGATGTGTGTATAGTGTCCATCTTCTTTTCAAGGAGCCCTCGATCCAGTTGGAAGTGGCAAGTTCTTGTTGTCAGGATCATCACTCTCCCCCTTCGACATTCCCTAGATCTTCTTGGTTGTCGAAGTTGATCTCGAAGACAGTTCACCTTGTGATCGGCTTCTTTCCAAGTGTTTTAGTTCGAGACGCAGTTTCCCTTACCAGGAAATCAAGTATATTTGTCGGGGCGTTGCACCAGCGAGTCTCGGTCTTCCACTCCGTTTTTCCGTGTTCGTTGCGCCTTGCGGCTAGCGCAGTTTCTGCCCGTTTAGCTCGGCTTTAGGCATAAGCCCAAGGAGCACTTGGAGAGTGTAACCTGCCGGGGAGAAGAAAGGATTTCCAGAGCCCGAATTGAAGAGGGGATTCCGGGGGAATTACAGCCAAGGAGGCTGGTGTCCTCCCTTTTGCCCATGGGGGGGCGCAGGCCGGCAAACAGATTCAGTTTTGTAACCGGCACCGTTTTCTTGTGCGGCCCGAAGATTCGGGACCGGTTTTTTCTTCCACTTCCCTTTTCCGAAGTTCAGGTGCTGTTGATGCAGAGGTCTTTCGGTTACCCCATTTATTTGCTACCCTGCATTCCCCTTTCCCAGACCCCCCCTCAAGTCCCAGCTGCGCTGCGCCTTTAGGCCACGGTGTCAGGCCTTCTTTCTGAGGAAGTTCCTCCTTACCAGTCCTCCTCTCGAAGGGGTTGGCCCAAGAAGATGCGCTCGAGGTGGCCGAGGTCGCGCTGCCTTGGATTTCTTTCTTTCACCTTGAAACTACTGAGGTACTCCACTCTTCGGGTCGGTGCGACTGACGTTTCGTGTCCGCTTTTTTAAGAACCTCGAAAGGGACCTCGCCTTGCGGTCTTTCCCCTTGACTTGAGTTGCCGAGACGTTTTCTTTCAAGACCTGCTTTAGGTTCAGGCGGGTCAAGGGAGCGTCTGGTTTAAAGCGGCTTAACCTACTTCAGCGCACGACCTGACGGAGGGGCTCTTTTTAGTTTAGAGTCCACGAAAACTGCGGGCATCGCTGACAGTTATCCCAGATATTGCTCTTCGTTCCCTTACTTAGGCAGGTCGACGGGTCGTTTTAGACTGGACACTTCGTCTATGCTTGCAAAGGAATCGAGGCACTTTTTCCAGAATATCTGCTCTCGGTGATCCGCACTTGGCTCTGGATTAGATTTTCAGTCGACCTCGTACCCTCAGTACAGCCGGACCCTGCACCAAATGCCCATTCTTTCTCTTTACACCCCGTTCATCGATTCCTTTCCGGCACCACCTCTTTTTTGTCATATCTGGATCTGTCAGTGCGAGCTCCCCTCTTTTCGATTCACCTTCCCTCCCAACAGAAGCCTCTTGGTCATGCTCCTACCCGACAACTGCCAGCTCGCCCCTGACGATTAAGGTCCGTCGACGACTCCTTCCGAATCACGGCGCTGCAGGTTCCGATGTTTTTAATCTACGGCATTTTTATACCCCCTTCTTGCGATAGTTCGTCGGCACGCTTTCCGGCTTACTCATTGACTCATCCATTCTACGTCTTTTGTGTCCATGCCCTTCTTCGAGCCGAAACCACAGGATTTCCCCAGCCACGAAACGGTCACTTAGTCTCTTTAGCTTTTTTCCAACCCCATGAGCGTCGGAATGGATATGGTTTCGTACCTGAAAAACCAAGGAAACAGAAGTGACTTCTCTTGCATGCCGAGCTGTTTAATTTAAGATGGTCTCCCGAGTCACTACCGAGCACTCCAGAACGATCCTGGTGTTTCAGAGGACAACCTTTTTAATATTAGATGTTCACTGAGAGTTCAATTTGAGGCTCCTCTCCCCCCCCGATTTTTCCAGATTTTTCGCCCGCAACGTCCGAAGAGGTCGAGTCGACCCTAGGGGGACAGCGCTTAGTTTAATGAATTATCTGAAATGAAGATTTACCGCCTTTCCTGATTCCCTTTTTATAGTCTATGCGCGTACCGCCCCGGACCCGCCCTGCGTTTTTCTTTCCCCTTCCCCCCTGAGTCTTTTATCTTAGTGAAGACCGCCACGTCCATAGAGTCGTACCAAACGAGGATGGTGTGACGTTATTTGACCCAAGATCGGCTGATCGACTCCTTTTTTTTTTTTTTATCCTCCTCCTGACCTTTTACGGAAAACGGTGTTCTCGCGGGTGTCTCGGGCCCTGGTGCCGCAGGTCCCCGAGGGCAGAATCTCTGATAGTCCCTCCCTAAGCACGAGAAAGGATTACCCTTTTCCTTCGAACCTTGCGCGCCAATGGAGGAGGCTAAGTAGCCTACCCCGGTCAGTAGTGCTGTTCAACGATGGTCTATCGTCCCCTCTTTTAATCCCCTTTTTCTTTTCTTCAATCCATGATCCGGGGATGGAAAGGCTACGAGGGCAAGCCCTTTTCATACAGGATCAGAGCTGCTCACTCTCTAACCTGAACGGTATCATTCTCCCGCTTGGACACAAGGACAGTATTTCCGGTTTCTTTTGTCCGGACGGTGGCCTGCGGTCCCCCCCTTCATGCCAGCGACTAAATGTCACAAGCCGTAGACAGACCTGATTGATGGCCCCTTTTGTATTCAAGAGAGAGAGTCTGCTTAGGGTCTCCCCCCTTCCTTTCCTTGACTTCCTTTCTGGAACTTTTGGCGGACGGCAGCGTTAAACGAGGATTTGACGAGTTCTTTTCACTTTCTACCTCTCTTCTCCTCTTTTGCTTGATTTCTATCAGCGACAAGATGGCTAAGACCTTTCTACCAGCCGTTTTCGTGAGACCTAGAGTGGCTTTCAATCTCTCGCTGACTTAATTGTGTTGGCCCCAACTCTGGCGAGATGCAACAAAAAGCCCTCTCTTAGCCTTCTTCGCGCTTTGTTTAGAGAGTCAAGTGTCGCTTTAGCGATCTCTCTTTTCCTCCTTCATCTCCCTTTTTTTTTTTCTCAGATCTGTCACTCGCACCGTCCGGAGACGAACTTTAACTATGGAGAAGCCCCCGCTTCGGCAGCATTCCCTTGTTCCCTTTAACCGATCCCCTCCAGGTTGGTTTTTTGGTTCACCGTCCCCCCTCTTTCTCTCTTTTTCCCTAAAGACTCCTGTCTAACGGACGCCGTTTTTTGGAGCGTAAGCCTTGAAGGTAGTCCCCAGTAGCGGATCCCCTCAAATCCTTCATCTGAAGCTTTCCCTCTTCTGGCCACCCTCTTCTTTCCTCAAGACTGGTTTCCGTCGCAGAAGGCCTCGCCTTGGAGTAAGCGAATAGCCTCCCTCGGTCCTTTGAGCCCTTGCTTGCATTTTCAAGGCACCTTTCCCCCTACTTCCATAAAAAGGTCGCGTCTACTGGTTCTGGTCCATTATCGCTGGCGCCGGGAAGAATGCCCCTGGTCGATAGCCCTTAACTTCTAATTGTCGTTTCCAGCCAGAGATTTATGGACGTCCCCCCCCCCTCCCCGAGTGGCGTCTTTTTTCGAGACGGATTGAGGAGAGACCTCTTACTAAGGACAGAACCCTTCATTCACTGATTTTAATTTCCAATACCGCTTCAAACTGAGGACGCCTTACAAGAGTGTCTGACAACCTCGGAGTTACAGGCCAGAAATAGAATACTTGGAGTCAGGTTCCTCCCCCCTCTAGTATTCCCTTCGAATTCTTAGTACTCCCTCCAGGATCTTCTATAGAGGTCACTCGGTGGCAAAAGAGTCCCGAGCACTCTCCTCTAGAACCCCCCTCTCCCTATTCAGGAGGTCTCACTACCCCCCCGCCCGTCGATAAGACGGATGTGGAGGATAATAGACCCACCCCACCTTACCAGTGTCTACCATGCTTTCCTTTTCTCTCATCTCTCAACGCCGAGTCGAAGTTCTTCTCCACCAACCGACGGTTCTGGTCTTTTCTATGCTTCTCGATGCAGACACTTCAAGACCTCCACACTTTTAGTCCCCCCTTCGTCAGTCCAGATAATGAAAGATTCCCTCTGATAACCTACGAGGCAGAACTCGAATAGGCCTCTTTTTGAGACAATCTTCCACACTAGATTTTCCTCGAAGAATTGAAGTCCTAGCCAGACTGCGAAATAAAGTCATGGGAAGAGAGCCTCTCTTCACTTTACCCCACCAAAAGTGATGAGGTAGTGCTTACCCTTCTAGTCGATTCAATTCTCCAAGGCGGTCGTAAGATAATCGGTTGGTTTTCACGGTTTGGTCCAGGTAGCTAGAAGGAGAACCCTCACATTCCGATCCCTTTGGTCTACGCCGGATGACAGAGTGCACCCGGGACCCCCAGATGACTTTTCACTGTTGTTCGGCGAGACCCTCCGTTCCCTTTGTCCCCAATCCATCCTGTCTATGTTCTGCGTCCTTTGGTCCTGTCGGATACTTACCCTTATAGGACCGCGTTATCGCTGCTTTTCCTTCTGTTTCGGCCTTTTCTCTTCGCTATTATTCATCGAGCCCAGTAGAGAGGTGATGTCTGCCTCTGCGTGGCGAATACCGGATCGTATTCGTTGAAACCCGAATTTCCGTTTAGGTGAGTTCTGAGTCATGAGACGGCGGCTTTTTCCCGTACCCCATTGTAAGCCTCGGGGGCATTTTTATTCGACGGACCCACGCTTTTTTCCACTATTTCAGAGTCCTCTTTTGGTTGCCTTACCCCGCTTACCTGTATAGTCCGGAATTCTCCCTTTGACGGTTCTGGCATCCTGTCTGCGGCTATTCGACCTGCCACTTCCACCAGCAATGAGCCTTATACGCTTTAATATTCTTGATGCCAGGCTTTTCCCCGACCGTAGAGTCCTTTTTCCTCTGTAACACTGTAGTTTTCCCTGCCAAGGGACTGAGATGTCGAGGTGTGTGTGCGGATGCCGACGCCCTTGTATTTAAGCGAAAGAAATGGGTTGTATTTTTGGGTGGTGTTGTCCCCCCAAAACCCATTTTTTTTCGGGGAGGGTACCAGGTCGGTGCTTTTTTTCCTTCGGTAAGCCTCTGAGATGTTCAAAATCCAAGAGCCATTTTCCACTCCCTCAAGTCTCCTTTTGAACTTGAGCTTTCCGATCCTTTTCTCCTTTGCATGTAGATTTTAAGGAGAGGCCCCCATTTGCGCGTTCTTTTCCCCTCTTTTGAACCGCCCCCTTTAAGAGAACCTACCTGCTCTGGGCGCACCTGGATGTTCGCTCTTTACCTACAAACGCGTCTTTTTCCCTTTTCCTACCGTAGTAAACCGATGCGCATTTTCCTTTCCGTCCCTTTCCGCTCCGGTATCATGTTTGAATCTGACTTCGCTAAGTGAGGCACCCCTGGACCCCATCTTTCACTATTGAGGCCCCTGAGGTAGTGAGAGATGAACCTGCTTTAAGCGCCGCCGCCCGAAATCCCTCCAATGAATAAATGAGTTAGTCTCAACCTTTTTAGAAGCCCCGGATTCCGGAAACCAAACGCTGGCCGCGTGATTAGTTGCTTGCCCTTGCCCCATCGTCTTTAGTAAATTGTTCGCCCAACGAAGAAGTCTTTCCTGACAGCCGACGCCACCCCTAGGCCTGTGGTACCCATCTCAGCCCGACTCCGTTCGCCGCCGATTTCTTTTTTGCCCCATCCTAGAGACCTCCGGGGCAAGTTACTGTAGCTTTTCTCTACGGGTTACCCCAGTTTCCCTTGACTGAGCTTCCGGCTAAGAAGGCTTTCACGGGTGACTTTCTTTTCCCTGACGTGAACCTGTTCCCAGACCTCGCGGGCTCGCGGCGGCGGTCATTTGACCAGTTTGAGGATCCCTCCTACCCCATTGCGGAGTTTTCGTCTCCCGTTTGACTTTCGTCTCTTTGCTTAGACCCCCCGTTCCCCCCCCCCCCGGCCTTTTATGTGCAGCTTCGGCTAAAACCGACCAAAACCCCCCTCCTGGGATATGCCCCTCCCCGTGACCGACTTTTGTGCGTTTTTGCAGCCTAGAGCACGCCCGCGTTCTTTTTTTCGGAAAAACAGGTGTCTCAGATTGGCTCTTCTTTCTTCCTGTCTTTGAGTTAGAACGACCCTTGACGAGCTCCCCCACGACGCTGAGGCTCGCTCCTGCGCTAGGTCATCCCCTTAATGTTCGATGCCTTCTTTGGCCCGGTTACCTCCCTTTACGTTCTCTTGTCCAGTTGCTTCAGCTTTTTCGTTCCCTCCAACCCTTACCCGTGCACTCAGCCCGGTGTTATAACCCACAGGCTGCGTCTCCTTTCTCTCTAAGCCTCCCCCCCGGAAACTGAGAGGCGTGACAAATTAGGTTTGGTTGAATTCAGGAGGTAGCATAACAACGATCCTGCCTGCTCGACGCCTTGACCCTTTTGTGCGACGCCCTGAAGCCTGCACCTTTTGTTATAGACTTTTTGCGCGTGGCTGGCATCCCTTCTGGATGCCCGAATACCTTGCCTCGAGGGCAAGAAGAGTTCTCTCTCGTATAATACCTCCCCTTCTAAAGTCCCTACTCGCGGAGGAGCCCCTGCGTTCCGCACGACCCCCCTTGGGGATTGTTCTATCGAAGACCCCTTTCCCCTTTGTCTCCTATTTACCCAAGTTGGTTCTGAGCTTCATTTTGACTTGGAAGCGGTCTTGTTAGGACATCATGATGCGGTTGTATTGTACTTCACGAGGAGTTTCTTACTCCCCTCACTTCGGAGAACGCGCGCCATCGCGACTGAAGAGAATCCTTCCGATTTTCTCAAGGATAGAAGGTCGATAAAGGACATGGGAATGAAGGAATGCCCGAGAGCACTAAATGTAAAGAAAGTCGACAGAGAGACCGGGTTGGCTGCCTGGGTTTGTGCGCTTTCTCTTAGGAAGTCTGTCTCCCCTGATCCCTTTGTCTGCCCGTACTTCGAGCAGCAGGCTTAAGGCAGCTTTTTTCCCAACGTCGCGGAGGTCGAGCGGAGGAGGTCAGTTAGGCTCTTGCCGAGAATTATTCTGGATTGCTCTCCGCTCCCAAGTGTACTAAATTCCCGGATCCGCGGCCTGCGTCCCATGCGACCGAGCGGAGGAAAGCCGTTTCTAGCTTCTCGTTTGTTTTGAACCCATGGTCCCTCGATTCCACAACAGACTCCGAACGATTCCGAATATTCTTCTGCGAGGTCTTCGCGCGTGGACGGTTTTTTCGTGAGTCTCTATTTTTCCCGTAATCCTCCTTTTTTTTTTTTTTTTTGGGGTTTGGTTTCGATGACTCGCTCACGCTCCGTAGCTTTCCTCCAGAGTCCGCCCGAAGCGCGCAGAAGAATGAGAGGTCGCTGCGAATTCCCGTGTTTTGTGTTTTTAAGTCGGCCCAGGTGGCACCAGCGCTTCTTTAGAGCGGTCAGACCGAGCCTTCTCCATATCGCCCTTTTTTTCGTGAGCCGTGAAGGTCGTAGCACTCGCGGTCTCGGCTTTCTCTACATGCAGAAGGATCAGGTCCTCCGACAGCTCGTACGAAAGACATCAACGAGCAGACCTCGACGCGGGAAAGCCGGACAGGAGCAAAAGGCCTCGACGGTCAGCGAGAAGACAGCAAAGGAGAACTACGAGAAGCAGGAGGAGCCATAGAGAAAGCCCAAGGGTTCAAGAAAGGCATCAAAAAGTCGCTGGAGAAGGGCGTGAAGGTCGGAGATTTTAGCGTAAGTCCGTTGCCCCAGTGTCATGATCGACACAGAAGAGAATTGGGGTAGAGAGCTTTTTCGATCCTATGGGTCGAAGCTGGCTAGCGTCGCGCCGGCTCTTCCTTTTTTATTTCTTTAGTCCTTTTTATAACCGGACTCATGATGTCCATTCTACCGCTCCAAGTAGGACGCTGAACCTCCCGTGATCCTACCCTAACTTCTACCTTTTGTGGCCCCTGCGCCCCCTCCTCCCTTGCGCTCCCTGTTCAGGTTTCTGCAGAATCGAGTAGTCATTGCGCATTTCTCCGGGGTTCCGGCTTTTTTCCCCTCACTAGATTTTCAACCTTCGGAGTGCACCAGCTGCGCGTCAAGAGAAGAGAGAACCTTTCCCCGGCCATGCCGGCCTTGAGAACCCCAAACCCCTCACAAAAACGAACCCGGAAGCTCTCAGAGATATTGGGAGTAGAAACCCTAATCACAAACCAGACCTCAGGGTATCCCCTCGAGGGCCGTTTAGGCTGCCCATCCCATGAGAGCCTTTTTTCTCACCATCCGGGCGGGCGGTCCATGTTGTCCTTCTTTCTCACTAGAATGTCAGTAAACTGAAAGAATCCCCTTCTTTAAAAGTCGTCCGTTCCTCATATGCGACGCAGAGTTGCCCCTTTAGCTCTCCGAGCATCTAGTGAGGAGTTCTCTCCATCTGGACCTCTCATTCTACTAGGACCGAATGCTTTCCATCGCGCATAGTCGAGACCAATGTTGCCCATCTACCCAAAGGTGAGGATGGTAGTGAAAGATTCTACGTGAGGCAGAACAAAGAGTCTTCCCTTTATGAGCGGCCATCGAATCGTTGCTTGTCCGGTTGGTCATGTGTAGGCGAAGGCCCCCGCTTCATTCCCGAGATCCCTTGGGTTCTTAGTGCCCTTCAGACCCCGCAGTTGCACTGGTAAGCCTTTTGACCCTCTTTCGTCGGGTAGCATTTCCCCTTCCCCCCGTCCCCCCCCGCCGTCCCTTTTTTTTGGTGTTAGTGGTCACGTCGTTTAGGATCCCCTCGTTTGGCCTTCGTTCGCGCATCTCTGCCTTGCTCAGTGCAGTTGACGTACTCCGCGACTGTTTATCCCTCTTCCCCATGTCAAAGCGGCTCTTTTTAGGCAAGAGGCTTCGGCGAAGAACCCGTTTTTCTCTACTAACCCCGAAGGCCCCGATTTGTGATGTTCCTTTCTTATGACCCCGTGCGGCGGTTTTGCGCTTACTTCTTCTTTGGCGCTGCCCAGGCACTCCGTGCAATTTTTATAACGCTTCTTTTTTTACGGCCGCCAGTTAGACGTGTTCCCGCCCAGGAATGTCGGTAAGTAAAGAGTGAAGGCTCTTCTCCTGAATATAGAAATTCAACATTCCCAGTCGTATCTCGCTAGCTCTGCTGAGTCCCAGGCCCAGTTTTTGCCTGTTAGTTAGAGGACCCGTCCTCGTCCCCAGTCGACCGGCTCGAAGGTCAGAAGATGCGTCGAGGGTTGCTCTTTCGAGCTTCCTTGTCCCCTTTTCTTTCCCTTCGTAATCCAGGATGCTCCCCTCCGGAAGTGTCGGGAGAGAAAGTTTTTTTCTTTTTTTCCCCTCCTCTTTGAAAACTCCAACGATTTCGGGGACCCTCTATTTTCCCTTTGTCTGATTTTTTTTCCCTGATCGTGCCCCCCCGCCCTCAGGTTCTGTAAAAGACCGATCCTAGGAGCAGGCGAGGGTAAAATTGTTCGCGTTGCTTTTCTCTCCGGCCCTCCACTCAATTCATATCAAAGACCTGCACTGAGTTTCCTTTCCATGTGCGTTTCCTTTACAGGAACCTGAGTCGGCAACGACCGGGCCCCCTAGTGCCTTCTTTAGTTACCTTCTTATCCCGGTTGTCAGAATTTGGGCAGAGGACCCGGAGATACGCTTCACAGGCAATGTTTTTTTGATAATCCTCTCCTGCTAGATCTAGAGGCCCTTTTGGAGTTCAGCGAGTTGAAGGTTCATACAGAGACAGGGACATCCTCCCCTTTTTACCCTTGCTACTTTCCTTATTTGAGACCCCCCCTTTTCTCCTCGTCTGACTGTCACCAAAGAGGGCCTGGCGTTTTCTAGGTATCTTCCCTTTCGAGCTCCCCCCGAAGAGCAATGGAGCAATTGCCCCCCCTTTTCAGCCTCTCCCCCGCCCACCTTCCTTATGTCCCCTCGGAAATACAGTCTAAGTGTATTCGCCCCGAAGAGATGTGAAGACATAAACCCTCTCCTCAGGGGCTAGCATCGATAGTTACCACGGGGAAGACGCCCCTTTGCTCCCCATCTATACCTACGAACGCGGTAACCCGCCGGCGTGCGTTAATCGACCCCTTCGACCCCCCCTCCACTCCAAATAGACTTCTTTTTTCTGGGGTAATGCAGGATTCGCACTCCCCGACAAAACAATTGATTTTTCCAGAGAACAGTGTGAAATTAGTATTGGAGGATACCCCCACTCTATGGTAGAATGGTTCGGGGCGCGTAGGACAACTTCAAAAAACCTGGCCCCGCCAGAGTCTTTTCTGCCGCGCGGCCGTTTCCGCCGGCTGGGCGCGCGTCCCCCTCCTCGAGCACGCCTCTCCCTTGTGTGGTCGGTCTCGGGACCCAAAAAGGTAGTCTCCCCTTTTTCTTTCCATCTCCCTCCTTCTTTCACTCTGTGATGACCTTTAGATCGTACACATGGAGAGCAAAGAAGAATACGTTCCTTGGTTTCGCCTTATAGGTGTCATAGATTACTTTCTTTTCCCATGTATTCTTGAGACGAAGATGAAACCAAACGAAAATTTCCGTAATTTCCTTTTTCTGCGGAGAGCTCGATCAAGTCCAAGGAAAATTTTCCAGACGGCGGGGGGGTTCGGTGAACGACACTGTCCGGAGAGTTGAAGCCAGACAGCAAGAGCCACTCATTTCATGTGCCCAAGAGTTGGTTTTTGCGAATTTCTGGTCCTTTCCCACCGCTAGTTTTGAATCTCACAGAAGTGCGGGTTTTAGTCCCGCATGCGACTCAACGGTTATAGCATTTGGCGTTTTTTCTACTGATTTCCTGCTACTTTCAAAAGAGGTTTTTACCCCCCTAAGATCTGTCTCGTCGAGACGAATTTCAAGGACTACCGAGATGTCTGCGCCTGACGAAATTTTTCCGATGTCGACGTAGAAGACAACGGTCATTTTAGAGATTTCCAACTTGTTACTTCTTTCCCCCGATTGGTAAGCGGGCTTGTGTCATAATGACTGGGATGGACGGCTAGAGGACCCCCTCCCCCTCGACTTTTCGAGCTGAAATGTCCCGATCATCGCGATGACCTCCAGGCTCATTTAGGTATCTCATTGGAAAGTTTCGGCCGGCGCCCGCACATGTCCAAGCCCGGCCCTTTCGCCCTTTTGATGCCGTTGACCCAGTTTCTTTTTTTGCTGCGCCTAGGAGGCGGAGGGGCGATCGTGTGAACTGCCATGGCAGATTCCTGCTGCCCCCTTACGGTGCGCCCAGCGGAACCTTTTTTGGGCTGAGAAGATGGGCCTCTTTATCTCCGCTGCGGCTTTTATGATGTGATGCGATCCCCCTCTATATGCCTCAATTAAACGGCTCAAGAGAATTTCGCTTGGAGCTTCGCGTTGTTTCTTTAACGCGTTTTTCTTTCCTCCTTTGGCGGTGTGCAAAAAGGAGTGAGTTGACAACACCTCTTCTTCCCCCCTGATGACTCCTTTTTCTTTTCTCCGTCGTCTTAGACAGATTCGGTGTGTGGCTCT
>Ga0179593_1259899_pt1 | contig 12207 bp, 17 predicted proteins | sample CZODoug2_1_08_16_FD_185931 | JGI IMG/M metagenome (GOLD analysis project Ga0179593, IMG submission 185931) | Vadose zone soil fungal communities from Angelo Coast Range Reserve, California, USA - CZODoug2_1_08_16fungal (PacBio error correction) | ecosystem: Environmental > Terrestrial > Soil >... | reverse complement strand
GGTGTCTTCCTTTGTCCCTCATTTGAAGATGGAATCGTGATTATCTGCCGCGCCTTTTTTTTCGGTGAGGCGGCGAGATTGGTGAGATGTTTTTCAACTTTTTTGCCCTGTCGACAGACGAGCGTTTTTCCTAATCTGCACTTTTTTTCACCCCACCACTATGCTTTGAAGCGAGTTCTTTCAATCGATGGTTCCAATCTCTCTACTCGTCGGGGTAAGATCTTTTGATATCTGTCACCCCAGTGACGTCCGTTTGGCTGGCTTCAATGAGATCGAGCCTGTTTGAGTAGCGTGAGCTCCTCCTGATGTGCGGAGTCTTTCGACCAGGCCGACGCTCTTCTGATTGATTGACTCTTATCTTTGATCAGGCCTGATGTCTCCCCCGGTGTAGGGAATTGACCTTGGGTATTCCTTTTCGTTTTGGGATCTGGAATCCCTCGCTCTATTCGACCAGTCCCCCCATAGTTTGTCGCATTGAGGTTGTAGATCCGATGTCCGTTGTCCCCTCCCCCCCTTCCTATTTCTGGCACGGACCTGTGTCGGCCCGATGAGTTTGCCTTCGTCCCTACGCTTGTCGGATGTTCTGGCCGAATGATTTTTCCCCTCCCTCCGTGGCTCGTTTAGGTGCGGGTTTTTGTTCAAGGCTCTGTTGTCTTTCACCCACGGGGTTGTCAACTGAGGCGGAGCGCTTTTTTTTGGGCGCTTTGTGGGGCACTTTTGGTTTTGTGCCGCTCTTTCGGTTTTGGGACCAACCCTGAACTTACGTATTTTTTGCTGGCCGGATTCAGTCGCGTTGTGTTTTAATCCCTCACACTTACAGCTTCCGACTCCGCCTTATTTCCCCAGCGCTCCAGCGCCTCTTCCCGTCTGAGTACCGTTTTTTTGTAATCTCCCTAGTTTTTCCCGCATAGATTTACTGACAACTGTTTGAGGGGAATCTTTCCTCACAATCCCGCATGACACACCCTCCTTTTTTCCCGTTCCTTTCAGTTTGCTCAAATAGTCGACTTGCGATGGTGCTTTGACATCTCCCCCCCAATTCGACCATGCGGCCCGTCCGCCCACGCGTCGATCGTAGTCCTCCACCCGATCAGGAATGTGTTCGTCTCTACGTGCTAAAATGATTTCGTGTCCCCCTCGCGACCTTAAGCTGGTAGTTTTTGTCTCTATGCACCCTAATTTGGTTCAACAACACACCGTCTTTTGTCTCGACTTTTTCTTATTTCCGGACGCCTGCTATCACGACTTTATTGACGTCCCCGGTCGTTCGCGTTGGGGAGTGTTGCCTTCTACGCCGGACGTTGTGTGCTTTCACGACTCTGAATTCCTATCCTTAGTGCGCGAGGTTTTTACAGGTTTTCTTTCACTTTTCCATTTGCACTACATTACACTGTCTCCCGGAGAAATTTTGGTTGGGGGGCGGCTGATTTTTCCTTCTTTAACTCGTGTTCCCCCTCTCTCCTCCTGATGCGAAATGAGACACATGTGGGTTTTTGGTGGAGATTTTTCCGAGATCGGCCGCGTCCTTTTTCTGAGCCAAGCCCCACTTCTCCCCTCTTTTGGTTTATGGTGAAATTCTCTTGGGGTTGTTTTGGAAACTTTTTTTGAATTTTTTTTTCCCCCCCCCCCCACCCAAAAGTATTGTTTTGTTGTATGGCGACGGTCAGTTCTCCCGATGCGCGCGCTTTGCTGCCCCCCCCTTCCAGGTTGAGAATTTCCAGAAGTTTTCGTGATTGTTTGTGTGACGCCAGTTTTTGAGGAAGTATGTCGTGTTCGTGAGTTTCGGTGAGCTGGAAAGGTTTGGCGAGGATTCTTGGAGGGTGACTAGCTATTTTTTTTGCGCCGCCAGTTCTTTGTTTATCTTTTGTCCCGTAGTCGTGTGGTGCTTGCCGTGAGTTACCCTAGAGGTGGGGATAGAGCCTCGTCGGATTTGAGGTCTGTGGGAAGATTTCTGGCACCCCTTTTTCATTTAGTGTTTCTTGGTTCTTTTTTACGTTACGCTGCCTTACAGGAGAGCGTCCCTGATTGGGTCAACCTTGAGTTTCTTGCTTGGTGATAGCGAGATCCTTTTTTTCGACCCCGGATTATTTGCGATGATTTCAGTCCCTCTCCCTCTTTTTCTGTGGAGGGAGAAGGCGTTTCTTTTGTGCTGCTTGTACTGCCATCTGACAAAAATCACATACAGACTAACTTTTAAGACTGTCTTTCTTTTTATGGTGATCTTTGATACTTCTTTCCGATTCTAAAGGAACAGCGTCCTCTGTTGGGCGGCCCTTCCCCTTCGCGATGAATTGATGAACCCATTCCCTTTGGGTCGGGCCGGCGTCCCCCTTCTCCGCCTGTACCTCTCCTACCGGGAGAAAGACCCCCCGATGCCCCCAATCCTCCCTTCCAAAGTTTTGGCCTAGATGTGCGCAGTCTGAGTGCTGGTCCGACCCCCTAAGGGGACGCGGGCTTATGTTCACAAATCTTTACGGTAAGACGCCCATCTCCGCCAGCTGATGCCGGCCCGCTCCGCGGCTCCTGCATGCTTGAAAGTTTCATTTTTTCTGCACCCCCCCTCTATGATTGACGGGGAACTGCTCTTGTGAGTCCTGTTCGGGTCGGAGGACCCGGAGGCCTGTGACGCGGACTCAGTTCCAAACTTTCCCGCCATAGCCGCGCCTCCTCCTCTCTCCCCTCCCCTCCCTTTTTTTTACGGCCCCAACAATAGGCACCCGGGCCGTTACGAGGTCCCCAGGGCCCGCGGCCACACCCAACGAACCAAAAACCCAACAGGAAAAATCAACACAACCAAGTAAGGTCTCCCCCCTCTGAGTAAATTCCCGGTTTGCCTTGCTGAGCAGTTGAACGTGGTTCCCTCAGTTCCCCCAGATGGTCCTTTTTTTATCGCTTCCACTGGGCGTCCTTTTTTTTTGTTAACAGGCGAATTGACTTAGTTTACCGGGCGACCCCCGTCTCCGGGTCCCCCGGCCGGCGATTCCTTATCGTCCCCAACGGACACCTCCGTAGACGAGCCCCCGTTCTGTCTTCTTGGTGCCTCAGTCGCGACAGCCCCCAACACCGAGATGTCAGACCTTGGATTCGAGGACAATCCCGTCGCAGTGTCCCCTGAGGCTTTCAGATTCAGAGGAATTTGGGAGTTATGTGCTCGGTCGATTCTTTTCTTGGACGCGTTAGAGGCCCCCCCAAATTGGGCGAGCCTTTCTGCTGTCCCCAAAGCCCATAGGTCCCCCCGTTCGCCTTAGACGCAATTCATCCGTTGGTTTTTTTTGTCCCAGGGATGGTCTCTCCTTCTCTGGAGGTAGTTTTGTGAGGCCTTGCAGGCGCCGTGTACGGAGAGGGGTCCTTGTTTTTTGAGGGGGAGTTTATCCCCCTTTATTTGTCAAGCCGTATTCTATAAATCCGCCTATCTTTTCTGGGCCCTGGCACCGGCCCTCTCGGACTCCAGTGGACGTGAATTCGTGTGTTGCACCATACCCCAGACCCGCTAATTCTTGCAGCAGGGATTTTTTTGGCGGGGTTTGTGACGATGTTATGGGGGTTTATGCGTCAGTCGCAGCGGCCTTCTGATGAGCTCATCCCCCCTTCCTTTCACTGACTTCGTAGGCGTCGGTCCTCTCACGTCACGGCCTTCTGAGAATTGAGGGTATATAGGTCCCTCCTGAAGCTGGACCGCTGTCGGTTTGTCCTCCGATTACTTTTGTGCCCCTGTGGCTGTGAATCGATTTTAAGGTTGATGTACTATTCGCGGCTATGTGGAGTTTCTTCGTGCCCTTCACAGTATGTTTCCCAGTGATACGGCGCATTTTGAGTTGAAAGCTACGCAGATGCGGAGTGTTGAGTCGAGAGAGCCGGGCTTGTTTCCCGTGTGTTGGCTGAGTGATCTCCTTTCTCTTTGTTTTGTTGAGTTGAGTCTAACCTTCCTTCTTTTCCCCCCCCAAACATTCCGGCCTCGCGGCTCCCAAACTCTCTTCATGCCGGTGTTGATATTCGTTAAAACAGTTTCTAACACTTCGCCTTTCCTCCTGCGGCCCAGACATTTGTAAACTCCTTTCTCTCAACATGCGCCTCGCTGTCAGATTTTTTTTTTTTTGTTATGCACCTCTCCTCACCTCAAAAAGGCCCCATCGTCTGTCCCAATCTCTCACAGACGCTTTTGGAATACCTTCTCGATCTTCCCTCCTTCTAAACTGGTTGTGACACCGTGTTCGCATCCGCCCACACGTGGCCTTTTTGGATATAGTTCTCATCCAGTCTTCTCCTTGCGACATGTTCCCACCGCCTTCCCCTAAACATCCAATAAAACCAGACCCCCTCCTGCCCCTCACTTTCAATCTTTTGTTGCCACCACACGCATTCCGCCTGCTTTTACGATGCTGTGAAGAAAGAAACAATTGATGATTTTATCGAATCACGGCTTTTCCACCTTCACGATAATACCACCACTTCTCCCCAAAACCTCCCCCCCTGTCCTCTTTCCTTTCCCCCTCAGAACCCCTCACCATAGAATCCTTCTCAATACATAACTTTTCAACACCGCCCCCCACCGGAGTGTTCCTTGCGTTCTATCGAGCAAGACATTTCCTTGCTCCATAAATCTCGCCCCCCTTTTGGCTTCATTCCCCTTCTTCTCAATCCAAAAGCCCCTCGTCGACTCCTTACCCTCCCCACCAAAATTCCAATCGCTTCCCCCCTCTTTCCCCTTCCCCCGCCCGGTTCGTATTCCTGAATCACAACTTCTCGCCAGCTTGGCCCGTCTTTCCCTGCCTCCTCACCGCCGTCCATCTTCAGTCTTCTTTCATTTAGCTCTGAAGGCGTGACTTTTACAAAGAATCGCCGGCCGCACGGCTTCCTCAGTTCCAATGCCTCCATCTGTACACCCCCAACCGATTCTGCAGGCGGGTGCGATCCCATGACCCTTGACCTGTCCCACACTTCACCGAGCACAGATCAAAATGACCCCTTACTTCAATTGTCTGGTACTCACATTTTGCTGCCTCTGTCCCTGTCCAGCCCCTGGCCTTTCCTTTTTGCCCGTCCATCTCCATCCTTGATCTCTTTTTCACTGACTATTTGACGGGAATAGGATTAACGTGCTTTTTTGGACCTTTATTTCTTCCTCTGAGGCCTCGTTACCCGTCCCCGATTCCCCTCCCCACATGTTCTCTCTCGTCCTTAATCTGAATCCCCCCCCTTACCCCTGGACCCTCCTCGTGCCGCCAAGGAGCTTGAATCGTGAATGCGTTCTTCCCTACATGCTCTTCGGACGGACATTCCCCCCTTTCCAACCCCCGCTTTCCCCTTTTCGGAAAGAACGTCAAAGCCTCTCCCTAGTAGGCCTTTTCCCCCCCATGTGGAGACTCTTTTCATATGGGTCTTTACCCGATGTTTACGCTCTTCGCATGGACCCAGCCGGCGCTATTTTTTTGTCGGGCCCCTGACGGGCACCTCTCTTTAATTCATCATCATCAGCTTGCCTGTTCCCAGCTTCCCCGCGGCGGGCTTCTTTCCTGAGGATAAACGTCTTCCCTGCCATTACCCTCATACCCCCTTCACCCACCGCCTTCTCGCCCTCGGTTCCCTCTGTCCTTCGATTTAAGTTGATTTATATACTGGTCACCATTGCCCCCCCCCTCCCTCACGTAATTCGCCCTACCACACCCTAGGTCGCTGTCAATTAAATCTAGCAAACTTCACTCCTGTTTCGCCACCCCTAAGTCTCCCATCGCCATTTTTCCCCCACTCGTCCCCTCACCGTTAATCCCCAAATCACCAGACCGACTCCCTTTTCCTTCCTCTCACTGTAACCCCGTCCCCCCCCCCAAGGACTTCCCTACCTCTCACCATTGCCCTTTCCATCTGACGCGCTCCTAGCCCCACATCCTACCCTGACGCCCTATGGAAAATCACACGTTTCCAAGAAACCACACCTCCTACGTAACCCATCTACCACTAATCTTAGATTCTCGACCATCTCGACTTTCCCCCCCACCCCTGACCCCTCGCCCCCCAACAAACTGGCCATCCCAAACTCCCCCGCCCTGTCCCTCAACACCGGTGCCTGCGGCCCAACAATCACAACCTCTTTTTCTCAACGGCGGCAATTGCCTCCCATCGGAACCTCTCTTTGCCCATCAACCCCTTCCTGCCTTTTTTTTGGACAATAGGAGCAGTAGGACCCTTCCCCCCACCCCTCTTCGGTCCTTCCTTTGCTTGGGCCCTGCGGCAAGAGGCTCCTCAGTGATCCCCCCCCCCGCCAACCAGGACCTCACCCACTTACCGTCGATTATCTTGCACTTCTTGTCCACCGCCCCCCCTCCCTACCCATACAACCCCCGATCTCTGGCTGCGTGGTGTTTTAATTTCGTGAACTGGAAAGTTCAATCCGAAGACGTTTTTTCCACCTCTTATTATCGCTCGGATCGCGTTTCTCCAAATCCCCTGTCCGCATGGAATAGACTTGCCCCCCTCGAACCCCGGACTCAGGTAAAAGGTTTTAAACGTCAGATTATCAACCAACTTCGGCCGATAGCCAGACCGTGGACCGGACCCCCCTCCCCCCTTTAGCGAAGACCCGATCTCACGGTGTGGCTCTCCATCTTCCTCCCCACCAAACCACACCTGCTTCTCCGTTACAGAATAATTTTCCCCTTTCTAGCAGGAATGGCGATGTTGTTTTACCGCGATCGGCTTGTTTCGGACGGGTTTTAGATTGTTCTCTTTTTCCCGTCCCCAATAGCGTATGGCCACGATGAGGGTTTTCCTTTCTCTAGTTTTCACTGCCAGACCTTCTTTTCAACTGGTGAGTCGGTTTTTCAGGTACCTGGATATTCCCCCCCTGACCTCAACCATTTCCTTTTCTTATCTCCGATGCGGGCCCCCACCTCTTTCGTCCTTTCTACAAGACGTTATCGACCCCGCTGCCGATTAGCGGGTTTTGGGAATACGTATTCGGGTTCGACTTTAGCTTTGCCTGATGACCCATCGACTCCGAATGAAATGAGGCGAGAAGAATACTCTCGTGTGCCCCAAAACGGGACTTAGCCCCCTTCACCAACCCCAATGCAAAATCCCCAAGTATGCCAACCCCCTCACCCCCATTCCATCCCACCGTTCAGGTCCCCAGCTCCTTTTCCCCCCACCCCCCCCATTTTCCCTTCTCCTCTCCTCCCCTTGGTTTAACTAATTTCCTTCTCCTACCCTTCCCTACGGAGATCTCCTGAATCACCTCTTCTTTTCCGTCTCCTCCGGCCTTTTTTTCCCCTCCCCCTTTTGAGGCCGAGGTATTGAATTAATCTTCGGTAATTTTTCCCCCCGCGCTTTGAGCTCCTGAGATTTTGGTCCTGGTTCTATATTTTGCCCCTTTCCCTCTACCCCCCTCACTGATTCCAGTTTTCCATTTCCCGACAACCGGCATTCCACGCGGCGACGCCCCATCCGCCTCTCACTTTCCAATTCGAAGGAAAGCTCTTCTTACTGTGTCTCCTCCCTCCGACCACAAATTCTTCTCGCCCGTGTTTCACTTTTTCAGGACCTTCGAATTCGCCACCCCCCTTGGACCTTGGTTTTAATCTCCCCCACGCCCCCGACCACCGCCGACGTGATTGGCCTGATCTTCGTCCTCTCGCCTCCACCTTTAACTTCAGAGCTTTTTTTTTCCACCGTCTCTCCCGCAACCTCTCAGATTCGTGTCGATCTGGTTCCAGAATTTGCGACCCATGCGTCTCTCCCCCCCTTTCCCGCCTCACACGAAAAGCGTCATCTTTATTTTCCTCCCCCGCTCCATATTCCCCCCCCTCTCCTTTCTTTGCCAAATCAATGCTCGCAAGAAAGATCCCCATATTGCCGGTGAAGTCTTTCTTATTTAAGCCTCCCACCATCCCTCTCTAAATTCGTTCATTCCCCCTCCCTTCCGTTTCTCCCTTCTCCCCCTCCCTTGCACATGAGCTGTTCTTTCTTCCCTCCGCCTTCTTTATTCCTCTAAAGAGACCGGAATTCTTCTGCCGGCGTGCAAGGAGTGTTTTTTCCCCACTATCTACTCCAAGCGATCTTCTTTCCTCTCTCCTTTTTTTTTTTCGCGTGAGGATATACTTCCTTTTCTTCTCTTCTTTTCACGCTCTTGACGCCGTTTTGACTGCCGCGAGGCGGTCGGTTAAATTCTTCCCGGCCTTTTCATATCTTTGCTCAATTGCTCTCGTTTTCGCCAAGAACTGACTTTCCCCCTCCCCCTCTTTTTTCCCTTCTATTCAGGTTCTCTCTCCATATCGTACTTAACCCTTTTTTTCCACTAATGCGATTGCGGGCGACATTGATTTGGTCCTGAGGCACTTCTCGGTGGAAGATTTATTCTGGCCGACTCCCCTCGGCGTGTGAGGCCCTTCTAGATGCTTGACGATGGTTCGCCAAACTTTGCTGCCCAGATCGACCACCCCTAATCGTAGCCTTTTGACATCGATCTCCTCCTCTTGTTTGCCCAAAAACAGTGCCTTAATTTGATTTTAGAGATTTATTCCTCCTGATCGAGCCCCATTTTAGACCCCGGCGGGGGGTTTTTAGCCTTTTCGTGCCTATCTCAACCCCAAAGTCCCGCCCATTCCTCAATGATGCTCTCGTTTGCTGTTTCTCATAGTTCTTGATATCTTTTCTCTTGAGGATTGAGAATTCCCTCGCCGCTGCGATTGATTAAGTTGATAGGAGTTCGGCCTCAGGGCCTTATCGGTGTAGGTGAACGGCCTCCACTTTTGGTTTCTCTGCCAGCCCTCCGCCTTTTCTGATTTCTCCCAGGCCAATGCTCGATGATCTCCAGCTCCTGTTTCGATGACCCCTAGATCCGTTCCTTCCCTTCTTCTCCCCCGCTTTTGAAAACGCGGATGTCGGTCAAGAATGCTTTGGCAGGCGATCTCCTTGCTGGTTTTCCCGCTGTTCCATTGAAATGATCCCCCCTTCGATGCTTCTTCTTTCAGAATGTTTTGTGACTGAAGGATGTGATTCGGTCCCCCTACCCTGGATGGGAGTTGGAAATGGAGAACCGGGTGGGAAGGTCGATTTGTTGGTGGCAGTTCGGGTTTTTGTTCCGCGACGTCGGTTGGTAACATCTCCGTTCCTCTTGATAGTAATAATTCGTTCCCCCTCCCCACCCCTCCATCTTTCTTCCCCAACTTTCGTATTCCCGCCCTCTCGATTTACGGTCGGATACCTTACTTTATGGTTCTCCCCACTGAGTTTTGGTCACGCAGACAATGTTTTGACCCCCATCGTTCTTGAAGGACCTCGCCATCATCCTTTGAACCGTTATTTTGATTTTTCTCTCTAATTACCATTTTGCACATGCGATGCTTGACCTCTCAATCTCGGCCCGTTAGAACCGAGGATTTTCTTTTTTGACCCTCCCACCAGTTCAGCTTTATCTACTGCGGACCCTTCTTTTCCCCCTTTCCTGCTTTTTTACCTCCTTTTTTTTTTTTTTTTTTTTTGTATAATCTTTCCCTCGGGATTAAACAAGTGTATATCTGGTTCCGTCGACCGATTTTTGCTGTCGGCTCGACTGCTTTTTCCTGAACTGCATTTGTTATGAGGTTGCTTTGAAGGTCTCCTGGTTCGTGTTGATTATATTCTTCATTTCCGTTGGATGTCCACACGCCGAATCCTGCCTCGATTAGCTCTCGCCCCCCTGTGTTGAACCTTTATTAGTCGAAGTACGCCCATTCCACCCCCTCAGCCCCTCTTCCAGGGTTTCCTTGTTCTTATTTCAGTCGCCTAGGCGTTCCATCCTTTTCGCAAGCCCGCTGACTTTGGCCTTCCATGATTGGGCTTTCCTTGTTTTTTTTCTTTTTATCTCCTTCGATCTGGCGAAGTGATGATTCCCCACAGCCCAGCCTGTTTTTGAACGACTCGGGTGGTGCGGAATGTGTTAATCCCCCCTTACTTCTTCACACCCCTCCCGCCCGTTTTTTTTTCTTGCGTGACCGGTGCCGCTTTTGTCTTTAGCTTTTGGCCGGGTTTCTCATCCTCCTCTTGAGTTGATTTTGGTTTTCCCCTCCTTTTTGCGGACTAGTTTGCGGATTATTGTTTTTGATGGGCCATTTTTTTCTTTTCTTCCTGTAGGGGGGATGCGTAGACTTTTTTTTTTTTTTTTAGGCGTCACTTCGATATGGATTTGTTCTCTTGGACGTAGGCGTTGTCTTGTTTGCCGTGATGGTGTTTCCCTTCATTTTTGTCGATGTTTTCTTTGTTTTCTTTCACTTTACCCGGTCCTTTAGTGAGGATCCTTTTTTTTTTTTTTTTTTACCCCCTTTTTTTTCTTTCCTCTGCATCCCGGAGATTTGCTGTGGACTATTTTTTTCATACGCGTTCTTTGCGATTGGGATCTTTCGGTCTTCCTTTTAACGTCTTTCGTGGGATTTTTTAAGAGAACGACCCCTCCTTTTTTTTTTCTGGGCGCGTCTCTTTCCTTTTTTTTCGATTGTGACCTCAGATGACCAATATAAAATGCCCTTGGACATGGGTCCTCCGAGGGCTCAATATACCTTTTTTTTTTCTGTTGTTGTCTTTCTGTTTCCTCATTTGTCCCGACCCCCCATCCCCTCCCTACGATTTTTCCAGTTCCTTCGGTTTCGCTTCTGAAACCAATGCAAGAGTGCTGGGGCCACCATAGCGCTTTGACTCCCCCGCGAAGAGATTCCGACAAGCGAGCCCCAGCTGATAAAAATTTTTTCCGTTCTTTCTTCCCCCCTCTTTTTTCTCCGACTTTTTTCAGTGCTTTTTTGCTCCTTGGACCCTCGGGTGCTTTCGGCTCTGTTTTCCGTTACGAGCAGTCGAGCCCAGTAGGCCTGACTTCCTTCCCCTTCCCTATCGGTTTCTATGGCCGTTTTGGTCTTTTTTGTGCTGCTTGCTGATGGCCGTTTTTCACGATCATTTTTTGTCGTTGGTCTCCTCTTTCCTTTGGGCAGATTCATTCAGAAGCCCCCTCCCGCTTTCCCTCCGTGCTGGATTCACACTTTTTTGGCTTCTGGTTGCAGCCACATAGGGACACAGGTCCAGGGCCCCGAGTAACTTCATCTTCCAAAATTCCTTCCCTCCTGTCTTACCATGGTCCCCTTTTTCTGTGCTGTTGCTCTTCCTTTTTAAATCTCTCAGGGTCATGTTATCGCAACCTAGTTTGTGTGACCTCGGTAATTCTTGTTCTCCTGGATCGATTTTGAAGGGACCTCCGTGTCTTCCAGTCTATTCTTTATCTTACAATCGTTCTTCCCGGAGGCGTCTGATCTCTCCGACTTCTTTCTTTCGCGAGGGTTGTTTCTTGACAGCACGATACATGTCCCCCTCTCCGCCTTTTGGATTAGGATCCTCCGCTTCTCCTTTCAATGCTGGCTGTCTAGAGGAATTTTTTGGGTTCGGTTTTTTTAGTGCCTGGTGCGGGGGATTTTTCTTGGACTCCTTTCTCCCTTCCCCCAGTTGTTCTCTCTGGAAGCCTGGCGAAGAATTCCATTCTTGGTCTTTCTGCTCTAGACCTCACCCATCACAATCCTCGGGTTCCGGTTAAAGGGGCAAATCGTGTGTTTACATTGTCCGGTTTTTTTCGTGGTTTGTTTGTTTGTTGTTTCTTTTTTGTATGAATTATGTCACGTTTCCGGTATGCCCGTGTACCTTGAGTCTTTTGAAATGTTTGTTTGAGGGTTTAGTATTATCATGACTTCCAGCACTTCCAAATCATTCAGTCCATTTTTATTTATGGCTGAACGCCACTGCCCCCTTCATGGGTTGTCCCGTGAAGGCTTCGTTTTGTGGTCAATTTCCAACCCCCAGACGCAGGTCGTGGTATTGCCCGGGAGTTTTTGCTTTGTGTCTTGATTTTCTTGTTGTCATGTCCGTGCCCTTCCTCTTTCTTCTCGCATATCCCCCCTCCATGTTAAATCAGCATTCCTGCTATCACGTTTCACTCTTTTTTTATCAGTTTTTGGTTCTCTTGAGAATCTCCATTAGCTGGACCTCTTTTGTTCTATCTGTGCCCTTGTTACTATTATTTCTGTTGAGTTCCGCCGATTAAAACGGGCCCTGCGCCCCAGGGCGCAGGTTTTTTCTCATTCTTTAATCCAAGGTTCGCTAGGCGTACTGTATTTTTTTTCCCACTCCTCTTTCCCTCCCGTCCTCGAGGAGTTTGCGCCGATCCCTTCATTGTCCTGGTTTTGTTTCCGGCTCGGTTTT
>Ga0179593_1468845_pt1 | contig 12208 bp, 6 predicted proteins | sample CZODoug2_1_08_16_FD_185931 | JGI IMG/M metagenome (GOLD analysis project Ga0179593, IMG submission 185931) | Vadose zone soil fungal communities from Angelo Coast Range Reserve, California, USA - CZODoug2_1_08_16fungal (PacBio error correction) | ecosystem: Environmental > Terrestrial > Soil >... | reverse complement strand
TGTTCGAATCATGCCGTTGGCGCTTACCGCACAAAGAGACCATTTCCGTCTTCATATGCCTTGCTCTTTTCCATTCCCCGAACTTTGGCAGTCTGCCCCTCTTTTCAGTTTTCGTTCCCCGTCAATTCGGAGCCTTTGGAAGTATCCGTTCTGGCCACGCTTCCTCCCATTACCACTCCTGGGCATTCCAGCCAGACGATTACATCCATGCAAACACTCCTTTCCTCCCGTAAACCTCCTGCACTGCACGTTATCCCAGGATATCGCGCTTCTTGTCCCCGCCACTGCATGGAGGGCCTCAGAATTTTTGCACATCCCCCGTAACACCCTAATATCGACGGGTGGCGCTACCCTTGGTGGTCGTGGCGTTAGATGTCTATTCCCACTCTATTCCATGAACTTTCTTTGCAAAAGATATGTCTCCCTCCTGGTCTCGGATGATTTCACCCCGGTAATTTTCAGGTACCTGCCAAAACTATTTTGGATGACGTTTGAATTCTTTTTTTGTTTCCGTTGTGAAAGTTGGAAAACAACCTCCCCAGTTCATGCGGTTGCTGCCCCTTGTTCCCTCGATCCCAAATCCTACCTGGGAGCGGACTATTCCCCTGTGTCCGGCATTTCCCGCCTTTACGCATTGTGCCCCATTGTAGTCCCGATTTTTACCCTGAGTCCGGAAACGCACAGTGACTACCCTTATTCAACTTTACTTTCAACTTTCTTCCTTTCAAATCTTGACCACCATTAAGTGAATATTCGTTTCCATGGTCCCGCACCATTACCCCCCCACCCCTCGGCGCCTCCTTTTGTCCGATACCTGATGATCTTCCTTATTCCCCACCAAATGCCTCTCCTCCCCCCCCGAGCGTCCCTTCTTAGGGGTCGGGAATTGTCCTTCACCCTGGTGTGTAAATCCATGTGCCGGGCCTGCCGTTTTTGTAGTTCCGGTCCTCCCGGGCCCCCCTGAGTCACTTTACCGCCAGATCCTTTTTCGCTACGTTTTTTTTGCAAAGCCTTTACCGAAGTTTCTCCGGTTCCTTATCGATTTTCCTTCTTCGCATAGTTTAAACCTCATCTTCGTCTCACTTTCACGACCAACATTCTTCTCGTACGTAACAGCGTCCAGATTTCTAGTTGGCGTTGTGCCTAATTTTTTTTTCCGTTGGACCGAGTGGTAAACGGAAAAGTAACCTGGCGGAATTTTGTATCTTGTCGTGCCTTCCGATTGATTCCCATGCATGCCATAAGATTCTGCCTTTTTTTTTGTAATCTTTTTTCGTGTCTGTTTTGGCCGTTGGACAAATTCTTCTTAGCCCCACTTTTTTCTCGTTCGAGAATTCTTACACCAACTTCAAACCTGGACGCCTTAGGTTCTTTACGTTCTTTGTTCAGGACCCGTATCCTGCCGACATTGATTGTCAAGTTTTTCTCTTTTTGGCCCATTTACTCAAGAGCTAAAGAACGTATGACCATATACCTGTGAGAGGTTTTTCCATTCCACTCTAAAACACCCCTGGATGTTTGGTCGTCAATTTTTTAAATGATGCCGGTGGAATTTGCTGACTGTCCTCCAGTGCTGGTCCGATCAGCTCTGAGTCCCAACAGTTTTCATCACGGTAATTGTTTTTTTTCCATTCCTGAACAAACAGCTTCCCTTGTGTCTAACTTCGCCACAGATTTTAGAAACACCCTCTTCGGTTCAGACTTTGCTTGTCATGTTTCGTCACTCTGCCGTTTACCACCCAGCTGCCCCCCTAACCTCTTTTTCTTGGGCCTTGTTGCCCCCGTTCAGTCTGTGGATTCTGTGGCCCTTCTTTGTTTAACAGGCCCCTGACCTTAGCCGGGTCCAGAGAGCCTGTATACCTCCATGCGGTTTCGTTGGCCTTTTTTCCAGGTTTGCGTAACCCCGCCTTCACCCGCAGCCCAGCATTTTACGGTCCTCAGGCCTGTTTACACGCAGTGTCCTTTCTCGAAGCCCAGCAGTCATTTTGACCGAGCCCCTTGTCTCCACTGCATTCCTGATATTGTCCCCTTTTGTTTCCCTCCGACGAAGGCCGTTAGTAGACCCTTTAATGCCAGTTAATGTACCGTTCAAAGTTACTTCCCCTGGGTTCCCCCCAAAACGATCAGTCCTCTGATCGAATCCCCCTCTTGGCTCCCCCCTTTCATGTGTTGTTTACTGCGGCCCCCGTCATACCAGATTTTTCTCTCCTCTTATTGACCCCCCGGCAAACTGGTAGATTACAACGTTCGCTTCTTTGCGTCCTTTTCTATTTTTTTTTTTCTTCCTTGAGATTTTTTCCCCCGTTCCGTTAACGGTTATTGCCCTGTCATCATGTATCCAGGAGGGACAGCTCCAGCTTTCTTACTTCAGTCCCGTCCTCATGGGCTACCTGATGCGGTTTTTGCGTTGCCCGGAAGGTTCCCATCACCCGTCCCTGGTGATTTGCTTCCTTTTGTTTACACCTCTGCTTCGTATTTCTCTTGACGACCTGAGCTTCCACTTCGGAATTTTTCGCCGCCTTGTTGAGATAGTCCATCCTTGCGGTTTCAACTGTCTCCCTTCATTAAGTTCCGCACAACTAGATTTCTTTACTTGGGTCCCCTCCGACCCCCCCCTCTTCGTATCCTTTTTTTTTTTTGTACTGGACCAGCACCTTTGAAACTGTCTTTTTCTTGTCCAGTTGGCTTTGTTCCATTCACTGTTTCCCCGAGTCCCCCCTTTTTCATCCTTTCCTACTTTCTGGTTTTTTAGAGGTCGTCTGGTTCATTTCTTTCATTTTTCCCCCTATCCCACCCTTGCCCCTGACCCTCCTGTTTTCCCCCTTTTTGCTGTTCCCCTTTCCCTAACCCCCCCTTGAAGGCAGAGTTTGTGTATTATTTTGACCCTTTCAACCCTCCCAAGTGATCTGGGTATTTTGACCTTTGAATTTCCGGGACATCCTCGTACCAGTCTTTTGCGATCAGACACCTTTCTATGGCATGCAAGCAACCATTACGTGGCTTCTCTCCTTTCTGGCACATTTCCCCCGTCAATTCTTATTGCGCCGGGTCCCCCTCTTACACCTAAGTGCCCGTCGTGCAAACTATTCGCTCTTTACCACCCTTCCCCTGCGAATCCCTTTACATCATTCGGCCTTATTGTCCCTTTAGCGATTGGTCTCCTGTGCCGATTGGATTACGTTTAATCAAATTTCAAAGAAGTTTTTTTACACCTCCCGACCCCAATCCCCTAGCCTTAAAATCGGACAGACATCCCACAGGGTGTTTTTTGCATTTGCGAACGTTTAAATTTTGACCCATTTTTTGGGGGTTTTGACAGTCAAAAGTTCTCTATTGCCTAAAAACTGAGTGCGATTTATGTTTTCTGATCCCCTGCTCTGATAAAACGTAAATGTTTTTTGCTCTTGATATAGACATTGCAACAAACTGAACTTATTTTTTTTTTTCTTGGTCATAAATTGTGTGTTTTTATTGGCTTTTAACTTTTTCGGTCCTCCACTGGCCTCCTTCTGGCCTGACTTATTTTCGGATCTGCCCACTTTAATCTCCGGACCTTTTACGTTATGGCCCCCGGGTCTATTGTCCCCTTTTTCTCGTGGGAGTGCTTCATCCATTCACAACTTGTTCCCACGGACTATTGACCTTTAATTTTTGCGTGTTCCCTGTTCCTCCCTTTTCACGGAACGCCCAACCCCCCGCTTGGTGGGAATTTTCTAAGCTAGCTCTTCTTTTACACACTCCTTGCCTCTCTGCTTCCCCGCGATTCACCAATACCTAACAAGTCCTTTTAATTTGGGACCCCCAAATCACTTCTTTTTTGTTCCCGTCTTAAAATGCCTCCATGTGCCAATCCCCCTTCACACCTGGCGTTCTCCGTGATTTGTTCTCATCTTTTGCGCCTGGAGGTCCCCCGCGCCAGCGGTCCTTTTCTTTGAATCGACCCTACATGTCAGTGTCCCCTACTTTTTGCAGGTTTTTGATTTCCCCCCTTAAGCCTGTACCGAAGTATTTTCTTCCAACCCTACATTTACAATTCCCTGGCAACACCCACAAACGTTTAGCTTTCCTGTCCCAAAACACGATCCCTTGGAAGAGGTCATACCTTCAGGCCCGTCTCTTGCGATCACTCAGGACTGGGCCCCAATCAAGCGGTCCTTGGAGAAAGGGTCGACCAATTAAGCCTCGTGAACAAACCTGCAGAATATTCCCGGGGAGTTTGCTTTGTTGACATCTAGAGACAAGCTCCCCAACAAGGGAGAAGTCTCCCTGTGTTCAAAAGTCAAAACTGCAAAACTCTTCCACGTATCACAAAACTTTGCCTCAGATCTTCAATTGCACCTCGCAGGCCCCCTTCCAGCGACCAACCGGCCCGTTTTTCTTCCGGTTTTGTCCCCCCGGGTCACGCCTTTCAACCATGAGGCAACCCCTCCCCCCATACTGTCCGCTTTCCGTTTAACCGATAAAGTTTGTGTTCTTTAAGCACGGAGTTTCCCTTCCCCGTCACCGCTTTCCATTCCCTTCCTGACCCCTTGACAGGAATGTTACGACGGTATTAAACCTATCTTTGTGGAATAAGTTACGATTTGTTTCCATGGTTTTGCTGACCTGAACGCACCCAATAAGTCTTCCCCCCCCTTTCCTTGTCGGCCATGGGTTTCCTTCAAACTCAAGCGCTCCTTCCGCGGCTTGTTTGCAGCTGTCCTTCGGGCTGTCCATAGGTGACTCGGCAGTATTCAACTGTTCACGATCCAGGAGCGCCAAGTGGTGAAGGTTTTCCACCTTCACCTTATCGTATTAATTTTGGGCAACGTAACTCATCCCTTTTTCTTCTTCATCCCGGCTTCTCCCCCTTTCTTCACGGTTTTTACCCTTCCCTTACTTGTTTTATTTGTTACCCATTCCCAGTCCGTGTTCCCGGGCGCGTTGCTTTGACACAACCCTTGCCCTCTGGAGTTTATTTTTTTAGATTGTAGCGAGGTCAGTTTTTCAAGCCGCCCTTTAACTTTTTTGGAAACGTCACTGTTTGACCCAACGAAATCAACAAAAGCCCCCCAGCCAACATTGGTTCCTTTTTTCCCTTCGTGGCCCCCCCTTCACATCAGTTTACCCGAGCTTTTATTCCATTGGATAGGTGGTGTTTTGTCCCGATTACTCTCTCTTTGACGCAGAGACCGAGCCTTGGGCACCCTGATACAAAAAACTCGCTTGAGGTGGGCTTTTTTTTCTCTTTTTTTTACCCCCCTTGCTGAGGGCCCTCGCATTGTCTGGGCATTCGCAGAGATTGCCTTGTGGGTCACTCACTGAAGGTTCGTGTTTTTTTATGAGCTTTGTTGTCTATTGAGTTTTTCTAGTTCGTTCGCGCTACCTTTCTTTTTATTTTTAGCAGGTCCCGCCGTTCTCCTTAACCCCTTTTTTATCCAGATATTGAACTGAATCGGGGACTCTTTTTTGATGTTCACCCCGTGGCTGTTTGTCTTGGTATTCAAGGATGAGGCAACCCCCAGCTCTTTTTTCAGGCTGGCACTGGGCTAGTTTTTTTTTTCTGTTGGCTTCTCCCACTTAGGATTACCAAGATATCCTCTCTTCCTTCTTATTTGTTGGATGATCTCTTCCCCTTTCCCTGAAAGTTTGTGAGCACCCCCCTCCCCAAAACTCTTCCTGGATGCCTCTTTGTTGCCTCTCTTTCCCCTTGAAACGTTTTTCCTACTTGACCTGCTCCCTTCGTTCATTTTTCCCTCTTAGAGTGTTCTTTTTCCTCACGCTTCCTCGCCCCCGAGACGCTTACTACTCTCGGCGGATTTAACTAACCCTGCCCCCGCACCCTTACTGACAACACCTCATTTTCCAAGTGAATGTACACCGTCCGCGACTATTTTGGACCATGCCAATGACTTTTCATTCAGTTTGTTCACCACCCTCACCCATAAACAATCCCCCTTCTGCAGGGTTGCGATAGTTTCCTGTAGTGCGCTTCCTTATATTCCCTTCCTCAGCAATTTTTCCACCCTATCGTGTAGAACTCTGCGGTGTGATTGAGCAGCATTTTCGAACACTTTTTTTTCTGATTTGTTTTTCCTTGTTTTGGTCCCACGTGTTTTTTTAACGCAACTATCAAGTGGCTACCCCTGTCCCTAACCCGCGCTGCAGCTCCTCCCCTCTTCCAGTTGTCCGGCTTGGACCGGACTTTTTTTCATTTTTCCCCCCTGGTAGCGACTTTTCTCTTTCCCCCTTCACAAGCACCTCTTCTTTGCAGGCATGCTTAACTACTTGTGATTTTCTTTACTTCTTCCTGGCCCCCGTGTTTGTGCTCTTAGTGACTTTTATACCACATTTTTCCCCTTGCGGTCCCGTCCATATGTTTACTTTCTTGAGGATCCAACACACTTCCCCGAATGTCCCACCGAGCGTGTTTCTGATTTTCTTGAATTTGTCACCAGCAGTTTCCCTGAACTGACGATGTCCCTGTGCGTGCTGGTCTCCTTCAAAGGTCCCCCAACAGTCCCCTTTCCCCTCACTTATTACTTGTTAGATCTTTTTTTCTTCCAAATTGGCCTCCGTGACGTTCTTCATGGACTCTTCGTTTTTCGAGGTGTTCCCCTCTCGGTCTTGATTATGGTTACTGTCACCTTTCTTTTAGTCCAGCTTTTCCCCAAGACCGTTATCCGGGGCTCTGCTCATTTTGTTGCACAGGCGTCTAGGCGTCCCCACGGTGACACTGCAACACCTTTGCAGTTTTCCGCGCATGCTGCGAGATCCCTTTTGGACCACTAAACTGATCCACTTTTTTCTTTGTCTCAGTTTTCATAGTGGTCTTGTTCCCCCCCAACCATATTTTTCGATACCCCTTTTGGATTACGCTGCCCTTCCCAAACTCCATGGATCTTTCTTGCGTGGTACGGGACTGCTTCAGCAACAAGTTTATATCGTGCCCTTTAAGGATTTATTTTCAACCCGGAGTAGGTTAAGTTACAGCGGAGCCGTTCACCCCGCAAATTGATGTGGTGTTCAATGAAACTCTCACGGTCATGTTTTTTTAAGGCTAGGCACGGTCGTTGACTTAGATCATGAGGACCATATGAGATAATCACTCCTGGACACCAATCAGTATTCCACCCACACTCCCGGGACTCTAGGACAGAGTAGGCTAGGACCAGAAAAGTGCCAACTCGAGACCACACATCCGCATTGTCCTTGGTAACGCATGGGTCGCCCTTGGATTCCCAACTCCGCCCGGTTCCTAAATAACAGCGTGACATCCGGGAAGTAATTGTTGCCCTTTTCAAAGTCCAGGGACTTGGCTGGTGTACCTCATTTGGGCCCTTCTTTTGCCCCCTATGTTCACTGATTATAGATCCCCCCTACTCTGAAATTCCCCGGATTTTTAGAGGTTTTTTCTGCATACCCCCGTGCAGTCGTAGTTCCCCCTGGTGCTTCCCTACCGTTGTCCGGCTCGAAGCAGCACGAGCCCCTTTTTTTCCCGAGAAACTGCTTTCCTGAACCTTGCTTTTCCTGTACTGCTTCTGAGCCGAGTCCTGGATTTCGACTTCCCTATTGGTCCCCAATTGGATTTTTCCTGGATGACCCAAAAATCCCACTTTCTTCCTCTTCTCTAGAGTCTTTGCGTCCCCCCAAGTCATTGATTGATGGCGTACAAGAACAAATGCAAAGGCTCCTTTTTTTACGTTCTTGGAACCGTCAACCTGTAGATCACGTGTCGACCTTTTGCGTTCCTGCGAGTTTTTTTGTGACCAGGATTTATTTGTTCGTTAACGTGGCCGCGTACGTGGAGTCCCCCGACTAAAGCGAAAATGCCCTAGACTTAGAAGGATCACCTGTTCACCAGTGGTTCAGTTGACTTCGTTCTTCCCGAAGGGTGCTTGATCCTTCTTACCCGAGACTGTTCCTCAAATACTCAGGATGTTTTTTTTTTTTTTTCCCTGGTATCTCCTGCCTATACGGGAGCTTTTTCCCTAGTCAGAACAGAGAATGATTTGAAATTGTGTTAATCCGCACCCCCCCCGATGATATTTGGTTTTTCCCTGAACCCAACTGTTTTCCCTGATTTATTCCGCGTTGAGGTGGAAATCACTCGCGACGATTTTCCACCATCCTTTATTCAGTGTTGTCTAGACTAACTTGCCCGCGATGACTATCTGTGTCCTTGGGTCAAGCATACAAAAAGGTTCTAAAGACCAACCTGCCAGGGCGTACAATATACTTCCCACCGGCGCCCTATGTCCGATCGGTGTAACGGCACTCCTTACGTGGTGCGGGTCGGACTCTGAAACACCCTTTCCACCCCCTAGTCTTATCGGTGTCACGTTGGACATTCTCAGCGGAAAACGAAGGTCCCACAAGAAGGGACTCAGGGTGCGACTTGTACAGGGGGCGGCCGACCGCACACACAATAACAATTAATATGGATGTCTCCTCTCAACGGGGCCGAAGGAAACCACGGTTCTGCGTGCATGCGGAGTGACACCGCCCACTCTTACACTCGAACGGGGGGGTTAGGAAGACGCTCTGCCTACCAAAGAAAAACCTTCACCCCCCCCCTTAGAAGCAGGTGACCCATATTTGCCAATGGACGTCGTTGTCCACCCCGCCAGAGACCGACTTGATCAAGCTTATAACATTCCATCTAAGTTCCCCAAGAACACACCCACTCGAGACAACTTGACCTACCGTATTGACCACGAACTCCGTTTTTTGTTTGTTCCCCCTCCCATTTTGATACCCGGGCTGATTTGTGGAAGCCCGGGTTCCTCCCCCCCGTCTACCCCCTAACTGCTTTCTTCCTATCACGTTCTTTGTGGCGGAACACAGTTGGCTTATTCATCCCTTTACCCCCTTTCCCCATCCTCGCAACCCTCGTCCCGCAAGCCCACTATAGTACTTCCTTTTTCTGAAAAGGGGGGTTCAACTGTCTCCTGTAAGGGAGAGACTTTGACCCTTCTGGTTGATTGAAACATGACGAGGAAGGACAGACGGCGTAGGGGCGAAGAAAAACTGGTGCGGCAGAAGCTGTAGCCTCCTATCGGAGGATGACCAGATAATTAACAGCGTTCAAAGCCAACCCCTTGGGTTTATTTAACGGTTCCAAGGTCAAATTTTTCGTACAAAACGCTCGTTTTGAGACACTGGGAGTAAATTTTACGTTTACCGCCTAGACCCCTTTTTCCCCCGGTCTTTCAATGACTTTTTTTTACGCGGATCGGTCCTTTTCATACTTTTCTCGTCTCTGGCTTCACAAAAACCCGTCAAATGCTGTAAAACTAATGCTGTAGACTTCAAGCCGATTTTACATGGGCACAGTATAGATCTTGTCCTGACATCCTAGACCTTGCCCCCCCTCCCCCAAGCGTTGAAAGATTTGACTGTAGTAACGAAGCCCCCCCCCCAAGAGCCACAGTCGTGAGCGGTGTATACCTCTACCCGTGCATAGTGGCGTCTGTGTTCCCCTCCCCGCTAAAAAACAGTCCTGTCCACAGCCGCGAAGAATCAAGGATTTCCTCACGGGACTCTCTCCTTTTCATTTCCTGGAAATTAAAGCATTCCACTCATACTACCCACCGGTGTCGCAACCTTACCCCCGCTTTACCGACAAGAAAGCTTTGAAAAACCACCATATCCCCACGGGCACCATTAGGGACCCTTTTGTCAAAAGCAAATTGTTAGTGAGGGAACGAGGGGTTCACCAGATGCACTGCTTTGAGAAACAGGCGGGCTCCTTTTACTTCCCTCTGGGCTTCAGAGGATGGGGGGCGGACCCCATCGTCCATTAACCTTCCGTTCCGTACATTCCAGCCTCCTTCCTTACCGGCTCGTCTTGTAGTATCTTTTCCGTGACCTATTCTTTCCGTCAAACATCGGTTCCGACTCCCGTTCGATTTCCAGGACCCTATAGGTTAGGGTTTTTGTTTCATCTCCTAATAGGGATCCCCCGAACGGCCCCTTGGCGCTTAGGGTAGACCCTCGGCGATTATAGGCTCCATTTTTCCGTGACATACGCCAAACTCATGCGTTCTTCAAGTTCTTAGCTTGTCTATCTCCTTTCCCTGCTGGTAACATGTTCCACTCACTTAAAAGTCAAGAACCCATTTGGGGAGCAAGGACGCGGTCCCCACTCAAGACATCAACAAAGGTTCACATTCCCCCCACGTTGACCTTATTATAATTTAACTACAAGAGAGGGTGCTGACCACAAGGGTGGTTGTTTTATTGGTGCATGGTACTCCCCCCCTTCATAATTGGGATTTTCCAGCCGGATGGTCAGGCAACTTGAACTGCGTTTTTCATTTTTTTAGCGCGTGGGTTCTTATTTATGTTCCTTCCTTACGTTAGGTTCCATGTCCCGAGATCCAGCTCAGGATTCTTGACTGCGACGCTGGTCCCCCGCGGAGACAAGTGTCGGGACATGTAGAAGCCCAAAAGCGGCCTTAGTTGTTTTTTTGGCTGCCAACCAGTCTTATCTTATTCTACACGTTGTTGTTTTCGGGATATATAATACTGAGTTTGAGTCCCCAAGCCCAACCTCCCCCTCTCTCTCCTTGGGGCCTTCCACAACCTTCCCCCTGAACTGGCAGGCAATATGCCTTCCTTTCTTTCAATACTTTCTTGAGAAGGGACTGATACTTTTTCAGCCGCTCCCGGCAAAGATGGGACGACGATCATCCGACCCACCACGTCTCTAACGTACCCCACGCATCAAGTGACCTGATCCCCACATTGCAATTCTCCGCTATGGACATGATGGGTTCAATCAGAATGCTTGGTACCCAAACGACCCAAATCCAAAAGCCCTCTATTTGTGTATTTCTTCGGTTGTGGCAGGGGCGTTGCTCGTCGGAGAGGACACCTCTATTCTTCTGTACCTTCTGAAACGACACAACTGGTTCTGAAGGGTGCGGGTGGCCTGCGACGGTCCGAAACACACTTGGCTGATTTTTGTTTCGGTCTTGTTTTCAACGTGTGGCCCCTTGGCCACCAACCATCGGGAAATTTCTTGTTTTTGCCCTTTTCCCAGCCTCTAAAATCCGGCTTTTGCCTATACAGTATCTCTCATTCAACTTCACCCGCTATGATTTTGACCAATTTTCGCCGAGTTTCCTGCTTAGAAAGTCACACTTCTTTGCCTGGTCGTCCTTTTTACACCTTTTTTTAGGTAACTTACATTTTTTTTCCCACCAACCGTAGATTATTGTCTTGGAATCCATTCCCTTCGCTCGTACTTTTTTCCCGCCTGGTGACATTGATGCCGGTTTTCCATAGTAACCCCCATGCCAAGACCCTGCCCCCCCCCGAGCGTGGACCTTATGATTTTCCCACTTCTTCATCCCCGTCCACCCTGTTCTGTCTGTACATGACATTTCCGACCGGCCTGTGTGGTCCTACAAGAACAGGGACACCATGGTATTAAGACAAAGAGCAGTGTGTCGATAGTTCTGGCCAAACGGACTGGACCGACCATTTGAGCACGGGTACGGGACAGGGAGTCTGCGACAGGTGTCCCAAAGCGCGGATCAAGGGCACTCGAACAAATGAGAGCTGTCGGTCAACGATGGAACGAATTGCTAGTTGGCATTTTGCCGCCGAATTGTTAAAGGCTGGACCGAGGGTTCCCAACGGTCAACGGACCAAAGGGTTAGTTTTGAGCTGTCCGTGCATGCGATTGCTTGCGGCACGGTCAGGGAATCCTCGGGCCGTTTTACGTTTAAGTTTTTTGACAGGGTTCGTTTTCCAATAGGCTGTAACATGTTTGGCCTTTAGCTTTTCCTTGCTGTAAAAACCACAATCCACTGGGCCTCCGTGCAGCACTCCTTGGTCCCCCATATCCTCTGGGAATCCCCTGGAGAAGGGTCGGTAATGGCCCACCTCTGGCGCCGAGGAGTGTGCCGCATACACCCTCACTCCATGTTTGCAGCTGCTTTCAAGGAGAATTTAGACCTCAGCGCCCTCCCACTCCTTCCGGATTATAAAGCCCACCAGTTATGAAGGACGGTGACTTGCGAAGTTGGAAAACGCACCCCCCCCCCCCATCCCTAGGGAGGTGGGTGGAGGTACATCAGCGTCTCACAGTGCAGGGCCAAAGGATACTTCAACTCAAACTCGGATCCGTAAGACCCGCTCCACCGACATGAGCCCCCCCCGCCCTACATCCGCAACCTGGACTCTCAGTACATCTCCGGACTCCCAAAGCTGCAACGCG
>Ga0179593_1452877_pt1 | contig 12208 bp, 11 predicted proteins | sample CZODoug2_1_08_16_FD_185931 | JGI IMG/M metagenome (GOLD analysis project Ga0179593, IMG submission 185931) | Vadose zone soil fungal communities from Angelo Coast Range Reserve, California, USA - CZODoug2_1_08_16fungal (PacBio error correction) | ecosystem: Environmental > Terrestrial > Soil >... | reverse complement strand
TTTTGCGCCCCTGGATTTTCCGGCCGGCGTCCTTACGTGCTACGAGCACGCCGTCTTGATGTTCTCCCTTTCCTCTTTTTGACCGTTTATGTGATACGGGATGAATGGTTCCGTTTTCTCGCTGTTCCAAATCCTTCCAGTTTAAAAAGTTTCAGATTCCGGTTGAGCTTTGTTTTTTTTTTCTCTTCGGTCGAGCTTCCCCTTAATCCCTTCTTGCTTCAAATCTCCGCTCGCGAAATTTCTCTGTCCCTTTCCCATCCTCCTATAACTTGGATGAATTGTCTCTTTCCTCCTTCCCCTCGATAAATCTCTGGCGTCCCCTCTGCCTGTCCCCCAGTCAAAGTGCTTGGGAGGTCTCCGAGGGGTGCCGAAGGCAATTACTTGCGTCATTTTGTTCTGCGCTGTTAACCCCTTAGTCCCTCTCCCACCTTCTCGATCGCCTCTTTCTCCTAATTTCTTTCCCCCCTTTTCTGGCGATGACAATCCCCTCCCCTTCTTTCTGGGTGTTTCTTTTTCCTGCCTGCACGCCCTTTCTCTTCTTGTCGCGAGGAAGGTTCAATCCCCTTCGATCTCAGTATCTTCGAAATAGTTCTCTTTTTTTTTTTTCAACTGCCCATTGATTTAATTTGTTTCCATGCGACTGAACTCTCTCGCCGCCCGCTTCATGCAGACTGGTAAGGTTGCCCCTCCCTCTTTTTCCCCCCGTCTCTCGTTAGCCCTCTTCCCCCGAGGAACTATGAGACTTTCCTCCGCTTGCATCAAGTCTACCCCCTCTGCCCCTGAGACGGAGGAGTTTTCTCCTCGTTTTTTGGGTTGAGGCATTTTAGTTTTTCTTGTTTGTGGCTTGTTGTCTTTGAGGTTTCCGCACCCCCCGAATGAAGATTGAATGGAGCCAACGAGGCGCAGCTTTTTCTCTCGTTCGTACAGGATTAATCCCCCCTCCTGGGTGAGGCCCAAGCTTTCCTCTCGCACTTTTCTTGAGCTCTTCCTCTCCCGTGCTTTTTCCCCAGTGCCTCTGTCCCCAGTGATCCCCAAGGTTTTCTGTAGGTGCGTTCAGCCCCTCCTGGTTCCCATGAGGTAGCTTGTCAGCACTGCATCCTCAGTATACTTTTCCCCACCCTCAGGAAAGTGGTATCTCGATTCTTCTACCCCTGAATGTGAGCCCCGGCTATTTTCAATGTCTAGTCACGAACTTTTTCCCCTTCCCACCCTCCGGTTTCGAAAGGATCCTTCAGTCCCTATAGCCTGACCATACGGCATGATCCTCACGTTCCTTCCCTTTCGTCTTGCACCCTTTACTTTTTTCTATGACCCTTATCAGCGCTGTTCCCTCCAACTTGCCGTCCCTGATTTTTCCCCCTCTTCCCCCAGTTAGGTTATTATGCCATAACGTTGGAGGTCATCCCCCTAAGGCTGGATACATAGACCACGTCATTGCGGGGACCCCTGTTTCTCGGCCCCCCTTCTACCGTTGTCAATTCTCATTTTCAAACTTCATCTTTTTAGTAAACCTCGATCCGTATGAAGATCTTTCTCCTTCCCCTGCATCCCTTTCTTTATACTGGACGATCTCCTTGGCCAACCGATTGTCAAACGAGCCATCCCCTTCATATGGTTGCACTTTGATTACTTCCTCTCATTATACCCCTTCTGCCTTTTGCCTGTTCTCAGGCTATCGTCAGTCGTTTGTCTTAGGACCCCAACCTAGTTGCCTCCCCCCGATGACTCTGGTTTCCATGCTTTTTTCCCCCTGTGTTTGTGGGGATCTGTGCTTCAAATTTCTTACCCTTTCGGTTTTTTCACAAAGGGGCCCATGGCTCCAGTACGCCATCTGACCCTGCGTAAGAACCCACACGTAGTATTCCATTAGATCATCAGAGAAAGGTACCCGCTTGTTTAACCTCCAGCTTCCCCTTTTCCGCTCCCTTTTTTTTCACCACAGGAGGAGGTTCCGGGGTTGAATGGCTTTCCTTTTCCGGACTCTCCCTTTCCCCTAATGACAAAAATTCCTCTTACAAACGAGCTTTCATCCCCCCCTAGGGACGTCACTGCCCGAACTCCACCGTTCCTGAAAAGGGTGACTTTCTCACCTCCCGTCTCGGTTTTTTTAAAAATCCCCCTCCCTTTCGACCTCCAACCCTTCCAAAGAATAGGGTTCCCTTCCTCTTCGAAGTCGCGCCTGCCATACTTAATTCCCACAGAGAGGATGTCCACTGTCAGCTGATATAAGCTCGAGCCGACAGTTTCGCCTAGAACGGTCCTTTCGTCTCCTAAGATGGTTGCGGCAGACCAATCTTGAAGTTCTCGACCACTTCCCCTTTCTTAAAACGACGAGCTAGACGCCATTTATATCTCCCACTTGCAGCCCAAAAACCTTACACATGTTCTAAGAAATAAGAGACCTGATCTTTGTTTTCTCGCTTTGCGCGCGGATTTTTATTTTTCTTTCCGGTTCTGCGTAGGATTGTCAGAGTTAATTTGGGTTTCCGAGGACCGGTAGGCTGAGCCCTTTTTTTCCTCTAAGAAAGAAGGTGATCCTGCCTACACGCCTTCTTCGTTCTCTGAACAGTGGTCCCAAGTTCATCCTCTAAGAGCCTAAGTTTCGTTCCCCTTTTCGGAGGACTCCTCCATATGCCTGATTAGACTTGTTTCATTGTTCCTTAGTAACCTTGGACCGACCCTCCGGACCCTCACGGAGGAGGACTCTTTGACTTCGACCTTTTGTTGTTTAGTAATTCTCATGTTTTCCTTTTTGTAATAGGTTGATCCTCTACTTTTCCGCTCAGGTTGTCTGCATTTAGACCGAGAACCAGTCCCCCGAGTAATATCCAGTTTCTTGATCAGAGTTAAGGACGGCGACGCCTGACGCCATCATTTGTCCTTACTTTTAGAATCGGTGGGGACGTCTTCCCCTCGAGGTCCATCTCTCCCGCTCTCTAGGCGCGGTGCAACCCCCCTTTCACAGTGAGGATCGAGATATGAATTGACAGACATTCTCCGCTCCGCACAGAATTCAAACCAGATACCCTCATCTCCGCCTTCTTCCATCGTGATCTGGGACAAGCCATTACCGAGATGCCCTCGCAAATCCTCTTAGACTCTCTTCATAACTGCCTCCCGAGTGCGTTATGGAATTTCAACCTTTAAACAATCCTTTTTTGTTTTTCTATGCTACTACCTAACCTCGTCTTCTTCATAACCTGTACCTCTTGAGAGGGTCTACTTGTTCACGGTTCGAGTCCAGGAAGATGTGAATGCTTCATTCTCGTTATGGGGTCTTCTCTTCTTCTAATTCTCGTTTCTCCGAACTAAGCCATGATCAGACGCGGGCCTGGTTTCATTACGTGCCCTATCCCCCTTGGCAGCGGCCCCTTTTCTTGATGAGACGGCCTTTTAACTTCCTCCCTCTCCCAAGTACGAATGCCTCCTAATATTTTCGTTTCGTGGAAAATAGGTATTGTCCTCCTCCATTTCAGTGACGTCTTTCTTCATCCTTCATATATGAAAGAAATCCAAGTTCTTCGTCCTCCGTAGGTGATTCTTCTTCAAGTATTTGAACAACGATGAGAAGCCCAACCCAGTGGACGTAAAAGGTAGTCATCCTGAATGCTTCTCTTGATCTCTTTTAACTGACTAAGTTCCCCCCCCCTTTTCTGCCCTTCTTCCCTTGCTGCGTCTTTCTTGACCTTTTCAATTCAAGACCCGTGCTCTCCGATCTGAGAAGGCCTTTTCTTCTTAATGATCCTTGTCCTCCACCTACATAGGACGTTTAGTCTTCCAGGTTTTCTTCTTATATTGAAGTTAGAGGGAATTTACGTGCCTTCCCTAACCTGGCCCTACAGGAGTACCTCTTCTCTCTTCCTTTATTAAGTATCCCCTTCCAGTTCCGTTCCCCCCAACGTCCTCCACCTCAATTTTTTTTTTAGCAACTAAGGATTGCCAGTGTCTTCTTGTATTCACTTTACTTGAAGGAACTGGTCGGCTCTCTTTTTTTTCCTTGGCTGTTCCTCGAAGGGAGGGGGCCTGATCATGGGATCGGCCGCAACCACCTCATGGATTCTCCTCACGGTTACATTTGTACCGCTCCGGTCACTTTTTCGTAGTGTTCATCTTTTCCCCTTGACTGAAATTTTTTTACAAGAAGGCCGTTGGGTTCATCAGTTGGCCTTTCTCTCTCAGTGCGATCACCACTTAGGATTCTTTTCTTCTTTCCTTTTTACTCACTCCTGAAGGGTTAACTCCCGTTCTTACATAACACGGACTTTTTCTTCGGGCTTTTAGGACTTGCTTTTTCCATAATCGTTTTCTCTATTTTTGAAAGTGAGACTCTTCATTATCTTTTTTTGAAGGCTTCCTTTCCACCTTCCTTCCTTGAGGTGAGTTTCTTCTCTTAACATACGTTTTTTTTCAGTCCCCCCGAGGGTTTGGCAGATTGTCCTTTTCGGAAAGGCGCTTTTATCTTTTCCGAAACTTCCCTTGGTGATACTCGCTCTTCTGGCAATGGAGCTTTTTCCGGTGGCCACCGGGCCCCTCAAGTAGTCTCCAGGCAATCCTTCACCACTAAATGAATTTCCCTGGCCCCCTTAACGACACTGCCTGCACCTAACGTTGTTCATACCTCCCTTCCCCCCTACGGCGGAACATGAAAAATCTCCTTCTCTTTTTTATTGAGGCCGAAACCCCTTGCACACCCCACCCTTAGGTTCTTATTTTCTGTCAAGTGTCCCGCTGGTCTATACCTTCGTTCTATCTCCCTGCCACCGATGCGCGCCCCCTCGTCCTTTGGAATCTCCTCTCCACCTAATTCCTCCCATCAGATGTGTGAAGTTCTATTTAAAAATTGGTTCTTATGATAATCTTCAAGGTACTACTTCTTTTCCATCTGTCGGTTGGATGCGCTCCGGAACCCTCTTGTTTCAGTACAGAAACTGGCCGATTTTTCCATGATTGAACGCCGCTCAATCTCCTACGACCACGAGCAAAGAGTTTTCTCATATTCTGGGCTTTATCGCTTCTTGGCGGATCCTTGCCCTCGATGATCCGTACCCCTTACGTGTTCGTGGCCCTAGTGTCCCCGTTGATTCATGATTCCCTTTTTCCTTACAAGTGGGTACACTGTTTCCCTGACTTTTCCCTGGTCGCTGAGGTTTTCTTCCCATTTTTGTAATTCTGCAGCGAGGAAATTTTCGGACCCTTCCGAATGAAACCTTCTAGTTGTCTTTTCTCACTGCACTTGGTTAGAAAATTTGGAGCTGCAGTCCTTTCTTATAAGTTGAAGGGGAGTCCCAGTGATCATCTTGTCCCTTCCCACTGTTCTCAATCCGGGGCTAAGAGAGGTCCCCCCCCTCTCCGTGCGTCACTAACTGTCTTGCGGGCCCCGACAGCGACAAGATCGTTTCGCCAGTCGGATGAGTATTACTCTTTGTCCTTTCTCCCCTCCCCTCCCTAGGTAGCGGTCTGCTCCTGCTCTCCGGACCCCCTCGGTCGTTTTGTTTTGTTTTATCTTTTTTGTTCCCGGCGGACACGTGGACTCTAGCTGCTCTTTCTTCCCGATCCCGCGCGCATGTTCCCCGCTTCAAATACTCCCCGTTTTTCCCTTTTGTAGAACCTTTATTTCCATGGTCCTTGCTCCTAGCACTCACCTCTTCTTCCCTTTCTACTGGCGCACTTTCTAGCACAGAACCCTCCGGAGGACGGATGGTTTTTTACCCCCTCCGACATTCAGCTCTTTTCCCCTTTACCCCCCCTCTTCCCTCATGAGCAGTTTCCCTGTTCTCTTTATTTTCACAGTCCCCAAGCCCGCCTTTTTTTACGCGCCCCGCTCTTTTCTACCCGAGAAGAAAGAAAAGCTTGGATCTGGGTTGAACCGGGACTAGTTTCCCTGCGATGGGAATGATGCCCCCATCTCTCGCCTCCCTGACTAGGTCCACAGGGCCAAGCTTGATTCCTTCCTGAGGCTTTTTGCTCTTTTCGCAATATTCCCGTTTAAGTCAAAGAAGCCCGCAAGAACTTCCAGTTTAAAGAATCCTCCTCCCCCCTTTTTTCTTCCCTTATTTCCCTGAGACCTCCGCCCCGGCCCCTTTTCTCACAACGTACTTATCGCGGACTTGTAACGAAGGGAACCCCATAAAACGGGATCTTTTTCTTCTCGGCCCATGAAACGAGTCTCCTTCCTTTTCTCGTCTCCTTTTGATCTCTCTTTTTTCCCTCCCCCCCCTTTTTTTGTTCTCTCGGTTACACCTGCGCACGGTCGTTGTTGACTTGCTGTCTTACGGGTTTTGATCTGTTCACCTTCTTGAGTGAGGCTTTGGTGTCCTGCTTTTTCAATGGCCATCCCTTCCCTTCTTTTTAACCTGTTTCATGAGGGAAGGAGTTCCTCTGTAGTCTTGCGTGCGGCTTCCGTGGTAGAATGACACCCTTTCCTTTATGCCTTTTTTGTGCAGGACTGCAGGTAAAGAGACTTTTCGATCCCGCTCATTTCTAAGGGAACTCCTCCAGGCCCGCTCGATTTAGAGATCTCTTCTGTTCACCCTGCTACAAGTGATTTGCGGATGAGCGGGTTTGTGATTCCCCAAGAAGATGAAGCTTGGTTTTTCTCCAACAAAAAGTAGAATTTATTGCCCTTTCTCTAGTAGTGTACTTGGCACCTAGCTTCAAATCGTCTTTGTTAGATCCCTACAATCCTTTTTTCCTTCCTGCTTTTTTCCCTTGTATCCTAAGCCAGACTTTTTTCGAATTTCCCAAGTTTCTTTACGATAATTTCCAGGGAAACCCCCTACCTTTTTGCCCCCTTGGTGGGCTTCTTGTGTGGAATGGCTCTATGCCCTCCCCTTTTCTCTCCCTCTTTTCAGGAAAGAGGGATGTGCCCTCATATCTTTCCACCTTAGGAACTATTCTTCCCTCTGTCGCTTTCCAGCGGGCACCTTTTTATACAGTTGCTTCCTATCGGAGGTGGTTCGCTCGTACGGTTGAAGACAACTCCCTTTTTCCTTTTCCTAGAAAAACCCTCTGGTCTCCTCCTTGTCTGTTCGTCGGCAGGATGTCTTGTTCTTTTACGCTTTAGAAAGATCTGTTGCTCTTCCCTCAAATTAAGGCGCCGATGCGCGAAACGTACCCCCTTTTTTATTCCTGACCAACACTTTCGAATGTACCTCTCCTTCCGTATGTCTAGATGCTGTCTCCTTGAATTTCAGAAAGTCTTTGAATAACCTGAATCCCGGGGAACCACTCCCTTCTTTCTACCCCTGGTATGTTAGCCAGGTTCCCCCCTGACATTTTTTGCCTTCTTTTTCCCTCCCTAGGACGCGACATTTCTCCTGATAACCCGCTGGCGATCTAAGAAAAGCAGGTCTCTATACAGCCACCGCGTGCTTTCGAGGGTTAGAGAAGTTGATCATCCCCTTCGTTAAACCCTTGGGCGACTTTATACCCTCCTGGAAGTCTTCTTTTCTTTGCGATTCCCTAAATCAAGTTTGGGAGGCATTCCCCCCACCCTTTTAGGTCGTCGGTTCAAGTTCAAGTTAATAGCCGAAAATGCATTCTCCATGGACCTCTCCTCTTTTCTCTCTCTCAGGGTTCTACATTTTCGTAAAACCTCTCGTGTATTAGGCTCCTCAGAACGGCCGATACGAACTTCAACTCGAAGGCCACATACGCCTCCCAATCCCCCTTCCCCAGTTGGGTGGCTTTAATACTCATGGGGACATGTTTCAGATCTCCAGTCGGTTGAGATGACAAAGAGCTCTTCTCTCTTCTTGAATGGTGACACTTTTCGTCACCCCCCTTGTTGCCCGGTGCTTTTTGAAGGTTCTCCCCCCCCAGGGGCCTTCATTGAGTTTGTTTGGGTCAAACTTTCCCTCTGGCACATCCGCACCCATTGAAGAAGAAGTCCTTCTTACTAGAAGAAAACTTTCTTTCTGTCCCGTATTCTCTCCGGGAAGTCTAAGCACCCCAGTTCACTCAGGAAAATAAGATTCTTCTAGGTCTGCTTGTGACAGTGCCCTCGAAGTCCAAAAAGCACCTGCACCCTTCCTGCACTCAGCTCAACACGTTCTTCTGAAATTCCCTTCCCTTTCCTAAGCAGGCCCAGCCCCTGTCCTTTTCCTCCTTGCACCGTGTTATGAACTACAGCTTTTCCAGTATGCCCCGTCGGGGCGCAGCCAACCCACCAGAAAAGCCTCCGTATTGTTCCCTGTCCTGCTTAGACAGCTTTGACCCCTTTAGCACACAAGTCTTGCAGGTCAGCGGAGCTGCTATCATACAAAGAGAGTAAAGCACGGCATTGAGCATTCCTCCTCCCCGTCCTTGAGGACGAAGTGACCTCATTTTTTCCCCTCCCATTGCCTGTCAGCAGAGGCCCACTAGCCTTTTCTAACTCTTCTTTTAGCCGACACGTTCTCGCATCCTAAAATGAATCCCCCCCAACAAGGGGTTACTTCCCGGCCATCAGCGGCAGGCTCTTGGTCTCTCTTTTTCTCTCTTCATTTTGATGAGGAGAAGGACTTCTCCTTCAATCCAGTTTTTCCCCTCCCCCCCCCTTGTACGCGGCTGGGTGCCCTTCCTTCAGGCCTGAACCCCTTAAGCCCTCGGGAGAAGTTCGAAATTCTTTGAGGGACGATCATGGACTGACAGCCAGGAATCTCTCCTTCTCTCCCGACGAGCCTTGTGAACAGTACTTCTTCCCCCGTATCCCCCTCCGAGACTGATCCAATTTGGAGGATCTTTCACCCCTTCATCAGTTTGCAGATAAGAAGTTTCTTAGGAACAGAATCGGAGTAGAATGTTGGTGGAGGTGACCGCGTGCTTTTTCCCTTTTCCTATTTATCCTTCTTTCCTTAATTCTTATGTTTCACTTTCCTTTATCCGCGACAGACAAGCTCTGGACTTAAAAGGCGAAAAAGCCTTCGAGAACCCGTTCGAGTCCGAAAACTCGCCAGGAGAAGGTGTTTTCTATTGTCCTTTTTCTTAAATTTCCACAGAACCTCTCCCCGCCCCTTTCGAGGGGACCGTTTAATGATCCGAACTAGGACCAGATAGATATCTGCGAGACGAGGCTACGAGTCCTCCTGCCCCCATATCACGTATCCTTCCTCCCCCCTTCTTCCCTATTCCTTTCAGCCGACAACAGGTACAGGTGTTTCCTTTCCTCAAGTCTTAAGATAGTCATAAATTTTAAGACAAGAGTAAGGTTATGATAGGATCTCTCTAAATATAATCCCCTTTTTTTCTTTTTTTTATGAGGATACTACTTCCCCTCACCTTTCCTCTTCTCCCAGTCTTCCAGAGGAGAAGATTCTGGCAGAGGTCTTAATCGCGGTTAAGGGCGCTCGCCTCTCCTCTTTCCGATTGCTCAGGTATTTGTTCTTTGATTCTTCCAGGAGTGGAGAATATGTCTAGATCTGAGGGGCTTTAATGCACGTGTTCAACCTCTCCGCTTATGAGCGACGTCTTTTCCCTCTTTCTGTTAGAACTCCTTTAATCATCTCCCCCTTCTCTTTTTTCTAGTAATGCGACTACGTTTGCCGTTCCCGCCTTGAAGTCCCTCCTTCCCCTCCCTGTAGTTGAATGGGGTCCTCCTTCTCTCCTTACTCACTCACGCTTTTCGCGTCTTTCACGGGCTTTCACGTGTTTTTCCCAATTAAACACACCCGTGCGACGCCGGGGTTCCTCCTTTTTTTCTCTGTAGGATGAGGGTTCTTTCCATTTACTCCTCTCCCCCCTTGAGGATTAACTGCTTCCTCAGGTCAAATGGTTTGAGGTGATATAGATCTGAGCTTGCCTGCGTCCATGATGAACAACCTGCCATCCTTTCTTTTCTTATGTTCCCTAGGGGAGATCTTCCTTTTTTTTTTCCTCCATGGTTCCGGAGTTGCCCAGCACCGTCCTAGATCTTTTTTAATTTTAGACTTAACCGGCCCGTGCCGCCTCAAGAGTCTCCCCCCCCCCTTCCTCTTTCCGATGTATGGAAGGAGGAACATTTTTTTGTCTTCAGTGAGTCATCATTTGTACTTTTTCCTTTCTCTCTCTGTGGATAGACCGTATTTTATGGAAAGCTCACCTTGCAATGGGTCTGGGCCTGACCCCTGATTCTCCCTCCCGACTTCGGGCTTTTTCCGTTTCCGTCTTTCCTCTGTCCTGATGCCGAGCAATTTCGCGCTTATCAGGCGGCCTTTTAGCTGAGTAGGGGGTTCTTCTCCTTTCCCTGGAAAACAGTCAAGATTCCCTTTTTTTCTGTTCTTTCTTTTCCAGCAGGATGCCGGTTCGTCTGTCTTGGCAGACCTAAAAACCCCGGTGCTTTCGGATGGGTAAGGGCGGCACCGGCGGCTTTTCCTTTCCTTCTCCTGTTTTCCACTCGTTTCCCGATGGTTGTCCTGTGTTCTTGACACGGCACCTTGCTGTGGTGATGAGATGAACCCCCCCGGTTTCGCCCGGCCCTTAGAGGGTTTTTCCCCCCCTCTTTTTTTTATGCATTGATGCTCCTCTCCCGCACACTGCCCGGGTTGCCAGTTGCTGTTTCTTTTTTCCTCCAGCGTTTCGGGTTGACGGAACCGAATACGCCCCTAAGATTCCCCCTCTCCTGGACCCGGACACCCCACCCTTTTTTGTGACAGACCTTTCAAGGCGTTCTTTTATACTCGGTTTTCCTCACAACCTCTGCCCCCAATGACACATCGGCAGACACATATATTCGGATATAGGAGCAGCCCCATTGGTCGTTTGAGCTACAGGCGCATATGTGCCTTCCCTCTCTATTATACCTGTCATTCTTCTTGACGCTGGACAGACCTCAGGGAATCAGGTAGTTCGGTTAGAACCACCTAGAGAAACAGCTGGAGGTTTTCCTGTTGACTGTCAACTAGCTTCCCCTTCCCTGCAAGTGTCGACATCGACGTAGGTGGTGGCAGTGCAGCCCGCCTTTCTCATTAAAGGAACTTTCCCCACCTTTCCCTATTTGCAGTGGCGGTATTTATCGGAGAAGACCCCGAACTTTCCCGCCCACTTCTGTAACGCAGTGGCAGCTTCCTTCCTTTTTATGGTCTGCTAACTTTTGTGTTTCTGGCCGGATCTCCTTTCCCCCTTACGTATGCACCTTCTTTTCCCCCTGGCCTTTATCAGCCCCTTCTTGTAGTTTGTCGAACAAGCAAGTTTCTCCCCGCCGTTTTGTGATTCTCATGCTTTTTTCCCAGTTAGGAATTTCTGGCTCAACGGACCTTCAGACCGTCGGTTTTTCGCGTTTATAAATATTCGAAAACATTTGGGTGGGTTAGTGTTTCTTTCCCCGCGGTAGGTCGTCCTCCCTGAAGGTCTGGACTGCAAGAACCATTCTCTTTACCACTCTGGACGGCCTAGACCTTTTTGGCCGCAAGAGAAACAGTCCTGGCTCCTCCTGTTGGGCCCTCCAGAAGATGATTCTTTCGTTCCCCAAGCGAGCGAACCAGCCCCGCTCTCCCCCGGAATGCTTGTATACGGATGCCCGCAGCTTTCCTTCCCAAGCGAAAGGGTCGCGGCGTGTTGAAGTTCCCCTCGGGTAAAAGTCCTTTTCTTTTTTCCCCCACTTCCCCCTTTCCTCTGAGAAGGGATCCTCTTCACGCGTGTCCAGATTCCCTCCTTCCCAGTTTTCTTTTCAGCCCCCCTCTTTGTTTAGATGGTCGTGGACTGCCCGAAGGGTCCCCACTTTTTCCTCCCTTCTCCGCGAGACAGCCCCCCTCTTTTCCTTTGACTATCAAAATCACAATCCCCCAGTCGTACTAACACTACGACTGGTGGTAATTTTTTTTTCTAGGCGACTAGATCCCTTTCTACCTTGGTTTGATTTCCCTCCCCCCCCCTCCCTCAATCCTTCGACAGCTCTTGCCTCCGCTTCCCCCTCCGTTCACCTTTGGGCCGGTTCCTAGTGCGACGAGCGTCAATGCTGCTGGGCATGATCAAAATCCCCCTTTCAAGCCTGATAGAGTCCCTTGAACTCCTTGCCCTTGGCAGGTCTTTTCCAGAAGCGGAGATCCCGATTCTTTTTTGCATTGACGACTTCCACGATTTTTCCGCACATTACCCTAGTAGCAACGGTTGATCCTGGAATGGACAGTCCTTGAAAGCCGTCCCCCCTTCTCCGGATCACACGTTTCACCGCTTCTCTGAATTTCCCCTCTTTTTGGGGACCCTTGAGGCCTTCGTTCCCAAGTCGGCATGGTCGCCCACTTCCGGGAAAGGG
>Ga0179593_1755582_pt1 | contig 12209 bp, 12 predicted proteins | sample CZODoug2_1_08_16_FD_185931 | JGI IMG/M metagenome (GOLD analysis project Ga0179593, IMG submission 185931) | Vadose zone soil fungal communities from Angelo Coast Range Reserve, California, USA - CZODoug2_1_08_16fungal (PacBio error correction) | ecosystem: Environmental > Terrestrial > Soil >... | reverse complement strand
GCTTTAAGCTTTAAAAAGATTTAATTTGCTTTTGCGCTCTCCCTGTTTTTTGGCCCCTTAAGCGTATGACTTTCCCTCTCGGGGAACAAGACCAACCTCCCCGCCTTAAAACCCTCATGAAGAGACGCGTAAGTACCATTGACGAAAGGTTTCGATTCTCCCCACCAAGAGACAAAGGACAAGAAAAATTACTTGCGAGCCCCCCCATTTCCGGTGTGTGTTGAGATATGCTACCATGACGGTTCCTTTTGGGCTTCTTGATTTTTCTTTTTCGAAATGGATCCCTCTTGACGGGATTTCCTGTCGGTCCCCTCTGTTTCGAACGGAGTATTTTTCTCAATTTCTACCCCAATTCCATTTTTAACCTGAACCTCCGAAGGCTTCTCGCACAAATATACCATGTCTCCTCACTAGAGTTCCCCACTCCCCCCCCTCTTATGAGAATGGTACCGACTTTCCTTTTTGGGACTGACGCCTCCCCTCCCTTTATCCGGTTGGTCCTGGTTCCTCTGCCCATCACATCTGGCTGGCTTTTCGCGCGCGCCATGCCATTTAAATAAGCATCTCGCCTTTCGCTGCTGCTTCCTTTCCTCTTCCTTGCCGGTCGCTATTTAATCATTTGACCCCCCCTCTTCATCTTAGGCTGCGCCATCTTTTCCCCCTCCTGCCATTCTCTCGCTCCTTCGTCATTTTTTCTGGTGCATGGAAACTTCACATCATACTTCCCACGCTTTGACTTTTCTTTTTGAAGGTCCAAAACCACTTCTCTCGGGCCCCCACCCTCCGCTTACGCCCCTTCATTTTCGACAAGAGAAATGCTCATCGACTCGCCCCACCCAAGCCCCCCTGCCCTTACTTGCTCCTGGTCATTTGAATTTTCTCTTTTAGGCCGCATTCCTTTCGGCGTCCGTCCTTACCATTCCCCCAAAAATTTGGAGTTCGATCCTGCATGGTGGTCCCACACTAGCCTTCCATTACCGACTCAAACGGAAGCAGAGCGAGTCTTTTGCAGGAAGGACATATGTCACTCCTCCTTCGGCCAGATAGAGGTCCGCTAAAAACACATCCAAGAGAGAATGAAATTAGCAAGATTTAATCTTATTCCCTCAGTTATGGCACCTGAACTACAGATTCCCCAATTCTTTTTTAGATAGCCCATTTCTAGCAGAGTTAATTCTTTTTCGCTCTACTAATTGCGCCCCCTGAAAAGGGGCTGTAGTCTTTCAGGAAAAGTGGGTCCGTGTTGGAGGAATCATTACCGCGTGCACTGAGCCCCCCCTAGGGAAAAAAGGCACGGGAACCGGAGAGGTTCGACGAACCACCGAAGTTCTTTTCTGGAGGAGTTGAAAGGGTCCGCCTTAAAATTACAAAAACTTCGAAGTTAAGTCCTTCTTATTGTTCTCTATGTTTGAATAAGGTTTTATTATCTTAAGGAGAAGTGCTACCCAGAATCCCCTGATTGCCTTTGCCCCAATTCTTCCCCGTGGGGGTTAGGGCGGTCAAGAGGATTTTGGGGGGTGGTTTGAAATTGTTTCAACCACGATTCTCTTATTGGTGTTCCCCCCCTGGCGATCAGAACACCGGTAATGTTTTATCCTCCTTCTGTTAATTCCGCAAAGAGATAGGTACTTTGGTAGGTCTTGTCCGCCTTTTTGAAGTACTCAACCTTTCCCCACTTCATCTAGGGAACCTTGGAGAGACTGAGCTGTTTTTGAGCTCTTCCTTTTCCTTGGGATTTGGCCCTCGGTCCCCGACCCTGGAACCCGGCTGGGCCCGGTTTCCCCTTCACTCTCTTTTGTACTCCTAAAAGGATACACTCCTTGGGATCAATCCGCCTTGGAATTTTCCCAAAGTTGTTCATAGGCTTGGTCCCCCAATAGGCCCACCCCGGTCAGTCCGGGACTTTTCGATTATTTTGCTAATGATTCTTCTCCTAACCCTCCTCCCGTCTCGCTGTGACCTGTCCGGTTTGGTTGCTTGGAGATTCGCTCTGAGTTACTTGTTTATCCCACCATTTCTCTCCACGGTGGCAGTAGTTTGTTAGTTTAAGAACGACATGTCCCTCCGTCTACTCTCTTAACTTCTTTAATTTCAACCCCTGGGTGACAACCCTCACAAATTTCTTGTTGCCTTTGCGACACGATTCACCGTCCCTTTCACCCCTTCTTTTGCCTCTGCCCCCCCCCCCTAAACGCGTTGTACCAGCCTTGAAAAAGTTTATTAGACGGATCCGTTTCCCCCTTGTCCTTCCATATTTTTCTTATTAGTTTCCTCTAACAAACTTATCACAAACCCGCACTGTAGCCTTCTAGCGCCGCTAGCTTTTCCTGAGCTTCCTTTTTAGTATAGATTCCGCTTTGTTTGGGCCTTCGACCGAGTGCTAACGGGGAAAAGTTCCCTTCGAAGAAGGGGGCTTTGTTCCATGTTTTTTCTCCCTCCCTTCTTTCTACTTAGTGTCTTTTGACCCCCCCCGTCCCACAATGAGAAAAAGACAGAACATACAATATTTCATAAAGTACTCCCATCTCTGTTATGGGCCCAGAGGTGTTTCAACAGGGAATCACATTATCTCTCTCTTTTCTCCTTTTTGGGTTTTTTTGTCCTCCAGTGGTTCTTCACACTGAGTTTTGGAAACATTGGGCACCTGATTTACGTGCTCTTTGTTCTCTCTATTCCTTACTGGGAATCTAAACTCCCCCCGTTGATCCCCAGCTTTTACTGCAGTCACTCATGAAACCTAAGAATGACCCGATGCGGCCACCGATTTCCCCTTCACCTCCTAATTCCCAACGAAACCCCAAGGAGGGCCCCCCGCACTTGCAAGATGCCTTCTTCCTAGATCCTCTGAGGCTTTCTGAGATCGGTGTGGCGCGTGTGAATATGTGAAAAGAATCCCCACCCCAGACTTCGGAAGGCCCTAGACAGCTTAGCTCGGGACTGGATTATCCGCCTTGACGGTCCCGAAGGGAAGTTCGTTTTTCATCCCCCTTGACTTTTTTCCAGTTTCCAGCTTGAATTTCACCTTTCCGAGCCCCATACAACGACAGTGGAGGCTCCCCTTTTTGCCCCCCTCCATTGGTCCTGACTCTAGCCTGCGTACATGTCGTTCTTTAGGTCAAACCTCCTTTTCCCGTTTCCCCTTCTGATATTCATTTTGTGAATCATCGACTCCTTAGAAAAAACAGAGGACCTGCCACTCACTCCGAAATTTCCACAAAGCTGGTAATCCCATACTGTATTCGACTCTTCCCCCCTATGCTCCCCAATAAATGCCCTTACTTTGCCGGGCCTAGGTGTTCCAATCCATCTTATTTTTCCCAACTCTCCCCCCCCTAGAGTCTCTAGAAAGTCACTCTCGAGCTACAACTGACTTTCGCCGATTTGCTGGTCCTCTCTCCCAAAATTTCCAGAGCGACAACCCCCAACTCGACCTTGCGAAAGAAGCTTTTTCCGACACCTTGACCTTTGCACACTTCCTTTTCAGACAGGCGTTGCAGCCTCAAAATAGAGATATATTCGTTTACATAACGTCCTTTCCCTTTTCAACGTTCTATGACGAGTGTGCCCTCACCTCTCCCGGAACGGGTACCCAACCCTGCATGCATCACGAAACCCCCCATTTGCAACGTACATATTCCGGCGCCAAGAACCGGCCCCCCTCGTATCCCCCTCATCTGGGTCGTTTCCATCCCCCCCATACCGCGCCGTTAGTTTCCGCTTTACTCCCAGGTACCGTTTATCCCTACTCCCGTCTCCCGTGTTTTTTAGGAATGGCTGACTCTTGAACGCAGTGTCCACAAACCAAATTTTTTTCCGTTTGATATTTCGTTAGCGGCCCCCCCTGGGAGATTCTCCCGTGATGCTAGTTCTGTATGGCAAACGGAGCGTGTTCCCCTCCCTCCCCCGGAAACACATGGTCCCTCATATCTGATGATTCCCCCCGTAAGGAAGAGCCCTCAAATGCTTCGTCTTGCCCCCTGAAGGACTTCCCTCCCTTCGCTTTCTTTTCAAGAACTTTCTCTTCTTCTTTTAACAGCTTTACAAAGTCCTTTCAGCCCCTTTTTCTTAAAAAATCTAGGTACTTCTTCAGCTCCGATTGAATTCCTTCTGTGCTGGGTGCACCCCCGGCGAGGCTCGATAGGAGTTTAATTCTTTTTAGCCTGGATGTTTTTTAACCGAATCCTTGCGTATCGTACTTGTTTTCCACGTGATCTTTCCCGGGGGATGCTAGGCTAACTATCCTTTATCCCACATTTTCCGTTATCTAGCTTTCCCAGCGTCTTTGGGGGTTTTTTCTGTGGGCTGGATTCGGTAATTATATGCCGTCGCCTTTTCCCCGCTCTCCCCGGATGATTTGTGAACTGAAGCCATTTTGTTTCTTTCCCCCCCGCCCCTTTCTGACCCGAGGTCCTTTTCCTATGAGCCCGATTCTCCCCCCCCGTAAAATGATCGTTTCTTTTTCTTCCTGCCTTCCCTGAATCTTCCGCGCCAGGCACGATACTTGGGTCAATGAGATGTCAACGATGACGAGTTGAGTTCCTGAGGTCAGCAGAATATGCACTTTCTGTAGGGAGGGGATTGATTCTTCGGTCTTGAAAAGAATTTGAACAGAAAGAGTGTAGAGTTATCACACATAAGTTTTCCAGTTCTGCGTTCGAAAGGAAAAGAACTCCTCGAGATCCGGGAGGGAAGGCAGGATACGATATTGAGCTACGTTCCACAGTTTGAGGACCTTGGAGGAGAGGGGGCTGCCTGCTTTTACATGGAGAGAGGGGGATGCATCAGATTTGCTTATTACGACTGGTTGGGCTTCTCTTACCAGATCTCAGTGATCCCATGCTCCCCGTGAGCCCCGTGATTTTTCTTCATCAGATAAAATACCAGACTGCCAGCAAAGCATTCTCCTCACCCCTGAAGTTTAGTTTTCGTGATCCTCCACACGAGACCAGATTCCTCGGGAACCCCCTTTTCAAAAATGCACGAGGTTACTTTTCCTTTGACTCCGGGTCGGGTGGGCTTGAAGGATAGATGGCGACTCCCCTTTCCGTCTTCCCCCTGGCCTTCACAGCCCCACTCGCACGACCCCACCTTGGATTAGCAGATGGTAGTTTTTTCCGAACGGAGAGTCTCTTGTTATCCCCCCTTTGACCTCACCCCTCGTCGTACTTTGACCCTTTTTACAAAAAATTTCCGACTACGGGCTATTCGCCGTCCAACATACTATTCTGTTCTCCCCTCAACCCTTTCTCTCCCCTTAATGTTATGTTTAATCTTTCGATTATTCCCACTCCCTCATTCGCCCCTTTGTCCTTGTCTACCTCAAGGAATCTGATTTTTACCGAAGGGTATCCGGCTTCCTTTACCTTTTTGTGCCGCTCGCTGCATGCTATTACGTAATTTCCATTCTCTCTTCTGGTCCTTCGCCTTCATCTCAGCACAGCACTATCTGGGAAGGGCAGCTTTAGACAGTCCTTTTCTGACCCTTCGTTCTCCGCGACCCCCTGAACCTCCGAGAATGGAGGAGGGTGTGAGGGCCCCGGGAAGTTTTTCCGCACCTTGTGCGCCCTTCTTTGGCCCCCCGGGCATTTCCGACTTCGACCAACCTTCGTCGTGTCCCGCCCGCTCGCCTACAGTCCAGGCTCCTCCAGTCTTCCCGTGAAGTCAGGGCTCGACTCGCATCCAAAACATTTCTTGGTCCTCGCCTTTGCCCTTTCCGTTGGGAGTCTCAAGGGAGAGGTTAAGAGTTCCTCAGTCCCCTCGCCCCTATCAGTGCTTCATGAATCTGCACAACAAATTGTGAGGTTTGGCCGACCATTCGCCCTCACAATGACACATCCCCAGCAGGCTCAAACCGCAAACGTCCCCGAATAGCCACTTCTCCTACCAGCTCACTAACTAGAGCTCTTGACAAGAATACCTATCTTTTTTTTCCCCTCCCTGTTCCCCCTCCCGCTTTATTGACACCGGCACTCCAACAGCGACGTTGAAGTAAGTTATCTCTTTGCCCCTAAGCTGGGACGACCCACTGTGATTAGCCCGGAGAACGTTGTGAAGTGCCCCTGATGCATTCTCCGTCTGCGTGACCTGATGTCCGCGGAGGTTCTCTCACAATCTTCGAAATGGGATCTTTGCTCCCGATTTTTTTCCCACTTTGTTTTCATGGTCCAACAAGTCAGGAGGTTCTAGACGTTTGGACGTTGGGGTTCGCCGTACCCAATAAGACATCGGTGTGTCGGAGGAGGGATGCCCCTTTTTTTGGACCTGTCGCTAAGCGATTTAGTGGAAATGTTGAAAGCACTAAGCCTGCTTTTTAAACCTTTCCGATCTTTCATCTGTTATGGGCGGTCAAGACTTCCCTTGCTTTGTTTTTTGTTTGGTCTTGGTATAGTGCGGGGCGGGTGTTCCCTTCGGCAACCCGTCATGCTTTTCTGATACTTTCAATTGCCGCGTTGTGCCCTACGCGTTACTGGACGGCCGTCCGACTTTTTGACCTTTTGGCAGAAGCCTTTCTACGGTCTTGCCCCCCGGAAAGGGACAGGAAAGGGTTTCTAGGCAAGAAACGCAATTCTTCCCACCCTTTGAGAGTGAAAAGGAATAGTTGAGGATTGAGAGAAGATTTATAGAAGGGCTTTTACATTCTGTGGACCTGCGGAGCTAGAAGGGACTTTCCTAAAGTAAGGCCCCACCTATTTCCCTTGTTGGGGTTTCCTATAAAGGTGTGTAGGATTGGTAACAACTAGGCCGGTTTGTTTGCCTTTCTTTCCCTTCTCCTGTCTTTGATGATAGGACCCAAAACAGTTTATGAACTTTTCTTGTGCTTCGATCCCTCCGTTTCCTTTGTAGTTTTTTGAGGCTAGCGAATGTCAATTGGTCCCCACCATTCTCTACTTCCGGTCTCGTTTCCCGACTTTACTACCCGTCTCTGATGTCCCCCCCCTCTTCCTTTGGAATTATTTTTTTTCCCAAAAAGGTTCTACCTCCCTCTCTGAAGGGCGACGGTTTATTCGCGCCGCACAGCTTCCCATGTCCACCCCCCTCGTTGGGAACATTTCGGGTTCTTTCCGCTGATTCGGACTTCATCCGTGTCCTCTTTTATCTCAACTGTATTAGTTTGGACATAGTCACAAAGTGTAGCAAACCCCCTTCCCTTTTTCTAGCCTCTTTAGATCTTTTGCCCCTTCTTATTATTAGCGTTAGTTTGGAGGGAATTAAGAATTCTTCGTGTGTCTTTGTGAGCCCATTGGGTTCTCCTCCCATTCGTCATTCTTCTGGTTTGAAGGATGGGACTGCAACTATAGAAAGGACTTATTAGACCCCCGGGAAGACTCCGTGGGAGAAGGGTGAAAAGGGTCATCGAGATCAGACAAACGAGCACAGGCCAAAGATTGAAAGGGAAGGCCCACACGCTGGTCGGAAATGCGGTTAACTCCATTTTCGGATCTTGAACTAGACGTGTTGTTTTTGTGATCGAGACTCCCCCTTTGCCCTTTTTTTTTCTAACAGTGCTGCTGAATGACCTTAGTATTGGCGGTCTTCTTTTGCTCCCCCCATTTGCCAAAGTCCTAATTTCACAGCTGGCTCGATGCCTTCACTCATTTTTATAACGAAGTTACCCTGATTGTTCCTTCTCTCCCCCACCCCGTAGCCTCAAAAAACAACCACCACCCACCCCCCCACCCCCAAACCCCCCCCACTCCCCCCACCCTCCGCCTAAGAAATGCTTCTGATTTCTCCCCGCTAGCGCTAGCTCGCTATCCTTTTCTCCTTCTCCCCCTCATGTTACAGAAGCAACTCCCTCGTGGTTGATAGGTTTTTAACCCGAGCACCTTCTTCGACCCCCCCCCCCGTCTTTTTTTTCCCCAGAAGCTGAATTTATTGTGATACGGAAGGCGATTTTTCACCATTAATATTTGACTGGCCTTTACACTTCCCCCAGTCCCCCATGAATCATTGGAGGTTTCTCCCCTTTAAGAAAAGCCCTTATACTTTGTTTTTTCTCGACTTCCTTTCGGTCAAACTACGCGGACCTTGTCCCTTACTTTTGAATGTGGAAGGTCAGGTCTTCTGCAATTTGCCAGAACCAAGAGGCACCCCCCGTCTTTGCATTTTAGCCCCCCCGCCTTTCGACCTCTTGTTGATGCACCCTGAACGGCGTATCGCAATACCCCGCTACTTCTGCCCGTTCCCACCCTTTCTGGTACACACGCGTATGAGCCCCACCTATCCGTCTTATAGCACCTAATGGCTAATAACTTACAGTCCCCCCGAATACTCCCGTCGGACCTTCCCTTTTCGCCTAAACTTCTCTAAGTCCGTACAGTGCGCACCGATGAGTTTCTTGATCCGTACAGAAAGAACCTTTCCCCTTGTTACCTGTTTTCCCCTTCTCTACCATTTCAAAAGTTCTCCATTACACCCGCTTCTGCCCAAATCAGGCTCATGATCTCCCAGCTTTTTCTACTTCCCTTGGGTTCCACAGAATTTTGAGCCAAGTCAGCTTTTTCCCATGACACGAAACCTCACAATAATTGCTTTCCCCCCTTCCTCTGCCTCTTAGCCATCACCCAATAGTCCTTTAGTCGTGGAAAAACATTGAACACAGACCTCTTGGCTGTTTCCCCTTCCAAGGGTGTGGAGGCGAAGGCATCCAACATCGACCTAGCCCCAAAGGATTGTTTTTTTCCTATCCCCTTCCATAAAAAACGAAAGGATTCGTCTGTGCTGTTCGTCCTTTATTTTTTTACGTTCCTGGGTCTTTTATTCGAGGGCATAGGAAGTTTTGCTTTTTCGTCCTTTCCAACCCTTCTTACCCCCTTGGGACAGAGACCTTACGACCGTGAATCCCCTGGGCGAGGTCGAACCCCTTTTAATTCCTTGTCGACTCAATGTTTCTCCCGTACTTCCCTTCGAGTGTTTTGGTTTCCCGACATGCGTACACTTGAAGTGCCTCTGCACTCGCCCGTGCCTCTTACTTGCACAGATCTCCTGGTCTAACTTCATTTCGTTGCTGGTTTTTTTTTGATGCTGGATGTCTGGGTTTTCTTTCAGCGGTCCGTTGGTCAGGTTACGAGCCCTTCGTATCGCAACCCACCAAAATTTCGCCTTCTCTCTTCGATCGTGGCTCCGTTGAGTTCTCCAAGAGAAAGTTATCCTGCAAAAAGGAGACCCTCGAAGATCGAGTCGGGGTGATTTTAGAGGTGCTTGATTGTTCGCGTCCCTCTGAACGCATAGGTGAATGTCTTTTTTGGCCGAGACCCTTTTCCGGGGCGGTTGCCAGCTAAGAGTCTGGGGGGATCCTGAAAACACTTCACTTTTCTCTCTGTCCCCAATTTTCCGCTGCCCAGCGTTTCCAACAGCAGTTCCCACTCTTTTCTTCTTAGTTTAGGACTTTTCCTCACATGGATGCAAAAGCGCCATGACGAAGATTCCCTTGGGGTCACCGAGAATTGCCGAGTCCCGTTGAAAAGCAGCTGTGGATAGTCTCCTAAGCCGTTAACTTTTTTTTTCTGATGCGGTGCATTTTTTCGACGCCCCCGACTTGGATGGTAATCCCAGGGACCACCTTCGCACTGTTCTTTGCATCTGTGAACCGCCAGATTTGCCTCGCCCTGGAAGTGCCTTTTCTACGAAGTAACTCTCCCCCCCCTTTGAGACTTTGAGGAGAGGGGTACGGACAGAGTCGAACAGTGAAAAAATCTGATGTGTGTGTTTGAGAGGGAATGAGGAGAGAAGCGGGGGGGGGGAATTTCCAAGCCTTTCTTCTTCTACCCCTTGAGAACCAAGAAAGAATGCAGGGAGTAAAATAAACATAAACCTCCGCTTTACAGACTCCAGAACGTTACGATGAGAGGTTCTCAAACCCCCCCCATCTTTCAAGGCATTGAGAATTACTTTTATTTTCTGTATGTCTTTGGGTGGGGGGTGGAGTGTTATATTTTTCCCCCGCCATCTGTGCGTTTTTTTTTCCTTGTCCTTTTTATGCTTAGCAAGAAGATAGAAGAACCCTTTATTCAATGGATATTCCCTTTGTTTTTTTGTATGTTTTTCTGGTTCCAACTTCCCTTATCTCTTTTCTAATGGAACTGAAAAAAAGTTCTTCTGCCGCCTACGGAGCCGCCCCCTCGATCATGGCTGGTACCGTCGTCACCACCTGCAAGCTCTCACTCGTTTCAGGTCTTCCGGATGACAGACCTCGGCAATATTTATATTTTGCCGACGCCCACACACAGGCGTGAGGGCGCGTCCTTTGGAGCTAGCAAACGCAAGACCGGGGAAGCGCTCTTTTTTTTGAAAGACAGGAGATGGGAGAGACGCAGAACTCTAACTGGCCCCCCTCCTCTCAGACATTTAGCCTGACTACGCTCTCAGCTAGGTTATTCCCCCTGAGGAAATCATATTTAACTATTCTCTTACCCCATTTTTCCCCCTATTTTGGTTCGGTTCAACCAACACTCTTCCTTTCAAATCCTTTCTGACTCTAAAGCAGAGTGAAGTGGAGGGTTTAATTGTTCCGAGGTCGCTCTAGTTTGTTCCCAACCCCTCTCCGCCCGGACCCCTGTAGTTTCCTAATTTCTCCCCCCTTATTGCCTTATCCTACCCCCGTAGATACGTCAATCTAAGCCTCCCCCTTTCGTCTGTCTCCCCTCAAGCAAACCAAGAGACCAACCTCCGCCCCCCACCCCTCCCTGCGCCTTCGCGAAGTATGGAGGACCCGCATGCGCATTGTTTGTTAGTTGTATCTATGACTAGCAGGCTGCCGTATCGAGGTCTCTCCGGACTCACCCTCGGGTCGCCGCATGGCCCTCGTTTCACATGCCACATGTTTCCCTAGTCCGATTCCGGGACCTCCCCCCTCCCTTCGACCGGAGAGACTCTTCACTGGATATAACATGTGTGATCTAGGATTAAAACCTGACAGAGTGGGGGACCACTTGTAAATCCGATCCTTTTTAGACCGACCCATCCCCTCCCTCTTTCAAGAGTTCCTTGTTAACCCAACTTACCTAATCTAGTTCCACGCTATTTTTCTTTTATTCACCGAACGTCCTGGGAGCTGTCATTCGTCTAGTGGGTTTTAAGCTGCGGCCCGGAGGGGGGGAATTCGCCCTGCTTAAAAGGGTTGAGTTCTAATCCGTAAGCAGGCGTATTCTCCCAGCCTGAGTCCCCCCCTGGAACAGCCCCCTTGCTCAGTAACCCAACTCAACTCCTCGAAGACCTACTTTTTCTTCTCTTATTCCCCCAACGAGAGTTACGTGCTCTTCCTGTAGATGGTTTATAGTCTGCGGCCCTGTTGATCTTTTTCTTCGTATATTGTTGGGGTGTCACGCAAGACCGGATAGGCAATTTCGTCTTCTTTCCGCACTTTATTTTACAGCATTTTTCCGTTCCTTGGTGTCTCCCCCTTCGGTCCTTCTCGTGGACAACCGAGGCGGGCGAGATCGCCACATGAGTCTAAGGTAATTGCCCCATGAAATTTTTCTACCTCGCTTTTCTTCATACCCTCGCGTGGTTGACTTTGCCTTTTTCCTTTCCGTCTTCCCCAGTCCTTTGTCCAGTGTTGTCTTACCTTTTTCCCTTTGGGCGCTTTCTCCAATGAAGATTTTGCGCTTGCGCCTTGTCTCCCTTGCCTTGGCAACACCTTTCGGCTGGTGTTCACGGTCACTATTAGCCGAGTTCCTTTTTTCCTTTCTACTCTGGTTGTTTTAACTTCTTTCATTTTGGACGTTAAGTTTTTATCTTCGGACGGTGGACAAGGTCCTTTATTTATTCATTTCCCAAGTTTTTTTCTTTATAGGACATCACACATAGGTTTTGAAGCCTTTCCGGAGTCCACCGATTTTTTTTTAGTGTTTGGGTCTCGGGGAGATTCCCCCTAGAGTGGGACGTGCCTTCGACCACCCCTGCACTTTACAATTGTCCCTTAGGACTGCAGCAGAAATGATTCAAGGCCCCTGTCTCCTCTAACCCTCAATTTTTTTGGTGCCCCAAAAAGGGATTATACCCCAACCTCCCCCCCCCTTTTTTTTGGTTTCGATTTTTCCAAGGAGTGTCCAAATTTTACTTTTGTCAGCCCCTTCTCCGCTGGACGGCGGTCAACGGATTGCCCGGGTTCCTTGCGATCAAATCTACCACCTATCACCATCGGCTAGTACCTTACCCCACTTCCAACCGAGAGTTCTCCTTCTATTCCGGGGTTTTTTTTGTCCTAC
>Ga0179593_1615555_pt1 | contig 12209 bp, 13 predicted proteins | sample CZODoug2_1_08_16_FD_185931 | JGI IMG/M metagenome (GOLD analysis project Ga0179593, IMG submission 185931) | Vadose zone soil fungal communities from Angelo Coast Range Reserve, California, USA - CZODoug2_1_08_16fungal (PacBio error correction) | ecosystem: Environmental > Terrestrial > Soil >... | reverse complement strand
GTTCAAGCTGAGCTTTTGGCGCATTCCCATACTCTATAGCACGCCCTTTCTTTTCCCTTCGTGGTCTTAGTCCTTGGCAATGCCCTTTGAACAGGCATTTTCCCATCTTAGGTCGCGAGGGCAAAGGTTTTTCCCGAAGTTTTCTGGTGTTTTTTTTTTTTACGGTTTCTTTAAGATTGGGCTGGTCTGTACTTTTTTTTTCCCCCACCTGCGGTCAGCACGGCTGTTTTTTTGAGCCCCAGGGCCGTCCCCTGTTCTTTTTTTCCCCAGCAATGCTAGGGATTTTTTTTTTTTACTTCCGCCTTCCGCTACCCTCTTTTTCGGGAAGGATTTCACGGTGCTGGCAATTTCTATTGATCTTTTTTTTTTTTTTCTTGGTGTGTTTCCCCCCCCCCCCAAATTTAGCGAATAGTCAAGCCCTGCCAACGTCCTTTCTCCGGCCCCTCTTCCAAAAACATGCTTTCCGCCTAGTGCACCTTTATCTTTTTCCCCCCATCTAGATTCATCATGTCCACAACCGTGTTGGCATGCTGATGGCAGTAATGTTTTTATTTTTTTTAATGTCTTTTTCCGCACTTACAGCCGCTTTCTGACCTTTCCTCCCTTTCCGTTTTTTTTCTTCAATCTTCTTACGGCGGACCCCCTCCCTCGCCACGAATTCATAATCTTCCCGAAAGTGGTGTTTCCCTTTTTTTCTTTGGGTTTGAAACCCACCCATCTATACTGATCTTCACCTTACTTTTGACTTTTTCTCCCTTTTTTTTTTTTAAAGTTGGCCCTTTTGTTCGTTGATCCGCGATTTGCTTTTGATGATGTTTGGTGACATTTGCAGCGGGTGGCTCCCGTCAAACCTACCTGGATCCTATCCAGATACACTTCCCTGGTTTTGTTTATGGTCCTGATGCGAAAAAAAAGACCTGCCCGCGGTTCCGTGTTCCTTCCCCTCGAACAGAAAACACCGTACAGTGAGCCATTCGCTTTCCCTACAACTCTTTTTTTAGATTTCTTTCCAACGTGTCCTTATCACTCTCGGATTCTCGAAGAGAAGGAGTTCTTATGCGTTTTTTCTTCCTTACTTCATTTTTTCCCGAGCACTGAGGAGAGGCTTTTTATTTCTTATGCCTCTGAATCAAGAAGCGCCGGCCCACCATTTGTTAAGATTTTTCAAATGTTCAACTCTCGAACTTTTTTTCTTGGAGTGGGATACCCCTCAGTCGTCTTTGGCTCTCGATTCTTCCACCAAATTTAAGGAGATGAACCCATCTTTCAGTGTTTCACTGGACCCCCTTGTTAGCGGGGTTCTTTTCTCGTGGTTTTTTTTGCTTCCGCCAAGCGAGAAGCCCAGCTGTTTCGTTGCCCTTCCGCGCGTGCTTTGGTTGTTGTTTTGTTTTTTTTTTGTGGCTCTTTTCTTTTTTTTTCGCCTGTGAGACCGCGCCTCTATTCTGAGGGAAATACTTATTCCATCTATGAAATTTTATTTTCGTGGTGTCCCTGTTCCCCGAAACCCCCCCCCCCTACAGCACACTGCCGCCGAATTTTCTAGTCATTTAGAATTTCCGCGGTTTCGGGTATACGTTCATCTTTCGAACCCTAACCCGTTGGCTATAGTTTTTGGCCCCCCCTAGCCCGTTCCGCGCGGGTACAACGTCAGCAATCGGTCCTCTTGTGCTGAACTCGCTTTTTTTTTCAGGTTGGTATTTTTCAAGTCTTTTTCTTCTCGTTTATGCTTTCTTTTTTTGTCCTTTCTGATAAGCGTATTCCAAATCCTTTTCACAGTGAGCTCCCCGAATTGCCGGCCAATCCATACTTTCCTTGCGGTTTTCTCTCACGCCCGCGACTCTCCTAAGTTTTCCCGTACTTTTCCTTCTATTTTGGCAAGTCTTTGCAGCGCCTCATTTTTTTTTCCTCTAGGTATCCGTGTCCTCTTTATGAATTTACTCTCTTCCTTTTTTCTTCAGCCAAGTTTTTCCCCGCCTCTTTTTCCTTTTATGCTTGGATGGGCGTAATTTCTTTCTGTTTTAGTTTTTTTCTCTCGGCCATCACTCGAGGGATTCCTTCAATAATCCCCCCTTTTTTCTCTATCCTCTTTGTTGTTGTGAGTTGCTTCTTTTCATTTTCAGTAGTACGTACTTTTGGCCCCACCCCAAAAGCCCCCTTCCCTTAATCATCGTTACGCCCGCCCAAGCCTTAATCTTTTTTATCGCAATTTCACTGGCCGTTTCAGTGCATGGTCTTCCTCTCGGAAAAATTCCCGATGACCGGCTGTCTCTTTCGCCTTTTTTGATTGACCCCCCCTTGCTTTTTTCACATCCTTTTCGAATAGTCGAGGTTCGTCGGGCCAAATTTTTTTTTTCTGAGTTCTGTTAGCTACTGCTGCAAACTCTCCTCGTCCTTTTTTTCAAGGTGCATAGCTCTTCTTTTCTTTCTTGCACTTTCAAAGGAAAAATTTGTCCCCCTAATTTTTTCCTTTTTTTTGGGCACCGTTCCCGCCTTCCCCACTTCCCAGCTTTTCCCTCGGCGCTAGTCAATCTCTCTGTACTTTTTTCTTTCGGGCACCTCCTTGCCCGGCTTAAGTTTTTTCTTTTCAGTTCCCGCGGAGAACCAAAACGCCCGGTGGATTTTTTCGGCCTAGACTGGGCGGCCTTTTTTTGTTTTCGGTCCAGCTTCCCGTCTTTAAAGGCTTTCATTTCATGCGCATTTCCTCTCGTCCCTTTTATCCGTAACGCATCTCTCCACCACCCCACCCTCGCCAAACCCCTAGCCCTCTTTCTTGACCTTCCCCCCCCACATATTCTATCTCTTGCCGCCCCATCCCAACCCTTTCCCCCGAACCCCCGGCTCTATGACACTGCCGATGGTTTCTTAGCGATGTGGTTTGGGGGGTGTTCTTAAAGTGTTAACCCCTTCCCCGCCTTCGCCAACGCCGTTTTCACCTACCTTAGCTTGCGGCGCTTTTAGCCCATTTCTTTCCCCCAGTGTGCCTTCCTTATAGGCTTAGCTCTCAGCCATCCAACCCCTCTGAGCCGTTGAACTTCCTGGTGATCTTTGCGGATCTACGCGATTGCTACGCCCCGTTTCTCCTTTTCTTTCCCCCTCCAACTCCGTCTAGGCGATTTTGGTCGGTCGCGCTCTAAAACCGTAGCGGCGCCTTGAAGGCTTTTCTCCTCACATCCGCTAGCTGAGCTCGTCCCTCAGCTAGAAGTTCTTTTTTTACGGTGCCCTCCCTTCGCACCCCCCATCAGCCCCTAGCAAACCGTGCTTGCGGACCTGGCCCCTGAATTCCCCTTCGTGCTCCTCCTTTATAGTCTTCCCGTCCCCCCTTTTCCCTCAACTATCGTTCTCTCGGTCGCCCTTCCTGTGTCGCGAGGGCTTTTTTCGCTCAAATTTGCACTCTGTTCTTCTCTGTCCCTCCCCTTTTTGTCAGTGGCTCGGGTCATGCCTCTGCATTCCCAACCTCTCTTTCCCGATCATCCAAATCTCCCCATGCACGTTTTCACAAAGTGATGAAATCCAATCTGGTTCCTTCTCTTTGTCCTTCCCCCCCTTTATTGGGTGCCTCATGCAGGCTCTCCCCCAGAATTAGGTCTTTTTCGACATTTTTCAAAACCCACAGCCACCACACAAGCTGTTTCCCATCCTTTTTCTAAGTCCCTTTCAAAGAAAATCGTTCTTCGTGCAAAGGCGACATCTCGTCCCCCCCGCCTGACTATTTTGAAACTCCCGGCGCAGTTTCAAGGGAGAGGAACAGTTTCCCTCATTTCAAACATTTTACAGAGAGGGGGCATACCCATACTCCCTCCACCCCTTCCCCCCTCCACCGCCCTCTACCCCCCTCCCCCCACTCTCCCACACTCTCCTCATCCTCCTCTTCCCCCCCCCTTCTCTCCCTCTTCCTCTCTCCCACTCACCGCCCCCTTGCGTCCCCCATCCTACCTCTGTTTCCTCCTCCTTCAACCCCCCTCTTTCCTTGCCCACTCTCCACCCCCCCCCCCCCCCCCTGTCCCCCCCCCCCCCACCCCCCTCCCTTCCTCTCCCCCCAACTGTTTTTCTTTTTTTTTTTTTTTTTTTTTTTTTTTCCTTCTTTTTTTTTTTTCTTTTTTTCCTTTTCTTTTTTTTTTTTCCCTTTTTTTTTTTTCTTTTTTTTTTTTTTCTTTTTTTTTATTTTTTTTTTTCTTTTCTTTTTTTTTTTTTCTTTTTTTTTTTTTTTTTTTTTTTTTTTTTTCTTTTCCCTCTCTTTTTTTTTTTTTTTTCTTTTCCGTTTTCTTCTTTTCTCTTCTTTTTCTTTTTTTTTCTTTCTTTTTTTTTTTTTTTTTCTTTTTTTTTTTTTTTTTTTTTCTTCTTTCTCTTTTTTTTCATTTAGTAAAACTTCCCTTTGTCATCCCCTGGCCACTGATTTCCTTGTAGGACTTTGGTCACCCCCCAACTCTTTCCCTTGAATTTTTTCCTCCTCAGACCAAGAGTTGACCCCGCTCTTCTTTGTCTGTATTACTTTTTATAGGTTCTTGGCCAGGCAGCCCATCTCTCTTCTCCCCCCTCCGTTGGATCCCTCTCCGGGTCAAGTAGTACAATTGCCTCAGCTAATATACCGCCGCTCTCAACGCTTAGGGTCTGATCCCCTTTCCTTGAAAATTGCTCTCCCTTGTACGTTCTCCTTTCGGGGCCTTTTACGATTTTATATGTTTCTTTTCGACCGCCCGAGTTTTGCGGTTCCTGATGGTGTTTGTTTTCACACTCTTTTTGTTCAGTCAATGCAATACGGAGTCCTGTTCTTCTTTTGTAAGCCATGTCCCTCCTGTTGCTTTCTCCGCGCTTCCCCTCACTCGATTTTTCCCTTTTTAGTTTCGGTTCGAAGTTGAACGTTTTCCCTCTTCTCGGGGGCTGTTTTGCTTTTTGGTTTCTTTGTAGCGTCGTCCAAGCCCGACTCCCCTTTTATAGTCTTCAACCCCTTTTTTTTCCCTCTTCGATGTGAAGATGACTCCCTCTTTTCCGAAGATTTTCAATGTTTGGAATGCTTGGATGTCAGTCCCAATAGTAGGGATTTTTGGATTCCACCAATTTTCCCTCCCCCGCCCTATGACTGAAATCCCCGCAAGATTTATCTTTCCTTGACCGCGCCACCTGAACCCTTCGACTAATCTTTTCTTTCTTTCAGTGGCCCGTCGCCCTTTTACCTTTCTTTTTTCTGGACCTTTCTATAATGCTTCCCCGCCAGTTTCATTGGCTCCCCATTTAGCCCCCTTACGATCCCTGCGATCTATGGATGATGGTGGTTTGAGAGTCCCTTTTTGTTTCTTTTCCCCCCCCGTCAAACCTTCTTCTAGATGAGTTAACCTCCTTGGCACCCCCAATCTTCTGGCCTGAAACAGAATATGATTCAATGTTCTGGGCCACCCTCCCCCCCCTTTTTTTTCCCTCCCGCTTACCCCGACTTCCCCTCTTCGATCTTCAAAAAAATGCACTTTTACGAGGACCAATCCCCCCTTTTTCAATCGCCTCCGAAAAACTTCCCGGTCCTAGGCGCTGAGCATTCCCCTCTGAGCATTCTTCTCTTTGGGCTGTTTTTCGAGAGAATGCATATTAAATTCACCCAATGTTCCCTTTCTTGTTCCATCCGAACGATGATGCTCTTCTTTTTTTTTGGTCCCTTTGAGCCCCCTTGCTTGAGGTTTTTCTTTCTTTCCCGTGTTAGAACCCCCGTGGCTTCTCCTCGCTGTTTCCATTCCCTGTTATCTGGGTTATTTGATTTGCTTCTCCCCTCTATCAGTATTTTTCACCCCCCTTGCTTGGATGACGGGGTGCTATGGGGGTTTTTGGTGTGCTCAATCTTCCTGGGGCGCGACGCTTTTCCCCCTAGAGAGTGATGCCTTTTTAAATGAGTCTCAATCTTCCCTTTCACACACAACCACTAGGCCGATTGATCAGCTTGCCCTTTTTCTTGCCTCCCCCTAATCCTTTCTTCCTTTTTTTCTTTTTTAGAGTAATTCCCCCGCCCTTTGCATCTTTGCTGGCGGGAAGAGAGAGTTTCGTCAGCCCGGTACATAGGAGCTTTGAAAATTCCTCAGCGTCTTTGTCACTTCTTTTTTTTTTGAGGGAGGCGTTGGACTCCGGTGTGCCCCACTCTTTTTTTCTGCAACTTTCTCCCCCCTTCGTGCCAGTGATTTTTCTTGCCCGAACTTTTCCCCCCAGCCCGGACTTTCTTAGTGGACACTGCCCAAGGTTTTAGCGTACATTTTTTTTGGGGGGTGTTTTTTTTGCATTCCCATCCTCAATACTCCAAAGCTTGTTCGCCCCTAGTCCTTCCCCTCTCTGATCGAGCCTTCCTTCTTTAGGAACCTAGTACAGCGAATTGTCAGCTGTTCATTTCTTTCTTTTTTTCTTTTTTTTTTCCTCCTCGGTGCCAATAGTGTTCCCCACTTGGTCAGCCAGTCTGTACCCTTTCTTCGCTTTTTTTTGTTAAGTGGTTTAGTTTTTTTTCGGCCAGGAGGGCGGTACTGTACTTCCTCATCCAGAGTTTCTCTCCCCCCTTTTTCTGTGTGGTTGTTTATCTCTCTTCATTATCCCCATTACCGCTCCCCCTACTCAAGCGCCCCCAACAGAAAACAGGAACTGTAATCCATACCCAAGCCAGAGATCCCTCGTGCCCTGGTCCTCGATTCCTCCCTCCTTGAGGCTTTCCTCAATCCGATGACGTCTATTTTCCGAGACCTTGCCCAAATCAAAGCATAGTATGCTTGCCTTTTGGGATGGTTCTCTTCTGGAGATTCTACCTTTTGGTGAACCCCCCCTTTCAATTGCGGTCTTGGACTTCCACTTTCTCATTAGCTTTTCCTTTTCTATTATTTCTTCAATGCCTTAATTGGCAGTGACCCCTCCCCCAATTAAATCTTCCCCACCTCCCTTGGACGCCTCCCTCTAGTAAAGACCCCTATGTACAGATGGCTTCCGAACCCGCGGCTGCTATTCCCGACATATAAGTTCTTGGTTAGGGTTACTCTTTCAGTGAACGTAAACGGTTTTTCCTTTCTTTTTATGGCCCTACCCTGCTCCTTCGGACTGTCGTTTTTTTTTCTCGAGCTTCACACGATCGCTCATTTCTTCTTCTGGCTTTCGCTTTTCCAATAGCATGACGCGCCCCCGCAGATTGTAGCCCCACAGACCCCAAACCTTCGCAACATGCAAGTCTTCAACGCCACCTTTCTAGAGGGACCCCCCCCCCCCAAATACGGCAAACGAAAACTTTTTACCTTTTCGATGAACTTGAGTTGACCTTCACCGTGCCCATAAATCCCACACGACCTACTCACCTTCCCCCACACCCCCTTCAAGCTTGTTGGAAAATGGACGCCATCACACGTAGTATCTCCTCTTCCCCTCTCTCAGCCAAACACTCCCGTCCGGGAGCCTCTCCTCTTGTTTCTCAATAGAAGAATCTGCCGTTCTCTATATCGTCTTTGCCCTCGGTTATTTGGTCCCCCCCTCTACGCCCAAAATGACATGTTGTCGATCTAGCTTTCCTTTTCGTTTACCGTTTTCCCATCACCCTGCATTATGAGGTTTTCCCTCCTCACACACCTAAGTCTTGTAGCTGTGCCGATTAACTTACGTCTTTTACGGTTACACGTCACTTATAGACACCCCCCTCCACGCACAATCTTCCCCCTGACATTTCTTTCTACAGTGCCCCAGCCAAAGTCCTCGGGCCTGTGAATCTCTCTTGGTATCCCTTCCCGCATCCTTTCCCGAATGTAGGGAAAGATTTTCTCCCTGCCGGTGTTATCCTCTCCCTTAAGCTCCCCCGGTAGCGGTCAGCAATTTGCGTTTCAGTGGCTTTTTCTTCTCTTTTCTTAGCCCCAATCCTTGCTGCTTATGCATGCAAAAAATGGCAAGCTTTTGTGCCGTGATGAATTAACTTTCTTTTTTTGTCATCAGTTTTGTCTTTTCCAATCCTGTGGTGGGCCTCATTGGCGGCTAAAGAATTCTTTTCTCCTTTTCTAGCTCTTTCCACACACACCACCGAAGTGCCGCCCCCCTATGCCCCCCTTCACTTTCCCCTCGTTAATTTGTAGTGCCAAAGGCGGTTCTGAATATTCCTTCCCCCCTCTCGATTTCCCCCAACGAAAGGCGCCGTAGTGAATCGCCCTTCTCGTCTCCCCTTTTTCCTCCCCCCCTTCACTTTTCCACCCGCGGGTTTTACGGCAACTGTGGTCAAACACATTTCCCTCATCTGCCGTGGGTAAGCGGGTAATAGCACTTAGTGTAAATTCAATCCCTACTTCTGAATTTTTTTTCTTGCCAGAGATGGCGTGAGCAGAGTAACTTCTCACGGAGTGTCATACTTGACAGAAGCGCTCCCCCTATACTTGTTTTTTTTTCTCTTCTAGTCTCTGTCCCCCTCCCAAGTATTCAACGATGAGGATGGCCGTTTCCTATCTACTCTTGGCAAAGCCATTCGTCTCTGGCAATTGCCTTTTTATTTTTCCTCCCCCTATTACCCGCATTAACGACAAAGATTTTCTTTTTTTTCTAGGTTCACTTTTCCCCTCCGTCCAGTAGCAAACGCCGAGGGAGTTATTTTCGGGGGTAATCTTAAGCGTGCTTTTCCACTACTTTTTCCAGAAATGTTATGTTGCTTTGATATCCCGCCTTTTTCTCCACTCCCAACGGTCTTTTCGTGAAGGATGATGTACCCCCCTTCTGTCACTTTGCTTGATGGCGGCCTTTTTTGGCTTTTTTTCAACTTAGCGCTCGTCCACAAATAAGACTGTCGTATATTACCGCAAGGGCGCCATTAGCCTCTTCACTCTGCTTTTGACGCTTTCCCCTCCGAGTCCCCTTTGGCAAACGTGTTCATGATTGGGAATCGAGTTTTTCTTTTTTTGTATTTTTTCTCCACAATCCAATGACATCCGAAATTGTCAGGTTCCTATCTTTTATTTCTCCCCCCCTGAGCCCGCATTTGGCGACTTTTCTTTTTTCCCGACATGGCGCTCTTCCCCAGCTCTATACTTCCTTCACGGCCAGAATTTTGACTCCGCACCGGATTTCTCCCATTTTCAGCTATTTGATTTTGATGTGGTTTGCGATAAGTGCAGCTTTTTAGTCAATTTTTCTACTTCTGTTGCGTTCCAAGCATCGGCTTCCAATCCGGTGTTTCGCGGAACCCTCCTTCCAACGGCGTCTTGGTCCCCCAATCTAAGGTGTTAAAATAGATCTCCCCCCTCTCGACTTCAACAGGGCATTTTTGGACGGTAGGTTTTCCCCCCTTTAATTTGAAAAACGGGGCGGCAATTCTCTTCCCCCCCCCCTAAAGTTCTGCCCGAGTTCTAACGGCAGTGAAATCGGAGCTTTCTTCTTTGATCTTGTGAATTTTAATACGAGAGAGTACTGAATTTGTAACTGTAGTTATTCCCTGTTTCTTGGGAAGGGGTCCCCTTTTTCTTTTGCTTGTTGTGTTTTATGATCGTTGCAATTTTTCCGGCCTTAACTCCCCCCTTCTGTCCAATCGCACTTGGCTTTGTGCACGTTGGCCTGAGTTGTTGGATGGACTGATACGACCAAGATTTTCTCTTTTTACAATTTTTCTCTCCGTTTCTGGGTCAAGGTGGGGGGGTGGTACGATGGGGTGGGTGGTCCTCACCCTTTTTCCACCTTTCCGATCCGCCTAGTTCAGCTCCCCGACCTCATTACATCTGCGCAATGAATGAGAGCATTTTTTTCCCTCCACCCTTCCAGATCGACCTTACCCCCACCCTGCTTCTTTCTTTCTTTTCTTTTCCTACCCAAACGGGCGTTCTACCCTCGGTTCGGCCTCCCCATTTCCCCTTATAGGCAACTCTGAGCTTTCCTTTTTTACCTTTGTGCTTGCCTAGCGCCAGCGTCTTGTAACTCACTGTGGTTTGTGTTTTCTGGCCCTTTCTCAGTATTTCTTTCCCTTCTCCCAATCTTGCCAATTTGACTATTGCCAGTTTCATATGCCCTTCTTCCGCTTTTTTTTCGAGTTTGTTCTCGAAAAGCTACGTTCTTCTCATCCCCCTTCTTTTCCTCTAAGGCCGATGCGGTTTTTCCATTCTTTTCATGAGTTGTTAGCGTCGGAATTTACTCCTTGGTAATCTGGATATTTCCGCTTTTCCCTGCACTTTTTTCCCCAAATTGTGTAAATCTTGCTTGGCTGGGCGTAAGTGTCCATGTCCCCCTTTTTTTTTTTTTCTTTTTTTTTTTGTACCATGCCTTGCAGAATGAAAGAGACTCCCTTCTCGTGTTGTTGTTGCTTTCCTTTCTTCACCCTGCCCTCCCCCCAAAACTCCCCGGAATGGAATACAGAGTTCCTTTACCCCTCCCCTCCTCCTTTCCTGGTCTTTGGGGTTCCAGTTTTCATATTTTTTTCTCGCTGCAACGGCGAATTGAAGAGTTTTTTTCCCCTCCCCTCTGACTTTTATTTTAAGGCGCTACGCCATCAATGGATATGTTCGTCCTTTCCCCTCTTTTCGGTCCTTTCTTTCGAAGTGATTGATTCTGTTTTTTCTCTTTTCGTCTATCCCAAACCTCCTTTTTCTTTTTTTTTTGAAATTGATCTCCTTGAGATTGCTATTATTGATTCTTTCCCCGTACAACTGCTCACGTCCAAAATCCTGAGGACTCAGCGCCGAGGCGCTAGTTCCTTTTTCTGGATGATTTTTCACCCGTTTATTGCCAGGGGCCTATAAGGCCCTTTTGCGAGGTAGGGTTCACTCCGACCTTTTCTTCCGTGGGGATTTGTTCGTCCAATAACCGTCCTTTGCCGGCCGCAATTTGCTAGGTTTGTTTTTTTCCCCCCCCCCCCCCCCCCCCCCCGTTGAAACCTTGCTCTTCAAGGCTTCTCCTTTACAGATTCTTAGTTTCTTTTATTCGTCTGCTTTCCAGTCACGTGATTCTCCCCCCCCCCCCCACCACCTTCAGCCACATGTCGCGGACTTGTGTTGACTCTCTCTTGCTTTCGGCCCTCCACCAATGAAGTTCCCCCACCGAACCCATATCCCCACGTACCCCTTCCCCGCGATGACCCCACGGGCTCTTTTTTTGCAGGCGGAAAGTGGTGACGACTCTAAAAGACACGTCCGCCCCCCGCGCCAGAAGATCTTGTTTTTCGTTGTCTCTACCTTTTTCTAACCCCTGGTGCCGCGCTCTCGTCTTCTGCAATCCATCAATTTTCAGTTCCTTCTCTCTTCAGTGACGTGATCCGACAGCCTTTCCTTCTCCCCTCTTTTCGCTCCACCTTCTCCCCCCCCTCTTGGTAGTGAACCTAAGGACAAAAATGACCTTTTTTTAGCGATGATCGGTCTCGTTCCTGATTCCCTCCCTTATTTCCCCCATGATTATTTTTTCCTCCAGTCACCCCCTTCCGGATTTTCTCCTTGCTTCTTTTAACTTTAGCTTTTCCCCCCCCCTTTTTCGCCCCACGCTGCCTTCTCCGAAAAAACCCCCCCATAAGCACACTCCCCGCTGGACCCCTGATCCAATGACCCCCCTTCAGTGACCCAACTAACGTCGTTCTTTTATCCTTCTCTCCCCTACGAACCATTCCCTGTCAACAGTCCCCGCCCACTGTCGGGACACCTTCGCCATGCGTGTTTCCTCTCCCCCCTGATCCAAAGTGCAAGAGCTTCCTCCCCTGTTCTGCATTTCATTGGGCTGTCCCTGCTTTTCCGTACTTCTGCCAGTGACAATACAGTCCCCCCGTCCCCTACGTTCCATCAGCATCACAGCACGTTTTACCCGTTTTTTCTCGGTCTTGGCTGGCTCATTCGCGGGACTACCGCGTTGGCCTCAGTGGCCTTCCAGCCTTTCTTTGTGAGAGCGCCTTTGAACCGCCACCCAAAGAAACGGCAGTTTTGCACCGATTTCTTTCCGAACCTTGAAAGCATCCACGGCCCAGAAAATTTTACTTTGAGTCCGTGCAAAGTCGCTTTGATCTCTTCCCCCTGGGCTGACCCCAGAAACAGGACAGAAGTGTTAGTTCTCGGAACACCCTTCCCCTTCCAACCCCCACATCTCCGCCGAAACCATCTTTTTTACTGCAAGAGGCGTCAACCCAGCCACCTCTAACCTCTTCATCCCACTTTCCAAGTTTTTTTCCGCTTTAATAGGCCATGAGATGTTAATTGCGAGACCGCCTCCCTTTTCTTTTTTGGCGGGCTCTCTTTCGACTGCGCCAACTCCCACTGTGTAATTGG
>Ga0179593_1601406_pt1 | contig 12209 bp, 11 predicted proteins | sample CZODoug2_1_08_16_FD_185931 | JGI IMG/M metagenome (GOLD analysis project Ga0179593, IMG submission 185931) | Vadose zone soil fungal communities from Angelo Coast Range Reserve, California, USA - CZODoug2_1_08_16fungal (PacBio error correction) | ecosystem: Environmental > Terrestrial > Soil >... | reverse complement strand
TGTATTGGGACTGGGATGCATTCTCTGTGACCGGAGTAAGTTTAAGGAGGAATTAAAGGCTTTCAACTGGTCCGAGCACGAGGAGATTTTTTTCCGAGGGAAGGCTAGCTGTCTTGGTGAGGGCTGCCCGGCCGCCGATCCCGATTGCCCTGTGCTCGCTGTGCCGAGGGCCTTTTTTCGGTTCCCGCACCACTTATCATACGTCCTTTGGATATTTATCTTCCTGGTATGGCGTTCCACTTTTTGTTCGCTGGCCTTTCTTGAGGCCCCCAATCTTGCACTTTTCTTGAAAATGCCCCCTCGCTGATCAGCGTGGCGACAAGTTTTCTTTTTCGTTAGCGCCTGGGTTGCCTGATGGCGGGGCGGGAACCTGAGCTCTTTGCGTCGTGACCTTGGCGGCGCACCCCCCAGGAGGTTTTGAGAGGGCTAACGGGACTTCGCCTTTCGAAGCGTTCCAAGGGGGTCGTTTTTTGAAGTGGATTTCGTGTGCCAAACTCTGGTAGCCTTTTCTTTTGAGACTTTTTGCTGAGGTCCTCTATTGCCCCATCGTCGTCCCGGACACGTTTACCCGCGATGCCTCGGCTTTTGAGACCGCTTCGGAAGTAGTTCCCGGCGTACCTGGTTTTTTTCGCTGTGTGCGTCTTCTTTTCTGGTTTCCCCCACTGGGGCGGCCATTTCAAATAGTTCTCGAAGAACGTTGTTTTTCCCACGCGGTTATGATCGCCTTTTAAGATTTCCCCTCTCCTGAGAGACACGGTGCCTTCGGAAGGATATTTCTTTCTTTCAGAGTTTAGATGGCGTCCTTTTTTGGAAGTTTTCCCCCCCCCCGGTTCGACTTCCTTCTACCCCCGTGGCCCGGTGTTCGATGGTCTTGGCCACTTTAGTTCTTGGCGGCCCAAGAGGTTTTTCCGACTGTCTTAGCTTCCCCACTGCCGCGCCGGACCTCCCCGCCAATGTGGACGTAACGCCCCTCACGACGTTTTGCCGTGGTTTCCGGTCCCGGCTTTTTCGGCTCCCCCTGCGGGCATCGCGCGGATCCCCTTCGCCGATTTTTTCGAAGGCCCCAGGAACGCGCGGCTTTGCTGTCGTAGAAGTTTGGTAACATCTCCTTTGCGCTCGAACTCTCTCGGTGAATATGAATGTTAAAGAGAGTCCCCCAATCAGGTCGTTTTAGTCAGCGCGTCGATTGAGTTCCTTCGTCGGATCGTCTTATTAGTCCGACCCCCTTTTCCCCTAGAGGCTCCTTTTCGCAAGGCACCAAGCGCGAAGCTCTTCCTAACTAATTAGGTGGAAGGCTTTACAACAACTTGCGAGAAATCTGGGAACCCCTCTGTGTCGAATTCCTTCAGCTCCTCAGTTGAAGGAAGTGGACGCCGGGAGTAAGAAGTGGAATCGTCGGAATGAAACTTAAGGGAGTTTTTTCCTGGCCCTGGAGGCCCCGGCGAGGCCTTTCTGAGGGGTCCAGAACTCGGAATGCACGTGACGCTTCTAGCAGGGATCTCTAAGGAACGTATTTCGTGCGCTAGAGATCACCTTTTTCCGTATGCTGGAGTTACCCACCCGGGCGAAGCCTCTTACCTTTTTTTTCTTGAAGAAGTCTGGAAGGTGAGGCCCCTTGACACCTACGGAGTCAGTGGCTTTCCTTACTTTAATCGTGAAAGATCTTATCGGAGTCCGAACCCCCCAGGAGTTTAGGATTGAGTATAAACGAGCCGAAGGTGATCTCCTCAGATGGTTTTGCGCCAGGCAAGTTTTTTTTTTTTTCTGCAAGTTAAGTTTCTTTTACAGGTTGCTAAAGAATCCGGGGAGAGCCCTCGGTAGCCCCTTTCACGCGCTCTTCCGCCTGCTGCATGAGGAGATTCCTCTGAACGGCTCCCTTTTTTTTTTTTTCGGTTCTCTTCCCGCCTACAGCTGAATTGGGGTTCATGGGGGACTCCCCCTCCAGGCTTTTCCCCCCTCGGATGCTGCGCTAGCGGGTTACACCCTTTTTTTTTAAACTTGCAGGGAACGCCCCTGTCTACGATTACTGGCGAAGAAATTTCTCTCCAAGAAGGGCGTAGGGTCTCCCCAGGACCCTGTCCTTGCACGGACATTCTTCCTTAGACGGATTCCTTTCCTCTCCCCTCAGTTTGTTGTGTTCTTCCTCAGTAAAGCAGTCCCTTTCTTCCCCCCCCAGGACTTTCCGTAGTCCCGAAGTCTTCCGGGGATTCTCTCTTTCCGACAATCTTCTCCTTTCGCAAGCTTGCCTTTTCGTTAAGCAGCCACACGTCCTTTTCTCTAGGAGTCCTTTAACAGACCCTCTGTCGTTCAAGAAGGCTTCGAGGGGAGTCCTCCCCCTCCACCCCCCGAGCCATGTCCCTGTCGTGCGGGGCGCGGCCCCCCACAGCAGATCTTTTTTTCTTCTTGCCGCTTTCAAGTGGACTCCAGGGTGGTTGGATTCACCTTTTTTTTCTGGCTTGAAGTGGCTTTTTTCATGCCTCCGCCCCTCTCGTCGCCCCCGGTCCAACTTCCCTTTTTACGCGTAACTGACTGCCGTCCCCATAGTCTTCTTTAGATTATACCCAGGATCTTCTCGTTTCTTAGCAGCAGACTCTCCCCAGGTAGCGAAAACTAAGAAGATTAGCTTGCCGTGTTCGCTTAGGACGCACGATTTGCATGTACAGTTTTAGGTCATGGTCAGGCACCATTCCTTTTCTCAGGAGGACCTTTCAACAAGCCCTTCCGAGCTCTACCCAGAATTCTTTTTTTTCCCTACAGCAATCCCGGCTCCTTTTCGTGCTGAGCGCTCTGTCCCGGACGACGTTTCCCCTGAGAGGTTCTAACGCCTCAAGGACTGTGTTTGCCAATGAGTGCTGTCCCCGCATCCCCGGCTCCTTTACGTCCGTAGCTTTGCAAATGTCCCTCTGTCGCCGTATTATGGCAGCTCTTTGCGTTTTACCAGGACGACTTCGGTGAAGGCCCTCCGCGTTTTGACCTTCTTCCCCAGCGTCCCGGAATGGATGGTACCATCCTACCGTGGTAGCCGGCCTGACCCATATGTTTTCTTTGGTTCTGGTCCCGAATCCCTCACGGGCTTGTCTAATCTACCGGAGGAACCCTTCTCTTCTAATTCGCCGTCCTTTTAGGAATGAGAAGCCCACCCCCCCTGATTTGGGGCTCCTTAGCTTTCCCGGGAACATTATTTTCCCCCCCTCGTTCTAGAGAGCTCTCATCTTGGTTAAATTGGGTTTTCTACGAACCCATCCGCGACTTTTTTTTCCCGACCGGTTTTTTGACATTCCTTTTCCCTTCGGAGACAGTCCCCCTGGGTTCCCCAAAGGTTTTTCGACTGGCCGATCAGGAGAGAAGTACCTGATCTACCCCCCCGGAACCGTTTTTTTGTCTTCGAGTGCGTTCTCCATTGGACGACCGTTATGAAGGCGCTTGGCAGCCCTTTCCTCCTTCGCACCCTTTTTTGAGGTCTATTGGGACACTTGGGACCCTTTATTGACCAAACGACCCTGGTTTTCAAAGAGGTGCGAAGCTCTTTAATGGCCTCGCAAGACCCTTCTGCCAGCCCCCCCATGACAATTTTGAGACAGCCCTCTCATGTCAATACGGGAGTTGCCCTTCAACTGGTGGAGTTTTCCTGAAAGGGGCCCTATCCTCCCCGGGGCGGAGCATTCCCGCGGCCGGCCCCCCGGCCCGACTTTTTTCGCTTCCCCCCCGCCCCAGTTTGGACCAAGCAATCCTTTTCCCCCCAGACGCGCCCCTCCTCAGGAGGTACTCAGATAGCCACCCTGGCTTGTCCAACAACCTCGTCCTTCTAGGCGAAACCGTTCCGGGCACGCGGACGTCGAGAAGTTAAAGCAGCCTCACCTCTTTACCCGATTCGTTCCCTTCTTTTTTTAACCCCTTTTCCCCCTCAGCTCCCCCGTGGACTCCCGCTTGATGAACGCTCCTGAGCTCCTTCTGCGCGCAGTGGGGGCCACCTCCTTGTGCGTGCCCTTGGCGGTCCCCCAACGCCGGAGTGTCCGCCAGCGGTTTTTGGGGTCACTCAGGGCGCTCCCTCCGTCCAAAAGCGCCCTTTTATTACCCCCCAGCCATCTCTCTATTTGTGAGTGATAATCTTCTAGGAGGAGGAGTTTCTCCCTTTTCCGGGGCAGGTGCACATCTCACCAGAGACGTTTTTTTTCCTGCGACACGAAGCTTTCCCCCCTGGCCGAAAATTCTTTCCCAGTAACGTCAACTGCGGATCTCCTTTCAACGAGATAAATCCGTGTAAGGAAAGGTTGTTTCTAGATTCCGGCAAGGGTGTGCTTTCAGAACCCTCTGAAACCGAGAGGCTAGCCATTTTCAAATAGAGGTTCGGGCTTTATGCTTTTTGGGTGCAGGTAAGCGGAATTTTATTTTCCCTGCCAGATAGCCGTTTCTTTTACGGCTCCCTCCTCTGGTTTGCCTTTCCCGCGGTCTTGGGGAGGCGGCCGTTTGTTCCTCCGGTCCCAAGATCTTTAATCCGGGACACGTTTTTTTCGCAACCGGACCTTGTATGGTCTCTTTTTCTGCGGCAAACTTTTCGATTGCCATATTAGAGCCAGTCTCTTTTTTACCCTCGCCAGTCATGACAGCTGTTTTTCTCTACTACCTCGGGCTGTCTTGCCTGCTTCCACACCGGAGGGCTTTTCTTTTCCCGGTCGTTCCAGCCTTTTTTTGGACTGGGACTACTCCCCCCCAGCTGGGTAACATTCCTCCCCCCCGATGAATGGTCTCCGGGTCTAGGCCTCTTCCTTTCAAAACGGGACTCACCGGCTCAACCGTCAGGCGCCGACCCCCGGTATTATGTCACGAGGCGGTGCTTTTTCGGACCGATCGTTTTCGGTGAGCCCTTCTCATCGAGGCTTTTTTCCCTGCATTGTTCAACCTCCGGTCGTGCTGTTTCTTTTTCACTCGTGCGAGAGTTTTACATCATGCGCTTTCCTTCACCTGCTGTCCGTGGTCTACGTTCTCTCTCGACACACCTGGAGCAGCCCTTCGCGAGAAACTAACTCCTTCCTCAGCAGCGTGGCTTTTAACACCAGCCGCCCCCTTTTCTCTATAAAAGCTCCCCTTCCCTTAAAAGCCGCACCCCAAGGATGGAAACGCCCCTCGCAGAATGGCACCTTTTTGCCAAGAACCTTTAGTTCCCTCAGTTTCCTTTCCTCCAAAAAGGCCCGTTACGACCTCAGCTGGGCGTCTGGAAAACTCCTCCCTTGACCGGGCTGGCTTTTGCATTCGATCAAGCTTCCCATACCTCCTTAGTCAACCGGGCGAGAAGTTTCCCCTCACTACGCGGAGGGGCCTCCTACATCTTCCCATGGATCCCCACCTTGGCACCACCCCCCCCCCGTTGACCAGGACATAGCTTTGTGGTAGTCTACGAGATCCTCGCCCACGCCCTTCTGTTCCACCAGAAACGAGTTCTCCCCTATTTCATCGTCCTCTTCCCGCCAAAACGGCCTCGCCCAAGCTCGCGTTCCCGCAGGTTTTCTTTTTGTCGCGATGCAAGAGATGCCTGAAAAGTACGCTTTCCTTTGTGACGACTTTTCCCTTCTCTACTTTCACCAAGAGGGCTTTGACCCGCAAAATGCTGTTTTCCGCGTGTCGCGTGGGCAAAGATCTTCCAGCAGATCCTTTTCTGAACCCGCGAGCAGTCTTGTATCACCGTTCTCGTCTCCGTTACAATCGTCGAACCCTTCCTTTCTTCCTGCGCCAGACCCCTTCCCAGAGAAGCGAAAGTCGTCCCCAGTGGACGAACATGATCGCTTTCTTTACCCCCACTTCATTCGCCCCCCTCCTTCTTCCTTCCATTTACCATCTTTTTGTTTGGTATTCGATGGGGCGAACCGCGACTAAGTGGCGACCTCCTCCGCGGCCTGCGAAACTGGCGCTTTTCTTTTCATGGCGAAATTCCTCCCTCTCTCCCCTGGGGTAGAGAGGTCCGTTCTTGATACCTGATCGAGGGTTCTTTTCTCCTTTTCCCCTCCCCGCCCACGCGTCCTTCTTCTCTCCCTTTTGGTCGAGGAGGTTAGATGGCGAGTTTCCCCTTCGCGTCCACACAACGATCGGTCCTTTCCTTCTTTGGCCTCGTAGGTCAGCTTTCCACCCGGTCTGCTTTGAGCAAGCAGCCCGGCGGCTTTTTTTTCCGGTGTTGCCGTCGTCGTAGATGACTTTTTTTCCTCGGTGATGGTGATTTTTTTCTGCGCTGCCGGGTCGTAGTCGACTTCTACGCGGTGTTCTGGGCAACTTGGTGTTTTCTTTTTGGGATGACAGTGCCCCCTCCACTTGTAGCAAGACATCGCCGGCCTTCTGGCGAGTCCTTTCATCCCGGTTGGCCTGTTTTCCTGTCCGGACAATGTTGGGGGGCGTGCCGGTGGGGCGTAGTGTCCATTTTTTTTTTTTCTTAAAAACGGGGCATTTTTTTTTTTTAAAGGACGGTGCTGTCTCTGGTCTAGGTGCACGGCGGGTTTTTCTCTCTTTTCATGAATTTTTCCTTTTCATTTCGCTTTTCATGTATATTTTTTTTTTTATAAAGCAGAAGTTTCTCTCCGCTGCTGAGTCCTTCCCATGCTTCCTTGCTAGACTTCCTATCGCTACATGTAAAGTTTTTGATAGACTCTCCCCGGGATGGTTACTCACTGGTATGTGGACTTTCCCGATCAGCGTTTCGGGATTTGAACTTTGAACCTGGCTTTTCCCATCGGCATTGCCTGCCTGCCCTAGTTTTTCTGGGCGTTCCTTGGGCATCCTCTCCGTGCAGCAGCACGACTCCTTCCAAGATCCTGGGCGGCGTTTTTTCGTTTGAGACCGCCTCCTTCGCACTCCCTCTTCGGACGGATTACCCAGTTCAGGCGTAGTCCCCCTTCCCGACCGTGTCCCTAGCGGTATCCGTGATTTTTATGACTCCATGCCGAGGTTTTCGTTTCGACCAGCCCCGTAGATTTCTTTCAAAAGTTTGGACTTGCCGGAACTTCTCCTCCCTTTAGACCGTTTTTCCCCCCGATAAAAGGTGAGCAGTTTTTTTTCTTTTAAGCCGAAGTGGCCTGCTTTCCCCTTCTTGATCTTGGAACGTTCTTCGTGAACGGCTTTTTTCCTTTCGCGGAAACGCAACTGGGAACCTTCCTTTTCCCAAACCGCCCTCCTCTTGCCGTCCATGGCGGTTTTGACAGGCAAGCCCCCCCTCTTCATGACATGTGCCTCGCTCTTTTTTCGAGGCGTTGTTGGCACGGTCTCCCCCATTTCCGAATCATACGCAACCTTTCTCGGATCGGACGGTATTGCGTTACTTCCTCTTCCGGCAATGAGTCTAACCATCCCTTCCCCTCACAGTTCCATTCCATTGACAAAGAGCACAACGCGAGGCGAACCGTAGCTCCCTTTTTATTTTTCCTCCGTTGCGGGGGAACGTCCCCCCCCTTCTTTTGGAGGTTGGTGATCTTTCCTGCCACATGACGACATTTTGATAGGAGAGAAGTTCCTCGCGTTCTCTTTTGGTAGGACAGTTTTTTTCTGATTGAGGTGCAACCCCTTTTCTTTTCTCCTAGGGTTTTGAGACTGTTTTTTTTCACCCGTACAGAGTCCACTTTTTTTTCCAAAGATGACGAGGTTTTCCCCCGTCTCGAATTATGTTTGTTCTGGTCGGCGTAAATGACTTTTTTTGGTGTCGCTATAAGAATTTCTGTGGCTGCCCATAATAGCAACTTCTTTTTTCGAAGAGGTTTCCCTCGGCCTTTGATAGAAGTTTCTCTGGCACAGCCAAGTTCCTGAAGAGACCCGCAAGGGAAAGACTTTTTTCGGAGGATGGGCTCCCTTGCCACAGTTTCAGGGAGGTCATCAACCAAGGTAGTGCTTTCAATACCGGTCTTCCGTGGAATTTCGGGGTCGTTTTTTTGCACTTCATTAGGACACTTTTTCGCATATCCCCCACTGGATTGCGTAGTACCAATGAGGATACTAGAAGCGCCCCCCTCCTCCCAGCGAAACTCCCCTTGCCGTGGTACCCCGGTACCGGCAGAGCCTTCCCCCAAACCGCAAAAAAGGTGTTCTCTTCGCGTTCCTCAGAGGCGCCATTTTGACAGGAAAAACCCGGACCTGGAGATGTCTGAAGCAGGAGATTTTTTCACCGTCACAAGGGTTGTCTACTCTTTGCAAACGAGGGTGCGATTATTTCCCCGCCGAACCCAAGCTCACAAACTTTTCCTTTGTCGCTCTCGTCGCGGTTCAAGCTGACCCGTCGCGATTACCTCTGTCCCCTCGGGAGATTGTTTTGTGCTTGCGTCCAAACCCCTCCTAGGGTCAGTCTTCGCACCCCCCCACCCCCTTCTGTGCGATTTTGCTTTTTACCCCGCCAGTCAGTTCCCTTTTTTTCGCCCGGTTCCACCAGACAGCAGGATGCCTTTTTGTCGGAACGCGGGTTCCGCGGCGTCATACCGATCCCCCTATGGTCATTGGTCGTCCTGAGATTTTTGACTGTGCGGCCGGCCCTAAAGCCTTTTTTTCTTTCGAGCAGTCGTGGTTTCCCTTCAGCCTTGCAGAGAGCGTTTTTTTTGATGCCTGAGTATATGGAGTTTTTTTCCGGCGTCTCCGTTTCCCTTTGGGCAAAAGGCGGCCGTGCCACTACGGGTGCCATCTGTTCTCTTCGTCATAGCGTTCATCGTTATGATCGCGTACCCTCTGGGTTATGGCTAAAGCGGCGCTTAGGCCCTCGCTTTCGACTCTGTTGGGAGACTTCGGGAGGTTCCGCTTCTTTCCTTTTGACTGTTTCCGTAATCGACTCTTGGTCGGCATGCCTCTCGGTTGCCACGGAAGTCCTCCTCGCCTGCATGATGCTTTCTCCGATGCCTTCGAACGGCTTATCTCCTTTTATGTTTGCCCCTCCCGATTCCTCATGGATAGGTGGTTTTGGACCTCAAACGACATGTCCCCTTTCCTCCGTCTGCTTTCGTGCAAAAGATACTGAGGGTGTTCCATTCGTCGACTCCACGCTTAACTCTTTTTCCCGAGCGGAGCAACAGGTGCGGGAAGCTTTGGGAGTAGGCCCAGTCCCTTTTTTTAGGAACGGCGTTTTTTTTTTCAATAAAATCCACTTTTTTGAGAGAGAGAAGGTTTTTTTTTTTTTGAGGACTCCGGACTGTTGGTCTAACGACATTCTCCCAGTACAAGAAACTTTCTCTCTATCCACTTAGCAGAGACCCTTTTTCTAGACCTGTCTCACCGCAGGTTGAAGATAGCGTGTGACCCTCCTTTGTTAGTCCCTCGGCGGGTTAGAGGGGGTTTCAGCCCCGCAACCTTTTACTCCCTGTGCGACTTCCCTGGGCAACGTACCCCCAAATTTTTTCTAGATAGCCTTTCAGGAGCCAGGTGATCCTTTAGGATCTCGTTTCGGCCCGAGCGGTTTAACCGGTATCTTCCTCTTCCCCTCTTCTTAGGAAATGCACCTGAATGCCCTGTCTCCCCCCATCGTATTAACTTTTTCACGATAGGTCGCGTTTTTATCCCTTCTCGCCCCAATTATGGCTATGTACTCAAGAGCTGGAAGTTTCCGATTTACTGAAGATCCTCCCAACCTTTGACCGTGGGGCTCGTTTTTTGTTAGGCTCCAAAGGAAATTTTTCCCTCCCCCCATACGGAGGCACCCCCAAGGGGTAAGACTTGATCCGCCGGTTTTTTTGGAAGCCCCTCCTGCATTCCGTTTGCACGTCGATTGACCTCCGTAAACATCCCCTGTCCTCTCAGAACGCGGAATTGACGGTTCTTTCTGGAGGCCTTTCCTACGGACGTCCCTCCCGCGGTTGAAATGACACCCCACATGTTATGGCAGCCTCCAAAAAGGAAGAAGGAGGTTTTTCCTCAGGCTTTTCAGTACGGCATTGAACGGGCCTCCGGACCTGTGTAGAGGCCCCACTTTGCAGGAATGACCCTATTTTCTCGGGTGTGGACTCCCGTACGCCAAAGGAGTCCCCAATCTCTCCAGGACCTTCTCCGCAGAATCTTCTCCTTCCGGGGTCCTTTCCCCGCGCCGACCTTTTCTGAGCGGCCCTTTTTTTTTTGGGCCGTGCCCCTCTTCCTTCGAGTTCGAAGCATTCCGGTGGGATGCACCGCTTTCCCCTTCTTAAGCGAGCGAGCAATCTCGGACTGTACCCCAGCTGAAGGGGATTCGGGAGGAACTCCTCCCTCCTGACTTGGCAGTAAGCAAAGAAGGTTCCCTCTCGGTTTGGACTATGAATCCCGGGTTTGGGACTGCACGACCGCACCTTTCTTCTGTTCGGGGACCTTTCCCATGAGACAACTTGCCACCGCACAGTCGTCCTTCCCGTTTAGCGGAGGAATTACATTTTCTAACCTGTTCCCATCGTCTGTGCCTGGGAAGCCCACCTAAACGGTGTACGTCCCCACGCAATCCTTTGACCGACCCGACGCCCACTTACTCCCTCCCCTCCACCTCCTTCCCTTTCTCATTTTCCGCCTGATCCCCCCTTTCTGGGCCTCCGCCACTTCCTGTAAAAAGTGGTCCTTCCCGAACCGGGAAAGCTCAATGACAACCTGGTGCCCCAAGGTGCGCGGCGACGGGTATGCGGTCCTGTTGCGATTTGTGGGCGGTGACAGCCTCCCCTCGACAACCTTCCTTAAGCCCTCCAAAGCCGTGTAAGAGGGTTCCCACGTATGGTCCGGAGTTTTTTCGCGCGTCTAGTGAGAGAAGGGCCCCCCCCCCGGAATTTTTCAACCTCCCTTTTTTTGCTGGCCGCAACTTTACCACATCCCGGCGAAGCCCTTCCCGACGCGACATCCTTTCCGACCGAACAAAGCCCTCCCCGGGCCGAGTCGTTTCACACCACCCCTAGGTTCCCCGCCTACTGGTAAGTCTCACGGTTTGCCACTCTAGAGTTCACCCTTTCTAAACCCCGCTTAGTTCCCCCAATGTTGTTCCCCCCCACTCCTCCACAGCTGGGACGACTCTTTCCCTCGTTAGCGAATCCCCCTGAGCGTCCCCTTTTTCTCAGCGTTTGGGGCTTCTGTCGCCCGCCCGTTTTGTCACGCCCCCCCCCTCACGCCACTCCGCGCCTTTTTTTTTTTTCCCGCCCGACCAGCTTTAATACCCCGGCATCTACCCTATCCCAAAGCTCCCCCCGCTGTCGCCTGTTCTTGGATCAGCGACTGCTTTTCAGGTGCAATGTTTTCTTTGCCCAGTGCCGCTTTTTGTTAGCATCATTTCTGGCGCGCGAATCAGTTCCCTCGACCGCTTCTACAGTTTCTAGGCCAGGGCGCGTTAATCCGTTGAGGAGACTTTCACAGCCCCCCGGACCTCGGAGAATCGCAGCCCCTTGTCAAATGGCCTATTGCTTACTTATAATGGCAGTGGACAGGAAGCCTTCAAACACTTCCTAAGACAGAAGCTTTTTTTTCGAGTGATGATAGTTTTTCTGAGACGTCTTCCTCTCGCCGAACTTCCGTACGAAGTCTTCAGGGAAAGAGATTTTTAAAAGAGAAGCATGATGGTCCCGGCCACAGTAGGCTCAGAAGCGCCCTTCCTCTCACCTTTTCTGTGACTTCCCCAGCGTGATTTGTTTCGATTGCCTAGCCAGCCTTTCTTTTTGTAAAAGTTTCGATCATGCCCCCCTCGCTCAAATTTATGTAGTCAGACGCTCGACCCAGCCAGGAGATTGCCCCCCGTTTTTCTTTTCGACCGCGGGACTTGGCCCTTCACCCATTATTCAGGCCTTTTTCTTCTTCATTCAGGTCTCTTTCTTTGGCTTCTCAAACGGCTTCCTTTTTTGCCTAAGGATCTGGCCCTTCCGGTGATGCGTCCCCTCTATGATTCCCGAGGGTTCTTTCCACTCTCGCCTAATCCCGAGGCTTCCTCCATTCTCCCGTTGACCCTCAGGCGTTTCTTGCGTCACCGCTTTTCTTAGCGGTGTTTCCCTCCTGCGCCTTATGCTGACGTGGTATACTCCCCATCCCTCCTTTCGCCCCATCTGAAATACATCGAAGTTCCCGACTGTCTCTTCTCTTTCCTACGAAACCCCCTCCCCGGTCGGATTTATCGAAGTTTCGACATTGCCACTCCCCCCCTACAGAGACCTCCAGGCAGGACAAAAATTCCCTGCATTTTTTTCAAGGCGCACGTTTTCTAAAGAACGGACCCTTGAGGCCCTTTCCCCTTTTTTCGACACCCCCCCCCAGGCCTTTAAGACTAA
>Ga0179593_1513852_pt1 | contig 12209 bp, 18 predicted proteins | sample CZODoug2_1_08_16_FD_185931 | JGI IMG/M metagenome (GOLD analysis project Ga0179593, IMG submission 185931) | Vadose zone soil fungal communities from Angelo Coast Range Reserve, California, USA - CZODoug2_1_08_16fungal (PacBio error correction) | ecosystem: Environmental > Terrestrial > Soil >... | reverse complement strand
GCCCCCGTGAAAAAAAGTTTTTTTTGATTGGGTTCCCCCCCATTTTCCTTGCGCCCTGTTCTTTCTTACAGGCAGGTGGTATGACCCTCCCATTCGAGGTTTAGACGCTTTCCCCCTCGATGTTTTCCCTTCCCCTCCTTGATCCTTTTCGAAGTTTTGATGAGGCCTTCCATCCCAAACCCAACAGAGATTTTCACTTTTTTTTCTGTGCGGTACATCTCCTCCGCTGTTTTACCCCTGTGGTTATTCTCCATCCCTCTTTTTTCAGAGGATGAGGTTCCTTTTTCAAAAAGGCGTTCCTATTGGGCTTTGGATCCCCTTCTTTCCAAACCACCTCCCCTTTTGGGTGTTTTTCCGAGCCTTTTGTACCTTTTTTTACGACCCTACCTCTCTTCTTAGGAGCGAGATCCCCTTTTTTAGTTACTGGGTGCTTCAGAGGGAGACCCCCATGCAAAAACCCTTTCCTACGCTTTTGAAATGAGTCCATGTTCTTTTTTCTCCTGACATGTGTGAAGTTCCCGGGACCCCTGCCCCCTAGCTGAGACCCTTTTGTAAATTGTCACGCGCCGTCCCTTTTCTACAAGGAGCTCTAGAGGATAATCCCTTCTGTTCTTGTAAACTCCCTTTCCCCTAACTGCCGCTCCGGGATTTTGATTTGGATGACGGGAACACCACCCCTCTTCCAGTTTGCTTTCTTTTTTTTTTTTTTTTTGAACCGCTTCCCCACTCTTTAGGGATAAAGCCAAGAAAGGTTCCCCCCTTTCCCTATCTTTTCCCACTTTCCCAAGTTGCGCAAACAACTCTTTCCTATGATTTTTTTTTCAAAGCACATACATATCGACCGTTTTCCTCCTGTTTTGGGCCTCTCTTCTTGGTACCGTAGAAATTTTTGTCTCTTGATGTAGAGCATCAACGGCCCTCCGTGGGATGCCTCCATTCCAACCCCCCCCCCCTCTTATCAAGTGAACCTTTCTACTGGGTTTCTTTGATTGGGTGAAGTGGTATTTTCCCCTTTGTGAGCTTTTTCCTCCGCGTCGCTGCTACGTCTTTGAATGGAGCCCCCCTTTTTGTTGGCGATATTCGTTTTCTTTGAGAGAGCTAGTCCCTTTTCTTTCCCTCTCAGACGGAGCTTTCCTTGATAATGTGTAACCTCATTTATCTTCCCCTCCTGTCTACTTATCCTTGCTCGCTTGAATCCATTCCCTTCGTTACTGTTTTGGGCCCGGACCCCCTTGGATCGGTCTGCGCTGCCCTTTGGCAAGAGAAAAGTTCGATAATCTTTGACTTCCGTCAGGGAGCGTTTTTCCTGTTGAAGGATCCCCTTAGTACCCCCCCTTTTATCCCTTTCAGACCCCCCGTACCCCCTTCCCAATGGACCATTTATCTCTTCTTTTCAACACCCCCTCAATTTTCTCTTTGGCGCCTGATTGAATGGGGAAAATGGATTGAGCTCCTATCGTCTAGTCCCGGGGATCGTGGATAATTTTTTTTTCCCCCCCCCCTCTTGCAGCTTTCCAAAGCCCCCCCTCGGTAGCCATCCTTTTCTCTGCAGCTAAAGCTTCATGTCTTTTTGAAAATGAGGCATTGCGCGTGATTCCCCCCACATTGGACTTTTCTTTCCCAAAAAGTTTCGGCCTTCCACTCTCTTCCTAATCTCCAGGTCTCGGAATCCCTCGTATCCTTATGCCCACCTTTTTTTTTTCCCCCCCGTGTAGGTGGATTTCTTTTTACAACAGAAGGCTCCTCTTCTTTTCTCTTTTTTTTTTTTTTTTCTTCGGCCCGTCTCTGACTCCTCTACTATTTTTCTTCCCCCTGTTCCGCTGCCTTATTTCCGGTCGACGATTCCACCCCAATATAAAACACTTTCTTTCCCCCCCTCAGGCCCTTTCCCCTTCTCTTGGCTTGTTTCTCCCGGTTTCTGTAAATATTAGTCAAGGTCTGAGAGCAGAGCCCCTTCAGGTTTCTGATCTCATTGTATGAGGAAGTTGTGAAATGACCTTTTCCTGGATGAATGTTGCAAAGAAAGAACCCCCCCTTCCACAATTCGATGCACTATGATGACCCGTATGTGGCAGTTCCGTAGTTGGCATGACCACTCTCCTTTTTCCTCCTTCTTCGGAAAGGTTGCCTTTTCCGTCGACCCCCCTTCCACTTCACGTAATGAAGGTCTCTTATTTGACTCGCTTGATCCTTGGCTTTCACGTTTTTCCTCCTTTTCCCCCTCGTTTCCCGAGCTTGATGCTTGTCTTCCCTTTCACATTGCGTCGAAAGAAATAGAACACTCTTTCCTCTCGGGGTGCTTCCTTTGATTCCGAGGTTTCTTTTTTTTTTTTTGTAGTGTCCCCACTTGTTCGTTTCCCCCGACGCTTTTTTTGTTTTGCCGAAACAGCCGCCTTACTCCCCCGCGCCTTCGTCTTCCATCCCTGATACCGTCGGTCCCCTGACTCAACGAGAAGGCAATCAATAACTTCTTCCTCGGTTTGTGTGTTCACTTTCACCCCTCCCCCGCTCCGAAAGGATTGAAGGATCATCCTATTTTTCTTCCGGTCCCGAGCTTTTCATTTTCCCATTTCCCCCTTTTGGGTTGTTCCTTTTTGAGAGTTAATTTCTCTCTTCCAAAGAAGGAGTTACACCCCTCTTGTTTCCCTGAATACCTCCCCTCCGTGTCCGGGGCTCAAATGGTTTTTCTTTCCGAGGCCAGCCTTGATAAACCTTCCTTTTCTTAATGATTGGTGCCTCGCAGTGCGTAGATAGCCCCCCTTCCCCAAACCCCTCTCTGCCCCCCCCGATCGGATCCTCCAAGCCCCCCAATTTTCAGGGCAAATTCTTTCATGAAAAGAATGTCCCTTTCCTCATCAAATTTCCCCTTCGTTGCCCCCCTGCTGTCCCAGCCCCCCTGTCGCTCCTTCTTCTCTTTTAATACGTGTAGAGAGGAGATAGACGGCTCTGTTTTTCTCCTAATGTTTTGCCTCGCTAATGGTCCGGGTACCCCTCGTTCACGATTGGATTTTTTTCTCAATTTACTTCTTGTCCCACTGAAAGTGGTTTTTTGCTTGAAATGACGTCCCCTGTGATAGTCTCTACCCTTTCACTTCCCCCCTACTGCCCCCCCTTACGACCTCACTTTCCCTTCTCAGCGGTCGCCGGAAAATGGAGGCTTGCGCTTATTTTTTCCTTTTTCCTGGACCGCCGTCTCCCCCCCCTTCGCTCTTTTCCCCCCTCCCACGGTCACAATGGACTGTGTCTTTGTTTCAAATTTTACCCAGACAGATTCCCCCCATCTATTAAGACCAGAGCTCCCCCCCCTTTCCTTTCCCCTTAAAGTCTTTTCTTCTTGTAGTCTTACCTTCATTATTGTAAATAAAAACATCTTTCCGTCAGTTCTTCTTTATCCCCTCCCTCCTGCTAGTGCTTTCCCCGCCCCCTTTTTGTGCGGAAGATAAGACGTTTGTTTCTTTTCCTAATTTTAGCTCTTTCTTTCCGGAGGTGAAACAGTCCCCGTCAAGCCCCTCCCTTCCTATTGCCGTTACCTTCTTGCCACACTCCTCAATGTCATTTTTAAGATTCCCTAAAAATGGAAAGACAACTTTCTTCAGCCGCATACGCTCTCGTCCCCCCCTGTGCCAGTTTCACGATTTACGGTCCCTCGATATCTTGAAAAGAAAAGTTCGTTCGGAAAGGACGATTCCTTGTTTTGGATGGCCTCTGTTTAAAAATGGACCTAATGCTTACGGGAAATTTCTGTACGAGGAGTCAGTCGAGGGGCTCCCCCTTTTGCTCCCCCCCCTGATTTTTTTCTGCATCATAGTCCCGTTGGGATTCCCGCATTTGCCTTTCAGTATCCCCATTTCCTGAATAAATCGGCTCTCTTTTAACTCCCAAGCTTCGGCTAGCTTCTATTGCCTACCACTGTTCCTACCCACCCGATATCACAATTGTCCCCATCCCTGAAGGCCAAGTGCTCCGACTCCTTTCATCAAAAAAGTGTTATTTTCTCTTCCCACTTTATCGTAGTTCTCTACCTTTTTCCCCGGACCCTTTCAGAGCCTCCTTGCCTTCATTTATCCCCCACCGGGTCCCCCATCATTTTCCACGCCCGTCTTCTGTCACCAGACACCGCCTTTTTTTTCCAAAAGCACCCCTCTTACGCCGCCCGTCTCATACCGTATATGAAAGTGGATTTCCTTCCCCTGGTTTTCAGGAATTAAGTCATAATACGAGAGAATCCCCTTTCACTCACAACCCTTACACCGCTCCTCCAGTTGACGTCATTAACACTGTTGAATAAGGACCCACATTTTAAAATTGAATGTCGATTGAACCATTCCACTTCTCGACGTACTAGTTCCTCCGTGGAATCATTTTCCTAATCGCCCGCCCCGTACGGACTGAGATGTCTTCGCCATGCGCACCTACTCTTAGACACAAAGCACCCGAGATTTCCGATTTCGTCTTTAGAGTTCCCAAGCCTCGCCCATTTTGATTTAAGCTTTCCCATTCGTTCCAAGCCTTTTAGTATCCACTCGGCAAAGGCCCACTTGACCTTCCCCTTCCTTCTATTTTTGTTACTTTCATCCCTTATTCTGGATGCCATCCACTCCCTACTCTCTTTTGGGAAAGTAACTTTCCATGATGCAGGTTTGAGTTTTGCCACCTCTCTCCACCTCCTCCGCTTCAGTCCCCCGCTCAAAGAAGATACTTTTGATGATCCCTCCGCGTCGACCGCTTCGTTGCCCACCTTTCTCGCCGATTCTGCCCCCCCCCTCCTACCTAGGTGCACTTCATCCCAAACTATTCTGTCCGCCGCTGGCCTCTGTGGTACCTTTGTCCGTCAATCCGGAAGGTTTCAGCGGATTACCATTTGCTTCCACTAAGATCTTCGCTTTGACACCTTAAATTCACTTCCTCCTCGCACACTCGCACCGTATTTTACGTATCAATGAACATGCCCCGAATTTTCTTTTCCTAACGGCGCCGACCTCCCCTTTTTGTCCCCCCACTCGTTCACACCTCCCTACTTTATACATTGCCAGAGCTTTCTTGGGCCTCCCCTTTCTGAACCCCTCACCCAAGTCCGCTTCCCCTCCTGACCTTCTTAAGGCCACCCCCACGGCCGATCTCCACACCCTCTTTTCGCTGGAACGTCTCTTATGGCGTGGTCGTGGCACGGAGCGACATTTCTAAGATTATCGTTATTTACCCTTTATTTTTTTGTAAAGTGGGCGATGACCCCTTGCTTCCTTTCGTCCCGACCTTCCTTTTTGGAGATCGACAAACCTTCCGCTCTTTTATGCGTCATCTCCGCCCTTTATTCACTTAGTTCCAAGACCTTATACATGTGGCGGATCCTCATTTCTGGGGAAAGTTGGTTTTTTCTTCTAAATCGCGCGCCCTCGACCAACAACCTTTTTGTCCCTCGTTCAATTGGTCATTGGCCTTCGTAAAAACCTGATTCCCTTTTGCTTGCCCAAGTCTGTACTGTCTCGATTTGCATGGCTTTGACAATCCCACGCGAGCCCCTAACCCCCTGCTGGACCCTGTGTCTTTTTTCTCCGCTGATACTCAGGACGGCATTATCTTTATTATTTACTTGCTCTTAGCATTTAACCTCATGAATTGGTCTGTCTCCCACAAACTCCCCAGCGCTTCCCCAAACATTTCTTTGGGTGGAAGAAGTGCCCTTTCAAAAAGACCCACCCAACTCGCCCTGCCCCCTGCGCTTCCCGACCCCCCCCCTCGCCTCCCTTCCTTGGTGGAACTTTCCCCCACGAGGATCAATAATCTTTCCCTTTCCTGCCATTAGTGATACCTATCTCTGTTTTCCGCTTTTTTGATTAGGTCCCTCCCATCTCCCCCCGTTATATTTGGAATTCATCTATTGAGTCACCTTTTCTCGGCACCAGCCCTATACTAGAATGGAGCGGTGTTATGCATATAAGTCCATCCCCCAATACACTCTCACGTTTCCTCCCATAGCACTTTTTTTGGGAAAGAAGATTTTTTTTGCCTCTTCACTCCTCTTACTTATTTTCCGGCCCATGTGGTTTTTTTCGACGTTTTAATCAAGTCCTTACTGTCTTCCCTCCCCAGGACCCCATTTTTGACAATGTTCATATTTTTTTTTGGCGGTCGAAAACGCTGCCCCTTTTCCTAATCGTTGTCCCGTGAGGACCCGGGGCCCCCTTGCTGTCTTTTTCCCTTGTAAGGAGGATCCTATCCGGAAATTTTGATGTTCTTTTGAGAAGCAAGCATGAGGCTACTTTTGCACTGCGGCAGTCTTCCCCCCTTTCCTTCCTCTTCGGGAGCAGAGCTTACAGCCACTAAAGTGGGAGGCTTTCCTTTTCTTGTTTGGATTCTTTAGGTCGTTGCATGTCGGCGTTCCCCCTTCTGATCTCACGACCACGTTGTTCCCCTCTGGCACCCCTCCTGTCCCCCCCCCTTTTTGTTACGTGCTTTTTTTTCTCGCTTGATTTTTGGTGATACCGCCAGTGCACCATTTTTTCCTTTATGAGGAGCTATAGTAAAACTAGTCCCTTTCCTCCAGCCGCTCTCTTCTGGTCATCTGTGATTCGTCCCACGCCTAGTTGCGACTCTGCCTGTGTGCTTCGTCAAATGAGTCAAGCCTCCTCTTATTACCTTGACCACATTTCATAAGTAACCCCTGAACCCGTTCCCTTCCCTCCTCGCCCCACCCATTTCCGGTTCCTCGAGACGCCGTCCATGTTCTCACTCTGTCCAAACATGTTTTTTTCCTATAAACACCCCCCTGTATCCCCTTTCCCCCCGCTTTAGAAGCACGGCCGTTTCGTGGAAAAGAAGTGCCCTGCTTGCTTTGAGGGACCGGTGTTCTCCCCTTGACCAGCATGTTACGATCCCGACTTTTTATATCGCCCTTTCTTTCGACTGTCCCCAGATTCTGATCCACCTCAAGCAAGGTAATACCCTTCCTCCCCCTGCCCCCCAAAGAGACTCCCCCAGATAGGTTGCCGCCCGGGCCTATTTGTTCGCCCATTATCCCGTCTCCATTTTCATTAGGTGCAGTAAGAACGGGGTACCTCATGGTCCTGTTCAGCGCCCTTCTATTCGTTCCCATCGATCTCGACAGAAAGTGATGTTGTACCCGCCTTTCCATAGCGCCTTAGACGACGCGCCCTGTTCACCCGACTGTCCCCCCTTTATACCTTTGTTGTAGAGTGTACACCCTTCTTTTTCCTTGAAGGTCTGTTCCTACCCCATTTCTTCCCTTTGTTTCGCACGCAGCGTGTCCATTGCGGACAACACAGCTAAGAGAAGTGTGTTTAATGGGAAATCCCGGGTTTTCGTCGTGTCGGAAAACGGCTTTGTTTCTCCCCCGGGAGCCTATAGGTTTAGAGACCTTTTAGATATCTGTCGTTTGATGCCAGATTAGATGTCTGTAATTTCTCTTCGTGATGATAGTTTCCTCCCTTTGCGTCCCAATGATCCTCTTCGCCAGAATTCGATTTATGTCTTGTCTATACCTTCCGTGTCGCAGACTCCGCGTACAATCACATGCCCTTTCCCCTCCCATCAGGATTTCCATCCAACCAATAGTGGGCCCCTTAGGGCTGTCCCCGTGGTAATTTCCTCCTCTTTCTGCCGTCGTTACCTTCCCTCGTCAGGCAGGAGTTTGATGCTCATAAGTATTGCCCTCTCCTTGGTTCCGGCACTCCCCGCCCGGCCGCCTTGGAGGTTATTCACCCATCCTCCTGTTATGGCGCTGCGGGGACTTTTTGAGTTCTCCCGTCGTGTGACGGCAGGTCAATTTTTTTTTTTTTCTTTCGTGGCTCCTTTTCCCTCTTTTCCGAGTACGAGTCAAGCAAAAGAGAGTGCTTTGGGTCTTGACCAACTCGTTCCCTCTTCGCAGCCCCTTGACGGCTTATGGGCAACACACCCTTTTTTTTTTTAAAATGCGTTGGATTAAAATCCCGTCTTGCTCGTCGGCGACGGGCTTTAAAACGGCGCGTGTTTTTCACCCCCCTTCACTCCCCTTCTGGACAGGGTTGTTCCGTCTTTTCCGTTTTTGTAAAGGTCCCCCCCTTTTTTGGAAAACTTTTCCCTTGGCCATTCACAAGTACCTTGGATTGTAAAACTTGCGTTCTGCAAGTCTCTTCCCCACCCCTCGAGTAGAGGACAATTAGTTTCTCCCTTCAAGATGCCATCTACTTAGCGTGTCGTCTTCATCCCCCCCCCTAAACACCCACCTGATTATAACCCCCCCTGTTATTGACGTCCGATCCCTGGCCTTTGGAGTGCGGCTTTTATCCAATCGCCTATTCCCACTGGCTTCAGCCGGAGACCGAACGCCTGTTTCTCCTTCCACGAAATCCTCCCTACTTTATTTTTGAAAGGTGATATTTTTTTTTTTTGCGTCCGGACAACCTTTTCCCATCAACCATTGCCCCATTCTGACTTGCCTGCCCAAAATAATGTGGAAGAAGACAGTAGTCGCTTTTCTTTTGTTGAGCATTTTCCCCTTTTTTCTCCTTTTACTGCAATACGCTCCCGAAGTTGCTTTGACCGCCTGTTCCATTTGTCCCATCCCGTTACTTGTTCTGCCTTAAAGGCGAGGTTGGCCTCTTTTTCTTTTCTGTGTATGACTGCTGTTCATCATTGATTTTGCCTCTCTCCCCGCCGACATCGAAACGACGTGCGCCCGTTTTTACGTTAGAGAAAGAGCCTATTTTTCTTTCACTCTTTTTTGGCTTAGTAGCACTTTTCCGTTGACCTTTTTCCTCTTTTGTTTCCGCGTCTCTGAGCCCGGACGAACCGTCCTGTCTTTCAACCACAGCGTATATTTTCCTTCCGCTCGAGGCAACGCCACTTCCATTTCCGACTGTCCTTTTAACTCCATGTAACTGACGCCACCGATTTCATGTTATTAAGAGCCCTTCTTTCCTTTAATGCCCTAAACGCTCTTTTGTTCCCTCTTTGGCTTTTTTTCCTCCTCCCGGAGCAGGGATTATTTCCCCCCCCATGACAGTTGGCCCGGTGCATGTCTTCTATTTGCGTCTCGTCTCTTTTACCCCCTTCCCTTCCGTCCCTCACGCCGTCGGAATACCATCCCCTCTGCAGGAAGATAAATGGTGATTCATCCCTTCTTGCTAAAACTTAATTGTTCTTTTGGGGCGTGTCGTCTTCGTGCGTCCCCCTGATTAGAGCGCTGTTAGAGCTTTCTTTTAGGATATCTCCCCGCCTCACCGGTCGTCAGGCCGCCCCCCCCCTTTCCCCCCTCCAATCAGCACTTAGGAGAAGAATAAATTGTGCCTTGGCCCCCCTTTAGAGCTCGTATCCCCACTCCCCACTCCTTTTTACTCCTATTTGTTGAGAGAGCCCTTTTTTTCCGCCCCGCTCAGTTTGTTCTCATGGTCCCGGAGAAGATGATAAAATTCTGCTTTTCTTAGAATTGGCTTTCCTTCCCCTTTTTTTCTAAAGTCTCACACTTTCGTCTTGATCTTTTCGAGCGGCGACTCTTGCATCCTGATAGACCTGCCAAAGAAGGACGACTCCTTTTCTAGCGTGCCCGCCTTTCCCCCTTCCGACAATTTTGCGCGGAGTTGCTTTCTTTTGTTTTAAACGCGCAAAAAACTTTTTTCCTTTCTTAAAAGCAAAGGTCACTTTTTTTGTTGAGGCTTTCCCCCCCCCCCCAGGCCATTCACGCGATCCAAATACGACCCTCCCTTCGAAGAGACAACGCATCTCCCCCATCCCCAGGTTCGCTCCCCCGTTTTCGGTGTCTTTGCTTGGTTGGCTCCATCTCTCCACCTCTTTCTTTTTTGACGATATTCTTTTTCAGGTGAGGAGGTGTCGGCCCCCTCTTCTCGGCCTCTTCGTTTCCCTCCCAGCCCCGAACACTCCTCTCTCCGGTCGTTTCGCTTCCGTCATTCAAACGACTTTTTCCCCCTCCCGATGTAGGAGGAACCATCCCAGCTCTCCATTCCTCGAACGTTGTCCCTCTTTTCCGTCCCAACACCTCCGTTCTTCCCCCCCCCCCTCACACGATTTCACTGTTTCTCTATCTAGTTAATCCAGTCCCCCATTTTCCAAGTAGTGGTCCTTTTTTTCTGATCCTACTTTTTGAGTCACACCTTCTTAATCCCCAAGGATTAAAGTTGCAACTCTTTTGCCCCCCTTCCGGAGGATTTATAATTTTTCCCCTTGCAATGGTATTCTCCTTAGATGGGTCCTTTCTTTATGTCCATAAATCTTTCGAAAGAAACACTTCCCCCCTGCCTCCTCTTTCGTTGCTATGCTTCTCGCTCGCAGCTTTCCTCCTGACCTACTCAAAATGATGCCGAGCAAAATCCCTTTTCTTAAATCCTGTGACCTTGAATGTTTTATGCCTTCAATACTCGCTTTTTCCCCCACGTGGTCCTTCCTGTGTTTGAGGTCACTTTTTTTGACATTTTTTCTTTAGGTACCATACTGCCGATCGTTGCCCTCCCCTCCATCGCCGTTTCTCATACAATACGGTTACCTATGCTTTTTACGTCGGTGACTTTTTTCCCCTCGCCCACCTTGTACCAGTATCAAATTGTGGACCCTTTTTCCCCCACCCCCCAACGGGAATCCGCATTCATCCAGAGAATGCTTCTATCCCCCATGACTTTTTGACATTTTCCTCTGCTGATTCCGGGACCTTCTTCCCGACGTGTTTTTTCTTTTTCGAACTAAACGTCTCCTTTTTTTTTGACCGCTCTTTGTTTTATTTGGGCCCCCTCCGCATTTTCTCACCCTGTTGCCCTGCCGGCGGTCTTTTGTTCGAGAGTAAGTGGCTTTTTTTTCTTGAAGCGGGCCCGTTCCTTGATTTGCTAAATTATCCCCTCCTTTTTTCTTTTATCCTGGCAAAATTCCCTTTCCCTGGAGGGATCCCTGGTCCGTCTCGGTAATACTCGCTCTATTTGTCATTTCCCCCCCCCTAACTTCCGGTGCCCCTTCTGTGTTGGATTATTTTTTTTTTCTTATCAGAAACCCTGCTCCTCCTTTTGAAGTTTCTCAGTCCACATTTTCCCCAACACGCCTCGTCAGATGATTATCTTATATTTGCGCTTGCCCCCCCCGAGCTAATTTATTTTGTCCCTTGGGCCCCCCCCCGCGCTTGAGGAATCCTTTTTCCTCCAGGGAGTAAGGCAGCCCCTCTTCTGAATGCCGGCTTACCTGGCAAATCTCTCTTACCCTCACGGCCTGGAATTACTTCAACCCCCTTTCCGACATCCAACTGTCCCTCCTAGAGAACACGACCGACCTTTTTCCGGGCGCCCTTCTCCCCCCCATCCGACTTCTGGCGCACAACCGTTTTCCGTTCCTGAAACCCATAGCTCCTCTCCCCTTACTATTTGCAAACGCCTCTTTTTTGCGCTGCCCTTTAGAAGTCGTACGCTTGCCCCGACACTGCTCATTATCGGTCCCTCCCGCGGACGCCACGGCCCTCAACCCCTCTCTCTTAACGTCCTCCTTTCATGACCAGGCCCTTCGCAATATTCTTTTTGCAGCAAACTGTCTTCTTTGTAAAGGCTTTCCGCCGTGACGCACCGCTACCCTTCTCCCGCGGCTCGGACAAAACCTTTCCTCCTATTGTTTTTCCGTCTCCTGCCCTTCGAGGTTTTTATTGCTGCCCCCCCCGCGCGAACATTTGTCTTTTCACGACGACTTTCTTTTCTTTTTTTCCTTTATTCTCAATTCGCGAGTCCCATCTGGGACACACCGTTTCTGCCCCGTACACCTTCATTTACCTCTCCTTCGTCCGCGCATGGCAGGATACTGCCCATCCCCCCCCCTCCCCCCAAGAAGATCCCCCTCTGTGAATTGGCGATTCCGTCAATCCTGCCTTCGCATTTTCTCCCCTCATGTCAACGAGCCTTTTCTCTTACAAAAAAACTAAGCATCACAAAAGAAACACCCCCCTTTTCTTGGGTGGAGACGTGCCAGCTCTTCACCCCCCCAATACCGGTTTTGATCACAAAGCATGAAATCGCGGGGTCCCTTCCTCTTCAATGGGCGGTGACCTTTCAATTCAGCGGACGTTTGCTGCCCGTGTGACCTCGTACCCTTTTCCTGCTTGATCCTTTTTCCCTTCGAGCTCTAAGGTCCCGGTCAACAGCGTCCTTCACGGTATTATGGGGTTCGCTAACCCCTTAGTACCCCCAAACTTTTTTTCCTTCCAATCACCCGGTGCACATTCCAGTCCGCCT
>Ga0179593_1379494_pt1 | contig 12209 bp, 15 predicted proteins | sample CZODoug2_1_08_16_FD_185931 | JGI IMG/M metagenome (GOLD analysis project Ga0179593, IMG submission 185931) | Vadose zone soil fungal communities from Angelo Coast Range Reserve, California, USA - CZODoug2_1_08_16fungal (PacBio error correction) | ecosystem: Environmental > Terrestrial > Soil >... | reverse complement strand
TCTATGGCAGCTGTTTTTCGCCCAAAACTGCCCCTGCGTCTCCTGTTGCCGAGAAATTTTTCAATGGCGGGTGGATTCTGGGGCCCTATTTTTTTCCCCCTTTATCTCTTTCCCCTTTTTTTTGCCCTCGGGACTTCGGTCCTCTTTCCAGAGGCTACCTCTCACACTCCCCCCCCTTTTCCCCACATGCACAAAGTGGAACCATTCTTTGCCGGAGCTCTTTTCCCAGTCCTCAGAAAACAGATTCCTTTTTGTTCTCGCGGTTCACTTAACCCACACACCCCCCCCGGCTGTTTCTTTTCTCTGAGTTTTCCAACCTCGGCCCTCACACGGCTCAGTTTTTCTTCAAGAGGGGCCACTTGTTACGCGACCTGCATTTTTGTAATTCGTTTTGTGCCTATTCTTTTTTTCGGTTGCTCCTATTCCCCCCTTCTTTTCGTCTTTTTTCCCCTTCTGGCAAACACATGGTTCCCTTCCCCTTGCTCTGGTTCCCACGCGCCCCACAAACTCTTTGATGTTTTTGCTTTCCCTTCGAACAAGTTGGTCCAAAAAAACCCCCACAAGAGCGGTCTTCGTGCTTTTTTTTCTTCCCATTGCCAGCGGGTCTCAAGGGTACTCCCCCAGTCCGTGAGTTTCTCTTTACACCGGGTTTTCTCGGTGTACCCCCCTATTTCCTACTCTTTCGCTATTTTTTTCATCTTTCCTTTCGTGCAAGTTTAACCCTCATTTTTCCGTATTTGCCAGTTGCACCACGGTTTCCTTGGACGGGTTATCTTCCGGTCATTCACCCGTTTTTCGAGGCTTTTTCTTTTCCCCCCACAATTCCCCTTCCCCCCCCGGAATTTAACGACGTTACAATCACGCGTTTTTCCTTATTACCTCTGCTTCTACTAGTGGCACTGCCTTTTCCACCTTGAATGAACCCCGCTCCCCTGCCCCCTGGTCACGCGATTTGTGTTTTATATTAATATTCATTCCAGTTTAGTTTGCATGCTTTTTCCTTCTACCCTGACGTGTTGCTTTCCTTTTTTTTTCCCACTCAACACTTCCCCAATTCCAACTTTTTGACTCGTCCCCCCGGCATTACTTTTAGGTCTTTCCTTCCAAACAGTTCCCCCTGCTGTTCGGGCGTTTTTTTTTGGGACCGCAGTCTCGGGTTTGATGCAGTTGAGTCCCTCAATATCCCTCAAATCCGTTTTTACCGCTCTTCCAGGCTTCCCCCTTTCTATCCCACTCCCCTTTGACGGTTGCCCTCTTTTTTTTCCTTCTGTCTTTCCAGGAACACAACGCCCCCCCCCAACCCCCTTTTTTTCAACCCAAACAAAAACCCAGGGTTAAAAAAAAAATTGCTTTTTTTTCGCCTTCGAAATAGCCCACTGTCCGGTTCATACTGAGGTCATCCTTTTTCTTCCCTTCCCCCCCGCCTCAGCTAGAACCAACTCTCCTAATTTCCTCTTCAACGGCAAAGATCGGTTTTGAAGAACATGACCAGGTCCTATATTTTTTGCCTGTGCCTAACACCCCTGTCCCGGAAGACCTAGCTTGTCTTTGCATTATACTGTTCGGCCTTGAATCGTTTTGGATTTTAAGTTCTTCCGACTTTGGTTCCCCCCCCAGTCTTTTGGACACTCCTTCTTTCCTGGGTGAGTAATCTTCTCTTCTCCGAGTTTCTCTATGTGTGACCCCCCCCATGTCATGTGGCTTGGTTGTCCCCCTCTCTTGCGCAATTCCCTTAATCTCTGGGGAAGTTCCTTCCTTTGATGATTTTGGCACAATTCCAGCTTTTTCCGCCCCTTCTCAGCCCCCCAGCCCCATGTTTTTAGATCCTGATGTTTTCTTTTCGACAAAGAAAGGGTTTCAGAATCCTTGCGATGTTTTATTTTTTTCATACCCCCTTTTTTTTATTGTGTTTTGCATCCCCTTGGTGTTTCTTCTTTCTTTTTTTGACCACGATCTTTTCTCCCCGGGATTCGTGTCCCCCGTTTCTTCTCATTTGTCCCAATTCACCCCCCCCCCCCCCCCCCCCCCAAGGTCTCAATCGCGTTTATCGGTCTAATGTAACGGGTCCCTTGCCCCGTTTTCCCTTGGGTTGCCCCCCTTGATGGTGTTTTGTCTCTTTCCCCTACCGGTCTGTCCTACCCCTTGCCAAATCTTACCGTCTCACGGAGCCCACTCTCTTGTTCGCTACACAACTCTCCTTTCCTTTTCTGATGTCCCTCCGACTTTTGTGGGTGTACCTGTTGTTTTGCTGGTGATTTTTTTGTTTCTTTTCTTTGTTTTTGTTTTTTGGTCTCGGTTCCTACCACCTTTTTACCTTTTTTTTTTTCCTTGGGGTGGGGTCCATTTCAACTGTGTTCTTCTAGTGTTACTTCTCGGATGTTCTTCAACTGTTCTGATTGTGTTGTTGTTTTTTTTTTTTTTTTGTGAGTTTTTTTTTTTTTTGTGAGCCCCCCGCCCCACCCCATCTTTCCGTCCTCCCCTACCCCCACCCAAGTCTTCCCTTTTACCCCCCCGTTCCCCCCCCCCTCCGTCCTGCGTGCACCTCTACCCCCCCTTTTTTAGATTTCTACCCCCACCACCCCCCTGAGTGTTACCTTTCCTTAAACGTCTTCCCCCCCCCATGTTGGCCCCCGACCCCCCCAAGTGCCGCGACCTCTGCCTTCCCCCAGTTATCGTGCTTTTCAGTTCCACACCATCTGGGAAGTCCTCCCCTCGTCCTCACCTCTCTTCCGCAGCCCCCTCCATACTCCAGAAAAGGCACTCCACATAGTAAACATTCTCTCCCACGTCTCCCTTTTTCCTTTCGCCAAATTTTTCCTTTTCTGAGGTGTTTTTTTTTTTGTTTGTGGTTTTTTGTTTGATGAAAATCTTTCCGCTGTCTCCCCCCATTCGGAATCGTTCTCGTCTTCATTAGTTTCTACACTAGGATATGACGATTCTGTTTCTTTACCAACCCCCAAAGTTCCCCCCCCCCTCTGTTCTTTCCCACTAACATTTTGTATTCTCTGTCCGCATTGTGTCCCCATAAAACCTTGACCATCCTAATCCCTACACATGCAATAATAAGAAGACTCGTCTTCTATTCCCCCTGGTCTCGAGCACCCGCCATGGACTAGTTTGTACCTCCCCCCTGGCTTCTTTTTGGATTCCCGTTTGTTTTTTTCCCCCCCCCCATTTTCCTCCCCCCCCGTTTTCCCCCCCCCCCACGCCACACATCCCCCCCTTTTTTTAGGGACCTTTTGTTGCCTTCCCCCCCCCCTTCTTTCTTTGTGACACTTCCCATTGGGAAATTCCACTTTTTTCTATCTTCCGGCTCTTTTCCCCCCCGTCTATTTTGCTGATCTGTGTTCATTTTTTCCACCAGTTTTATTACGGGCTCTCTATTTTTGTAATACTTAACTCCTTTTTTTTTTTGCATCCTCGATTTCCTTCCCCGGGCCTTTGTGTTGTAAGACCCCATCCCCCCCCCCACCTCTCAGTATAGCCTTTGTCCCCAGGCGGGCCCCCACCCAGAGATCTAGCCAACCCCCTTCACCTTCTCCGCATTTGCTTTCACTCATCTTGTAATTCCCACAAGTTCCAGTCCATTTGTTCTAGACAATGAACCCCACCTTAACCCCCAACACCCCCCTGTACTCTCCACAACACTCCCTCCAGCCCAGAGTTCCCCTTTTTGGTTCCCTTCACCCTGTGGATAGCTTCCTCTTGAAGTTTTTCGTTTCTTTCCTTTCCGATGTCTGTGTCCTCGTTTTTTCTGTTCCCCCATTTCTTTGTTGTCCCCTGTTCTGTATTTTTTTCGGGTTGGGGGAGCCTGTTTTTTCAGTATTTTTTTTTTTTTTTTTTCTCTTTACTTTTATTTTTTTAGAGCGTTGGTATTGGGTGGCTTTTTTTGGTATTTCCCCTCATATCTAGGTCTTTCCCCTAGTCACCCCTTACTGTCTTCCTTTCAACCTTCCCCCTGAGTTTCCCCTATGTCATAGTCCCACTAATTTCCCTTTCAAGCCCCCTCACTCCCCCCCCTAACGAGGCCCCCTTTACCCGCCAGAACCCTTTCGTGCCCTTCGATACCTTTCGGCTATCGTTCTTTTATTCTTAATTATTCTGTCCCCCCCGTCTCATATAAACATACTTTCATTCCTCTTCATCTGATATTTTGGGCTTTTTCCCCCTGGCAGTGTGTAATTTCCCCCCTCATGGGTTGTTCCTGTTCTCTGAAATTTTTTCTTGGTCCCGTCCACTTCGTCATATTCTGGTCACCTTCTTCTTGCCTATTTATTTCTTCTTCCGTCGGCTGCCAACTCCCCAGCTCAAGTTCCCTTCCTACATTGAGAAAAACTAACTACCCCACCGTCTGAAACCACCCCACTGTATCGTTCCTTGCCCACCCCCAAGTTAAACCATGACTCCCCCCCCCCCCCCCCCCCCCATTCTCCCTTTTTTTTTTTTCTTTGACCCCTGTGCTTTCCTCCGTGAAATGCCACTTTTTCCTCCTTTTTTCGCTCCCCTATAGGCTTTCTGTCACTTCACTGAGTCTTCTTTGAGTATGGAGGCCATCCCCCCATTTTCTGGTTCCACCACAGTTCCGGGGTTTTCCTTGCAGCTATAAACCTCTACGAGTTGTGTTGAATTTCTCCTTCCCTCCGTTCCTCACTTTGGTTCATCCTTCCTTCCAAACTCCCATCCTCACCCCCCCCCCCGGTGCTCCCTCCTTTGGCTTCTTTTTGATTTTGAGGTTTGTTCATCCCCCTACCATTGTCCAATTTCTAGAGGCCTGATCCTCCAACCTGCTCTCCCCCCCCCACCCTTCACTTCTAGCCCACTTTTTCTTTGTGCTATTAAATGTTTCGGACCCACCCTCGTCCTTCCCCCCCGTCATTACTGCTCTTTTCCAACGGTATTTCTCATTATTCCCCTTTTTCTCCCCCCCCGCAAATTCATTTTGTCCCCTTCCTAATGTTCCCCACTTCCAAACTGTATCCATTTCCCCTATTTCACCCGGTTGGGCCCATCCCTCTAGTTTCCACAGACTTTGGGTCTTTGGCCAATAGTGTGTCATCACTTCTTTCCTTTCCCCGTAATTCTCTACCCTCCGTTATTATTCTGTTCGACGTCCAGCAAACCCCTGTCGAATTTTTTTTGGGTTTTTTTTCTTCCAATTTGCTCTTTCCCGTGGTGGCCCCTCTTTATTTTCCCTTCGATTTCCTTTTTTTTTTCTGTCTGCCCAAAGGACCAAGTATGTGGCCTCCTTTCTGACTCTTCTCACCCCCCTTTTCCGCTTTTTTTTTCACACGGGAAAGTCAATGTTTTTTTGGCCCAGTCGGGATTGGGTATTACCTGCGGGTGACGCGCTTGAGATTTGTAAAAGGAGTCTTCATCTCCTTTTTTTTGTCCGTGACGCCGTTCAAGCCGCTTTCATAGATCTTATGAGCTATCCCCGCTCCGCTCAGATTTTGCCTTCCCGGCTCTCCCTTGTTTTTTTTGATCCGTTTTTGATTTTTTCTTTAACCGGGACGGTGCTTGTCCGTTCCCCCCCGGCAACAAGCATTTCTTCGATTTTTGTCCCCTTTTTTTCGTTACTTCTTCCTTGGCCACAATAAACCTTCATCCCACCCCAGTTCTTATACAACAAACTATAGTGCCCGATTCTCAGTTTGTCTGGTCTGTTTTTGAAATCTTCCAGTGGGCACCCCCCTGCGCCCCAAACTTGAGGCAAGCTCTTTCCCCAGGAACAATCTTTCCTGTGTCTTTTAAAAGCATCTTTTTTCTTGGGGCCTATCCTCTCACTTGGGTTTTTTTTCTTTTTTAACAATGGAACTTGCTCCCCCCCCCCCCCTTCCAACAGACCCTGGTCTGTCTCCTAAAACCTGGTTTTTTTTTTCTGGTCACTTCCGAACAATGGAGCTCCCCTATCGACATCGTTTAATACCCAGTTTTTTCCACCGATAATTTCCTCCGTAAGGACCAACCTGTTTGTTTCTTTGTTTTTTTTAATTAATTCAACAAGTTGCAGGACCGTAAGCGTACCTCTTTTCTTCTTTTCAGCCCAAATTCCATCTTTCAATGGTTATTGCCACCCCCAGCTTCCTTCTTGGTTATACCACTTTTTTGTCAGTGTCTTCTCCATTCAGGTGCTTAGGTTCCCCCGCCCCACACAGAACATTGTTTTCACATAATTACAAAAACCCCCTTAGCCCCATCTTCACAATTCCCTCATCTCATCCGCAAAACTTCTCATATGGGTCAGAGTGTTTCGCTTCATTAACCGCAGGGGGCCTGGGTAACTGTTAGACCTCCTCCAGGCTCTGTTTAGAGTATTTTTTCTTTTGCCAACGCTTTCTTTTTTTTTTTTCCCCTTTTTGCGTGTCGTGTACGCGCCCCGGCCCACACGGATGCCATGAAGGTGAACACCCCTGTACTTCTTTAAACCCCTTTTCCCGGTGAGTTTTCACATTTTCCTCAGGCCCCGGTGGTTTTCTTTTCGGTTGGCGGTTTTGCGGCGGGCCCCTGAACTGTACTCCGATGTCCTCATTTTTCCTCCCCCCGGTTTTGTTGTTTTTTTTTTGTTTTTTTCTTTGTTTGATGGTTTTTTTTTTTTTTCAGTTTTTTTTTTCTTTTCTTTTTTTGGGGGCTCCTATGTCTTCCCCACCCCCCCCGCCCCCCTTTTCGCCCAACCCCACCAACACCCCGTCAGTCCCCCCCCCCCCCCCCATTCTTCGCCCTGGAGCTTACCCCCCTCCCGGGGCTGAACCTTTGAGAGGTTCCAAGATCCCATTTTTTTTGCCGTCGGCCACATTTTTTTTGTTTTGACGTTCTTCCCGCTTCAACGTCCCACCCACGGGTTGTTAGGAAGGAAGTCTTTCCCCCAATTTGTCCCCCTCGTTTCCGTAGCCGATCTTTATCCTTCGACACGCTTTTCGCGGCATGTTTGAAACACTCCCCCTCTTGTTTCCCCCTCCCCGTCTCTCAACTCGCTCCAAAACCTTATTTTTTGGCCCTCCTTTTTAGTTTTTTCCCATCTCCCCAGGTTTTCTTTCCTCCGATTTTTGCAATTTTTTTTCACTTATTTTCCAAAATCTGTTTGGCGGTTGCGCCATCTTTTGATTGCCAACTTTTTTCTGGGGGTCAGACCGCCCCCAATTACCCATCTTGCTTTGAACCCCCCAGTGACCCCCCCAATTGGGAGTTCTTTTGATTCAGGATTAAAAACGATTGTTTTTTTCTTGCTCTTTCTTCACTTGTTTTTCTTTTCCACTGCTGGGTGCACCGCGGGAGTGACCCCCCCAGCCTTCCGTTATCTCTTCCCCAGGTTTTTGAGAACTCCTTCTGGCTCTCTGATGTTTCTGCATAATTTTCGGAACTGAACCCCCCCTTTTCCTTTTTAACGTGACTTGACAGAACGTCGTAGGGTGAGAACCTTCATCATTTTTCATCCCCAGGGTTTTAGTCTTCTTTTCTTTTTTTCCTGACCCCCCACTAAACCCCCGGTGAAATTAAAACTTCCCGGACACATTATTTCCCCGGTACCTGATTTACCCCGGGTGCTACTCCTTTCTTTGGCGGCAATTGCCAACCGGGGGTGCCCGTTGCGATTTGAACACCTCAAGTTGGGCTCATCGGTTAAGAGATTTTGTTAATCGTCCCTTTTTGGATCTTTCGGGGCAAGTTAAATATCCCGGTTGATTTTCCCCCCCCCCTTTTTCCGAATACCCTCACCCTTTTTGCCCCCCGTACTCCCCCTTGATGCCCAACCTAGTGGTTTTTTTCCCCTTCCGGACCCCAACAAAAACAGCTTGAAAGCCTTTGGAGCAGTGGCTTGAACCCCCCCGAAGAATTTCTTTGTGATTCTTTTTCCCCCCCCCGCGGCCCCCTTTTCAATCCCCTATCCACCAAAACTAATGTTAAAGTTTTGTTCTGAGCCGCCCTTAAGACACCCCAGGTCCACTATGACTTGCCGCTTTCCTCCGGGGCCGGGGAAAGCGTAAACAGTTTTTTCCATTTTTTTTCCAGCACCCCCCCCCCCCCCCCCCCCCCCCCCCCAAGTAAGCCTTTTATCCTACTGGGAAAGTACATTTTATCCCCAGCTTCTGGCCATCCTACTACTGCCCCCCCACTTGTCCACCCCCGGGAATTAGTGGTCAGACCGTCAATTCTATTGCTGTCCCGACGAACTCCAGATGACTTCCCCCCTTTTAGGACCGACTCTCCCTTTTTCCTTTGAATCTTGAATTTTCTCTCCCACCAGTCTTGTGTCCCCTCTTTTCTTCCTGGGTGTATCTGAGTTGAAATTTCATGTGTTTCTACTTTTCCCCCCCCCTCAGGTTTTGCGGGTGTTAAAGAAAAGTCTGTACCCTCTAAAGCTTTCGGTTTTTGCTTCATTCCCTGTTGACTCTGTTTGCAATTCCAGCGTACGCGGTTTACTTTTCACCCCTATATACCCCCCCACCCGACCCCCAAGTTTCTCCATCCCCGTGATTTTGGTTGTTGCCCACAGGCCTTTTGTTCTTCTATTTTCCTGCTGATTTTTCTTGGGTCTACCACAGTCCGGAAACCACGGTTGTGAGACTTTTTCCAAGTTCCTTTAGTTTTAGGCATTACGTTTTTTCTTCGAACTTCCCAACCCCCCCCTAGCAGCCTTCCCCAGCCCTTTCTTGTTTTTTTTTTTTCTCTCCACCCTTTTGCGGGCCTGTTGCACGCTTTTTTTTTTTCCGCGCTTTGCTAGTTAATTCTAGGACCGGGGAAACTGAGGACGACCCCCTCGCGCTCACCTGGTAGTGGACCCCACGTTTTTTGACGGGTACTTTCCTGACGTACCCATTTGTCATTTTTCGGTTGGTTTCGCGGACCCTTTCTTTTTCCCCCTAACCTTGTTTGGTTCCATGAGGTGTGTGGGTCCCCCTTGGGAACGGCTGTTCGTTTAATTTTCCAGGTCCCCCCCCCCCCTCCCCCCACGTGCCTGTTGGCTGGTCGTTGTAGCGGACCGTCCCCTCACCGTAACGATTCTTACCCGCTGTTTACCTCTTCCCCTCCTCTTTTTTTTCCCGGCCAGCCCCCATCCACCCGGAGCGTATACCATTCCATGGCCCTTCCTCCTCAAACCGGCCCCTGTGTGATCTTCCCCCCTCCCCAAACCGATTCCTCAATTATCTCTACTCCCAAACATCCTCCCATACAATAACCCCTCTCCCTCCCCTTATCAATTCCAACTATGCTCATCACTCCTCATCTTTCCACACTTATCGCCTCGCCACATCCCCTTTCCGCGCTCAGAAGAGGACCTGTACACGATCGAGACCACTCGTTACCAATTTCTCCTTTCTCATGCCCCCCCCTCATTACCTGAAGTATTGACACACGTCACCTGTGAAAGTCAACCCATCCAGGTGTGCGTTCATAATCCCACCGCCCCCTCCGCTTCTTACGAGCAAATTGTGGACTTATGCACCCGACCTGTCAGGTTGTGGCTGTGATGTTCTAGGTAAGGGAGATCATTTCAGGAAACTTTCTTTTGGACGCTAGTGGGGACAGGGGTCGGCCGCGGGGCAAAAGTTATGTTTTAAGTGGGGACACCGCTATGCATTCTTTGGGGGTGACCTAAGGGAGACTCTAACAGTTGTTAGAAGGTTCTAGCCATTGAGGGCTTGTGAAGGACCCACTCCCCCACCATAACCCTCGTGAGAACCCCCTCCCCTATTTCCCAAGTTTAAAGAAAAAGAGTGACCCCCTACCCCCCCCCCACTACGCAATACCCTCTGTCGCAAAAGAAATTCCCTCCTAGACAAGCATCCCCAACTCCCACCCGACCTAAAGAACACTCCCCCCCTGCCAGGGAATTTGGGGTTGTGGTTTTTTTTTTGGTTGGGTGGTTGTTTTTGGGGGTGTGGGGTGGTGTGGGGGGTTCTGTTTGGGGGTGTTTTGTGTTGGGGGGGTTTTTTTGGGGGGGGGGGGGTGGGGGGTGGGTTTGGGGGTTGTTTTTTTTTTCCCACCCACGCCCAAAGAACTCCATGGTCGCTTGTTGTGGGTATTTTTTTCTTTTTTATTTTTTTTTTTAAAGAACATGCAACTCCGACCCCCCAGCACAAATACCCCAATCCGGCATCCAACCAAATGAAAAAAAACCTTACCAAAGCCACTCCACACCCCACCTTGACCCCGTTGTGTGGTAGAACATTTTCACCAAAGAAAGACGCCTGTCAACCCTGCAGAACTATCTGCTCCTCAACCCCCTTTTTTCATTCAAAAAGTTTGAAAATCCCCCACCCCTTTTTTGCCTTCTCCCACAACGGACCTTTTTGTTTCTTTTTCACTGATTATGGCTGCTGCGGTTTACCGAATACGAATGCTGGGCCCCCTTCCCCCAATTTCTCTTGACAGTTTCGCCACATGGTCGCGACCCCCCAACTAGTTTGGCTGCTGTGGAATTACCCAAACCAGTCCCCCCTTGCTTTTGAGACAGAAGTTGAATTTTCCCTTCTGCGCCACCACCACAATAACATTGCTTCCGACCCCAGCCCCTTCCCCATACCCCGTAGCCGAGTGCATTATAACTTTTCAGCCCCCCCCTGCCATTTATTAATATGGATTGTTCCCTTGGGGTCCAGTATCCCCTTTGTTTGACACTTCGGTTTTCATTACCCTTTCATTTTGAACTTTTTTTCCTTACCCGAGAGTTTTTCTTTACCCTTTGGTTCGTCCCTTGGGAATGGGGTGTTATTTCTCTTTGGCCTTGGCGCTTGCCCCCTGTCATCTTTTGCTGTATCTTTTATTTTTTTTTTTTGTACACCCATGCGTTAGGATTATATTCTTTTCCCCTAATCCCTTTGATTTTTTGTTTTTTAGCCGATCCCGTTAAATTGTTTTCATCCAATAACCCAAAACTGCTTTTTTTTCATGTGTGCAAGATACGAGTGGTCCCTGGCGCCGTGGCTACACCCCCCCCCCTTTACCTGGTGCGCGACCCTTCACATACGTTTCCCGCGGTACAGGCCCACCCTTCCCGAAATTGTCCCGAACCCCGTCAAATTGCAAAACCGGACTCTGCCAAACACAATTGGGTTCCCAAGCCGTTAATTTTCAAGGGCCCGGGGGCCTCTTTCACTGGATATCCTCCTCTGCTTCCGTTTTCTTCCGTTCGTGACGGATTGGTGTGCTCTTTTTATTTTTCAACCTTATATTGTTGCACACACCCACCCCCCTTTTTCTCACGCGGGTGGCTGTTGTACCTTCCATTTCTCTCGTCCATTCGAATTACCTGTCCTGCTACCCCCCCCCGATTTCCACGATTTTCGCCCGACGTCACCAAAACCACCTCCCCTCCCCCCCCCTAACCCCCCCCCCACCCACCCCCCCCCCCCCCCCCCCCCCCCCAAAACCCCCCCCCTCCACCCCCCCAAGCTTCCGCCCTCTCCGGCTTCCTTGAGCACAACCCTTTACTCGTGCGATCCTTCTCGGCTTTCATATGTTCTTTCTTTCTTCTTTTTCAGCGACCCTGGCAATCTTTCGCCGTCTTTTTTGTTTTTTTTTCCGGTACTTCTTGAATTCAGCATGGTGTTAGAGTACACACCGTTCTGTGGGAGCATCCCACCCTCGTTTGAGTTGCGGCCCCTGGGACGCTTGCCTGTCAGGTTTTTTTTTCCGCCATAAACCGCGAAAAAACTTTGCATCCTGCCCCTTTTTCTTTTATGAACCCCCCACCCCCTCCACCCACCCGCATTCCACACAGTTTTGTGACCTGTCACCTTTCAACTCGCTCCTTTCTTCACAACCCCCCCGGTACTCTGCACGTTTGCCCATTTTTTCTTTGAGTCGTGTCCCCAGCTTAGACGAGTTTTCTACTCTTTCCGTTCTTTTTTTCCCCTCGTGTATCTAGCCCCCGCTTGCCCCCCCATGGGTCCACAAGGAAGACGTGCATGTGAGAGTTACGGACCCCCGATACACTTCTAGGAGGCTGGTTTTTGACCATTTGTTTTTTCATCGCGCGGCTTCCGTGACCTCTTTTTGTTTTTTTCCCCATCATCTCAACCACGTGCTCCCTCCCCCCTTGGGTCATGCCCCCATAACCCCCCCTCCTGCCCCCCCCCCCCCCTTTTTGGCTCCTTTCAACTTCTTTTTTGTGAGACCCACCTCCTTTTTTTTTGTGTTACCCTCGCCCCTTTGTTTTTTTGTCGCGGAAGTGGTCGGGGGTTTTGTCCCCCTGTGTGGTTGTCCCCCCC
>Ga0179593_1307732_pt1 | contig 12209 bp, 16 predicted proteins | sample CZODoug2_1_08_16_FD_185931 | JGI IMG/M metagenome (GOLD analysis project Ga0179593, IMG submission 185931) | Vadose zone soil fungal communities from Angelo Coast Range Reserve, California, USA - CZODoug2_1_08_16fungal (PacBio error correction) | ecosystem: Environmental > Terrestrial > Soil >... | reverse complement strand
TCCTATTGCCTCCCCCCAGCTTTTCGAGAGGTGAATTGCAGTCCATTTCCCCACCGGCCAACAAACTTTTCCCTTTCTTGGTGGGTTTTTTTTTTCCCCCCAAAAAACAGATTTCGAGTCCTTTCTGAGTTTATTTTTCCTCTTTTCCCCTGTGACTTCTCAGTTTCCCCCCCCAGCCCCCCCCTGTACCGGAGTGATGTTTTACCTTTGGGAGTGTGGTCTCCCCTATGTCCTTGCACCAAACACCGCGGTTCCAACGACCCTTGGACTTTGTTGCCTTTTCCCCCACCACCCCCCTCCGTTCTTTTCTGTCAATTTGCGAACAAGACCCTTTTTCTCTTTTTTTGTTTTTATAGAGATTTTGGAAATAATTGATTTGATTATTTCCTTTTTTGCTTGTCTTCTTTCGGTTTTTGTTGGCGTTTCCCCTACGTTCAGGATTCTTTTGTCAGTGCATGCTCCCCCCGGTCCGGTTGATGGTTTTTCCCCTTTTTTTTGGAAATTCCCCCCCCCCCTTTCTCCTGTTACCCGAGCCACCCTTTCCCCTCAATCACCAGAAAACGTGAACACTCAACTGTTTCTGCCGTCCCCCTTTCTCTTTTTTCAGTAAACGGTCCCACCCCCCCCCACAATGCCCCCCTGTTTTCTTTCAGAACCCCGCCTTCCAGCATCTTTTTCCTTCCCCGTCCGTTTCATGGTTCAATTTCCTTCCATTACGTTCTGAGAGTTTTTTTTAGGTCTCATTTTTCCCCTTTGTCCTCTTAGTTTTTTTTTTTGGGGCTTCTTTTTTTTTCCTTTCTTTTAAGGTGTTATCGGTCCATAGTCCATTTGGGTCAATTTTTTCTGGCACTCTGCTTTATCCCCAATCCCCATGGTTTGTTTTCGTTTGCGGTATTAAGTTTTTTCCCCCCCCCGTGGCTTTCCCCAAGGTGTTTTCCCTCCTCCTGACACAAGAGCGTTTTGGTCCCTTTCTGTTTTCTGCACCGCCCTTTCGTAGTACCGCTCCCTGTTTTTTCCAAAAACCCCCCTTTTTTTTCGCGTTTTCCCTCCCCCTTATCCGCTATGTCTTCTTTGTGCCAATTCCCCTTGCTCCACCCCTCTCCCCCTCTATTCTTGAAGACCCCCAGTTATTTCCTTGATTTGTTTATTTTCATTTCTGTCCCCCCCAATTGAGTTTTTTTCCCCTGGCTGTTTTTACCTCCAGTTGTCTTTTTGTTACCCTTCTGGATGGACCCGCTTTCCCCCCGCAAACTTGACCCTTAGCCCAGCACCCCCTTTTTCCGTCCCTTTTTTTCGTTTTTATTTTTTGCAATTAGTCCCCTCGTTTTTTTTTTAGGTTTTCTCTCCGCACCATACGGTTTCCCACCCCACGAGAACTCCGGCCCTGAATTCTTTTGTTTGTTCCTTGCATATCACCAAACTGCTCCGATTTGTTCAATGTCTTTCCCCCCTTTCGATAGTTGGCGCTTTCCCTGGATCAAGAATTGTCACCTTCCCCAGCCCTTTTTTACCCCTCGCTGGTGATTTTATTGAGTGTGGCAACCTCCAAAGGTGAAACAATTCTTTATGGAACCCCCCCTCTCCCCGATTTCCATTTTTAATTTTTCTTACCCATACGCCCTGCTGTATGATTTCCGGAAGACTTTTTCTGCCTTCCGGTATCCACTTGTTTTTGAATTGCCCTCCTTGGCATTTCCCTTCCATCTGCCCCTCAGTTTTTCTCCCCCGCCACCACCAGAGTAGAGCCCCCCCCTCCGTTTCGTTTTCATCTTGGCCTCCCCCTTTTCAGTTGTTTTGCTTGCATCGTTTTTTTCTGGGTGAAGTTTTCCTAAGGCCTTTTCCGTCCCCCCACCCTTTTGTACCCACCCCACAAACCCCCCCCAATTGCAATACCAAATTACACCCCCTTCCATTTATTATGTCTCTTCCCTCCCTTTTAATACCTTGGGTCTTCTTGGGCGAACCCTTCCCTCGGCCTAAAACTCAGGGTTTTTCCCCTTTTTTTCCCCCATACCCACGATGTAAACAATCCCCCAAGGTTGAAGGACCATGATATTGAATTCCTTCAACACAGTTTGACATACCACCCTCATTACATGGTCCATAGGTTCGCTTGGTTCGCGTTTTTTACTTAATCTTACCACAGAATTGAAAAATACTAGCTATTTTTCTCAAGCAGTCAGTGTGTGTGGGGTTTGTGTTTCTTTTTTCTTGAGAGCCTTTTTTTATGAGTATCTTTCTTTCCTCGCCTCCCCCGTGTTCCCTTTTCTTTTTTTTTGACGTTTTGGCTTAAGGTATTCATCTGTACTGAGGCCCATTTTCTTTTTTTTTGTACCATTGTTAGCCAACCTGGACCCGGGTTCGCTGCGTTCACTTTTTTCAGTACCTTCCCCCCTTTTTTTTTTCCCAATGTGTGATGCATTTCTTCATAAGTTTGACGATTCACCCTGAGTCCTCCTTCCTTGTTCATCTTTTTTATTTTTAGTTTTTTTGTTGTCCTTTTTTTCCTCCCCAGGTGCCTCCTTGTGTCCCTCTCCCCTTACTTTTCATTGGTGCCTTGTTGAACCCTTTGAGGTTTTCCGTTTGCTTTCGTTACGTACCCCAAAGTATTTTATGGTTTCTTTCTTGTTTAAGGTTAGCCCCACTATCTTTTTCTTTTTCTGGGAGTTTTTTTAAGGAAGTTTCATTGGGCTGTCTTCTCTCTTCATGCGTTGCTTTGTTCCAATACCTTTAATTGCCTTTTCTGGGAGTTTCCCAAATGTTTTCAACACCGTTTTCCTTTCCCTGTTTCTTGTGGCGACCACAATACGCTTGTCGCCCTCAGTACAACGGTCCCCTAAACTTCCTCGTTTTCTTTTTGTCTTTTTCTCTTTTTTCCCCTTATAACTTTGGCTTCTTTTTGCCCCCCCTTTTTTAGGCTTATCTCAAATTGGACTTTTCCCCCGGTTATGTCAGCGTGTTGCTTTTCGTTTTTTTAGTACACGCTCTTCCCAGGTCGTTTTCTCTGCCTCTTTTATACTCAAACTCTTTTTTCTCGGCCCCAAGTTTCCCACTCTTTCCTTCGTTGAGTTGATGATCCCATGGTGTAGTATCTGACGTCATTACCACCTTTTCCCCCCCTTATCTAGTTTCCCCCTCCTTAGGCCCCCTATGAACCTTTTTCCACACAACAAACCCCCCCATCCTTGCTGTGCCCCCACACTCTCCGAGTAATTTTTTTTTTTTCATTATTATTGATTTTTCTTCCCCTTTCAAAGCAAGCCTTTCTATTCACATGTGGGCAAGTTTGGGTCCCAACCTTCCCACCTTGACTTTTCTTTTCCTTCTCTGACGTTTGTAGATGTCCCACCAAAATTTCTTGCAACCCCCGGTTCTTCTTCGGACCCCCCACCCTTTTTCCACTCCCTGGCAACCCCCCAAATGGTGAACGAAACACCTCACCCTGTTCACCCCCCACACTTTCATTTCAGTCAGGACCGCACTTTGCTCCCTCTTTTTCTTTTTACTACCCCTTCCCAAGACTTCCCGCCTTCCTTTTTCCCCCTCAGATCCCCTTTTCACGTCCCAAGTTACGTTGGCCCACCGTCCTCTCCCCCTACTTTTTAAATTTCTTCCCCCCCCCGGTTTTGCGGCCGCCGCGATTTATGCTGAAATTCTGTTATTTTAACTCCCCTTTTGGCCCCTTTTGTCTTCCACGTTGATCGTTCCCCATGTCCTTTTCTTTCCTTTCTAGCTTTAATCCTTCCACGATTACATTTTTTTCCTACCCGGACCCCTCCCCCTTCGTTTGACTTTCCCCTGGGTCGAGTATTTTTTCACCTAACCCCACCCCCCCCCGGGGTAATCCTCCCCCGGCCCCTCAACTTCATACTTGTCTTGTCATGTTTCCAGAGTCCCCTATCATTCCTCCGGCATAACTGTTGGCTTTTTTTTCTTTTTGAGGCCACCATTTTTTTTCCGGGGCGACCTTTTTTCACCCCCCCAGGTTTTTTTTTAGAGTCTTTTTCTCCTCCCCCCGGCCGTTTAGAAATTCTCTTCTCTGGTTTTTTTCCTTTAGTATTTTTCCCGAGAAGAACTCTCCTCTCCCTCGACTAATCTTCCTTCTTTTTTGGTTTTTTTGAATGTTCAATTTAGTTTTTCTTTTGCGGCTTATTCCATCAGTTTTAAGGTGATTTTTTCTTCAGAAATTTTTTTTCCTCCTCATTTTGTGTCTTATTCTGTTTCGTGCTTCTTTGCCGCCAACCTGAAATGGTTTGTTTGTGCGCCGCCACATCAGTCCCCCCCTCCCCCCCCCGGCCACCCACCGGGCCTGCGTCAACTTCTTTTTCTTCGTCTTTTATGGGTCTCTCTGTATTTACTGCTTTTTCCTGCCAGATTTTTAGACAACTGAGTATCAATCTTCTGATGGGGATACTTCCCACTCTTGTCCCCAAACACTTTGTACAAGAGACATGGATTTTCCCCCCCTTATCCCACCCCAACCCTGTTCCTTGTCGGTAGTTTTAGATGTCGGTTTTTTTTCCCAGCTGGAGATTAGTTCTCTCGTTGTTTTTCATCCCTATGGATGATTGCAATTTTGTTTGTTAGTGGGTTTTTTTCTATTTACGTTCCGGCTGGGTTTTCTGTTTACCTTCCGCTTATTTAAGGTAGGTGACTTTTTTTTTCTTCTTTGAACCTTTAGGACTTTCCCTTTGATTCTCCCTTTTCCTCATGTCAGACTTTTCCGATATAAACTGGAATTTTTTTCCCCCCCCCCCTTAGTTTGTCCCCGTGCTTTTTGATAACCCAATTCCCCGACCAATCCCTTTCCGTTGGCCCCCTTTTCAAACCTTATTCTTCTGCCGTTTTTAGCCTCCCTTTTTTTTTCCTTCGATTTCTTTTGTTCTCCTTCTTATTTTTTTTGCTGGACATTTTTCTTTTTTTTTTTTTTTTTCCTTTCAGCTTGTCCCCATTTTCTGTTGAGACGTTCCTCCTTTCCTTGTGTTTTGTTCCTCCCTTTTTTTTTCCTACTTTTTTCTTGTTTTTTTTGTACCTTTATTTGTTTTTTCCTTACATTATAAACCCTCCCCGTTTGTGTCTCCCCCCTTTTGTCCAATTTTTTTTTTTAACCTTTCGATAAGGCCCTCCTTTTCCATACATCACCCAGTGACTTTTCGATGTTTCAAATCGTTCATACGTCTTTTTCTTGGTGTTCCAAGACCACACCTGTTCGTAGTCCACCTTTTATTCCGCGTTTTTGTTCTTACACTTTTTCCGCCCCTTCTTTAACCTTTGGATTTTCATTTCTTTTCTTGACTTTAGTTTGGTGCTTTTTATGCACCACATTTTTAACAATGTTATTGTTGACGTATGAAGACTCCCCCCAACCCAAACTCCAGAATCTTATAGGTCCCCCCTAATTATGCTTTTTCTTATCTTTCCCAGAGCCAGGGAGCGTCCCCATAGTATCTTCCGACCTTTTCAGTGATTCTCCCCACTCCTCTTGCTTCTCAGATTAGCATTTTTCCCCCCCATTTTTTCTTCCCAGTGCCTGTGGTTTTGATTTTTTTCCTCAGACTTAACTCGGGACAATTGCCACTCTACTTTTTACCGAAAGTTGACCCGCTGCTCGATTCTTTGTTCTTTGGTTGGTTCGTGTTCCCTTCCCCAAAGTTTTTGCGCACAAATCATTTTTTGTTCCGACACATCTTCTTTTTTTTTGACCTTCCCGTTTTTTAGTTTTGCCCAACGTAACAAGGGGTTGATTCAGTTTTTTTGTCGGTCCCTCCCCCGCATTCCATTCGCATAAGATTACATGTGAATGACCTCCTTTCCCTTTGCGGCACCCATTTCCCTCCCCTACAAGGGGTACCCCTTTCACCTACTTTTTGCCTCCCTTCTATACTGTTATTTTTCTTTCTGTTTGCCGGAACCCTTCCCTTCTTTACCCTTAGTTCGTCTTCTTTTTCTGCCATATTCTGTCTCCCCCAAACCCAAAAAGTAAAACAAAAACACAACTCAACCCCTCCCCCTTCCCACAGGGCAGATTACCCTTAAGTACATTCTTTTTTTTGCTTTCGGTTTATAACTTCCTCCCCTTTTTTATTTCCCTTTTCCTGTTTCCCCACACAAGTTGCCAGCAACGCATTACGACCTTGTCCCTTTTGGACACCCTATTTTCCCCCCTCCCCACTTTCATTTACCTCCTTTCCTCCCTATTTCTTCCGGCCCCGTCCCCTCTCCACTGTTGCGCCGGCTTTCCTCAGCTAAAAACTCAGTCCCCCCCTTTTCTATCTTTTTTTTCCTCGTTTGGTTTTTTTGAGTCCCTTTTTTTCTGATTTTTGCTTCTTCACTCCTCCGCCCGTTTTGCCCTTTTTTTTTTTTTTCGATTCAATTTCTTTCTCTCTCTGTCATTGTTTGGTCCCCCTCTTTCAAAATCTTGTTTCTTTTACCCTTTTCCCCACTTCCCCAATCCCAAATGTTTCATGACCTTAGACCCCTCCTCCTGATACCCTTTGAAGAATACCTTCTTTTTTATCTTTGTTATTGCTTTTTTTTTTTTTGCGGTTTTTTTTTTTTAGCACACTTCTGTCACTCCCTCTCCCCCTTGTCACTGTGAAGGAGGGACCTTCCAATGATTTGTTCTCCGGCTTTTCCGAAAACCTACAACCTTTTAACTTCCTCCTTGGATCTTGTGTTCCCATCCCTTCTGTAGACTTTATGAGACGGTTTTCCCTAGGGCATTCTTCTTTTGTTTTTTACTCTCGACGTTTTTTGTGATTGAGTTACTACCCTCCTTAGTTGACCCATTTTGCACCCTTTTTTGACGTTTCACTGCTTTGTGCGTTCAACCATTTTCCCCCCGATTTTTTTCGCCCGTTGCAAGTTCACGTGCTCTTAACTTTCTGGCGGTTTCGCTTATTTTTTTGCCCACCTTTCCTTTTTCCCACTCTGTATTCTGCCCCCCCCTTAGTTGCTCGAACCCTTTGGATCGTTTGAGCCCCCCGGGCCATTCGTCAGGCGTTGGAGTTCCCCCCCCTGACCACTCGTTTTTTATGACTTCATTGCATGTGTCCTTGCTCCTAAGCCCTTATTGGACAAGTCCCCCATATGGGTCGGTGGGGATTCCCGTCGGGAGTCACGGTCCAACGCCCCTTTCCTCTTTCAGCCCTTATTTTCCCCCCCACAAAAGTTCTTAAAGAATTAAATCACCCTTACAGTTTTCATATTTTTCCCGACCACCCTTTTTCTGCTGAGGGCCGTTTTTTTGGTCCATTTACCCTTTTTCGGTCGTATTTTCCCCCTCAGTCGCCCCCCCTTTCTTATGCCCCTTGTGTTACCTCCCAAACTCTCCCACTCTTCAGGGCCACCTGGGACGTTTCTATGATCTCTCCTAACAATCCGGATTTTTTAGTCCAACACCAACCTTTTTTAACTCCCTTTCCCCCAATGTCACCTTCCCCCCTTCAGCACCCCCACCCACCCCGATAATCTTTCCCATCCGACCCCCCCCTTCATTCTATTCTCTCCCCCATTTCCAAACAGGACATGGCCTCCCTCAGTCCCCTTTTTCACACTCTACAAGTTAAACGGTATGCCTTAAACATCCTAACTCCTCCTGTATTCCCATTCAAAAGGCAAGCGTTCCCTTTTGCCTTTTTATGTCGTCCTTATGTTATTGGCCAACTTTTGTTTCGTTGTCTTTTCCAGTTTCTCTACCCCGCCCTTTTTTTTCGTACTTTTTGCTATCGTTTCCCAGCACGTTACCTTTTTAGAAGTTTTTTTTTCCTCACTGACCACATTCCCTCTCCCTCTCGTCCCTCAACTTTGCCCCCCACCGGGGTCCACCGCACATCAAAGTTTGAGGTGATTCTTTCAGCCGATCTCTTTTCTTCGTCCCCCAATCCGGTCATCCAGGGCAGTTTGGTGGCATTGGCAAGGTTCACAGTTCCATTTTCGATGGTTTTACCCCCCCCCTTTTTTTTTTTTTTTTGGCCTAGTGCAGTCTCCATCACCTCAAAGCCTTAGATTCCTACTAGTTGCCTGGGGCCTGGGTATTCACGCCTAAGCAAGCTCCCCCACCTGAATCGCTTCCGAGAATGTCCCGACTTTTTTTTCATTTTAGTAGGTAGCTTGTCTCTTTTTCTACGGTCCGCGAGAAAAAGGCCCTTAGGCCCATCGCTCCCTCTATTTTTTTAATATCCTCCTTGTTGTGTGTTGACGTCCTCCTTGTGTCGTGCCCGCCGCATTCCTCTGCTTATCCTTCTCCAAAGACAACTCCCCCCCTTGACACCCCCCCGTAAGGAGCAAAGAGTTCCAGTTTTTCCCCTAGTCAGTGTTTTTCAGATGTTTCTTTCGCTTGATCCTGGCTTTTCCTTGCCAATCCCCGTTTGAGATAGCGAGTGCAAGCTTCGTTGGTTTCACCCCCTTTTTTCAGCACGATTCCCCCACCCAACCCCCCCCCCCACTGGTTGTGACATTCGACCTTTGTCCCCTGTGATGCAATTCCCAAGGCCGTCAGGAATATCTCAAGATTTAGGAGACGTGCCCCTGACGCCTTTACTTTCTTTCCATGATGTTTCCGGTGGCGAGAAGACTGACTTCGGGTATGTTTGAAGCCTCCTTTCTGGCCAGGGGATGTTGTCACGGTTCGTTGTTTTATTTGCAAACACCAAATTTCCGGGCAAACCCTTTCTTCGATTCCTCCCACTTCAGCCCAAGCAAGTCCCTTTCCTGCTATCACGGTTGAGCCCTTAACAAAAACGGGCCCAGTTTTTTTCCTCAGAACCTGCCTTCCCCAACGTTATCTTCAGTTACGGCCCGGGACTAATTCCTCTATTTAGTGTCCTGGTTGTTGTTTTTTTTTGTTTTTTCTTGCCGACTCAAGGTTTAAATCTTGTCCACTGTTGTTGGCTTTGATTCTTCTGGTCCCTTTTCTTTATTTTTACCGTGTTCTACCTAGCATATGGTTTTGGTTACTGTCTGACAGTCTCTTACCCCAGGTCCCTTATGGGTTAGTAACTTTTCCCTTTTGGGTTTCCCCTGGTCTTTTTTTAAACTTTTTTGACCCTTTTCAACATCTAAAACGTTTGGTTCCTTCCCTTTTCTGCCCATGCCCGCCCCCCCCCCTTCGATTAGCCCCAAAAATGTTTTTTTTGGGAAGTTTTCCCCCCCCATGTTTTCCCCTTCCGCTCTTTTTTGGGTGCCGCCCTTTCCCCCTTGTAGTCACAAACAAATCCCCCGTGCGCGATTCTTTGAGTATTTCCCCCTTTTGGATGTTGTTCTAATTGTTCTTTTCCTTTGAATCCTTCATTTGGGCTGGTTAGTCCTGTTTTCCGGTATAACCCGTCTTCTGACCAAAATTTTTTCCCTGATTTTGGTATCTGCTACTACTTATCATGACCTTCCTGACCCAGTCCCCGTATAGGGACTTTTTTCCGTCCCATTCGTGTTTTGGTGCGCCGCAAGCCCCTTACAAGAGAAATCAGAGTGTCTGAGTGTTCAACATATCGGTTAAATTCACCAATCAGTGTGGTGGCCATCCCAATTTCCTGGGTGTATTCCCGGCTTAGATCTTGTATTTCGTCCCTTTAACGTGTCCCGATTCGCTTTTTTCACGTTTTGACATCAACATTTTTCCCCCCAAACCTATATCAGACATTTCCACCCCCGTTCTGAGATTTAAACCCAGTGAACCCTGCAAACCCCCCTTTGCCTCCGACCCCAAATTTTCTGTGTTTTTACTGACTTTCCGGGGTGCTTTTTTCGTCGACTGTACAAAGTTTCATTGTTCCCCCCCCTCCGTAACCTTCGCACTGCGTTGTGATTTTTTTTCTGTTCCTACCTCAGCCTTTATTGACAGACCCGCGACCCCCCCACCCTCCCCCGAATGAATCTCTCACCACCCCCTGACCTAAGGGGTAAACAGGCAAGTCCTCGACCCCTACTACCTAATTACTGTTTTGTAGTTCTTATGTATTGAACCGTTTCCCCCCCCTCAGGCTTTCCACAACTAGCTGTAGGATTCTGCAAGTCCCCCCTGGGGGCTACCCCCCCCCACTGGAAACAACCCACCAACAAACCCACCCCATTGAGGAGAGAACCCAACGAATCAACCAACTTTTTAAAAATTCTTCTCTTTATTTTTTTCATTGCAAGCAAGTCTCGTTCTTTTACGGTACATGGTGCTTTGCCTTTGGCTCCCCCAACCCCGCTTTTTTGTATCGCCGTACCCCAACGGTGCAAGTTTTTTTAAAAGACACACTCACGATGTTCCCCAAAGCCAAGGGCCACTGAGAATTGCCAGAATCCCTTTTAAAAGTCCTTAGACCCAAACATCCCTTCCCATTTGTCTGTCTCTTTGAACTTGACAGTTCTGAACCCCCAGCAGCACTTTTTCCCAGCGTTTTTTTAGAGATGAGTTGTCTGCTTTTTAGCCTTTTTCTTCCCCATCGCGCCAGTGTTTTGCGCGTCCTTTACCCATTGCATCGGTAATTGGAGATGTTTTGGGTTTACCCTCGTTGATTGTCCCACAGGTCCCCCTTCGGTGTAAGGGGGGTCCCTAGTCACTTTTCTGCCCGCCCAATTTGCCCCTTCTTCCAAAGGCCCCTCGATCTTGTTTTTTCCCTGAAGAATAGGGCCTTTGTTTCTTTATGGTATTTTGGTTTTTTTTTGTTTTCCTGTTTTTAGTCCTCCAACAAGGTTGACCTCCCTTCCTTCTTGGTTCCTCCCGGTTGAGAAATTCCATGTAGTGACCATTATACTCCCACCCATTAAGTATTGTTCTCTGGCCGTTCTTGTTAGACCTTTATCTGATATTTTCGAATCCGGCCCTTCGGTCCCCTTCGGCTGCTTTCGTCCCATGATCTAAATCCACTTCAGATCGGCGTGCACAAGCCCCCCTTCCTTAGTTCCCCTTCCTTTGTGCTTCAACCCAATTCCCAAAGATTGAGATTGCAGTCACTCTCCACGTCAAATCCCTGCGCGTCTTGGTTTATCTTCCCAAAGTTCCTTACCTTTCGAGGTATCGCACCGGTTTTTTCTCATCTAACCATTGGATCGAAGAGGCGCCTCTCCCTGAGTTTCCTGTTTTTTTTGCACGCCCTTGCTTTTTTTCTCTGCCTGTTTTGCGGCTTTCCGCCCACAATCCTATGACTAAGTTTTCCCCGTGTGTCGAGTGGTTGGCTGATTCCAAGTCGTCTTCGAGTCTTCCTCCCCTGACATTCCCTTTTTCCCCTTTATTTCCACCTCCGTAGGGCAGCCATTGAAATCCCCACTCACCCCCTTTAATTCCCCCGCACCCTTCTCCGTTTCCTCTGGATATTGTGTACCTTTCAAATCCTTTTGGTGGTCCTCCCCAGCCAACTTGGCGACGTTTGACCCCCCCCCACTCTCCCAAATCTTTAGGGTGTCCTTCCTGTCAGGTTGGCGAATGGTCATGAAAAAGTGCCCAAAGTGATTTATTGTTATACCCCCCCTGGAAACCCCGGTTAACCGACCCCAGGCCCCACATTTTAATGAACACCCCCCCTTTAAGACACAAAACCCCTGATCTTCCTCCCCTCCGCAACCTGGCCTCACCTATTGCCTGAATACACATTAACCCAATTTCCCTCAAATCGTCCTCCCTTATGAAAAAAGTTAAACTTAGTTGTCCTAAAACCCCCACTCCCCTAATCCATGTTATTATCCCCCCCCCCCTGTTGTCGCTGGCCCCATGAACGGATGGTCTGGAACGTCTTTCTCCACTGTCACTTTTTGTTTGCCCCAGGTGGCTTTCACCTTTTTTGATTCGCAAGCGTTCATTGGACTTTTTTTTCTCATCGACCCTTTAATTTTTTACCTATAACATTTTGTTCAACCCGCCTCATTTTTGAAGGCAGGTCCGTAAGCACCGTCCCCACTTTTTCGTATACGCCCCTCCACACTCCCCATTTGCATCGAGCAGGGCTTTAAGTCTTTCTTCTCCACACTTTTTTTTTTCCCTCCCTCCGGACTTTTCGTGGACCCGGACAATTTTCCCAGTCAGATTTGTCCCCATTTTGGTTTGATTATCTTCACTTCCCATACCGGCCTGCATATCCCTTGATGGCCTTTTCTGCTCTTTTTCTTTTTTTCCACAGCGAACTCCTGAAATACGAGACTTCTGTTGTCCTTGGGTGGATGTTTTGGCATTGGATTTATTTGTCCATCCTTGTTCCGGCGTTGGGTCAACGGTGATTGTGATTCCT
>Ga0179593_1240634_pt1 | contig 12209 bp, 14 predicted proteins | sample CZODoug2_1_08_16_FD_185931 | JGI IMG/M metagenome (GOLD analysis project Ga0179593, IMG submission 185931) | Vadose zone soil fungal communities from Angelo Coast Range Reserve, California, USA - CZODoug2_1_08_16fungal (PacBio error correction) | ecosystem: Environmental > Terrestrial > Soil >... | reverse complement strand
CAACAATCGAGGCCCAATGTCCCCCGACACTGCGGCGATTTTGTATCCTCCCACTGTGCAACCTTCCCCGTCTTCTACAGGGCCATTTTTTCATATTTTTCCTCCTCTTCTTTGTTTGAGATACGTTCCTTTTCCTTGTCCCTCTTGGAAAATCCTCCCCCCCCCATTTGAGTTTCGTTTCGGCCCGCCAGACCCGCGTGCTGGTTCTTCCGGATCCTCCCCAGGATTGTTTTTGTCTTGTTGCGCCCCCCTTGCCGCATCTCTTACCCCAACGACCTCTCCCGTGTGGTTTTTTCAAGTCAGCCAATTTTTTTCTGCAATGGCTTTCGAGCGCTTGGTTGGTGAACCCCCCGGGAAATTTGCTTCTTCCCTCTCTCTTGTGGCATCTGCCTTGTAAACTTTGCGCTACCCCATGGCTTTTCTTGCGAAATTCCTCCCCCCTCTTCATCATGTGTCCTTCCCTCACCTTCTATACCGTACCCCCAACAGATCAAGGTTTCTGGTCACCATCTGTATTTGAAGGACCAATTACGACTTGAATTCGGCCGTTCCTTGAACAGTTTTTCCGTTATTCGATTTCAGATTCGACAGAATCCGTTTTTTTGACGCTCTATGCCCGGGCCTCTTCTCTGCTCCTGCTATTGTCGCTGGGATTACTCTTTTTATCTACAATCCGACGGGCAAAGAAGACCCCCTTTCCCCCCACTCTTCTTCCTTTTCAAGTGGCTTCGAGGGTCCTCTGACGCTGTTAGATTAGGCTCTTGGTGACGAGCCGCCCCCCAAGCCTCCTTTTATCGGCGCCCTTTTCGCACCCAATTCGCGCTGAATCCGTGCAAGAGAGGGGAGACTGTTCGTGATATCGTCCTCCCCTCGAGGGAGAGATTTCGGCGCTTCGGGCCCCCTTTTTTCCTCTGGTTTTTCAGTCCAGAGGTTCATTTTTTTTTGCAGGATTTTCTTTCCGTTTTTTTCTGTTTTTTACCTGTGCGACCACGCCCCGCCTCCCCTTCTTTTTTCAAGTCCATTTCTCCCAGTCTGGTCTCGAGGCCTCCCCTCGTGTTAACCATTTTAATTCCTTCTAAGGGACCCCTTACAAACATGGCTACATTCCTGAGCTTTGGTGGGCAAATCCTCACGCCCCCGACAATCGCCCTTTCCCATGGTCTGGTTCGCGTTTGTTGTCAATTGTGTGGCGTTTCCTTTCCCCCTGTCCCTAGTTGTTGCCCGCGGCGGGCCAGTTTTTGCCTTGTGGCTTTCTCTGTGCCGATTGGGTGCTTTCGATTTGAGTCCTTTTTCGAACCGTCCCCCGCACGTGGGAATGGCGTTTTTCCCCAACATCCTGAACCGTCTTCACATTTGGGCTTGTCCTGGGCGCGACGTTGTTTTCCCCCCTGGGAAACCTGTCCTCTGCCAACCCCCCCGTCCTCTGGACCCCCTTCCAACCCCCCTTTTTGAAAAAAACTTTTTTTTTTTTTTGCGTCATCTTTTTGTCTGAATGTCGATGGCCGGAACAGGCCTCCCCTGATCCTTTTTTTTCCGCGAAAACATTTGGTCGGCCCCTTTGGTTTTTCACCCTGCGTCCTCGGGCGATATGAAATCCGTGAAGTAAGGCAATCGCACGCTCTTCTTTCTTTTGTGCTCAATTTCCTTACTGGCCAGTTGCCCTGCCTTTGGGTAACGTTCGATAGTTTCCAAGATTTTTCCCTTTCCCAAGTCTGTCCCTTTCCTCAGGTCGGTGGACGGGTTTATTTCCCCGGGCACGGGTGTTCCTGTTTTTTTTTCGTCTTCCGTACGCCGTCCCCGGACATCCATGGATGCGCAGTTCCGTTCCTTCCCGGTTCTTGTTCTTGCCTCCGATGATCGAACCGCGACCGTTTATTTGGCGCCCCCGTTTGAGGCTTTTTTGGTTTTTCCTACCTCTGCTGATCGGTTTTTGCAGGGCGGGGCATTTTCCCTGTTTTGATGACCGGTCCTGACGTTTGTTGGTGGGACCAAGAAGTGACTTTTTCCTTTTTTTTTTTTTTGTTTTGACACGTGCAACTTCCGAACCCCCCAAACCGCGATGGGGGCTCCCCCCCCCCCGCCGAACGCTCAAAATCGGCCGTCACCCCCCTCCCCCCAAAGTCCTTTTCATTTTTTTTTTTTTCAAACTTTGCTTGTGTCTTTTTTGATGGAGGGAATTGCTTTGGGGGTTGGCCACCTGTATCCGTTTTCTTTATTTTCCCCCGTAAGCTGTTTGCTTGGAGGGCCCCTCCCCACCAATTCTTTGATAACCTACCTTAGGAAGGGGGGCTGCGGCCCCGTGACTCTAACCATGCCGATACTTTTTCGGAGATCATTTTGTTTGTTTTAAGCGGGCCCACCCTTTCGGCCCACTGTCCCCCCGCTCAAAGGAGTTTTTTTTGCCGCCCCCAGCCCCTTTTGAGTTTATTTGTGTTTCCGCCATCGCGTCGGGTCATTTCCCTCCCCCCCCGAAATCGGCTTTTGTTGAAACCAGATGTGTTGTCTCCCTGTTGAACCTTCCCCTTTTTTTCTTTAGGTCTGACTTTTTTAGTAAAGGCCCACCGGCCCGCTTGGTTTAAGCACACAATAGCGCGACTGGAAATCTGGATTTGTGTCCCCCCCCCCAGCAGTTAATAGTTTTGCAGTGGTTGGTTTTTTTTTTCTTGGGTCAAAAGCTAGTTTCAGTTTTTTTCCGCGTGGTTTTTTTATCTTGATGGGGTGGGCCGGTCATTGAGCCTCCCAACTTTTAGTTTTCCCCATGCTCGCACTGACCCCGACATCTCCTCTCAATGTGTGGAACCCATTTATGATTTGCCTCCCCGTTTTTTTTTTGTTTTGCAAATCCAAAGTTCCCCCTCCCCTTTTGCACCCAATATTTCTCTTTTTTGTCAAGTGGACCGTTTCCGTCCAACTGTTCAAAGCACTGCCCGTCTTTGTTTCCCCCAACTAAAGAGGCTTCTTTCTGATTCCCGTCCCTCACGGTTTCTTTTTTTGGCGGGTATTTCCTTATGGCCGTCTGGTTTTTGCTCTGACAGGTCGCGCCAATCGTCTGGACGCCAAATGCAAGTTTTGTCAACCTGACCACCCCCACCATCACCCGCCCTGTGTTCAATTTTTTTCTCCACCCCGACTGGTCCCTTCCGTGTTGGCAACCCCCCCCCCCGGAGCGGGTCACCGGGGTCGTCGTTAAGCCCACAGTAAAACCCCCCCTTTTTTTTGCGGGAAGGTCGGTGTTGGAATTCTCTTTCTCCTTCCCTTCCCTCCCTTTTTGTGGTGTTTGTTTTGACTTCGTCTTCCACCCCTGACATTTCCTGACGCAATGGTGTTCGGTTTTCTTCGTTTGTTCGTTTTTCGTGCTCTACCTTTGCCGGCGGTTTGTCTCCGCCACAATTGACCCCGGCGTGTCTTTTTCCTGTCCCCAACAGAACTTTGCGTCCTTTCATTTCTAGTCATCTTCAGTAGCACCCTCCTTCTTCCATCTGGGCATCCGTTTTTCGTTGCCCCGTTCCTGTCGTCATACGCGAACAATTTCTTTAGTTGGGCGGGGAATCGTTGCTTATAGACTTTTGGCCTTCTTCTTCTGACACATAATCCCTTCTCTTTTTTGTCACCGGGGCTTTGCCACGATTTGCCCGTCGTCACCATCATCCATGGTCCCACCGTCATTGATTTTGAGTTTTTTCTTGTCATTTTTTGCGGCGGCCTTTTTCGTCCCTTTCCCTTTTTTGATCGCCCCCTCTGCCCTCACTGCGCCCCGCGGGCCTTCAAGCTTGTTGGGATTTCTAGTATTTGTGCCCATTTTCTAGTTATGACCATCTCGCTATTGTGCTTCCCCCATTTCCGGTGCGGTGGGCAGTTCTAATCGGTTTTTTTTTTCTCTCCACCCCAAACCGTTTTCATTTACTTTTGCTTTGCGCCACTTTCTCTTGTTATGCCTTAGTCTTCGTCTCTTACCCTTACACGGTCGTCTATTCGCAAACTCTCCCTTGGTTCTTTTTCGGTTTTTTTTTTCTTTTGCTGTAGAACGTGTTGCCCCCGCAGGTAATTGACCCTCCCCCCAACCATTTTGATCTTTCACAATCGCGCTGGGTCTTCGCGCCTTTAGGCGCCTTTTTTTTGTTTTTTAAGTTGTTGTGGAGGAGCTGTTTCGCCCGCGCCAAGCTGCCGTGGCCCCTTTCTTACTCGTTGAGTTTTCTCCCCTGTCGATCAGCCGTTCCAGTTTTTTTTCTTCACACAAATCTTTCTTTTTTTTGCGGTCGTCTTGTTTTTAGAAATTTTCTTTTTTCGGGTTTGGGGTAAGACCACTCTGGGACTTTTTTTTTTTCTTGGAAGTGCTTTTTTTTTCTTTTCCCACCAGGGCCCCCCCCCCCCCCTCCCCCCCCCCCCCCCCCCCCCCCCCCCCCGCGGCGTTTTCTGAAAGTCGAGCCTGTTGATGCGTTTTCTCGCTTCTGCGAGGTTCTGCCCACCCAGTTCTTTTACCTTTTCTTTCTTCCCTCCCTTTTCGTTTCGAGCAGGTTCCTCGTCAGCAACCCCCTTCCTATGCAGCGGCAGGCATTTCTTCGGTGACGGTCTGACTTCCCCGTTCCCGACCCCCTTCCGTTAATTGCCCTTCACCGTCCCCCTGCATGCCGGTCATGGACTTTTTTGGCGTAGATCTGGTCGATTTTCCGTTCCGTTTTTTTTTTTTTGGTTTTTTGTCGGGGCCCTCTGGCCCGAAAGCTTCCCCCCTGCTGCCCTTACTCCGGTCTTTGATTGGGCTGCTTCTTCACGTTTTTAATCGAAGCCTGACGGACCTCTTGGTGGGTTCCGCCCAGGGCCGCATTCCGATATAACGTCTTTTTTTTTGCCTGTTCGGCCCATCGTCCTCCCCCCCCCCCCCCCCTGATATAGTCTCTTCTTGGTTTCTGTTTTATCTTGATTTTTGCCTTTTTTTTTTGTTTAGTCTTTCAAGGTTTTTTTTTTTTTTTCCGTCTGAAGCCGTCGCGCCGGCGCAGTTTCGTTCGTGCATTTTCCTCTTTCGGTGGCACCCGGTGTGGCGGTTTTTTCCCTCTTGCTTTTTCCTTCCTTTTGCTCCAACGGCCAATCGTGTTTTTTTTTCACCAGGTGCCCTTTGGTTTTCCGTTTCATGCGTCAGGTAGATCCCGTTTTAACCGTCCCCGCTTTCCCCCTTGAATGTCTCTGTGGCTTTGCTGGGGTCGGTGTGTTTTCTTTCGTTTTTTTCCGGCACTTCGTTTGGTCGTCCCTGAATTTGAATGATGTTTGTTTGGATTTTCTTCTTCCTCCCTCTTTTTTTGGTTCCGGCCTTGTTCCCCCGACCTCAGCGGGCGGCTTTTCCCCAGGATACTGCCCTTTTTTTTTTTTCGGGGTCAGTGCCTATTGCCTTTAAACCCCTTTTCACATTTTTCTCCTCCCTCTACTTCCCACCTTTCCTGGCTCCTTGCTGTTCCGTTTTGTGTCCCAGGATCCCCACACGCAGTCTTTTTTGTTTCCCCTCTTTGGTTGTAATTTTTTTTTTCCGGCTCGCTTTTTGCTAAGCAGCGAGAACCGTCTTTTTTTGCGCTCGGACTCGCGAATAGCCGCGCCGAGGATCCCCTTTTCTAATCCCTTTTCCCTGGGAGATCTTCCCCCACCAACACCGTTCGGTCGTCGTCGATCAATATGTGTCTCGTGTTTGTTTGTTTCTGGACATATCGCGCCCGGCCGGGGTCATTTCTCTTTCCCATTTAATTTAGTAGATTTCTATCCCGGCCCCTTGTCATTCCTTGCTGCGGCGGAGGTCCTTTCTCCGACTGATCTTGGGTACGTCTATCCCCACTGCTTTGTATGCCGAAGTCTTATGCAGGGCGGCGGCTTTCGCTGTTTTCGCATTTCTTCGCTTTCCATTTAGCTTTTTTCGAGCCTTTCGAACCGGCTGGGTTCGTCCTCCTAGGTGTCATTTTTTGTTGCCCCCCCCTCGTTTTGCTTCGCCAGTGCCACCCGTTGTGCTTGGGCACTTGATATTTATTCGTTGGTATAGCGGGAGATGCCCGGATTTGTTCATGCTGCACCACATCGAGGAATCGTACGCATTTGCGTCTGCTCGTCCTGGCCCCTTTAACCCTCCTTTCTTTTTTTTCCCTTTCCCTATACTATCTTTCCTTTGTGTTTTGTTTGGCTGACCTTAGATGGCCTGCCGCTGGTTAATTTCCAGGTTTCATTCGTTGGCAGGGACGCGTTTTTTTTTTCGGACGGGATCTTTTGGTGACAGCTTTAGCCCCACCCTTTTTCGCCGTGAGTCCCGTGCCTTTCCCAAACGCCACTTCTTTTTGGCGGCAATGCATGGTTTTTTTTCCCCACGTTTTGGCCCCCCCCCCAAACTTTGGCGCGCTCTGGCGTGTTTGTTTTGCCCCCCGGTGCAACTTTCTGTTGGGTTTTTTTTGCTGACGAAAGCGTTGTTGCGACTCGAAGCTCCACTTGGCGAGGCACGAACGACCTGCTTCGGAAAATCCCGCCGCTTTTTTTTTCATAACTTAATTCTTTTTTACCTCGATTACGTCAAACACGATCATTCGGCCTCCGGCTTACCACCTCGAAACCCTTTGTTTCATAACACCCTTCACGAAGAGCAGAATCCCTCCCTGATCCCCCGCTGCCCTCTCTTATTGGAACTTTTCCCCTCACTGTTCGTGCCTCTTCGCCGCATCCCGTGCCGCTCCATATTCTCGATTTTTTTCATTTGAACACGGGTTTCACCAGTCGGTTAGGCCTTCGACTCTTCTTTTTTTTTTTACGTACATTCCTTTCTTCCGATTCTCGTTTTTGTCCGATCCGCCCAGCTTTTTTTTGTTGTTTCTCTTTTTCCCAAAACCTATGCTTGTTGGCTGCCCTCACCTCCCTCCTTTGGACCCTCTTTTGCGTAGGGACCGGTTTTGCGTGAATTCTGGGGTTCCTAGTCAGAGGCCATCTTTCTCTTTTCTTCCGTGAGTGTCTCCCCCCGGTTGACTCTTGGTTTCATTCCGGCTGCTTTGATATTTTCGGTTTTTCCTGTCGATTCTGGCTGTCAACGTCCTTTGACCGTCTTGACCCCCCCGAAATTGGTCTTCTCCTCACTCCGCGACCTCATTCTATTCAGTTGGACCAACCCATGCATAAATCCTCCTCCCTTGGGGTTTGTTTGTTTACCCTTTTTTTACAACGTACCCCCGTCACCAATCGTTTTACCTCCGTGGTTCTTCCGAGTGCCTGTAGTTTCTTCCCTGGACGTGTCTGGGTGATTCTTTTTCCCTACGGTTGGCGCCGCTGCCGATTGTGGGGCGCCGAATTGCTCCCGGTGTCGAACCGCCGCCTTTAGACGCCGGGGCGTCCCTGCCTATGGTCCTCTTTTCCCCGGCGCGCCCCCCTTGCTTCGTTGACTTCCAGACTTTCCCCTGCATAGTTCCCTTTTTCGCCAATCCCTTTCTTTCCCCACACTTCCCCCCACCCCCCCGCCTGAGGTCGTCGGGTAGATTTTTTTCGTTTATTTTTCGACCGTCCGACGTTATCATCGTACGCCCATGAATGAACCTTGCGGCCCCGTCTTTTTCCACCCGGCGGCTCGGCGTCTGATTTTAGCGTTTTTCAGAAGTTTTGCGACCAAAGAAGCGCACCCATCCGAAGATGTGCTATTGGGCGTTCTTTTTTCCCCCCGTTATTTCTGTTCCTTTCCGGCAACTACACCTCGCGGGGCCGGTCGATCTCTCCCCCCATTTGTTGGTGACCAGGGGCAGTGAGGTTCAATCATGGTACTGTTGACGGGGTGCCTCCGGCCCCCCTTTTTCCTTTCCCCCTGAGTAGGGCGCGTCGCCGTCACGACTTTTTGGCGCCGTTCAATGGCGCAGGTTTTTGGCTGGATCGCGTTTTTTGCTCTGGTGACGCTCATTTTCGTTCGTCAAGGACCCGTTTGGGTTTTTTTTTCCTCTTGTTGATTGCCGTTGGCACAGTCTCTCCAGGCCCCCCTGAGGGCTGGTGTGACCCAAGTGGAAATATTTTTCCCTAAGTTTCATTTCCCTTTTCACTTACCCTTCGACCACCACGGCTTTTTTTCAACCACCACCTTTTTTTTTTCGACCGCCACCATTCAAAAACGAATTTTCCCCCTTTGTTTTTTTTTGGTCCCCCTCTGCTGGCTGTTTTTTTTCCCCGTTTGTAGAAGGCGCGTACCGTTTTTGCCGTCATTTTGCAACTTCTGGCGGCGTCGAAACCAAGCCTGGTTCCCCCCCCCCCTTCGCCTATGAACACCCCCCCCCTCTCTCTGTGCACCGGGCCCGATGCTGTTTTTGCAGACACTGCCATTTTTTTGCCGTTTGACCTGTTCGACTTCTGGGTGGAGTGACAGGTTCTTTCCCCTCGGCCCGGTTGACCAGTTTTCATTTTTCCCAAAATGCGTTCTCGGTCCCCGAAGGTGCGGTTTTTTTTCGTTGCGCCCTCATACCCCTTTCCGCGGTTTTTTTGACGCATCGCGGTTCTGAGGCTTTTTACCCAAGATCTGGTTTTGGGGCGAAGTTTTGAAACCTTTTTTTTCCCCCTGGTTTAAAAATGGTTTGCCCCGGTTTGTATTTCGGCGATTATTTTAGAAAGTCCCAACTCCCCCCTATCCTTTTGGGCCCTTCCCAATAATCGCAGATTCTGGAAACGCTGTTTTTTTTTTTACCACTCGTGGACTAATCTTTACCTTCCAAAAAATTTAGTTGGCGTCACGTTCTGGGGGACGTTTCCCTTCGCGCCAACGGGTTCGGCCGCCCCTGGACCACCTGCCGGACCTTGATGACACCCTTGCCTCCTTCGGCAATGACTTTTTTTTGACCATGGTTTTTTGACTTTTCCCGAACGTTTCAAAATCAGTAGGGTCCAGCCTTTTTCCCCCCCATACTTTCTTTTTTTTGCAAATGAAGACCTTTTCAAGTTTTTTTTGCAAACCTGGGAACTTTAAAATCAGTCTACAGCCACTGCGTCCCGCACAACTTACCATTAGGCTTTTTTTCCTCTTTTTTGTCCCTCCCCCCCCCCGTTCTTTGTGCTCTGGTTTTTCTGAAGGAACGCGGAATTTGTTTTTGTCTATTACGTTTTTTCCGTTTGGTTGCCGGCCATTCGCGGACTTTCACCTGTCGTGTTGGTTACTGACCCCCCTCCCCTTTGGTTCCCCCGTTTTTTCAGAACAAAAACCGCCGGCGTTTCGGTTGGCCCCAAAAAGGTTTTTACGTTTTGGCCACCGGGGGTCTTCTTTTTGTTACCTCAAAACCGTAACCCCACTTGGCGTTCTTTGTCCTTTGTTTTTCAATTCCTATTCTTTTTTTTCCCCGTTTGTTTTGTTGAGTCTCTTATTCAATGATTCTCCCCACGCAATTTTTTTACGGGTTTTTTTTTTTTTCTCGGTTTTTTTGCTTCCCGGTGAGCCCGCTTTTTTGGCCACCGTCCGCCGGCTTTGTCTCCTCCAAATTTTTCCCCCTTCTTTTTCGGAGGGTTTTACCAATGTCCCCCCTCGGGTCTTTTCGCGCATGGCGCGCTCGTCCTTTTCAGCCACATCCCGTTTCCATTGATCCGTTGCGCTATTTTCTTGACGATCTCTCCGGCTTAATTGGGCGGGTACGCAGTGCTTATATCTCTTTTTTTTTCTCTTCTTCCAACTACCTTCCTTCTTGTCCAATGTGCTTTTGCCCTTTTTCTTTGGCCCGTTTCGGCCATTCATCCATGGTACCAGGTTGGCGAGTTTTTCTCTGGTCATCGGGCGTTGTTTCGCTTTGCAGCCGACCCTTGTTGTATCAGAACTTTTCTTTCACCTCCAACCTTGTCCGCACGCCGGTTGGCCTTCAGGGGTTCTTGTACTAGTCCTGGACTTTTAGTTCCCCAGCGATTCCCAGAATCTCGCATTTTTTGGTCCCCGCCCTTTCTTTTTCCCGTTTTTTGGACTCATTCGGGCGATCCAAAACTTCACCTGTACAGTTTGTTCGTAACCCATTTTCTCTGTTCGGCCTCGCCCTCCTTATTTGTGTCCCTGTTTTTTTTTGACCTGCTCTTTCCTTGGCAAACACTTCCAGCACCTTTGGTCGGGGCCGAAGTACGTTCTTTTTTCTCTTTCTACCTGTGGAAGCCGGTCCTAAAGTCTTCCCCACCCATGTTGGTGTTCTCAAACATTTTTCTTTTATGTTGTCTCGCCTTTTCTTTTTCCTGTCTGAATAAGTTTTCGTTGATTGGAGGCCATTCATTTTTGGTTTGTCTTTTACCTGTTCACGTGGCAACTTCTGCTGATCGGTCGCTTCTCCTTCCACTTTTACGTTTTGATTCCAGTTGCTCTGTTTCTGAAAAATTCTTGTTGTGGGTTGGCGTCAGGTTAGCCCTTCTGGGTCTTCTTGGTGGTTTACCTCCCCCCCCAGGTTTTTTGTTTTTCTGGATGGTATTGTCGCGGTTTGGAATCTCTTGTCCACAGCCCCCCCCCCCCCCCCCCCCCCCTTCCGTTTCTCCTGGTAAGTCCCTCTCCCCTTGGTTCTTCGGTTCGATCCGCTGCGGGTTGACTTTTCGGCCTTTTTTTCGCCCGAAGATTTGTTGGGAGCAGTCCATCAGGCACACCCTTGCTCCCTTAACTCCTCCTTCCCTGTCTTTTGACTTGCGACGCCGACGCGGTTTACCTTTGAACCTTGGACGGAATTGTTCTTCCATTTTTTCCATTCTTGCCGGTTCTTTGCTTTTCGCCCGATCTGGTCGATTCGACTTTTTCCCCGCGCAGGTTTTTTGCTTGGGGACATACTTGTTTTCCTTTAAGCCGGTTTAAATTCTGCCATAGACGCCTTTAGGATTGCCGCTTCTCCGGCTTTCTCTCCTCCCTCCCTCTCCCCGAAGTTTGTTTTCCGCCTTTCCTCTTTTTAGATGATAAACGTTGTCTTTACCTTCCGTCATCATGATCTCTGGGCCTTCGGTTCTTGGTTTCAGGTTGAGGTTTCTTGTCTCGATTTTTTTGTCTCCAGTTGTTCTGACAAGTCCGTTCTCATTTTTTCGGGCCGTCCCAAGTTCCATTTTTCGTCGGTTCTTTCGCCGTTCTGTTCCTTTTCGTTGAGGTTCGAACAATCCTTCCCTGTAGACCCACCCTGGCCCCTGGTGTGGTCCCCCCCCCCCCACGGGGCAAACCCAAATTGAATTGCCCGCGGCGATCCCCTTTTTCGGCCTGTCGAACCTTGAAACCCGCGTTACCCCCGTGCCTTCCACACCTTTTTCCTTTTCCGCTTTCTGGGGTCTTTGCCGTCTTTTACATCGTACGGACCCCGTTGGTCTTTTTTCCATGACTTTCCGACCGTTTTCGGGGATTGACTCTCGAAGGCCAGTACTCTGGCCTCTTGTAAACCCCTTTTTTCTTCTTTCATGGTAGGCTTGACCCGGATACCGCGCCTACTTTTATGCCCGGTTTCGTCACTGAAAACCATAGTCCCCTGTCTCGCCGAGTCCCCACATGTGAGATCCTCCCTGCCTCTTTCTTCCTTCAGGGGATTCCGAGTTTCGGTGCCCCCGTCGGATGGTGTTTGCTTTTGCGATGTTTTTTTTCACCAGCAGCCCGTCTCCCCGCTGGTTGCGGTCTCCGGCCCGCGCGACCCTTCCTGTCGCGCCGGAGGCTCCTCGAACCTCCTCTCCCGTTGGTTAGTCTTGGCTGTCACACCGTTCGGCTTTCTTAGAGCCCCCCTACTTTTGTTGATTCGGCCGTTTCTTATTCGGCGGACCCCTAGCGTCTTCGTTTCTGGTTCGGGACATAGAGAGTTTTCCTTCCGGATCCGTACGTGTCCCCTTCTCAGATTTGTTTTTTCTTCATGACGGCGATCCCGGTCGGAGGTTTTTGTCCTCGTCTCCTCTTGACATCCGTGGGTTTTTCCTCAGATTTTTAGACTTTTTTTTTTTTTTGATGGGGCCTCCCCTCATAGGCATTGTTTCCCCGCTCGCATTCTCGTCGCGAGTTTATCACAGTTCCTCTCTTCCCCAGTATTTGTTTTCTCGGCATGGGTCGAATTTCCGGTTGCACCCCCTTTTTTTTTTCTCGCAAAGTCCCCCCTTTTTTTGGCTCAATGGCCTCCTTATGGAGTTCGTTTGTACTTTTTGCGCTTCGTATGGGTGTTTTCGAAGCTGCACAACCATCTATTCTCCCCGTACTCACACCCCTTGCGAGTTGATCGTCCCTGGGCAACCCCCTTTTTAAATAGTTTTGCAGTGGGGCC
>Ga0179593_1681308_pt1 | contig 12210 bp, 15 predicted proteins | sample CZODoug2_1_08_16_FD_185931 | JGI IMG/M metagenome (GOLD analysis project Ga0179593, IMG submission 185931) | Vadose zone soil fungal communities from Angelo Coast Range Reserve, California, USA - CZODoug2_1_08_16fungal (PacBio error correction) | ecosystem: Environmental > Terrestrial > Soil >... | reverse complement strand
TGTAAGAGTTTTTTTTTTTTTTTTTTTCCTTCTCTTTTCTCCCTTCCCATTAACTACAGATGCTAGGGTTGGGGGAGGGAGGTTCAGGGGGACGCGCGGGATGGGGGAAGACGCCGCGAGAGTTGGCAGCTTCCTTTTTCTTGTTGGCTGTCATATTTCTTTTCCCCTTTTTTTTTTGTTTGGGGGGGGGGGGGGGGGGGGGGGGGGGGGTGGTCGTCGAATAACGCTTCATCCCCCCTTTTTTTTTTTTTCTCCTTTCCCTTAATGAAAACTTCGACATAGAAGAGGAGAAGAAAAATGCCTCCTAGGCAACCGTCTCTCCTCCCGCCTTCCCCCCCCTCCTTTCCTTCCCTGCGCCAAGCGGAAACGAAAAGGAGGGAATCCAACTGCTCGCAGGAACCCCCTTCCCTTCCCCCTCTTTTTTTTTCTTTCCCCCTCCCCTTCCGTTGAACCACGAACGAAGGTGGAGACGTCGGAGTGGACCTGGAAAGTGCCGGGCCGACGTGTCTTTTTTTTTTCTTTGTTTTCCCGGGGCCATAGGAAGTGAAAACAGGATGAGTGTCCCTCCTCCCCCCTCCCTTCTTCTCCCGGCCGGAGTTCCGGGTTAGAAGTGAAAGATGACCGGGAGGCCCTTCCTCAGGTCTCTGTGGTAAACTCCCTTTCTCCCTTCGCATCATATTCGGCGGCCCGGATGACCCCCCCGAAAAACAGCCTTTTCCTTTTTTCCTTTGGTTCGTGACGTTGCCGATGCCATTTTCCGAGGCGCTTACAGCGAAGATTCCCCACTCGTTCCTCAGGCGAGGATTCTTCCCGCCTTTTCTCCCCCTCCCCTTTTTTCCTTTCCTCCATCCCTCTTTTCCCCAGGGGCGATCTGCGGAGGGAAAGCTGGGAAACCGAGTCGATTGCCGTCCTGGTCGTATGCTCTGCACCCTCCCTTTTTTCTCCGGGCAGGAAAGAATAGAAAAGGCAGCATAAATCAGTGCGCATCTCCCCCCCCCCCCCCCCCTCCCCCTTTTTCCTTTTCTTCCCCTTCTCCCTTTCCTTCAAGGTTATCGACACAGGGAGTAAGGACGACGTCGGCCTCGACGGCCGGTCCTCTTTTTTTTTTTTTTCTCCTTCCCCCCCCGCATCCAGTGGAAACACAGGTGCGGCACCCCCCCTCGTCTTTTTTTTTTTTTTTTTCCCCTCTTCTTTTGGGAGAGGAGAGAGGGAAAGGCTTTCCCTTTTTTTTTTTCCTTTCCCCCCTTCTTCCCCTCCCCCCCCTTTCCGGCTGGCATTATGAAAGATAGCGGTATAGGAGTTTAGTAACTTGCTCGTCTCTACCTCCCCTTTCCCCCCCCCCCCTTTCCTGTTCTACGCGCGGGAGGAGGTAACTCTGCCTGGGGCTTCCGACCACAAACACCCGTATCTCCCTCTTTTTTTTTTCTTTCCCTTCCCCCCTCACTCACATCTCGTCAAGTCGACCGTGGTAGCACCCCCAAAGCGATGCTGACGGACCCTCTCGCCTTTTTTTTCCTTTTTTCTTCCCCCTTTCCCTCGCTTTACGTCGACGCAAAAAGAAGATAACGCTTCCCATCCACCCCTCCGGACATCCGAAAATCTCTCTCTTTCCTCCCCTTCTTTTTTTTTTTCTCTCTGCTTTTTCGGGATAGGTACTTATAGGTGGGATGGGGGAGCGTGATCTCTGTTTCTTCTCCTTCCCCCCCCAAAGGCGCGGAATTGCTGCCGGCCAACTTTCTCCCCTTTCCCCCCCTTCCCCCCCGGCGCTTTGGTGGGCGTTTCTCCCCCCTTTCCTGCAGTGGCGTTGTCGCCCGGCTTCAAAACGGTCTCTTCTCCGGTGGCACTTTCTATCCGGTTTGTGGTAGTAACAGCGCCCATGCCATTTTCCCTCTCTTTTCTCCCCAGGCGCGGGTGGGTTAGTTTTTTAGAGTGCCCCGATCGTCTTTTTTGGCGGTAGAGACTCGCAAGTAACCTCTCCTCCTTCTCCTTTTTCTCTTTGCCAGCGGGGGGGGTGGAAGGATGCGGGCGTGGCGTGGTCACGACCTTCCCCTTTTCCCTCCCCTCCCCCCCCCCCTTCCCTTCTCGCTCTCCCACGAATAGGAACTTCCGTTGCCCTCGCTGTTTTTCTCCCCCTTTCTTCCTTTTGCAAGCTCCACAAGAGAAGGTTCACTTCTGCCCGTGGTCCCTTTTTTTTTTCCCTTCTTCTACTCCTGTTGTCGATTAAAAGGAAGGAATAGGAGGAAAGTAGAAGTACGGTGTCTGTCGCCATGTGGCGAGTAGTTTTCCTCTTCTTAATTGAGAAAAGGAAGAGTTGCGGCCTTGCTCTTCCTTTTCCTGCCTTGCGCAGGTAAGGACGGCCCATGGCCAAAGCCTCCTCTCTTGTGTTCCAAGGCTCCCCCAGCGACAGAACTTCCCTTTTCTCCTCTTTTTTGGCTTCTCGGGCGGCGAACGGCTTTCCTTCCTTCTGCCGAGACCCTCCTTCTTTATTTTCCCCTCTTTTTTTTGTTAGCGGCTCGCCGAACGAAAAATCCTCCCATGCGGCACGTCGAACAAGTTCGAGGGGTCCCCCTTTCCCCCCCCCCCCCGGCTGTTTCGGCATTTTTCATCGGGCGCCGAAGATCTCTTTGATCAACCGCCGTAGAGATTTAGTTCCAAGCGACCCTTTAAGGAGGGCGACGTCAATCTCAACCTTCTACCTTCCCCCTCCCTTCTTTTCCTTCGTCCATAGACAACAGAATCGTTGTCAGTCCCCCCACCATCAAAAGACTACATCCGATTTTGTTCCCCCTTTCCAGGGTCCACGCAGAAGGAGACCAATGAGGGGAGGGTTTTTCAAACAAACGGACGGTGTTCCCCCTTGTCGGTGCGCACACCAAAGGGAGCGTTTACGGGAAACGGATTTTTTCTGGGTGGCTTCCCAAGAAGCCATTTTTTTTTTGCGTTTTTAGCTTTGGCGGTATCCTCCTTTTTTCCCCGTGTGGACCGAAGGGAGGCGTGCGGTCTGCTGAGACCTTTGCCTTACCCCCCCCCCCGAGGAGAAGGGGAGCTGCGCCTCTTACTCTTTTTTCCCTCCCCTCCCCTCCCCCTAGTCGAACGGAAGGGATGAACGTCGCTCCGTTGTGCCAGGTACGCCTCTTTTCTCTTCCTTTTTTTTCCTTTTTTCCCCCTCTAGGCACTTCCCAGCTATCGAAGGATAGTCATCGAACTCTTTCCGCGGCGGCTGCTTTTTCGTGTGGAGTAGTGGGTATTTCGGCCAAGGCTTGCGCAGTTTTTTCGTGGGGCGCTGCCTTTTTGTCTCGGTTCCGTCCCGATCCATCCTGGTTCTCACTTTCTTCCCCCCCCCCCCTTTCGTCTTCCCGGGTGTAAAGGAGAAATTTTTCCTATTGTCGCGTTCTCTTTTTTTTTTTCAGGCGGCGAAGTCCTTCACGAGGACGCACAGATTTCGTTGAACCTGCCGTCTTTTTTTTTCGGGGTTTGGGACCTCTTACAGAGATTATTTCCGGCCTTCGCAAATCGTTCCTTCTTCGCCCCCCCCCCCCCCCCCCCCCCCCCTCCCCCCAGTTTCCCCAGTTTATAAATGTGACGTCGGCGCCGGCGTTCGTAAACGTCGCCACAGCCCTGTCTTTCTTTTCTTTTTTTTTTTCCCCTCTCTTCCCTTTTCCGCTTTCCTGAGGCCATAAAAAAGGAGGAGGAGTTTGGAGAATCCCCGAAATTATACCCAGGTCTTAGTCATCTTTTCTTTCCCCCTTCTCCCCCCCCCCCCCCACACTGCTGATATCATCGGTTTAAAAGAATAAGGTGTTGTTGGTTTCTGAGATAGCAGTGGGTATCCCTCTTGAGCCTCTCTTTTTTTTCCCTTTTTTTCCCTCCCCCCCCCCCCGCGCGCCGGTGGAAGGGAGGAAGGAGCGGAAGCTCGCGGTCCGCCGACAAATCCCTTCCCCCTTTTTTCCCCTTCCCCTCCCAACGGCAAGGCGAATGTATGGGTTTGAAGTTTTTTCGAACGGCATCCGGATTGCTGTCGTCTTTTTTTTTTTTTTTTTTTCCCCCCCCCCCCCCTCGCCAACCTCGTGCAGGGTTTTACGAACCTCGGCGTAGTACCGGGGCCCCCCCCCAGACCTCTCCTTGAACACACTTCATCTCATCACGCTCCTTCTCCCCTTTCCCTCTTTTTTTTTTTTTTCCCCCCCCTTTTCTCTTGGGAGGGCGGGACAAACGGGGAAGAAAAAAGGCATCAGACCTTGCGCCGAGCACTCCGGGACTGGTGCGCACTTTTTTTTTTTTTTTTCCCCCCCCCCCTTCCGGTCCCTCGCGACGAGTTCGAGGAAGAGACGTCGGATAGCTGGGAAAGTGCTCCTGGGGGGCTCGCGGTTCCCTCGTACCTTTCCCTTCCCCTTTCCCCTCCTCTTTCCGCAAAAACGGGAGCGACGGGAATAACGGCAGTGAATTTCGGCATGACACTTCGGTCCCCCTCTCCTTTTTTTTTTTTTCCCCCCTCTTCCCCGTCTTCGCGACCGGCGGCGTATACAAGCAGGGCGAAGAAGTGCAAATGACCTCATCTGCGCAGCGACACCGTGCCGGGGCACTCCCCCTTTCTTTTTCCTCTCCCCTCTCACGCACAAGGAAGTGGATCCGCCGTAAGTGGAACCCACGGAAACGAATGGGAGACTTCGGAGTGGACCTGGAACTTTTTCTCCTCTTCTTCTTCTTTTGGGTATGGGGAGCAATAGCCGGACAAAAAGGGCGCGTGGTATTATGGCGGACTTCCCTTCTTTTCCTTTTCTTTTTTCCCTCCCGGTGCAGGCTGGGACCGCGCACTCCTCTCTCTTTTATCTCCGGCCGCTATCTCTTAGGCGGAACGTGAAGAAACTGGGCCGTGAAAGTGGGACCTTTCCCCCCCTTTCTCCCCCTTTTTTTCCTTCCTCTCGCTGCTACAGAGGAAGATTTTCAATACTCAGTTCTCGCCTTCTGATGAGAGCCCGTGCTGCGCCTCTCTTTCCCTTTCTTTCTTGTCGCTGAAAGCTGGACAACCGACTTCGATGCCGGGCGCCCCTGTCGTTATGAAAGGGCTTCAGGGGTCTACCCTCCCCTCCTCTTTCCGGCCGAACTATAGTGGCGCATCGTCCCGCCCCCATGGTACCCCCTTCGGGCGTGTTGACTTCCAACCGTTACCTTTTCCCTCCTTTCCTTTTTTTTCTCCCTCCTTCGGCCCGCGACGGCAGTCCGACGGCCGGCGTGCCGTTCTCGGTGGGAGTCTGCCCCGGCTCCCCTTTTTTCCCCTTTTCTTTTTTTTTTTTTTCCCTTCTTTTCTCTTCGTGTCGAGGAGGCGAGGCGGAAAGGAGTCCGGCGGGCACTTGGGGAATTTTTTTTTTTTTTTTTTTTCCCTTTCTTCCCCCCCCCCCCTCTCGCGGGAAGGCGGCGGAAGTACTGCTCGTAGATACCCCCCTCCCAAAGACGAAGGGCTGTGGCCACTCCTCTTTTTTTTTTTTCCCTTTTTCCCTTCTTTTTCCTCTGCTGGGCGCGTACGAACAAAAACCGGATCTCTCGTGCCGGAGAAGAAGACGGGGAACCTCTTTTTCCCTTTTTTTTTTTCTTTTTTCTTCCCCCCCCTCCCCCCCACAGCGCTGCTGCGGACCTTTTCCGCGCGAAGGTGTGGCGGGACGTGGCATCCCCTCTTTTTTCCTCCCCTTTTTTCCCCCCCCCCCTGTTCTCCCCATCACCCGAGGAAGGACAGCCCGGAAAAGCTCTCTTTCCTTCTCCTCCGGGTTGTTGTGTTCTTTTCCCCTCTTCTCGGTGATGGGGAGTGAGTGAATGTCTGTTGCTCCCCCCCCCCCCTTTTTTTCCCCTTCCCTCTAATTGCTGCCAAGTAAGAAAAAACTTTAGAGCTCGGTAGTACCATCATTTTCTCTTTTTTTCCTCCCCCCCCCCCCCCCTTCTCACCTTACGTGAGGATTTGAGTGAGGTTTTGTCGCCCCCGGGTCCTTCCACGTCTTCTTCTCCGGGCACAACCGATTTTTTTTTTTCCCCTTCCTCCTTCTTCCCCGGGCCGGACAGAGGCCCCCCCTAGAACCAGGGCGGCGGGGTGTCTTTTTTTTTTTTCTCTTTTCGCGACGTGCTGCAAGTAACTGGGCCGGCCTTCCGCGATTCTTTCTCTTCCTCTTTTTTTTTTTTTTTTTTTTTTTTTCCCCTCCCCTTCCAATTGCCCGGCCGGTATCATCCTTCCCGGCTCGCTCTCCCCCTTCCCCTTTTTTTCCCCCCCCTTCCCCCTCTGTTCCACCGGGATGGGAGTTTGAAGCTCCAGAGGATTTTTCACGCCTGTCCTTCTCTTCCCTCCGGCGGGCTAAATAATGTGGAGAAACCCTTGGCCTGGCATCGTCTCCTTTTCGGTTGGGAAGTTCCCCTTTTTTCCCCCTTTCGGTACCAGGGGGGGAGGGGATGCGATGCGCCACGGAGTGTGCGGGCTCTTCCCTTGTTCAACGTCGCCCTGAAGCTAATGAAGAAAATGGGCCAAGCAGGGCCTTCACGTCGTGTCTCTTTCCCCCTTTTCTTTCTCTGCTCGTTCTTCCTTCTCGGAAGGGGAGAGTGCTCTCGGCGTTTTTCTTTTCTTTTTCCTCTTCTTCATCTTAGGAATGTTAAGAGGAGAGAGAATGGGGGGCCGGAAAAGGTAGAACAGCGGTTTTTTTTTTTTTCCCCCCCTTCTAGTTTTAGGAAGGGAAGTAGGGCCGCAGAAGATGGGGATCCTTTTGGGGAGCGGGGGTCTTTTTCTTTAGGCGGCCGGACTGGATCCACGGCCGTCTTCGTATCCAAGCATTTTTTTCCCTCTTCCCCTGTGTACCCGGAAAAAAAATTCCGAGGCCTTTGCGATAGGCGGCGGACGAGGACCCTCTTTTTTCCCTCCCCTCTTTTCGCCCCCCATCACCAAGATACATCCCGAGGGTCTTTCCCCTAGGCCGGCACTTTTCCCTTCCCCCCCTTCCCCTTTCCTTCGTCGTGGTCAACGTAAGGAGGTAAACTTTAAGTGTAGTGAGAGGTCTCGAAAGATGGTCCGGTCTGTTCTTTTTCTTTGCCCGCGGCGTTGTCGATGCGAAGGGAAGGAGGGGGACCCTTTTTTCCCCCTTTCCTTCTTGTCCGAAGCGGTTGGTCGGCGAAGGACTGTTTTTTGTCCTCGGAAGCAGGGGGCTGCGCCTCCGGAGGGCTTTTTTCGAAAGTTCATTTCCCTTTCATTTGCCGAAGTTTCGAAAAACGGCCGGATGCCGTCGCTCCAGTCTTCTTTTCTCGGCTACCGGTCGCAAACTATTTTATCGGCCGTTTGGACGATAACGCGGAGCCCTTTCTCTCCCCCCCCCCTTTTTTCCCCCCCCTTTTTTCCTTTTCGGTCCGCGGCTGATGTTGGGAATTGGCGTTAGGGCTTTCTAAGGCAAAGAGGGAGGAAGAGTAGGGGAGTGCTCGGCGCCTCCTTTTTTTTTCCTCTCCAGATAACCTGGTTTCTAAAGGTTTGGGAGAGGGAATGGAGGACCTTTCTTTTCCCTCTCTCCTTTTTCCCTCTTAGTAGTGCGCTTCTTTTTTTTTTTTTTTCCTCTTTTTTTTTTTCCTTTTCCTTTCTCCCCCCTAGGTTTGGTTAGTAAAATGAAAAGAAGTCCTAGAGAGCGTGTTTCTTTTTTCCCCCCCCCCCCTCCCTATCTCAAAATCGGATTGAAGTAGAAAAAGGCCCCCCAGTTTTCTCACCAGGTTCCCTTGCGGGCCTTTTTTTTCTTTTCTTCCCCAACCGTGGCCTTGGATTATTGTAAGGGGAGAAAGGATCCTGGAGCTCCGCTTCCTGGGCGCCCTCACCTTCTTTTTTTTTTCTCTCTCGCGGGGAAGGGGCACGACTTCTCCCCCTTGGTTAGTTTTCGGATGCCCTTTTTTTTTTCTTTCCCCCTTTTTTCTCCCCCCAACTGCTGATTTCTCGAGAGGGGGAAGAAGAAGACAGGTGTTGTGGTTATCGAGAGATCAGCAGTGGGGTCTTCCCGGGTCTTTTTTTTTTTTTTTTTCCTTTTTCCTGTCTCCTTCTGCTTCCGCCCCCCAAAAGAGAAGAAGGTGAAGGAGCATTAGAGGAAAGATTCGCGGGCGGTCGCTACAATCCCCCTTTTTTCCCCTTTCCTCTCCTCTTCTCCTAACGGCAAGGGACTGGTATGGTTGAAGTTAGAGACGCCTCCGATTGCGAAGGCTGGAGATCTACTTTCCCCTCCCTCCCCTCTTTCCCCTTTTCACGAAACCTTCGGCGTATGAAGTGAAGGGACTCGAAGATGAAACCCCCTCATCTTCATTCACGCGCCTCGACAATTGCCCCCCCTCCTTTTCCCCCCCCTTCCTTTTCGAACCAGGTGAAATATGGAGGCGGGGACGACGGACCGACCAAGGCATCGCCCTCGGCGCCGATGCACTCTTTCCTCCTTTTCGAACACGCCCGACGGCCAACGCCAAAACAGCAGCCCTTTGGCGACGAGTTCGGGCCGAGCCCGTCGATAACGTGTTTTTTTTTTTTTTTTTTTTTTCCCCTCTTCCCTTCTTTTTTCCCCCCTTGCCGATAAAGAGGGGCGAAGTAGGACTAAGAGGTCAGCAACTGGGTTTTTTGAGAGAGGGCGGCATCCGGCCTGTTCTCCCCTTCCTTTCCCTTCCCTTTCCCCTCCCCCCCCTTCTCCCCTGGCACGGTCTAGACAGGACAGCGGCGTCTACAAAGCAGGGCTTTTTGAAGAAGTGCACCTGGCAATGGCCCCTCCTTCCTCTTTCTTTTTTTTTTCCCTCCCCCCCCCTTCCCGTGGACCACGTCGTTAGAGAATAGAAGAAAAAGGAAGTGGGACCGCCTGTGAAACACGAAAGGAATGGGTCGACGGTTTTCCCTCTTTTTTTTTTCTTTTTTCTTTCAGCCCTCGGGATGTAGAGGGTGATTGGGGGCTCGAAGGACAACGGCTGCGTGTCTATGGCGACTTCCTTTCTTTTTTCTTTTTTTTTCCCCTTTTTTTCTCCCTTCAAGCTGAACCGGGACTAAGGTAGGTAGCTGGAAACGAAAGCTCGACGTGCGTTCTCCCCCCTTTCCTTTTCTCCCCCCCCCCTCCCTTTTCAGTGGAAAACCGTAAAGGAAGAACGCCGCTTTTTTTTCTTTTCCTTTGTCCGCAGCCATTTTCGAGAGAGCTAACAATGAAGATCATAACTCTTTCCCCTTTCCCCCTTTTTCTCCGTGGCCGCGCCGAGAGAAAGATATAAGGAGAAGGGAGACGTTGCTAGATGCCCATGTTCCCCCCCCCCCTCCCTTCTATGCCCCGGCTGGCCATGGTGTATGAGATGGCAGGGCGCTTAACCCTACCTTTTTTCCTTTTTTTTTTTTTTTTTTTTTTTTTTCCTTCCCTTTTTTTTTCTCATCTATCCCGCCCCAATGGTACATAGGCGTTGCTGAATCCACTTTACTTCGCAGAGGCAGGCAAGGTATCGCACCCCCTTTTTCTCTTTCTTCCTCCCTTTCCCCCTTCCCGTGACCGTCCGGTGGAGCTGAACAGATCCAGTGGAAACAGCTTGTGCGGCAACAGGCGAGGCCACCTTTTCCTTTTTTTCTTCCCTTCCTTTTCCCGGGGCGGGCAATTGGAAGGGGTTCGGTGACCACCGCCACGCCGCAAAAATGTCCCTTCTTTTTTTTTTTTTCTTCTCCCCTTTTTTTTTTTCTTTTCCGCTCCCGGCCAAAGAAGAAGAGGGGAAACTCCCCCGGACCCCGCGCCCGGTTCTCCGCCGCGGGCGGCGTTTTTTCCCCCCCTTCTTCTTCTCCCCCTCCCCCTTGCCGCGAGAAGGGAAGAAAGTGGAAAGAGGCGACAACGGCCGGCATACTAGTCAAGTCGCCGTTGGGGAGGCCCTCCCCCCCCTTTTTTCCTTTCTCTTCCGGTGTGGGCGACGTGGCAGCAATTCGCGCTTATCGACGCAACAGACGATCATGCTCCCCTCCCCTTTTTTTTCTTCCCCCTTTTTGTTGTTGAGCGAGATTTCGGATGTCCTTCTCGGTTTGTCTTTTTCGAAGGTGATAGTTATGATGTTGCGTCTAGGAAGAGTAAGCGCGTCATTTTTTCTTTTTTTTTTTTTTTTCTCCCCCCTTTCTGCGCTCGGTCAGGTTAAGAAGAGGGTGGAGTTTGGCTCCACCTTTCTTTTTCCCTTTCCTTTGTCGCCCGCGTTAAAAAGAGGAGGCGAAGGAAAGAGGGTCCGTTTTCTTCCCCCTTTCTTTTTTCCCCTCCTCCCGGGCGCGTTAGAAAAAAGGCGCGGGGTGGTCCTTCGAGGTGGCCCCGCTTCGTTCTTTTGCTTTTTTTTTGGTTTTTATATTTCTCTCTCCCCCCCTTCCCTCCGCCCCGCCTTTTTCCGAGATAGGGGATATGAAGCGGTTTCCCCCGAGGAGGGGCCAGTTTCTTTCCTTTCTTCCCCCCTTTTCCCCCCCTTTTCCCCCCCCTTCTTCCTGCCTCGCCTATCCACACGATAGAAGCCGTCCTCGCGTTCCCCCTTTCCTTCCCTTTTTTTCCGGTTGTGGGTTGATGGCCTCTGCTCCACAGAGACGTTTCACGCCGCCGTTCTTTTCCCCCCCCTTTTCTTTTTTTTTCTTTTCCTTCCTTTCCTCCTGTGTCGATTACCCTTGACTGAATAGGAGGAAGTCCCTGGTGGAGTCAGCACTACCGGTAAAAAACCAGGGGGCGGTCCCGATGCGCACGGACGTTGCTTTTCCCTTCTTCGTCCACGTCGGTAAACGTCGCCCTGCAGGCTCCCCGACACATGGGCAGCCGGCCTTCCTTCCCTCTTGTCCAGCTTCCGCGACAGGAATCGCCCTTGGCATCGGATCTTCCCTTCCCCCTCTCTTGGGGCTCTCGGGGGGAGGGCCGAAACGGCTTCCTCCCTTCTTTTTTTTTTTTTCTTTTCCTTTTTCTTCCCCCCTCCCTTTCTTTTCAGCGCTCGAGAAAGACTTGCATCGGGTGCCCCTTCCTCCCCCCCTTTTCTTTCTCGTGAAGCGTAAAAGGAAAAGGAGTTGGTTGTTTAGGCCCCTTCTTTTTCCCTTTTTTCCCTCGAATTTGGGTCTCCCTTCTCTCTGGCGGAGATCAAGATCGTCGAGCTTCGTTCCATCTCTCTTCCCTTTTTCCCCCCTTTTCTACCGGAACTCCGGAAAGGAGCATAGGGAGGCTTGAGGGGAAAAGTCTCCCCGTCTTTTTCCCTTCTGATTCTCCCCATCAAAAGATTTAAATAAAGAGGGCGCTTCCTCAGGAAGGAAACTTTTTCCAGGTCACTTTTTTCTTTCCCCCTTTCTTCTGGTAAAATTATTGTTTTCGTGTGTAGTCAGCGTACGACGATTTCCCCCCTTTTTTTTTCTCCCTCCCCCTTTTTTTTGATGCAAAGAGGGAGTTGAGCTGCGCAGGTTCTTTTTCCCCTTCTTTTTCTACCTCCCTCCCGGTTGGCAAGACGGTGAAGCTGGGAAAGGGGGCTGCGCCTCGGATATTTTCCCTCCTCCCCCTTCCCTTCTTTCCCCCTCTCTCCAGTTGGGCTGAAAGAGAGTAGAGAAGTAGCCCTCTTGCTCGCCTTTTTTCCTCTTTTTTTTTTTTTCCCCCCCCCCCTCCCGCTATCGACGGGGGATCGTCCTAGAAAACTTTTTCGTTTTTTCGCGTCTTTCTTTTTTTTTTTTTCTTTTTCCTTTCTCCCCCCCAGCTGCGCAGTAAAGGAGTGCTCCGTCCCTCTCTTTTTTTTTCCGTTCGTCCCGCTTCAGATCCCTGGTTCTCACCCCTTTCTTCTTCTCACTTCGGCTCCGGGGAAAGGGGAACGAAACCCCTTTTTTTGTCGAGAGAGACCTTTTTTTTCTCCCCCTCGTGGTCGGACGTCCTTCACGGGAGAAGACAGCGTTTCTACCCCCTCACGAGGCCGTTTTTTTTTCCGAAAGTGGTAACCCCCTTTGAAAAGTTAGATATAAGGAATTCGCAATAGGACTTTTCCTCCCCCTCCCCCCCCCAGTACCATTTCCTTGAAGTAGGAGAAGAAGGATTTTGATAAAAAAAAATGTCGTCCCAACGTAGGGGCCTGGGAATCTTTTTTTCCCTTTTTTCTCCTTCCCTCCTGCGCCTTCACCGGCCGGGAGAGAGTTTGGCTTTCCGGGAAAGAATTAATAAAAGTTGGTCCGAAGCACCTCCTTTCCCTCCCCCCTTTTTCTTTCCCCCCCCCCTCTTC